>Ga0172379_10009709_pt1 | contig 11809 bp, 11 predicted proteins | sample GrowelOW334metaG_FD_119756 | JGI IMG/M metagenome (GOLD analysis project Ga0172379, IMG submission 119756) | Groundwater microbial communities from an aquifer near a municipal landfill in Southern Ontario, Canada - Groundwater well OW334 metaG | ecosystem: Environmental > Aquatic > Deep... | reverse complement strand
TAATATTTCGAGAAAAACAAATGAGCGGGAGGCCAACAATGTCCGATAGCGGTCTGTTTCTGGACGATGCCGTACCCGAAAAAATAGATTCTCCGAACCGAATCGAACGTGCCCTCAAGTGGAGCGTGCTTGCGCTTGCCGTGGTCCTGGTCGTGGAGGCTGTCTGGTTCTTAATTGCCGTTCCGTGTATGCCGCTTCGTTCAGTTGAAATTTTCGGCGCCGACGGTTTATCTCGGAGCTCCTTATACTTAGCCGCCGGCTTGAAGGAAAAGACATCTTTCTTTTCGCTGGATGCTCGTTCCGTGAAACGTGGGATCGAGTCCCTGGCCGTGGTTGAATCCGTTTCCGTCGTTCGTCGTTTCCCGGACGGAGTGCGAATCAACGTCGTTATGCGCAGTCAGGTCGCGGTCGCTTTGGCGGTCACTTCAGACGCGCGGACCCTACCTGTCTCGATCGATAGGAACGGAGTTGTGTTCAAAGTAGGATCGGGCGTTGCCGGTAGCGGAGCATCAGGTCCCATCATCTCCGGTCTTTTGTTCGAAAATCCGCAACCGGGAATCAAGCTCCCGTTATTTTTGCATTCATTGGTCGCGGATCTAGCTCGGCTCCGCGCGGAGAACCCGGCGCTCTTGGACGCGCTTTCCGAAATTCGTGTGGTCAAGAAAGGCTACGATGCGTACGAACTGGTGCTCTATCCGAGTTATCGCGCGGTCCGTGTTAGAATTGGCTCGCAGTTGAATGAAGACGTCTTACGGTATATGATGCTGCTTCTCGACGTTCTCGCGTCCAAGGGGATCGAAACGGACGAGTTGGATTTCCGAACGGGTACGGCGGCGTACCGAACGAAGGAGGGCTGATCTGGCTAGCGACGGGTTGGTCGTCGGCCTCGATATCGGCACGACGAAAGTGTGCGCCGTCATAGGCGAGCGCAACGAGAACGGCGTTCTTGAAATAACGGGTGTGGGCGTATGTCCATCTACCGGTTTACGAAAGGGCGTTGTCGTCAATATCGAGTCCACATTACGTTCCGTATCGGCCGCGGTTGAATCCGCGGAAATGATGAGCGGGCGAGAAGTACATTCCTGCTGGACGGGAATCGGCGGGGCCCATATCGACGGGCTCAATTCCCGAGGTGTCGTCGCGGTGACGGGCAAGGGTAAAGAGACGCGTGAGATCGCCCAAGCGGACGTTGATCGCGTTATTGAGGCAGCTCGCGCCGTGGTCATCCCCATGGATCGGCAGGTCCTGCATGTCATTCCTCAGTCGTATATCGTTGATGATCAAAAAGGCATCCGAAATCCGTTGGATATGATCGGTGTTCGGTTGGAAGCCGAAGTGCATATCATCACCGGATCGGTGACGAGCGCGCAGAATTTGGTGAAATGCGTTAATCGCGCGGGTTTCAAAGTAGAGGATCTTCTTCTGCAATCTCTCGCGGCAGCTCGGTCTGTTCTTACACAAGAAGAAAAAGAAGTAGGCGTCGCTCTCATTGATTTGGGCGGCGGTACGACGGATGTTCTAGTGTTCCAGGACGGATCCCCTTATTTTACCACGACGATTCCGGTCGGCGGGTCCCAAGTTACGAGTGATCTGTCGATATTGAACAGCATTTCATTTGAAACCGCTGAGCGCATCAAGCTGGAAGCCGGTTGTTGCTATGCGCCTATGGTCGAATCGGCAGAGGAAATACTCGTACCGGGAGTGGGCGGAAGACCGCCGCTGGCCATCCCTCGCGATCAAATTTGTTCAATAATCCAGCCGCGGATGGAAGAATTGTTCCGCATGGCGATGGAAAAAATCGATCGTCTCTCGTTGTCCAGGCCCCTCGGCGGCGGCATTGTCCTTACTGGCGGCGGTTCTCAATTGACCGGAGCCGCCGAACTCGCTACCCGAGTGTTCCGATTACCCGTTCGCGTGGGTGTCCCTATGTCGGTGGGTGGTTTGGTAGAAGAATATCGGAGTCCAATGTACGCGACGGCGGTCGGATTGGTATTGGAAGGAGCCGATCGGCAGGGCGATCACGGAAGTTCAGAACCGAGAGTTCGGGAAAAATCTAAGGGGCAGGGGCAGGGACAGTCGCCTTTGTTTGGAAAATTAGCGGAATGGCTTAAAAAAGAATTTTTTTAATAGTGAAGCTTCGGCCGGACTGATTCGGTCGTGTGTAACGGTGTTACCTGGGGGGGGAACATGAATATCGAAGTGGTCGATGAACGAACCGCGAGTCCGACGGTCATCAAGGTGATCGGCGCGGGCGGCGGAGGGTCGAACGCGGTAAACCGGATGATCGCAAGCGGGTTGCAGAACGTGGAGTTCATCGTCGCTAATACCGATCTCCAAGCACTCGCGCTTTCAAATGCTCCGGTTAAACTACCGCTTGGGACCAAGTTGACTGGAGGCCTCGGCGCGGGCGGGAAGCCCGAAGTCGGCGAAAAGGCCGCGCTTGAAGATAAAGAAATGCTGATGAACGTACTCAAAGGTGCCGACATGGTGTTCGTTACCGCGGGTATGGGCGGCGGCACCGGGACCGGCGCCGCTCCGATCATCGCGCAGGCCGCTCGGGAAATCGGCGCGCTCACCGTGGGCGTCGTGACCAAGCCTTTCGAGTTTGAAGGCCGCTACAAGATGAAACTGGCGGAAGAGGGTATCGCGCGCCTGCGCGAATCGGTAGATACGCTTATCGTTATTCCTAACCAGCACCTCCTCAAAATCGTGGAGCGCAAGACGCCGATCAAGGAAGCTTTCCTAATCGCCGATGACGTACTCCGCCAGGGGGTTCAGGGAATTTCTGATCTCATAACGGTCCCCGGTATTATCAATATTGATTTCGCCGACGTCAGGACGACTATGCAGGGCCAGGGCGACGCGCTCATGGGTATCGGCATCGGAACGGGTGACAATCGGGCCGTGGATGCGGCTACCAATGCCATCAATAATCCGCTTTTGGAAGATTGCAGAATAGAAGGCGCCAAGCGTATTCTGGTGAATGTTTCGGGCGGAGAGGATCTATCCTTAACCGAGTTCCAGGAAGTGGTGAGTATTATTACCGCCAATTCCGATCCGAACGCATTGATCATTGCCGGAAACGCGCAGGATCCCGACTTGCATGACTGTGTTAAAGTAACCGTAATCGCGACCGGTTTCCGGATTGATACTCCGCAAATATCCGATCCCGTGAAAAGCGATGAAGCGGTGCGTCGAGAGGAAAGCGATTTCATCCGATATGACGAATGGAAGAACATGACGGAAAAGCCAAAGCAGCAACCGGCGGAGTTCCTTTCGTACCGGAATTTCCGCGAAGATGACCTGGACGTTCCGACCGTGATTCGGGACCGAAAGTTCTCCGCGGAGAAGAAGGAAGCGTAGGCCGGCTATGGACGACGGTCGGCGCCTCTTGGAGGGCTGCCTTCTAGAAGGCTACCGCTCGCGTTTGGTCGCCATGGAGCGCCGTTCCCCCCTGACCGTCGAAACGTACGTTTCCGAGATTCGGCTGTGCTTGACGCATTTGACGAAAATCGGCGCGGACGCGACGACGATCGACGCGATCGGATTAACGGATTATCTACTTTCCCGGCGCGCAGGCGGTTTGGACGACCTTTCGGTCGCTAAAGCAGTTTCGGCTTTGCGTTCCTTTTTCCGTCACCTGATGGATGAAGGAGTCCGGTTGGATAATCCAGCTTCCCTTCTTGAGCGTCCACGCGCCGATAGACGCTTGCCCGATGTTCTTTCTCGGGAAACGGTCGAACGTCTCCTTGCCGCGGTAGACATCTCCACCCCTCGGGGATTGCGCGACCGGGCGTTGTTCGAACTTGTCTATTCGTCGGGGCTTCGCATTTCGGAAGCCGCAGGCATTGATCTGGTGGATCTTTCATTCGGCGAGAGCCTTGCCCGAGTGCGCGGCAAAGGCGGTAAGGAACGGTTGGTTCCCTTCGGATCGCAAGCCGCCCGCCTTCTGCGCGAATACCTGGAATTCGCTCGGCCCGCTTTGGCAAAGGCAAAACGAAGTCCAGCCGTATTTCTCAATAGAAACGGCAGCCGGATTTCCAGAAAGGGTATTTGGAAAAATTACGCCGCTGTCGCCGCCCTTGCCGGAACGGGGTCTAAACTGCATACGCTCCGTCACAGTTTCGCGACTGAACTACTCAGCGGCGGCGCTGATTTGCGTTCCGTACAAGAATTGCTGGGTCACGCGGACCTCAACACTACGCAGATTTATACGCATGTGGACGCCGCTGCCTTGCGTTCGAACCATACGCGCTATCTTCCGCACTTGTCGGAGCGAAAAAAATGAGGGAAAACACAAGCAGTATGAAAAAACCGCCCCTATCGACCAATGGGAGGAATACGATGAAAAATCCGAAACGCGTTCTTGCGATTTTCATTGCCCTCATTCTCGTCGCGGGGCTCGGTTTTGCCGCGTTTTCCTTCATGCGGCCTTCAAACATCGTTCAACGAATAGCCGGCATATCACCCGACGGCTCCCCGCCAGAGACGATTGAAGGGCTTCGTTCAGCCATCGGCGCTTACGAATCAAAGGTCGCGGAAACTATTAGCGCGGCGGCCCAAGCGGGTATATATTGGAAAATTCTCGCGGTTCGGTACATGGACCGCGGCATGTACGGAGAATCATTGGACGCGCTCAACAGCGCCGTCACTTATTTTCCCGAAGATGCGACCTTGCATTATTTGATCGGGATATGCGCCGCCGTCATGTCTAAATCAAGCTACGACTATGCCGGTACCGGTCGAAACAAAGAAAAGGAACGTTTGCTGGCACTCGCCGAAAGCGCGCAGAAACGGGCTATCGCATTAGACTCAAAATACTCGCGGCCGCTGTACGCATTGGGCGTTCTGCTGGTGTTCGAGCTTGATCGCGCCGTGGAAGCCGTGCCCTACCTTGAACGATACCTTTCAATGCAGACTAAAGACGTTGACGCCATGTTCATTTTGGCGCGCGCGTATTACGTAACCGGCCGCAGAGACGAATCAGTTACGCTCTACGATCGCATTCTTTCCCTTACGAAGGATGAAAAGAAACGGACCGAAGCGATTTCAAACAAAAAAACCGTATTGGATCGGCAGTATGGATCGAAGTAACTTGGACCTCGCGATAGCGAGGATGACGTTCCTGAAAGCGCATGAACGCGTTTTGCTCGCCCAATCGCTTGACCGAGCCGATGATTTGGCCGTACTTTCGATCACGGATCTGGAAAAGATCATTCAGCGTTCTTTCCCCCGCAAGACCTGGCAAAGCGCGGATTTGCTCGCGGCCGCCGAACGGGATCGAGTGGAATCGGAGCGCCGCGGCATTTCGTTCGTATCGTATACCTCGGACGATTATCCCCCTTTACTCCGGGAACTTCCCGATCCGCCGACGGTTCTTTTCTATAGAGGTACGCTTCCCGATCCGGAAAAGCCGTTGGCCGGCGTTGTCGGAACGAGGCATCCCAGCTCCGAAGGTTCTCGGATCGCGTATGAAATAGGACGCGATTTCGGAAAGAGCGGCGTTGCGGTGGTCTCAGGACTCGCTCTCGGCATTGATTCTCTGGCGCATCGCGGAAACGCGGACGCAGCCGCGCCGACGGTCGCGGTGCTCGGTTGCGGACTCGACTCAGTGTATCCCGCGTCCAATCGCGCTCTTGCGCGTCGAATCGTTGAATGCGGCGGAGCGCTTCTCAGCGAATATCCATGCGGAACTCTGCCCCTGAAGCATCATTTCCCGGCCAGGAATCGGATCATTGCCGGCCTATCCCGGGCTCTGGTTGTTGTGGAGGCTCCCGATCATTCAGGCGCACTAATCAGCGCCGATTTTGCTTTGGATCAGGGACGTGATTTATGGGTCGTTTCCGGCTGTCTGGCGACTCACGCCGCTGAAGGCTGTAGAAAACTCGTCGCGGACGGTGCGCGCGTCGCCCGGAACGCCTTCGATATTGTCGCTGACTGGGGCTTGCGAGTTCCCTCCGTCGCCGTGCCTGCATTATCTATCTGCCCCGCGAATGCCCTTTCTTTCGGCACCCGCGCGGCAAAACTGTTGGAACTTGAGCTTCAAACGAATACGACGGTGAAACCGACACCTTTAGGAGTACGTTAATGGCGGCCACAAAGAGCGCGAAAAAGGCTACAGTAAAAAAGAAGACCCTTGTAATCGTGGAGTCCCCCGCTAAGGCGAAGACTATCGAAAAATACCTTGGATCGAAATACATCGTAAAGGCGTCCATGGGACATCTGATCGATCTACCGAAATCACGTATCGCGATCGATGCGGAAAATAATTTTGAGCCGGAATACATCACCGTCCGAGGCCGCGCCAAGCTTTTGAAAGAATTGCAAAGCGATGCGAAGAAAGCCGACGCCATATATCTGGCAAGTGATAATGACCGCGAGGGAGAGGCGATCGCCTTCCACTTGGGCAAAGCGTTGCACGCAAAAGCCCCCGACGTTCCGGTCAAGCGCATCGTGTTCAACGAGATCACGCCCGCCGCGATCAAGGAAGCCGTCGCCCATCCGGGCGATATCGACGATACGAAAGTCAACGCGCAAAAAGCGCGACGCGTGCTCGATCGATTGGTTGGCTATAACCTTTCGCCACTTTTGTGGAAGAAGGTTAAAAACGGACTTTCAGCGGGTCGCGTCCAGTCCGTCGCGTTGCGTCTGGTCTGTGACCGGGAAAAGGAAGTTGAATCCTTCATCCCGGAAGAATATTGGACGCTCGACGCGGATTTCAAGAAAGGCCGCGCTATTTTCACCGCCCAACTCGTGTCCTATCAGGGTGAAAAGCCGGAGCTTAAGAACGAAAAGCAAGTCGAAAAAATTGTAGCCGCCATTGGGGCTTCCGATTGCGTTGTTTCCGATGTCAAAGAATCGGAAAAAAGCGTCCGGCCGAAGCCGCCGTTCACTACCTCCAAGCTCCAGCAGACTGCCGCAAATCGGCTCGGTTTTACGAGCAAGAAGACGATGCAGATCGCCCAGCAATTGTACGAAGGCGTTAACATCGGCTCCACTCGCGTGGGCCTTATTACCTACATGCGTACCGACTCGGTTCGTATTTCCCCGCTCGCGTTGGAAGAAGTCCGCGCTTGGCTTGGCGAGCATTTTCCCGCGGAACGGCCGCCGGCCGCCGTGGAATATATCGTAGAGAAAAAGGCCCAGGATGCGCATGAGGCGATCCGACCAACTTACGTTTCCTACACGCCGGATTCGGTGAAGGATCATCTGACGCGCGACCAGCAGAGGCTCTATGCGATCATTTGGGAACGATTTGTTTCCAGCCAGATGAATCCCGCGCGCAGCCGTACGACTAGCTTGGATATTTCCGCCGGAGAGGCGGTATTCCGCATTTCCGGTTCCAAGCTGGTGGAAAAGGGCTTCTACAAGGTCATCAAGACGCTGTCTTCCAAGGACGATAAAGAAACGCCTCTTCCCGAACTGAAGAGAGGCGAAAAACTCGATCTGCTCAAATTTCATCCCGAACAGCATTTTACCCAAGGTTCCGCTCGTTTTACCGACGCGTCTATCGTCAAGATATTGGAAGAACAGGGAATTGGACGGCCGTCGACGTACGCGCCCATCATCTCCGTCTTGCTTGAACGCTTTTACATCACCCGGTCCAATAAGCAGTTGGTACCGACCATCCTGGGACGCATGATTTGCGACATGCTTGTCGAATATTTTCCGACTGTTGTGGACGTTGGTTTTACCGCGGGGCTTGAGACCAAGTTGGATGAGGTCGAGGAAAATCGGATTCTCTGGTCACAGATGATCAGAACGTTCTACGGTCCTTTCAAGGCACGCGTTGATGAAGTATCGAAAACTCTTGAATCCTTTAAAGGATCGATGGACGAGGTCACCGATCACAAATGCGAGCTCTGCAATAGGCCCATGGTCAAGAAGCTTGGCCGTTTCGGCTATTTCCTGGCGTGCTCCGGTTTCCCGGAGTGCCGGAGCACTCGTTCGATCCCCTTGGCCAAGTGTCCTATGCCCGGTTGTACCGGAGAGATTGTCACGCGGCGCACGAAGGGTCGCGGCAAGGAATTCTATGGTTGCACACGCTACCCGGAATGTGACTTCATCAGCCACTACAAGCCGCTGCCGATGAATTGTCCCAAGTGCGGCCGATTTTTGGTGGAAAAATACGATAAAAAGAACGGCTCACATAAAGCGTGCATAAACCCCGACTGTGATTATCTGCACAGTCCGGAGGAAGAAGGGGAGCATGAAGCGGAGGATTGAGGAATACCTCGAGTACCTCGCGGGCGTACGCGGCCTTTCGCCGCGTACGATCGAGTCGTATACGCGGGATTTAGAGCAATACGAATCCTCTTGCCTTGAAAATGGCGTGTTACCGGAAAACGCGTCCATTTCCGATGTCCGGCGATTCACCGCGCGTCTTTCTTTAAACGGCTCGGCCGCGACCAGTGCCAACCGCGCTCTGTCGGCCGTGCGAGGTTTCCATCGATACCTGGTACGCTATCAGGTCCGCATTGATGATCCGAGCAGCGCGAGCCGTAATCTCAAAACGGGGCGGACTCTTCCGGCCTTCCTTTGGGAAGACGAGATGGCTTCCTTTGCCGCTTTACCGGAAACTGCCGATATTCTCTGGCCTCTCCGGGATTCATCCCTCATTCACTGCCTCTATTCGGCAGGCTTGCGCGTTTCCGAGGCGGCTTCGCTTCGCCTTTCCCGCCTTGATGCGGATCTTTCATCGTCGCGTGTTCTGGGAAAAGGCGGGAAGGAGCGGCGCGTGTTTTTTTCCGTTGAAGCTCGGGACGCGCTTGCCGCGTATCTTCCCGCGCGTCTGGAACGGATCAAGGCGGAAAAGCCGACCGACGCTTTATTTGTGAACCATTCAGGCGGCGCTTTAAGCGTTCGCGGCATTCGGTGGATTGTAGACCGTTACGCCGCTTGTTCCGGTTTGGGTAAGCCTGTGTATCCGCACTCGCTCAGGCACAGTTTCGCGACGCATCTGGTCAACGCCGGTTGCGATGTTCGCGTCGTCCAGGAACTGCTGGGGCACGCGAACCTGTCTACGACACAACGGTATACTCACGTCAATATGGAACGATTGAAGCGGATCTACGCGAAAGCGCATCCGCATGGAGAAATAAGATGAAAATCAGAAGCACTACGGTCATCGCTGTACGGAAAGACGGAAAGGTCGCCATGGCCGGCGATGGACAGGTCACCGCGGGAAATACGGTCATGAAGAACAACGCGAAGAAGGTGCGTCGCATGCTGGACGGACGAGTTCTCTCCGGATTCGCCGGCGCTACCGCGGACGCGTTCACCCTGTTCGAACGCTTTGAAGTCAAGCTCAAGGAATATTCGGGCGACCTGACCCGGAGCGCCGTGGAATTGGCCAAAGACTGGCGTACCGATCGTGCGCTGCGCCGCCTGGAAGCCATGCTCCTCGTGGCCGACAAGGATAGGATACTCCTCATTTCCGGTACCGGCGACGTGATCGAACCCGCGGATGACGCTTTGGCGATCGGGTCGGGCGGTCCCTACGCCTACGCCGCGGCGCTCGCGTTCTTGGAAGCGGGGCAGTTTTCCGCGAAGGAAATCGTCGAAAAGAGCCTTAAGATAGCGGGCAATATTTGCATCTATACGAACGATCACATTACCGTAGAGGAGCTTTCGTAAACCATGACCGACTTTGACAAGCTTACCCCGCGCGAAATTGTCGCGGAACTGGATAAATACATCATCGGGCAGAAAAAAGCCAAACGTGCCGTAGCGGTGGCGCTGCGTAACCGCATCAGGCGTCTCAAGCTTCCTCAAGACGTCCGTGACGATATCGCCCCGAAAAATATCCTCATGATCGGACCGACAGGCGTCGGCAAGACCGAGATCGCCCGCCGTTTGGCTAAGCTTTCAGGCGCTCCCTTCATCAAGGTGGAAGCCACAAAATACACCGAAGTCGGTTATGTCGGACGTGATGTTGAATCAATGATCCGCGATCTTATGGCCGCCGGTTTTCAGATGGTCAAGGAAGAGATGCGCGAAGGTGTGCGCGAGGAAGCGGAAAAACGAGCGGAAGAAGCGCTTCTCGATCTTCTGTTGCCCGGCTCGGCTAAGAAGCCCGCGAGCGGCTCGGGTGGCATACTCGGTTCGATTTTCGGAAACTCCGCCGCCGTTTCTCCGGCGCAAAAAGTCGCAGCGGTAGAATTAGAAGCCCCGGCCAGCGCCGCCCCGGCGGATTCGTCGGCTGCCGCGGACGCTTCCACTGGTTCGGCTTTCGAACCGGCGGGAAACGCCGACGCGACGCGCGAAAAACTACGCGGAATGCTTCGCGCGGGGAAACTGGATGAGCGGACCGTTGAGGTTTCCGTCCAACAGCAGGCTCAAATGCCGACCATGGAAATCCTCGGCGGTACCAACATGGAAGACCTTGAGCAAAGTCTTTCAGGGCTTGCCGGTATGTTCGGGGGCGGGAAAAAGAAGAAGCTTGTATCAGTCAAACGCGCCAAGGAAATTCTCTTTGCCGAAGAATCCGAGAAACTCGTGGACCGCGAACGCGTTGCCGAGGAAGCCCGAAGGCGCGTGCAGGAAACCGGCATCGTGTTTTTGGATGAGATAGACAAGATAGCGAGCAAGGGTGAACGAGCGGGCGGCGCCGATGTTTCGCGCGAAGGTGTGCAGCGTGATATTCTCCCGATCGTGGAAGGTTCGGTCATCAACACAAAGTGGGGTTCGGTCGATACCGCGCATATCCTGTTCATTGCCGCGGGAGCTTTCAATGTCAGTAAGCCCTCTGACCTAATCCCTGAGTTGCAAGGCCGTTTCCCGCTCCGAGTGGAACTGGAAGCGCTCGGCAAGGACGATTTCGTTCGCATTCTCACCGAGCCCAAAAACGCGCTCACCAAACAGTACGCCGATCTCTTGAGGACCGACGGTGTCGAGATCGAGTTCACTCCCGAAGCGATCGAAAAACTTTCTGCGATAGCCGCCGAGGTCAATTCGCGCCTGGAAAACATCGGGGCGCGGCGGCTGCATACGATCATGGAAGCGCTACTTGAGGAACTTTCCTTTGAGGCGCCCGATCTTCCGCCGCAGAAAGTGCCGATAACCGCGGCGTATGTGGACGAACGGCTTGCCGGGATCGTCAAGGATCAGGATCTGGGACGATACATTCTGTAATCAGGAGAGCTCGTTCGGCCGATGTTATATAGGTAAAGATGTTTTGTTGTGGGAGGCTTGTGGTGAATGTAGGCAACGATTTCGCGAAGACAGTTGATATACTCCATCGCGCCATGGACGCGAGCAGTATTCGCCGGGACGTCATCGCCAACAATATGGCGAACGCCGACGTGCCGAATTTCAAGCGGACCGTCGTCAACTTCGAAAGCGAACTCAAACGCGCCTTGGATTCCGCGGATCAAAAGCCGGCGCTCGGTTTGGCTCTGACGAACGAGAAGCACATACCCAATTGGCGGGAACAGGATTACCGGAAAGTCGAGCCCCGGCGCGTGCTGGATTATGTGACGACCGCGAAAAACAACGGCAACAACGTGGATCCGGAAGAAGAGATGATGCTCGCCCTTCAGAATCAGATGTCGTACACCTTGATGGCCCAGGCGCAAACTTTTGAGTTCGGCCAAGTCAATCTGGTGTTGAGGTAGGATAAGAAATGGGACTTTACAGCTCGATCAACATTGCTTCATCGGGGATGACCGCCGAGCGCCTGCGCTCCGACGTCATAGCGGATAACGTCGCGAACGCGAACACCACGCGCACCGCCGAGGGCGGTCCCTTCAAACGCAGCCGCGTCGTGCTCCGTCCGCGCACCGAGCAGCCCTTTTGGCGTTCGCCGTTT
>Ga0172379_10009708_pt1 | contig 11811 bp, 9 predicted proteins | sample GrowelOW334metaG_FD_119756 | JGI IMG/M metagenome (GOLD analysis project Ga0172379, IMG submission 119756) | Groundwater microbial communities from an aquifer near a municipal landfill in Southern Ontario, Canada - Groundwater well OW334 metaG | ecosystem: Environmental > Aquatic > Deep... | reverse complement strand
TCCTTGCAATGTGTCAGGTGATCTTCAGCCTGAATGGCAAATTGGGCCGTAAGGTTCTTTCATCCTTATAGGTATTTAATTATATTTGACGCACGCCTCGTGGCGCACCAGAGTTACACAGAGGAATTATTTTTTTTATAAATGAAGTTAATTTTCCTGATAACGCATTTGCGCCCCTGGGGTACCGAGCGGGTTGCTGTTCTGATGGCCAACCACTACGCAACCAATGGCTTAGACGTAACCCTGCTTGTGGTCGGGAGACCAGGCGGGGTTTTTCGTTTTGAAATCGACCCCAGGGTAAAAGTGGATTACCTGAACATCCGTCTCGAAAGTGGATTTAATCTCATTCGGAAAATAGAATCATTCTTTGCCATTAGAAGATATTTTAAGTGTACCTTGAATGAACCGGGGGTGACGGATGCACAGAACAATCGCCCAGGTGAAAATAGCCCAACTATCCTCATGGGAATTGGAAACTTCCCGATAATCCTGGCAGCCATGCTCCCCAAAGGAAAACAGTTCAGAACAATTGGCTGCCTGCATACTCCGTACAAATCCATCGTGCACATTTGGAAATTTTTACGATGGCTCTTTTATCGCAGGTTGGATGTGATTGTTTCACTGACAAACCGGGATCTCCCACGGCTGAAGAGACGCAATCCAAATGTCAGGACAATTCCGAATCCGGTCACATTTTATCCTGAAAACCAGGCAAAATTGGAAACCGGATTAATCTTGGCAGTCGGACGCATGGACTACCTCAAAGGATATGATTTGATGATGGACGTCTTCGAAAGATTTTGCAAAAAAAACAGCGACTGGAAGTTGAAAATCATTGGGGAAGGACCTTTAAAATTCAATATTGAAAAAATGGCCGGAGAAAAAGGGATAGCCGACCGGCTGACGATTGCTCCGGCAACGAGCCATATTGAAAAAGAGTACCTGGCTGCTTCCCTCTTTCTGATGACCTCCAGATCAGAAGGTTTACCGATGGTACTGCTGGAGGCACAGGCATGCGGATTGCCCATCGTGGCATTCGACTGTGAAACTGGTCCTGCAGAGATCGTGCATCATGGGATTGACGGATTCCTGGTGAAACCCAATGATATTGAAGAAATAAGCGAACGTTTGCTGAAGTTGGCTTCCGATCCCGGCAAGCGTAAAGAATTCGGAACCAGAGCACGCGAAAACGTAAAACGCTTTTTGCCAGAGGAGATTTTTAAGGAATGGGATGATCTGTTTCATGATTTGCGGACTTAACTTCCAAATTCATTACACAGAGAATAAATTTCTAACAATCATGATTAGAGCCTGATATGAGATTATTGCCACTTGCCTTTTTTTAGAGAAAAACAGAGTCCGCTGAGCGGAAAAATCGCTTGCGATTTTTCTCTCTGTGATCTTACATTCCAGACAATCTTGATTTGCTATTCATTGTCACAGTTTCCAACCCTTACTGACTTGAAATGTATAAACTTTTTACTCTGTGTAACTCTGTGTAATATTTTTATTTGATCAACTCTGCAATGCAAAATTAAAACGAACCTAATAGATGAAAAGAGTAGGTTCTCTTACAATACATACTTATGAAAATTAAACCCAAAACCCAAAAGGCCCCACCTATAAATTTTGTTTATACCCTGATATTGCTGGCATACGTGCTGGTCGCCGTGTTTACGCCGCAAATGGAAGCCTTCGATTCCAACGGGCCAAAGTTTTTGGCCATGGCGATGCTAAACCTCCTGGTTTTCGCCTATCTTTTTACCAATAAAGATTTCAATCAATCTGAAAATACTTCCCGGATTTTCTTCCGCAGTTGGGCAGGCATCCTGTATGCACTGTTACTACTCATTTCCCTTCTTTCCTTTTTCAAATCGATCAACCTGAATGAATCGATTCTCACTTTTTGCAAAGTAATTACCATCTTCATCTCCTGTTACTTTGTTGCCCTTATTGTTGCATCCGACAGGAGAATCCTGGAACCACTGGCCATCGGGATGGTCCTGTTCCTGATCATCGACAGCCTTTATGTTTATTACCATATCGTAAAATACATCAAAGGAGAATTGGCCAGCGTCGAACTGATCAGATCGGTTTATACAAATAAAAATATCCTTGCTGCTTCCATTTTTGTGAAGCTACCATTCGCCCTTTGGCTCTACACTTTTAACAAAGGATGGAAACAGAAATTGGCGATGGTGGGATGGTGCATCAGTTTCTTGCCCCTGTTTTTTCTAAGTTCCAGGGCTTTTTACCTTGGGATTTTGGTACTTTCAGTTGCCTGCCTTGTGAGTTTATGGGTTTTGTCCTACAGAGACAAACAAAACTTCTACCGAAGTAAAATTGCAATTTATGTCGTCGTTCTTGCCACATCTGTAATCCTTTATACCGTAGTTCAAAAAAATTTATACTCTAAACCTTCCATTTACAATGCCGGAATCGTAGAGCGCCTAAGTCAGGCCAAACCAACAGAATACTCTACAGGAGAGCGTTTGGGGGGATGGAAACGCTCTTTTGAACTGCTCAAAAAAGAACCATTGCTCGGTTGCGGAATTGGAAACTGGAAAATTGCCACCTTGCAGGAGGAGAACCTGACAAAAACAGATTTAATCTATCAATACAGGGCCCACAACGATTTCATCGAAACCACCACCGAAACGGGTATTTTTGGCGGATTACTCTTTCTCTCTATTTTTGTTCTTCTTATTTGGCCTTATATCAGCTCTTTGTTTAAAAAAGAGGAGGGGATTGAAAACCTTCAATTACTGTTTTTGCCTGCATTTGGGTTGATCGCTTACACTTTCGACGCGTTTTTCAACTTTCCGCACGATCGCCCCGAAATTCAGGTTTTGTTTGCCCTGTTTGTGGGCATCGGAATTGCCCTGACACAAAATAACCCGGAAAATCTTACTTCTGCAAAAAGCGCTAAGCAGACCGAGCCTAAACAAGGAAGATTTCTGCAGGTGCCGGAAAAAAGGAGAAAATTAGTGTCAAATACATGGCAGATCACCTTATTGGTCCTGATACTTTTTTCGCTATACATTCTAATACTGAATTTTCAGTCATTGAAAATGCAGAAAATCGTTTCGGATGAAATTTCAACAGGAAAATTAAGTCTGAGTTCAGAGCGTGTTGAACAAAATTTTCCCTGGATACCCGACATCAATATCTTTGGTGAACCGATACCCGTCCAAAAAGCCAGGTATCTTTTCAGTGAAAAGAAATACACACAAGCCATTGCACTGTTGAAAAAAGAAAATCCCTCTCCTTACGACTCCCGGAGGGAATATTTTATGGCCTCAGCCTGGTTGGCCATGGGAAAACCAGACAGCGCCATTATCTACAACAAACTAGCCCTGCAGCTTAAGCCTTATCTCCTGGAAAATATTGCCATGAAAGGTGCCATCTGCGAACGAACCGGCAAAATACAGGAAATCATACCACTGCTGGAGAAGTACCTCGACCGCGACAAATCCAACAGCAAAGCCTGGATACTGATCTGCCAATACCTGGAAAAAAGCGGAGACCTCAAAAAAGCGTATGCCTATAGCGACTCCGCATTCAGATACCTTCCGTGGGAGGTCTCTATTATCCAAAACCGGGAATACCTAAATACCAGGCTGCTTGTCTATCCCTACAACGACAACTACGACAAAGCCGTTGCAAGCTACAAAGCGAAAGATTATGAAACCGCCATCCCATTACTTTCCGAACTGATTGACAAAGGGGTTAAACTTCCCAGAGTATTTGAATACAGGGCATTCTGCTATTATTTTACCGAACAATATCAGTCCAGCCTGCAAGACATCGACCACCTTTTCTTATCAGGAACGCGCCAACCCAATTTGTTGAACCTGCGAGGGATTGACCTTCAAAAGCTTGGCAAACAGGATGAAGCCTGTTCCTCCTTCAAAGAGGCAATGAACGCCGGCGATCAGGAAGGTGCTGCTAATTTTAATAGGTTCTGCAAGTAAAATTACACAGAGGTAATTGTCTACAACTATCTTAAATTTCTGAAGCTTGCTTATTACTACTTTTAATAGGCACTCTTAGAGGAGAAAAGAGGGCGCAGAGGAAAAATCGCTTGCGATTTTTTCCTCTGTGTTACTCCTTCTTTCTCTAAAATATTGTAAGAGGCAATAATCTCCATCCAAACCAAATTTTCGATTAATAGAAATTCATTCTCTGTGTAATATTTTTTTGCGCCGTTGAATTGACAATTAACACCATTTAACGCACAAATACAACCTTCGAACAAAAAAAACTACTCGAAACTCCAAACAAAACCGCATTTTGTTTGGAGTTTCGAGTATAATGAGTAACTTCGCTACTCAATTAACCTAAGTTCAATGCTCGGCGACCTAATTACATCCAAGACCAGGATTCGGTTGTTGTTGAAGTTTTTTCTCAACAGCAGCACCCAGGCTTACCTGCGTGGTTTGGAGAGTGAATTTGGCGAATCAACCAACTCCATTCGTCTGGAGCTGAACCGCTTCGAACAGGCCGGCCTCATTGTTGCGCATGACGTGGGAAACCGCAGAATCTATTCCGCTAACACCTCCTACCCGCTCTATCCGGAAATCAGAAACTTGCTGCACAAACATCTTGGCATTGATCAAATTCTTGAGCAAGTGGTAGAGAAACTGGGATCTTTGGAGGTAGTTTACCTCACTGGTACCTTTGCCCATGGAACCGATGGTCCCGATATCGATATACTCCTGGTAGGAAACGATATTGATACAAATTACCTTGATTCGTTGATAAACAAGGCGAAACCATTGTTCCAAAAGAATATCTGTTACAAACTCATCAATACTGTCCAGTTCCAATCAACTTACCAGGAGCTGAGTAAAAAAGATATGCTGCTTTTGTGGCAGCAGAAAAATTAAGTCGGCATTACCCTGAGGGTGACTCCGGCAAAATGTCGTAAACGCTGAAATAACAGTCCTATTAAACATAGAATGGGACTGAGGAGGCGAAGCTGTGGGAGGAGAGGACGACTTGGACGACTGGGACGACTAGGACGACTGGGACGACTGGGACGACTGGGATGACTGGGACGACTGGGATGACTGGGACGACTGGGACGACTGGGACGACTGGGACGACTTGGACGACTGGGACGACTTGGACGACTGGGATGACTAGGACGACTGGGACGACTTGGACGACTTGGACGACTTGGATGACTGGGATGACTGGGATGACTAGGACGACTGGGATGACTGGGATGACTAGGACGACTGGGATGACTGGGACGACTAGGACGACTGGGACGACTTGGACGACTGGGATGACTAGGATGACGGAAATGACGGAAGAAGACTTGGGGACTTAGGGACTTGGGGACGAGGAGAGGGAAGGATTTAAGATGATGCTCCCAGAGCTGCACTGCCCTGAGCCTGGACTCCCCTGAGCTTGTCGAAGGGCCGAAGTGTCAAATACACATACGAAATTCCGGTCCCTGAGCTGCACTGCCCTGAGCTTGTCGAAGGGTCGAAGGGGAGATCGGAACTCCAAACATTATGAAGATTGAAACGGAGAAATAACGAAACGGAGAAAATGAGAAGATGAGATGGAGTACCGGCCCCTGAGCGAAGACGAAGGGGAAATGTGAAAATGTGAAAACTGTCAGTTGCGCAATCCAAAATTTCCTGACCACCATCTGGATCCTTCTCAAATCCTACCCCAAAGGGGTTAAATGTTAATAGCCCGGGGCGGAGCGAAGCGGAACCCCGGGTAAAGGAGTGCCGAATGACCACCGTCCGCGGTAGCATTTTGAAAAAGGAAGTTACATTGTTCCGGACGGAAAGTTCCAATGATGAAAAAATAAGATTTGGAATTCCATCCAATCCATGTTTCTCCTAAGATTCAAAAAATGCAAATAAGATTTATTTAATCAACATTAGTTCAATTACATCAAATACATTTAGTGCCGCATCAAATCCTTTCCGTTCGTGAAATTCGTAACCATTCGTGAAATGATTCCCAAATTACTGCACTACGTCTGGCTTTCCAACGACCCTCTGCCAGAGCTCCTAAAAAAGTGCAGGCTATCCTGGGAAAAATGGCTTCCCGATTATGAATGGATCTTATGGGACAGAAAAAAAATTGAGGAAATTGAGAACAATTGGTTGGCGCAGACCCTTGAAACCCGTAATTATGCCTTTGCTACCGATTTTATCCGGATATATGCACTTTACAACTTTGGAGGAATCTACCTCGATACCGATGTGGAAGTAACCGGTTCCCTGGATCCGTTTTTAGCACACAAATTTTTTATCGGATTCGAATACAATGATGACCTTGAACCGGCTGTATTTGGATCAGTTACCGGTCATCCCCTTCTGAAAGAACTGCTGGATTATTACCGTCAAAGAGATTTTATCAAGGAGAACAAACAATACGATCGCCGTCCTTTACCCTTGATCTTCAATGAAAAAGCATCACAATTCGGGTTCAGGCCAAACGGACAACTTCAAAGTTTAGAAGAGGGGATACAAGTATTTCCTTGTGAATATTTTTCACCAAAGAATCTCTATTTTAAGAACTTTAAGACCACCGGAAAGAATGTCGCCATTCACCATCTGGTCTCAAGCTGGGTAAAAAAAGGGTGGAAACACAAAAGCAAAATACTGTTTCACCAACTTATATACATGATCGGCGGCAAATGGCTTCATTCTAAGGCTATTGCCATCATCCGGAACTTTTAAATTAACATCACGTTGAACACACCAGGTACTACCAACCACTTTCAACATTCAACCAATTCGTTGCCCTCTTTCTCAGTTCTGATAGCCGTCTATAACCAGGAGCTACCAGAACGTTTGAGAGTGGCATTGGAAAGTATCTGGGACAAACAAGCCTTAAAACCTACCGAGATCGTACTGGTCAAAGATGGTCCCTTAACAGAAGAATTGGATCAGATAATCGGTCAGTTTAAAAAAATTTCACCATTAAAAATCATTTCGTTGGAGCAGAACCATGGTCTGGGATATGCTTTGTCTTACGGATTGAATTATTGCACCAACGAGCTGGTAGCCCGAATGGATAGCGACGATCTCTCAAAACACGACCGTTTCGAAAAACAGATCAGATTTTTGCACGAGCATCCCGATTGTGATATTGTTGGCTCAAATATTGAAGAGTTTAACCACCGACCGGAGGAAATTCATTCACACCGCAGGCTTCCATCCTCCTTTTCGAAATTGATACCATTCTCGAAGCTCAGAAGTCCTTTCAACCACATGACTGTAGTCTTTAAGAAAGCTGCAGTATTAGAGGCAGGAAGTTATCAGCCCTTTCATGTGTACGAAGACTACTATCTCTGGGTAAGGATGATTCAAAACGGTGCGAAGATTGCCAACATCCCGGAGTACCTGGTCACTGCCAGATTGGATGACAGCCAGTTGATCCGCCGGCATGGAGATTACATTTTTAAACAGGAAATGAAATTGCAGAAAGAAATGCTCCACCGGAATTTCCTAAACAGATGGGAGTATTCCAGGAATCTATTGCTTAGGGCATATCCACGATTACTGCCATTCTGGGTACTAAAGCTTATTTATAAGGTACTACATTAATAAGTTGAAAATCGGCTTCGACTGATAAAATGGTAAGCATTGTCGTTACAAGTTTCAACCATGCGGAATTTCTGCAACAACGCATGGAGAGCTTGTTCGCTCAAACCTATTCGAACATTGAGATCATTGTTATCGATGACTGCTCAACGGACGGAAGTCGCGAATACCTGCAGCAATACAGTGCCCATTCCAAAGTCAGGCTCTTCTTCCTTGAAAAAAATTATGGATATGTCTTTGCATCCAATTTCGGAGTAAGTCAGGCAAAAGGCGAATACATTATTTTTGCCGAATGTGACGATTTTTCAGAACCAGATCAGATAGCTACTCTTTACCATGCAGTAACGTCAAACAACAATATTGGCGTTGCATGGTCATGTAGCAACATGACAGATGAAACAGGGAATAATATTGGTACTGATTTCCCAATAAGGAATACCGCTTTTCAGAATTACTGCCGGACAGACGTTCAGATTCCCGGATCGCTTATTCTGAAATTTATGATGCACTCCTGCGTGGTCCCCAACATGAGTGCAGCCATGTTTAAGAAATCTATGTTTACCCGGATTGGAGGACTTTCAGATAAATACAGATTAAGCGCTGACCTCGACTTTTGGGTTCGCATGGCTGAAGTAGGTGATTTTTATTATCTGAAAAGACCCTTGAACTATTTCAGGACCCATCCCGATACTGTCAGAACCCACTTGGGCCGATCAGTCCAACTAATAGAAATGGTCGACATTGTCTTCCACCTGAAGAAAAAAGTCAAAAGAACATGGAAAGAAAAAATAGAAATAAATATCCATCTGGGATACGTGTGGTACTACTTCGCAAAAAATGAATTCCGTTCTTTTTACAGAACTTTTGTAACGGTACTGTCAGCCACCTTCAGACAGGAACCATTGTTGTTGTTGTTCATGCTGTTAAATATTCCGGTTTTATCTGTCAGAAAAATAGGGAAACTTCTGAATCCATAAAAAATGAAAATTCCCCGATTAACGGTTATAATGCCTGCTTATAACGCGGAGGAATTTCTGGAAGAATCAATCAGCAGTATTCTTAACCAAACTTTCCCTGATTTTGAATTACTGATTGGGGATGACGGATCTACTGATCGTACAATGGAAATAATCCAATCATTCAGTGATGAAAGGATTATTGTAATCAGGAACGAAAAAAACCTGGGTATACCCTATACTTTGAACAGATTGATCAAAGCATCCAGGGGCGAATACATTGCCAGGCAAGACAGTGATGACATTTCACTGCCAAAAAGATTGGAGAAACAGGTTGCATTTTTGGATAAAAATCCGGAAATAGGACTATGCGGAACCCAAATTGCCTGGTTTGGCAGCAAAAGAAAGCGAATCCGGGTGCCACTTCAGAATGAGGATATAAAGGCCGGTATGCTGGTATTCAATCCTATTTGTCAACCGACAGTAATGTTCAGAAAATCAGGTTTGACAGAATATTACGACGAGACATTGGAGGTGGCCGAAGATTATGCCATGTGCTATGAGCTATCAAAAAAAACAAGACTGGCCAACCTGCCTGATATTTTGTTGAAATACAGGTGGCATGGCACCAATATCAGTAGGACAAAAGAGAATTTGATGGACAAAACTGTCAAATCAATCAAGGCAACCATTTTTAAAGAATCGCTGCACTATCAAATAGATGAGAAGGAGACAAAACTTCTGGATCTGGTTGCCGAATCATATTTAACCGGCTTCAACGATCTGACTTTTTTTGAAAATTTTCTCCTCAAAATACGTTCAAAAAACAAGGAGACAGTTTATTACAACGAGAAAGCACTTCAACGGCGAATTTTCAGACTTTGGTCATCCGCCTGTTTCAAGTTGAAAGGAATCAGCACCATCAAGAAGATCCGCACTTATTTGCAATCCGAATTGTTCAGCTTTAACGACTTTCTGCATTTGATATCCTGGAGGAATCTTCATCATTTAAACCTTATTTTTCCTGCTGGCATGGATTTGTAATTCCGCGCATCCTTGCGATCTTAAAAAAAAAATCAAAATGAAAAAAGAACTTGTAATTGATGCTATAAAAGAATTTCCACAAGATTTTGATCTTGATATTTTGTTCGAAAAATTAATCTTCATGGAGAAAGTTGAAAAAGGACTTTCACAATTAGAACAAGATAAAACCATACCCCATAGTGAAGTTAAAGAGATCATTAGAAAATGGTGAAAATCATTTGGACTGAATTGGCCATTGAAGTGCGTGTTCATCATTCAGCGAGATTATTAAACATAAGGTAATAAGGCTCCACACACGAATTATCCACCCGTTCGTGAAATTCGCCCTAATTCGTGAAATTTGTTTCTAAATGGATCCAATACTAAGGAAGAATTTCTCCTACCTGTTTTTACTTCAAAATATTAACTACATCATACCGCTGTTGCTCCTGCCCTATCTGACAAGAGTACTCGGGGCAGACAATTTCGGAAAAATCGCTTTTGCACAGGCATTCGTTGCCTACTTTTCGATGCTGACCGACTTCGGCTTTGGAACCTCTGCCATGCAGGAGATCGTTAAAGTAAGGAAAGACAAGCAAGCGCTTAGTAAGGTTTACTGGACTACAACATTTGCCAAGTTACTCTTCGCATCAGCCAGTTTGGTCCTCTTTTTATTGTTCCTTCTGGGGATTCCCAAATTGGGACAGATGTACCTGCTGTTATTGATCGCTTTTGTTGCAGTACCATCGTCCGTTCTTTTTCCGATATGGTTCTTCCAGGGACTTGAAAAAATGTCTTATGTTACCTGGCTGAGCAGTATCCCTAAAATACTGGTGCTGATTTTCACCTTCCTGCTGGTCAGGGAAAAATCAGATTTTACATTGGCCCTGCTGATACAGGTTGCCGGAACTTTCGTCACCTCATTGGTATGCGTCCTATTAATAGTAAAGCAAAAATCGATTATATTTTATCTCCCCTCACGGGAAGATATCAAATCAGCGATCACTGAAAGCTGGCATTTTTTCGCGTCCGGGTTTGCAACGAATATATACACAACAACCAATACTGTACTGTTAGGATTTTTCTCCAGCGATGCTGTGGTAGGTATCTTCGCAGCCTCCGAAAAAATAATCCGTGCCATCATCGCCCTGTTCTACTCCGTGTATCAGGTAACATTCCCAAGAATTAACGCCTATTACCATGAATCGCGGGAACAGGCATTGATCTTCGCCGGAAAAGTTTTGAAAGTAACAGCCATCAGCACCTTTCTGACAGGAATCTTACTGTTGGCAGCGGCTCCGCTCATTGTAAAAATCATGTTTGGAGTTCCCCAGTACAACGAAACGATTGTCATCATGAGGCTAAGTAGTTTTCTTCCTTTTTTTGCCAATTGCAACGCAGTACTGGCGGTCAACCTGCTATTTACATTCGGACTAAAACGTTACCTGACACGAATCGTTGGTGCAGCCGGTATCTTCAGCATCCTTTTGGTAGTCCCCGCCATATTGTTTTTCCAGGCAAGAGGCGTGGCGGTTGTTGCCACCTTCACCGAAGTGCTCATATCCATACTGTTGTTCTATGTCCTGAAAAAACACAAGATCAAGATCATGTTGTGACAGCTGCCTTAATGCGCATTTGAGGAGACTGCATAAAAAAATCACACAGAGTATATACTTCAAATAATTACAATTCTGATAGCAACGGAATTTTTGCCACTGGCTAAATGTTTAGAGAAAATACCAAGAGTCCGCAGAGTTCAAAAATCGCATGCGATTTTTCTCTCTGTGATCTCTGTTCTCCGCTATTCAAAAATATTTTAAATTGTACTATTTACATTCTTCGTTGTTTTTAGATAGAAGGATACAATTCCCTCTGTGTAAGTTTTTTTTATTTTTTTTCTCTGTGTAAGTTCTTAAACCTATGGAATGAAAAATATTTTCAACCTTCTATTGCTGATCCTTCTTCTGCTTCCGGGGATTTCCAACTCCCAATCCATCCCTGTCGGGACCGGTATCCTGGATGATTATTACCGTAGGGCCCAGCTACTTGGCAAAGTAGATTCATCAATCTCTTTTACCTCCAAGCCCTTCTTCCCCGTAGAAGCCATGGGCCTTTCAAACCCATTCTCTCCGTCTCTCCGTCCCTCCGTCTCTCCGTCCCCTAGTCCCCTAGTCTCCCCTTCGCCCCTTCGCCCCCTCTTCCCCTCGTCCCCTTCTTCCCAGTCGTCCCAGTCGTCCCAGTCGTCCCAGTCG
>Ga0172379_10009707_pt1 | contig 11811 bp, 9 predicted proteins | sample GrowelOW334metaG_FD_119756 | JGI IMG/M metagenome (GOLD analysis project Ga0172379, IMG submission 119756) | Groundwater microbial communities from an aquifer near a municipal landfill in Southern Ontario, Canada - Groundwater well OW334 metaG | ecosystem: Environmental > Aquatic > Deep... | reverse complement strand
ATGCATAAATTATTGAATGAAGCTAGTATGATTTTGGGATTGGATAATCATCAAGCCTTAGCATGGGGAATAAAAGAAGAATATAGACCACTGGCTATCGAATTTGCCAATGAATTAGCAAAAGAATATCAGTGTAAAACACCGAGTGAAAAGTCCTTAAGTCAGGTTGTGGTAAATTCGTATATAAGATTATTCGACGATTCTAGAAGGTATGATGGTTGTGCTGATGCAGGTGAGTACTTAAGTGAGGCAAGGACCAAACATTTGGCGATGCTTAGTAAACAAATAGATAGAGCTAACAGACAATTTTTGAATGCACTTATGGCTTTAAAACAGTTAAAAAATCCGCCAATACAGGTTACTGTTAAGACAAATACTGCCTTTATAGCCCAAAATCAACAATTAAATAATAACCAAAATGAAACCATTAACCCATAATAGTTTAGGAAGAAAATATTTAGTTGAAGACTGCCAAAAAATAAGGATAGACGCAATTGTTAGGCAAGCTAAAAAGAATATAGAAGAAACATTGATACATGGTTTAGTTGAAATGGAAGGATTCCAATTGAATATCACAAGCCATAGACTACATCATGGTGGTAAGCGTTTATGGTTTGAGTGTCCATTATGTAAACTTCCATGTGGAATAATTTATAAACATCCGATAGAAGGTAAATTGGTAGGTTGTAGAACATGTTTAGAGTTAGAATATAGGTGCAGAAGGTTTAAAGGAATGATCGAAGTTAGATTGTAGATCTTATGATTGTGTACAAAAGTATACTGAGTGAGATTATTGCTCCGATAATACCAAATATAAAAAATAGCTTATTCGTTTTTAAATTATATGGTGCTTCGTTTTCTATATTTTTAATTTGTGGCTTCGTATGCCCTTGCTCAACTTTTTTTGGTAAAGTTACTATACTTTCTTTATCTAGTTTAGTTTTAATAGGTATTTTATTACACGCTTCTTCAAAGGTTATGTGATTGTTGGTAGCATTACAATTATCACTGTATTGTCCCTTTAAATAAACTATAATTCCGATAATAACAATAAGAATTATCAGACCAATGATATCTTCTAAAATATAATTATTCGATAAATAATCGTAAGATATAGCGATTATAAATATGATCAAAGCAATTATTGCAAATATTGCAGATATTTTTAAAGAATAACGGAGTATTTTTTTCCCTTCCCTGCTAATTAATAATACTCCTATAGCAATTATAATTAAAAGCAAATATATCATAATATGATAATAATCATTATGTGTTGAATTATACCATACAATAATATATAATACATACGTTCACCCGATTTAATTTACATAGCTCCAGGAGTTTTTTAGTCTTATTGTTAGTAATGGACACCTGTCCAATAAGCGAATCTCCTCGGAGGTAAGTGAATTGGGTGAACGCGGGTGTCCATTTTTAATTATATGAATATGAAAAAAGCAGTCTTTTATGCTCGTGTGAGTACCAGCCTTCAAGAAGAGAAAGGTACTATTGAGAGTCAGAAAAGTGAATTGATAAAACAAATAAAAATAGATGGCAATATTCTAGTTAAAGAATATATAGATAATGGGTGGAGTGGTGGTAGATTGGATAGGCCTGCACTTGACGACCTTAGACGAGATTTAAAAACAGACCAGTTCGAGGTCGTTTACTTTTTAGATTCAGACAGAATTGCTAGAGACGTTTCTTATCAGAATATAATTATTGCTGAGTTACTTAAATATGGAAAAGATATAATTATAAAAGGCAAAAGCTATATTCATAACCCAGAAAATAAATTTAATCTAACCATACTTGGGGCAGTCAATGAATTAGAGAAAGCTAAAATCTCAGAAAGGTTTATGAGGGGTAGAAGAGAAAAAGCCAGAAGAGGTGCGATAGTAGACAATGCCAATATGTACGGCTATAACCACATAATTAAAACAGAAACAAAAGATGGTTATTATGAGATTGATGAAAAAGAAGCAGATATTGTTAGGTTTATTTTTAAAACTTATGCCTATTCGGATATTAGTTTGAATGGTTTAGTAAAATTATTAGAAAAAAAAGATATAAAAACATCTACTGGTAAAAACTACTGGAAGTCGGCTACTGTAAGAGGAATGCTAAAAAACAACACATACTATGGCGAACATTATTTTAATAAAACAGAAAAAATAGAGTCTCTCAAAGAAAAAGAAAGGTACGCTAGAAGTATAAAAACAAGAACGCAGACAAAAGAACCAGAAGAGTGGATTATTGTGCCTGTACCACCAATCATAGATAAAGAATTATTCAACACTGTTCAATATAAACTATCAAAAAATAAATTGATTAAAAGGAATGGTGGAGATAAATATCAATTAAGTGGCATTATAAAATGTGGCGTTTGTAATCATGTCTACTCTGGCACAAATTGGAAAGGCACTAAATATTACAAATGCAATCATAGAGACAAAAGATATAATCATGTTAATCGCGAAGAAATAGTTAATTGCAAAAACAAGGCCGTTAATGGGGATTATCTTGAAAACTTGATAAATAATTCAATTCAAGAGAAAATTTTACAACCACAGATAATAAAAAAATACATAGACATCCTTCAAACAACAAAATTAGCTAATAAAGGTAGGTTTATTAAAAGATTAGAAAGTATAGATAGTTTGATAAATAGCACTGAAACTAAAAAGAACAAAATATTAGACCTTTACGCTACTGGTGACTTAGAAAAAAATAGATATATAGAGAAGATTAACGAAATAGACAAAGAAACAATCACCTACACAAAAGAGAAGGATGATTTGGCTAATAAAATTAACTTATTGTCTAAAAAGAAAGAAATATCTATTTCTATAAGTGGTATATGTAAAAAAATTAAGAAAAACTACAACAAAATAAACTCAAAAGGAAGAAAAATAATAATGCAAAATCTTATTAGTGAAATAATACTCTATAGAAACGAACAACAAAATAAGGTAATAATACGTGGTTTTTTACCTTTATTAAATAAAAATATAGATGTATTACCTACTCATTGTATAGGCGACCGCCGTGGCTTTGGTAGGCGGTGGTAAATTTCCTCACCCCGGAGAAATTTCTTTGGCCCATCGGGGAGTATTATTTTTGGATGAATTTCCCGAATTTACTCGCACGGTTTTGGAAAATTTGCGTCAACCTTTGGAAGACGGGGTAGTCACAGTTTCTCGTGCTCAAGGCACCGTTAGTTTTCCCGCACGTTTTACTTTGGTGGCTAGCCAAAACCCTTGTCCTTGCGGATATTTTTCTGATCCTGATCGCCGTTGTATTTGTACGCCACTCCAGATAAATAATTATCAGAAAAAAGTCAGCGGACCAATTTTGGACCGCATTGATTTACATGTAGAAGTACCGCGAATTAAATTTGAAAAATTAAATAAAGATGAATTAGGTGAAAGTTCGGAAAAAATTAGAGCCCGTGTAGAAAGTGCGCGACAAAAACAACGCCAACGTTTACAAAATACTAATTTGCAAAGCAATAGCGAAATGCGCGCGCAAGAAATAAAAGAATTTTGTAAATTAAATAATGAGTCAGTTGATTTAATGCGCCAAGCCGTAAACCAAATGCATTTATCGGCCAGAAGTTATCATCGCTTATTAAAAATTGCTCGCACCATTGCTGATTTGGCAAATAGCGTAGACATTCAAACAATTCATTTGGCAGAAGCGCTACAGTATCGAGCAAAAAGTGATTAAAAAAAATCCCGGTGACACACCGGGATTTTTCTATCTAATATATTTCAACGGATTAACTCTAGTACCATTAACTCTAATTTCAAAGTGCGAATGTGGACCAGTAGACCGACCAGTTGAACCCATTAAAGCAATATTCTGTCCTTGAGCAACTTGTTCACCAACTGTTACATATAGTCGAGAGTTATGACCATAAAGCGAAGACATACCACCGCCGTGATCAATAATAATATAACAACCATAACCACCATTATAACCACATTGTGATCTAGTTACTACCCCAGCACGCGTAGCATAAATTGGTGTGCCGATTGGCCCGGCAATATCCAACCCTGTATGACGCCAACCAAAATATTGAGTTATTCTTCTTACACCTGCTGGCCACAAATAATTTCCTCCATCAACATTGGCAACGGGAGGAGCAGCCACATTATTTAAACCATAATACTGTCGAGTAGGATTAGTTTTGGAAGGAACAACCACAGTAGGAATTTTGCTACCGCCAGGAATCAATAATTCTTCACCCACCACAATATCAGAGCCGTCTTCTTTTAATTTATTAAAATTAACTATGTCAGTTATTTTTACTCTATACAAACTAGCAATCTTGCCCAAGGTCTGACCTTTGGTAACTTTATGTATCAAACCAGTCATTGGTAAAATCTTCAAATTGTCACCAGGACGAATATAAGATCTTTCGGTTAAATTATTGGCCCACAAAATCGTCGCTACACTAATGCCATATTTTTGTGCCAAGACCCCAATTGATTCACCTGATTCAACTTTATGAAAAACAATGCTTTCACGACCACTGCTAGCTATTGTACCGCTACCATTATCTACAAAAGTGGAACCAGACAAAACACTAGGCTTTACAATTGCTCCACCCGCATTTACTGCTCCGCTAATTTCGGGAACAGGTAAATAATTTACACTAACACTTGTTCCGGACTGGGCAGACAAGACACCTTGATTCCACGACAAAGAAGAATTTACTGGAACAGCCAAATAGTCTGTCGAAACTTCTTCCAAAGAAAAATCTTGATCACCTGGACCAACTAAACGAAAAAATACTGTACCACGCCCAGGAATTTGTGTGCTGGCATAACTATAAAAATTTGTATGAGGAAAAATTACAAGCAAAGCAATACCAAAAAATAAAACTTGCAAAACTCCCCGACGGCCAAAAATTTCCCAAGCCCGACTTTTTATGGGCAAATCTTCCTGACCAATTTTTTTTTGTAATTTAAATAAATATTTATATGAATAAAAACCCAAACTGCTTCTAAATAATTTGTGAATAAATACAGAAAACAGACCAATTTTCTGTAAAATCCAAAAAACTGCTCGCTTTAAATAGACCAAAAAACGAAGTATATATAAGAGTATCTTGTACTTTACCTTTTCCATAAAGAGACTATATTATCCAAGAAAAAGGAGTTTTTGTCAATCGTTATCATACCACAAGATTGACTTTTTTCCCATGTTTATATATAATAATCGCGCATAAAAAGACACATAAAAATGTCTTTAAAATATTTATTCTTAATCATTTCCTATGATTACGACCTTGCTCGTACTTTTGCCAGCGTTAGCGGCAATCATCTATGGCATTATCTTAATTGCCTGGATTAACAAACAACCATCCGGTTCCGACAGAATGCAAGCTATTGCCAAAGCGATTCAAGAAGGCGCCAAAGCATATCTTGGACGCCAATACAAAACCATTGCTTTTGTAGCAGTGGCGGTATTTGCTTTACTTTGGATTTTCTTGGGATTTAAAACCGGTTTGGGATTTGTGGTTGGAGCCACTTTTTCCGGAATTGCCGGTTATCTTGGTATGAGTATTTCGGTAAAGGCCAATGTAAAAACTGCCGAAGCTGCAAAAAAAGGCTTTAAAGAAGCTTTGAACGTAGCGGTAAAGGGCGGTTCAATTACTGGTTTACTTGTCGTGGGTTTGGGCCTTCTGGGAGTAGGTGGTTTTTATTTAATTTTCAAAGATACAGATTCCTTGATTGGTTTGGCTTTTGGTGGTTCGCTTATTTCTATTTTTGCTAGAATTGGTGGTGGTATTTTTACCAAAGCCGCCGATGTTGGTGCTGACTTGGTTGGTAAAGTAGAAAAAGGAATCCCAGAAGATGATCCCCGTAACCCAGCCGTAATTGCCGACAATGTTGGTGACAATGTTGGTGATTGTGCTGGAATGGCAGCCGACTTGTTTGAAACTTATGCCGTAACTGCTGTAGCCGCCATGGTTTTGGGAGCCCTTACTTTTAAAGGTATTGAAGAAGCGATTACTTTTCCTTTAATTTTGGGTGGTATTTCCATTATCGCTTCAATTATTGGTACTTTCTTTATTAAATTAGGCAAAACCAAAAATGTGATGAACGCCTTGTACAAAGGTTTGGTAGTTTCCGGAATTTTATCCATGATTGGTTTTTATTTTGCTAGTTCTGTTTATAGTAAATATTTAAATTTTACAACTTCCCAATTATTTTGGAGTGGTTTTATTGGTTTAATTTTAACTGGTTTAATGGTTTGGATAACTGAATATTATACTTCTACCAAATATAATCCTGTAAAAAGTATTGCCAAAGCTTCGGAAACTGGACACGGTACCAATGTGATTGCCGGTTTGGCAGTATCAATGAAAGCCACAGCTTTACCAGTTTTGTTTATTGCGGCTGCCATGCTTGGTGCTTATAGTATTGCTGGTCTTTATGGTGTAGCCATTGCGGCTATGGCCATGCTTTCTATGACCGGAATTGTCGTAACCATTGACGCTTATGGTCCAATTACCGACAATGCTGGCGGTATTGCCGAAATGGCAGAAATGGGCGAAGAAGTTCGTGCGGTTACTGACCCCTTAGACGCTGTAGGCAACACTACTAAAGCTGTTACCAAAGGTTATGCTATTGCTAGTGCTGCCTTGGCTGCTTTAGTTTTATTTGCGGACTACACTCACAAATTATCGGCCAATGGTATTTCCACAATTTTTAGAATTGATGATCCAAAAGTTTTGGTTGGTTTGTTTATTGGTGGATTATTGCCATATTTATTTGGTTCTTATTTAATGGAATCCGTTAGCAAAGTTGCTGGTAAAGTTGTTGAAGAAGTTCGTCGTCAATTCAAAGAAATTCCTGGTATTATGGAAGGCAATGCCAAACCAGATTATGCTAAATGTGTAGATATCGTAACCAAAGGTGCGATTGGTCAAATGGTTTTACCAGCTTTAATCCCAATTGTGGCTCCAATTTTGGTCGGACTATTACTTGGTTCAGCTGCTCTTGGTGGTTTACTTGTTGGTACAATTATTACTGGTTTGTTTGTAGCAATTTCCATGACTGCCGGTGGTGGTGCTTGGGACAATGCTAAAAAATATATTGAAAACGGTAATTATGGTGGCAAAGGTTCTTTTGCTCATCAAGCGGCTGTAACTGGCGACACTGTCGGTGATCCTTACAAAGATACTGCTGGCCCAGCCATTAATCCAATGATTAAAGTGGCAAATATTGTCGCGTTGTTGATTGTAGGATTACTTAAATAATCTCTTAATTAAAAACTAACCCCGGGATAAACCCGGGGTTTTGTTATAAAACAAAAACCACTCGCACAACTCCTTCCACTACTTTATATATTTACAAAGCAATGGGCGGATGCGAGTAGCATTTGTAAGCATCGCCCGGCGGTGAACGCGCCATGGTAATACCTCCCTTCAGGTGGTGATGCCAAGGAACTTCTTCAGCTCGCCGACGTGTTCAGCAGTTTCACTTGCCGGAACTTGATGCTTTTGGCACAAGGCCTGTACGAAGGCAATCGCCTTTTCTTTGTGCATGACCCGCATTTCCGGATGGATCTGCGGATCATCCTTCTTGAACCATACGGTCAACTCTCCGTTCCCGCCGACCCAGAAGAACATGAACTTCATGGCCCCCTCGCCACGATGTGGTTCTACTAAGACTTTAACACTCTGCCACAATAAGTCAAATTTTTAAATAACTTTCAGGAATATTATTTTTATGCTAAAATACTAATTACTAATTGCTAATTATCTTCATTATGGGCAGACGTCCTTCGCAACCAGTTTACAATCCGCCAATTACCCGCGGAATTATTGCTATTCTTTTAGTGGTTTTGGCAATAATTATTACTTTAAGTTTTTTTAGCAAAGCCGGAGTGGTAGGAGAAATATTAAATAATTATGTTTTGAGTTTTCTTTTTGGCTCCATGCGCTTTATTACACCACTCATGATAATTATTTTGGCCTGGTTTTTAATTAAAGACACCGAATATGATTATCGTTCTACTCATGGCGTTGGTTCTCTACTTTTTTTCTTAGCTACTTCCAGTTTAATGCACATTGCTTTTGAAACTTTTGAGATGTGGGACAAAGTATTACTTCGCGGACAAGGTGGCGGAATTTTTGGCATGCTTGCTTGGCCACTCAAAACCTATTTGGGTAGTGTGGCCAGTATTGTTTTACTTATTGGTGTAGTTTTAATTTCAGTTTTTTTAATTTTCAATACTGCTTTTACTCATTTTGTACAATTAAATAAAAAACTTTTTTCTGGTTTAGGATTTTTGGGGCAAAGTTTACTTGGTCTTACTGGACTTTTTGTAAAAGAAACCCAACCAACTTTAAATTTAAAAAATAATTATAATAAAGAAGAAGAGGAAGAAGAATACGAAGATGAAGAAGATGAAAAAGAAGAAGTAGAATTAGATCAAGAAGAAGATCTTGGCAGTAGAAAATTCCAATCCAAAAAAGTAAAAACTGATGACGAAGCTGAGGTTGATGAGGAGGAAGATGAAGACCCTTCGGCTGACGCTCAGGGTAAACCAAAAATTCCTTCGGCTTGGGATAAAAAAATAATTGTCAAAGATTTACCAGAATTGGATTTACTTACTACCAAAAAATCCAAACCAACAAGTGGTGATATTGAAGCTAATGCTGCAACCATTAAAAATACTCTACATGAATTTGGTATTGACGTAGATATGGGCGAAGTACGAGTAGGCCCAACAGTTACTCAATATTCTTTTAAACCAGCCAAAGGTGTAAAACTTACTCGCATTACTACTTTAAGTAATGATTTATCTTTGGCTTTGGCCGCTCACCCAATTAGAATTGAAGCACCAATTCCCGGACAATCTTTGGTAGGTATAGAAGTACCAAATACCAAAGTAGCCATGGTAACAATAAAAGAATTAATTGAAAGTGAAGAATTTAAACATCGTCCTCACAATATGATGATTGCTTTGGGCAAAGATGTAGCTGGAAAAGTTTGGTTTGCCGATTTACCAAAAATGCCTCACTTGTTGGTAGCTGGCGCCACTGGTTCGGGCAAAACTGTTTGTATCAATACCATTATCATGAGTTTGCTTTATCAAAATACTGCCGAAACTTTACGCATGATTATGGTTGACCCCAAACGTGTTGAATTAACTCTTTACAATGGCATTCCACATTTATTAACCCCAGTAATTACCAATGTTCAAAAAACAGTAAATGCCCTTAAATGGACCATTGGCGAAATGGAACGTCGCTTTGATGTTTTGGCAGCCCACGCTTGTCGCGATATTGGTTCTTACAATACTCGTTACCCGAAAGAAAAAATGCCCAATATTGTTTTTATTATCGATGAATTGGCCGACTTAATGGCCGCAGCAGCCAGTGAAGTAGAAGCAGGAATTATTCGTTTGGCACAAATGTCACGTGCTGTTGGCATTCATATTGTAGTCGCTACTCAAAGACCAAGTGTGGATATTATTACCGGTTTAATGAAAGCTAACATTCCTGCTCGTATTGCTTTCTCGGTTGCCTCTATAATGGATTCACGCACAATTTTGGATTGTCCTGGCGCCGACAAACTATTGGGACGTGGTGATATGTTGTATTTAACTGCCGAACTTTCCAAACCAAAACGTATTCAAGGTGCTTATATTTCCGAAGAAGAAGTTGGCAATGTTGTTGACTACTTAAAAGAAGACGGTGAAGCCGAATACGATGAATCAATTGTAGAAAAACCTTCCAGTGGCACAGTAAATATGTTCGGTGGAGCTAATGATGATCAAGATCCTTTGTTTAATGAAGCTCGTGAAGAAATAATTAAAGCTGGTAAAGCTAGTGCTTCTTTTTTACAACGCCGTTTCAAAATTGGTTATGCCCGTGCGGCCAGAATTTTGGATGAATTAGAATCTGCCGGTGTAATTGGACCTGGTGATGGCGCCAAAGCTAGTGAAATTTTGGCTAGTGCAGTACCCGAAACAATGAATGCTGGTGGTGAATTAAATGTTTTTGATAGTGTTGAAGAAGAAGTAGAAGAAGAGGAGATTGAAGACGAAGTTGTTGAAGAAGAAGTCGAAACAGAAGAAGAGGTTGAGGAAGAAGAAACACCGGCCGAAAAAGAAGTAGAGAAATTTTAAATAACTTATGAACGCTTTTTTTTGCAAAAGACTAAATACTCCGCCCAAGAGAGTGTGTTTGCGTCTAAAAGAATTGCGCGAAGAAAAAAAAGTTACTTTGGAAGAAATGGCCCACAAAACAAAAATCGATAAAAAATATCTAGAAGCTTTGGAAAAATGCCAATTTGAAAAATTACCCAAAGCTTTAATTTATCAAAAAAATATTGTCCGCCGTTATGCAGAGTCTTTGGGGGTAAAACCGGATTTATTTTTGGAACAATATTTAATTGAAGAAACTCACAAACAAAAAATCAAACATCCACACACTGCCTTAAAAAATAATTTTTGGTCTCAGTTACCAACTTTTTTACGTTATGGTTTTTTAATGTTGATAATTTTAATAATTGTCTTTTATTTAGGCTGGCAAATTAAAAATATTATTAAACCCCCAAAATTAGTTATTTTTTCACCGATTGAAGGTTATATTACCGAAAACGATCAATTACTCCTAGTTGGCGAAACCGAAAAAGAAGCCAAGGTAACCGTAAATGGCAAAGATATCAAAAACAACGAAAACGGCCAATTCAAAGAAATGATTAACCTATCCAGTGGAGTAAATACAATTACCATTGTCACCAAAAAAAAACATGGTAAGACCACGGCCCAAATTAGGCATATCGTTTACCGTCCAACAATCGAAAAATCGGTAATTAACAATTGACAGAAAACTGAAAAACTATTATTCTAGTAACTGAGGGATTAACCTCTTTTTTTATCAAATTTTTTATGCCCAAAAAAGAAGCTGTCAACAATGACAAACTAAAAGCTGCTCAACCAGCGATTGACCAAATTCGCGAACGCTATGGCGACGGCGCCATTATGAAATTTGGTGAAGCCCGCAGTATGGATGTAGAAGTTGTTTCTACTGGTTCCATTTCTTTGGATATTGCTTTGGGAGTAAAAGGCGTGCCACGAGGAAGAATTATTGAAATTTTTGGACCAGAAGCCTCGGGAAAAACCACTTTGGCTCAACATATTGTTTCCGAAGTACAAAAAATAGGTGGGGTAGCGGCTTTTGTGGATGCCGAACATGCCCTAGACCCAGATTATGCCCGTAAAATCGGTGTAGATGTTGATAATTTATTAATTTCTCAGCCAGATACTGGTGAACAAGCTTTGGAAATTGTGGAAACTTTGGTTCGTTCTAATGCAGTTGACGTAATAGTAATTGACTCGGTAGCCGCTTTGGTTCCCAAGGCCGAAATCGAAGGCGAGATGGGGGATTCTCATATGGGTTTACAAGCCCGTTTAATGAGTCAGGCATTACGCAAACTCACTGGCATTATTAGCAAAACCAACACCGTAGTAATTTTTATTAACCAAATCCGTCACAAAATTGGTGTCTTTTTTGGCAACCCCGAAACAACTACCGGTGGTAATGCTTTAAAATTTTATTGTTCCGTTCGTATAGAAGTGCGTCGCGCCGCCCAAATTAAACAAGGTGAAAAAATTATTGGCAACCGCGTAAAAGCAAAAATTGTCAAAAACAAAGTCGCTGCTCCTTTCCGCACTACCGAATTTGATATTATGTATAACGAAGGTATTTCTATTTCCGGAGATTTACTAGACACTGGTGTTTTACACAAAGTAGTCAACAAATCAGGTAATAGTTATGCTTTTGGT
>Ga0172379_10009706_pt1 | contig 11812 bp, 10 predicted proteins | sample GrowelOW334metaG_FD_119756 | JGI IMG/M metagenome (GOLD analysis project Ga0172379, IMG submission 119756) | Groundwater microbial communities from an aquifer near a municipal landfill in Southern Ontario, Canada - Groundwater well OW334 metaG | ecosystem: Environmental > Aquatic > Deep... | reverse complement strand
TACCAATGAAGGCAGGATCGGCTTTGAATTCGAGGAGTTGATAAAACCCTGTCGATTTCTTTTGAATGGGATAAGCCAATTTTTTTAATCCCCAATTTTCTTCATGAATCAACTCACAACCATTGGAGGTGATAAGATCCTTGAACTTTCCTACCGCTTCCTTCATCTGGGCATCAGACAAAACGGGAGTAGTAATGAAAACGGTTTCGTACTGGTTCAACATACTTTTTTAAAATTTATATTCAACAATATACTCGTAATTTGAGTGGCGCAAAAATACACATCTTTTCTCTTTAAACAAACAGTCATTCAAACTTTTTGTTTTTGGGTTTATCGATAAGCCCAAAAACAAAAAGAGCAAGTCACAAGACCTGCCCTTTGATAGTTTAGATAGATTAAACACTTAGTTTTAGTAAAAGCCGATAACAACGTTTCATTTCATTTCCTGGACTAAATTAGGGCTTTTTATTAAAAAATGTTAAGATTAACTTTTCAGTAAAGGCAAAAAATCCGAAAAAAATATACAAATATTTGTATTTATTTGATTTTGAGAAAGATATGTTGTCTTTGTGTAAATATGTTTTACAACAGCTTTTTGAACATTATTTACAAAAGCAAATTTTTCTTTGAAAACATTGTATATTACCCTTACTTTGCATTTGAAACCCATAAAACTTCAAAGTGGATATTTTAGGCAATGCCATGTTGCTGAACGGGGCTATCCTGTTTACCTTTCTGGCTTTTATTTTTATTTTGACAATGCCTCAGAAAATTGGTTTTGTCATCACCCTTCTTTCAATTTTATTTACCTCATTGTCAAGTAGCTGGATAGCAATTCAGGCATTATTGAATCAACCCATCGAACTTTCCCTGCAATTTGGCAGTTTTGCAGGCGAGGTATTGTTAAAGATTGATGGTCTTTCAGCGTGGTTCATTTTAATCATCAATTTTACTGTTCTTACCGGGTTCTTTTACGGAATAGGCTATTTAAAAAAATACGGACAATCCAGGAACAGAATATCCTTGCATTGGATCTTTTTTCTCTTTTTTCACCTCTCCATGCTCTTTGTTTGCATGGTTCAGAACGGATTCGCCTTTTTGGTTGTTTGGGAGATTATGTCGCTCACATCCATGTTGTTGGTGCTGTTTGACCATGAAAATCCAAAAACATTCAAGGCTGCTTTGAACTATTTTGTTCAGATGCATATTGGGGTGACATTTCTTACCATCGGGTTCATTTGGGTCTATCATACCACGGGTTCTTTCAGTTATGATGCTTTGAATACCTATTTTCAGTCGAACCGGAACCTCTGGTTGTTTCTGATTTTCTTTACAGGATTTGGCATCAAGGCCGGGTTTATTCCATTTCACAGCTGGCTGCCCCATGCCCATCCTGCAGCGCCTGCCCATATCTCCGGGATCATGTCGGGGGTAATGGTAAAACTAGGGATCTATGGTATTCTGCGCATGGTTACATTCCTTAAAAGTGATTTCCTTTTGCTCGGTGAGATCGTCCTTACCCTCTCTTTGTTATCTGGTTTGTATGGTATAATGAACGCGGCCGTGCACCGCGATTTCAAGCGAATGCTTGCTTATTGCACCATCGAAAATATTGGAATAATTGGTATCGGGATTGGCATCGGTCTGATGGGCATCGGAAGCAATTCGCCTTTGATGTTCTATCTTGGTTTTGGAGGCGCCCTGTTACATGTTTTGAACCACTCGTTGTTCAAGTCTTTGCTTTTCTATTCTGCAGGATCTGTTTACCAGCAAAGCCACACGCTCAACATGGAGAACCTGGGGGGGCTTATCAAATCCATGCCTAAAACAGGAGCGCTCTTTCTCGTTGGTGCCCTCGCCATTGGAGGACTTCCCCCTTTCAATGGGTTCGTTTCTGAATTTTTAATATACAATGGATTGATGGAAGGAATCCATACCGGCAACATCAGTCAAATTATTCTTTATGTGCTTGTTATGGCAGGATTAAGCATCATTGGCGGACTATCGGTCCTTACCTTTACGAAAGCTTTCGGCACCATCTTTTTGGGCCAACCACGTACCCAATTAACCCACCAACCGCAGGAAGTTTCATCCATTATGCTTCTACCCCAGTACCTGATCATTGCCATGATGCTTTGTGTTGCCTTTCTTCCGCAATTATTTGTGAAAATTGTTGGAAACCAGTTGTCCATCCTGCATTCCACCGATTCAGGGCCTGCCATTCTGGAGGGTATCGGTAAAACTACGGCGAACATCAGCTTTTATTTCCTTTTACTTTCTGCAATTGCTGCAGCTATCTGGATTGTCCGTTCATTACTATTGAATAAAACCCTTGTAAATTATGGCGCCACCTGGGGGTGTGGTTATGTAGCCCCAAACAACAGGCAGCAATACACCGGAAAATCATTTTCCAAGCCACTCGGAAAGATCTTTAATGCGCTGCTCATTGAAAAGAAAGAGTTCGATGAGTTGAAAAAGGGGGAAATCCATCCCGCAGGCAAAACCTACATCTCGCATTACCACGATTTTTTTGAGCAGAAATTGATCAGACCGTACACTGACAGGCTCGTTCAATCGGCCAATTACTTCAGTTTTGTTCAAAATGGACGAATTCAATCCTATGTCTTGTATGGAATAGTATTTATTCTGGCCCTGATCATCCTTTCAATCTTAAATATAGTTTCATGAATCTGATTACGATTTTTGTCCTGATGCCGTTTGTAGGTTTACTTTTACTGCCTTTCCTGAAAGCCAGGCTTAAAGGGTTGCTGACGATGGGTTTGTTGACAATCAATGTAATTATTTCAGGATATATGGCCATACAAAGCCTGACAGGCTCGCCGGTTTCCATCACCCTTGGGGGAAGTTATGTCACAGGCCCTATTCCCATCAGGATTGATGCATTGTCCGGTTGGTTTATCCTGATCATCAACCTGATATTTTTAACGGGCGGACTGTATGGATATTCCTATCTGAAGGGCTACAAAAAGAGGACCAATAGCCTCACCCTGCACAGTTTTGCGTTTTTACTTCAACATGTTTCTATCATCAGTATTTGTGGCATTCAGAACAGTTTTGTTTTCCTGATCGCATGGGAAATATTGGCCTTGACCTCCTTCATCCTTATCATTTTTGAGCATGAAAACCCGGTCACCATCAAATCCGGCATCAATTACCTGATCCAGGCCCATTTTTCCATCGTGTTCCTGATAATAGGTTTTCTTTGGGTTATTAATAAAACGAATAGCTTCGATTTTCAGGCCATCACTGCCTATTCGTCTACCCTGCCGGGAATGGCTTCGTTGATTTTATTTCTCTGTTTTTTTATCGCCTTTGCCATCAAAGCCGGATTTGTTCCATTTCACACATGGCTTCCATACGCGCATCCAGCGGCACCGGCCCATGTATCGGGTATGATGTCGGGGGTGATTATCAAGATCGGGATATTCGGAATTTTGCGAATGTTGTTGATTATCAAAACAGACTACATCGCGGCAGGTTTTATTATATTGATTATTTCGGTGCTTTCCGGCCTGTACGGCGTGATGCTTGCAATCATCCAGCACAACCTCAAGAAACTTCTTGCCTACCACAGCATCGAAAATATAGGGATTATCGGAATTGGTATCGGTATTGGCGCCATTGGAACAGGTTTGGGTAATACGACACTTGCAACCCTTGGATATGCCGGTGCATTGCTCCATACATTAAATCATTCACTATTCAAATCCTTGCTCTTCTATACAGCCGGAAATGTTTACCAGGCGACACATACCATGGAAATTGAGAAATTGGGCGGAATGGTTAAGAAAATGCCGCAAACAACGATGCTTTTTTTAATTGCCGCCATTGCCATTTGCGGGATCCCACCCTTTAACGGCTTTATCTCTGAATTCATTATCTACACAGGTCTTTATACCTGGCTCTCGGATGGAACGCTCTTTTCGCTTCTTGCCGCCATTTTCTCCACCATTGCGCTGGTAGCCATTGGAGGCCTGGCCATGATTTGCTTTACCAAGGCGTTCGGCACTGTTTTTTTGGGAACGGCGCGTCATACAATTCCAACAGACTGCCGTGAGGTAAAGTTTATTCAACTCCTTCCCGCTTATTTATTAGCCTTTGTTATCCTCCTGATAGGCATTTTTCCTTTGTTGTTTATACATTTGTTGGCAATGCCGGTCGCTCTTTTCCCCGGAACAGCCGAAATTCTGGCAAATACTCCGCAGAATAGCGCTTTTGCAGCTTTACAGTCAATAAGTTGGGCATCCTGGATCATGGTGCTGTTGGTAATTGGGATCTATTTTTTCCGGCAATACCGGCTTAAGAAGCGAAGCCTGGAAATTGGCCCGACCTGGGGATGCGGCTATGTAGCCCCAACATGTAAACAGCAGTACACCGCCGGCTCCTTTGTGCGCACCTACAGTAAGCTATTCGCACCCGTATTGATCGTTCACAAAGAGGAGGAAATTGTGCATGGTGTTTTTCCTTCAGAAGCAAAATACCATACCCAACCCTATGACAAACTAGAAAAAGGATTGATTGACAGGATCCTAAAATTAAACAAGAATTTTATGGGGAGGTTTGTCTTCCTGAACAACGGGAAACTTCAATTCTATATTTTGTATGGAATCATTTTTATCCTGACGGTATTGGGTATCCCACTGCTATATAGGAACCTTGAATCTATTATTGAAATATTTAAACTTCTATAACCATGCTGAGTATCTTTTTAAACCTCATTGCTGCCCTCTTTTTCACCGGTATTGTTATCCGGACCAAGAGTAAGGCTTCAGGGCGTAAAGGTCCCGGAATAATGCAACCTATCAGGGATGTTTACAGGTTGTTCCGCAAGGGTTCCGTCTACAGTGAGACCACCAGTTTCATTTTTCAACTGGCCCCCACCGTCTATTTTGCATCTGTGGTGATGGCCTTGCTGGTAGTTCCCTTTGGCAAATCGCCCGGGGTACTGAGTTTCAATGGGGATTTCATCTTTTTTGCCTATGTTCTGGCCCTGGGAAAATTCTTCAGCATCATTTCTGCTTTGGATACCGGTAGCAGCTTCGAGGGAATGGGCGCCAGCCGCGAAGCCCTCTACTCAATGTTCGCAGAGCCTGCCTTCTTTATCTTAATGGGCTCATTGGCACTACTTTCCGGGCATACCTCCTTTCAGGGGATTTTTGCCTCACTGCACATTGGTTCCCAGATCAGTTATGCCCTGGCAGCCCTGGCAACTTTCGTACTTTTGATGATTGCCATGATCGAAAACAGTCGTATGCCTATCGACGATCCCAAGACACATCTCGAACTTACCATGGTGCATGAAGTAATGATCCTTGACAACAGTGGTTTTGACCTTGGATTGATCCTGACTGCCGGTTACCTCAAATTTGCTTTATATGGCGCCTTGATCGTGAACCTCTTTATTGGTGTCATCCCTTACCAATATGCCATTCCTGCATTTTTTGCCATACAGTTTATGATGGCCGTTGCCATTGGCTTGATCGAGTCGTTTATGGCAAGGTTCAGGATGAGCCACAACCCACAGTTCATCGTGGTACTGACATCCGTAAGCCTGCTCATTTTCTTCGGCGTACTGCTGATCCTACAAAAATTCGTTTAATGGTTAAATATTAGTCAGACAATATGATACATGTACTATTGATCATTTTTATCATCACTTTGTTTTACATGGCCATCGCCAACAGGTTGATGACCTACATCAAAGTGCTGGCGCTTCAGGGAGTGTTGCTGTTCTTCGTTGTATTTTTTCAACTTAGCAGGATTGATCCTTTCAACCTTGCCTTTATCCTCCTCGAAACCATCGTTTTCAAATCACTGGCGGTACCGATTTTTCTGAGTTACCTGCTAAAACGAAACAACATTACCCGGGAGGCTGAACCGTTTTTGCCTAATTTCGTCTCTTTGGTCATAACCACTTCAATTGTAGTTGTCAACATGTTGATAGCCACCGTTATTAAAGATGATCACCTCGACAAGATCTTCTTTGTTGTCGCGCTGTCAACCCTCTTTTTTGGCTTGTATCTTATTGCCACCCGACGAAAAATCATTACCCATGTGATGGGTTACATGGTCATTGAAAATGGCGTCTTTGTCCTTTCCCTGGCCATTGGCAACGAAATGCCCCTGCTTGTCAACCTGGGCATCATGCTGGATATTTTTGCCAGTGTGCTCATATTGGGAATTTTCATGAACAAAATTGGGGATGTCTTCAAGGATGTCGATGTCGACCAGTTGAGCAATTTAAAAGATTACTAATTAAAACAGACGAAATCAATGGTTATCACCTACTTAATAGTTTCTGTTGCGATAGTTATAAGCCTGTTTATTCTACGGGACAAGCGGTTGGTCTACGCTTTGCTGGGAATATTCCTGGTTTGGCAAAGCTGGTTTACCATCCAGGCCTGCCTTCATTTCGGTACCACTGACGCGGTTTATTTTACCTATGACGCATTGGGCATCCTTCTGCTTGTTACTTTGAGCATTATCGCTATCCCTGCGGCATTGCACAGCTATATTTACATCGAAAACCACTACGAACCCCCGAGGTCAAGGTCCATCTACCTTGGTTCGCTGGTTTTGCTGGTCATGGCCATCAGTGCTGGATATCTTTCCAACCACATCGCAGTAACCTGGATTTTTACGGAGATCACAACTTTGAGCGCTTCGGCGCTGATTTATCACCACAGAAACAAGCTGGCCCTTGAAGGTACCTGGAAATATGTTTTCATTTGTGCAATTAGCATCACATTCATTTTTATTGGGATTCTTTTCCTTAGTCTTTCACTTCAATATGCCGGATCTGACGATCTGTCATTCAGTAACTTGCTAACAAAAAGTAAGGAACTGAACCCGATCTGGCTGCAAATGGCCTTCCTCTTCATTTTTACGGGTTTCACTGCCAAACTCGGACTTGTCCCCATGTTTACCGCAGGTATTGACGCCAAGGATACCGCCCCTGCTCCGGCAGGAGCGCTGATGGCCAGTGTTTTGATGAACCTCGGCTTTGTAGGGATTTTCAGGTTTTATATTGTCATTGCCAACACTCCCCTGCTTCATTGGGCTAAACTGGTGGTTGGAATTGCTGCATTCCTTTCGCTGTTCGTTGCGACTGTCTACATGTTAAAGGTAAAGAACGTCAAGCGGATGTTTGCCTACTCCGGCATCGAACACATGGGGATCGTGATGCTTGGCGTTGCGGCAGGTGGAATTGGTTACTATGCCGCCATCCTGCACATAGTCCTGCATGCTTTCGTCAAATCAAGCCTTTTCTTCCAGTACAATCAACTTTACCGTGTATTTCAAAACAAAAGCATTACCCACATCGGCAACTATTTCAAATACAACCCGACCGGGGCGATGGTGCTGTTGCTGGGATTTATCAGTTCGGCAGCAATGCCGCCATCCGGGCTTTTTGTGAGCGAATTCCTGATCTTCAAATCATTGTTTGATGCTAAGCAAATCTTCGTTTTAATCGCTGTTTTGCTACTATTGACCATGATTATCTGGTCGTTTGGAAAAAATATTTTCAAAGTGCTCTTTGTTCCTGCAGAAGGGTTTGATGATTCGAGGGTGGCAAGAACATCTCCCTGGGAATCACTTTCACAATTTCTTCTGCTCGCAACGGCAGTCTACCTGGGTTTGAACCCTCCGCCCATTTTTGTACAACTTATCAAAGAGAGCATCACGCTCTTGCCATTATGAATATGCAGACAATCACCATAAAAAACAATCAATCGGTACCACTCGCTTCGATTCCTGAATTGGGTTACGGACAGTTTATGGAGGTAAATACAGACCTGCTTGCGGATACCTTAGACAGACATTGTGTGAATTACTACGGAGTGGTCAACGGAAAGCATTTAATGCTTATCTGTTGCATTGCAGATGATATAAAACATGTTATTCATCTTTCTTCCTGTAATGTGCTGCCAACGGAGGTATTGCCATCCTTTACAGCCAGGCACCTCTGTTTTGAAAAATTCGAGCGTGAAATTCATGAAAATTTCGGGCTAAATTACAGCGATCACCCTTGGCTTAAGCCCGTTAGATACCCCTTCGACCGTGCAGACAAGCAATCCACTATTGCCAACTATCCGTTCTATTCTATTAATAGTGAGGAACTTCACGAAGTTGGCGTTGGGCCAATCCATGCCGGGGTCATTGAACCGGGTCATTTCAGGTTTATTTGTAATGGAGAGCAGATTCTGCACCTGGAAATCCAGCTTGGCTACCAGCACAGGGGCTTGGAAAAACTGCTTTTGGAAAAGCCGGATCTTTCGCAACAGGTAACACTGGCCGAAAATATTGCCGGGGACACCGCAGTCGGCCATACCACTGCCTTTGCCCAAATATGGGAAAGCCTTTGCGGTTTCCAGACCACAAGGGAGATTGACTATTCACGGACCATTGCACTTGAATTGGAGCGAATTGCCATCCATACCGGTGACCTGAGCGCGCTGTGCACCGATATAGCCTATCAGCTGGGTAGTTCTGTCTTCGGCAGGCTACGCACCCCTATCATCAATTTCATGCAGGAATGGTGCGGAAACAGGCTTTCAAAGGGCTTGATCCGTCCGGGATCAGACCGTTTTCCCTTCACTCCTGCATTGGCAGACAGACTTAGCCAGGTATTGGACAGTTATGAAGGTGATTTTGTTGAAATGAATGCCCAACTCTTCAGTCTGCCCAGCGCCCTTTCGCGGTTTGAAAGGACCGGTGTAGTATCCCAGGAAGATGCGGCCGCCATTGGCGCTGTTGGTATGGCGGCACGAACGAGTGGCGTCATCAGGGATATCCGCGCCTCGCATCCCCACAGTCTGTACCCCGAACTTCAGCACGAAGCAACAGTAAAACGTCACGGGGATGTCTATTCGCGTGTTCAGTTGCGCAAAAATGAGGTCATGCAGTCAATAGGATACCTGAGAAAGCTAATCGCCGAACTTCCGGCCAAGCATGAAACCAGTGAACTTTCCTCCCCGGGTGAAAATCTTTTTACACTTTCACTGGTCGAAGGATGGCGCGGCGAGATCTGTCATTGTGCCATAACGGGAACAAAAGGAGAGTTGATTCATTACAAAATCAAAGATCCCTCCTTCCACAACTGGATGGCGCTTGCCTTGTCGGTACGAAACAACGAAATATCCGATTTTCCCATCTGCAACAAGAGCTTTAATCTTTCGTATTGCGGGCATGATCTTTGAGGAAGGACGAAGACGGAGAGACCAGGGGACCAGGGGACCGGACTTCTGAAAATTGAATGAAACGGGGAAACAGAGAGGCGTAGACGATGGAATGACGGAGAGACGGAGAGACGGAGAGACGGAGAGACAGAGAGACAGAGAGACGGAGAGACTAATAGAACGCAGCTATCAATATTTTAACTCTTTGTGATCCTTCGTATGTACTTTGTCCCGCAAATGCGGGATTGTGATAAAATTTAAAAATTGCAATTATGTTTGATAATATGAGGATATGGTACCATCAGGGGAAACAGTTTATTCCTGATGTAAGAAATGCCAAAGTACCCGGGATTTTCAGGGGACGACCGGTGATATCAACCAAAAAGGTGGATGGACCAGAATTGGTGAAATGTTGTCCAACCGGGGCCATCTCTTCCAAACCTGTTTCCATTGATCTCGGCAAATGCACCTTCTGCGGCGAGTGTGCCCGCCTTTTCCCTCAAAAGATTGTCTTTACGACGGATTATAAACTCTCAACCAATGTTCGTGAACGATTGGTCATAAGGGAAGGGACCGATGAGCCCATTAAACTGGACAAAGATTTGATTCCCAATGAGTTTAAATCGATGTTTGGAAGCTCGTTGAAACTCAGGCAGGTCTCTGCCGGCGGCGACAACAGCTGCGAATGGGAGTTGAATGCCGCCAACAATGTACAATTCGACATGAGCAGATTTGGAATTGAGTTTGTGGCATCCCCGCGTCACGCCGACGGAATCGTCATAACCGGTCCGATCACGGCCAACATGGCCGAACCATTGCAGATTTGTTATGATGCGGTGCCGGATCCAAAGATGGTTGTCCTGGTTGGCACAGATGCCATCAGCGGCGGTCTGTTCGAAGGCTCCCCTGCCATTGACCGCAGTTTTTTGGACGACCATAAAGTTGATCTTTACATTGCAGGTAATCCGGCGCATCCGTTGACGGTGATCAACGGGCTGCTGGCGTTGACGGGAAGGGAGTGAAGAGGGACGGTGAACATGGAAACGAGAAACGGGGAAACGGGGAAACGGGGAAACGGAGAAACGGGGAAACGGGAAAGTTGAGAGTTACAGTCTATGGGACAGTTTTTCATTGCCGTCTGCTTTAGCTGACGGACAAATGGATCAAGGTATTATCCGGCTTTAGCCAAAATATTGGAAATTATTCTTTTATAAACGAATAATTTAAGGCCTAATCTTAAATTTATATTCCCAAAATGATGGAAGGTTCAATATTGAGTATTTTACTGATCTTACGCGCTATTTTTAATGTAGGTTCACTTTTCCCTGTAAGATACTCACTCACACGAGAGGGTGATATGCCTAATTTTTTTGCAAAATCGCGCTGAGACATTGCCTCTTGTTCCAATCTCATCTTCACTACATCCGCAAGCGTAGAATTTCCTATCGGGAAATGTTTTTCCTCGTAATCGATAACAACGTCTGACATTATTTTCAGTTCTATGGCTTTGCGGTCATATATTGGTGTATCGTCTGAAACCATGGGCAAAAGTTCTTCAATCCTTTCCAGCGCGGTTTTATAAACATCTTCAGTAATAATCCTTTCCATATTTGATGGGTTATTAAATTGTTTTGCAATCAATTTTATCATATTCGGCATGTGTTCCAACAAAACGGATAAAAATATATCCGTGCACAAATTGTATAACCACTACCAATCTATAAGTATTTCCCTTTATATTGAATACGTATCGCTGGCTACCGATGCTATCCACACTGTTAAAATCTTTTTTAATGTCGGCATAACACTTCCATTTAGCGCTTTTTGCAGTTCTGAACCAATGATTTAATGGTATTTCAGCTTCATTGTTCTTTTGGTAAAAATCAATTAAACTTTTGTGAGATACTATATTCATGATATTCCACTTTACGGTACAAAATTAACATTTTATTTTGGAATACAAAATTTCTCAATGATTATATTACGGTGAAATTCAATTTCCCCATTGTGGACTTTACTAACAGATGAATTGCTATTCAGGAATATTAAGACTGATTAAGTTCAATTTTTTCCAAAGGATACCAATGGGTTTTCCCAATAATTGTGTGTTGTGTACTTTCGTCTTTATCAAGATTCATAAAATCAATAATCTGGTCATCTTTCGGAAACAGACTATGGCAATAACGGGGAACTACCGAATCGGGAACTATTCCAATTAAATCAATACCTGAAATCATGTTAACGATTTCTTCGGCATCGCTCAATTCAAAGGGAATATGATTTTCATACAGGGCAACCGCCATCCGTACAGTTTCTTCCACCCTGCTGATGCTAGAGCCGGCCAAACGGATGCTCCATTTACCATCTTTATGTAAAAAGTTCTCATTCTACTCTGGGTGCAGACACCAAACAGCATACAGAGGTACTGATTTGATCCTATTTTCGAAACCAAAGTTCTTTCCTGAAATACGAATAGCAAACCTACAGTCATATTGCTTCATAAACATATTGAGTGAAGCCGATTTTGTTCTTTTTCCTTTTTTAACTTCGATAGGAACAACCTCCCCGGCGATCTGCACAATAAAATCCAATTCAGCGGTATTTTCATTTTT
>Ga0172379_10009705_pt1 | contig 11813 bp, 13 predicted proteins | sample GrowelOW334metaG_FD_119756 | JGI IMG/M metagenome (GOLD analysis project Ga0172379, IMG submission 119756) | Groundwater microbial communities from an aquifer near a municipal landfill in Southern Ontario, Canada - Groundwater well OW334 metaG | ecosystem: Environmental > Aquatic > Deep... | reverse complement strand
TAATGCTAAAAATTACTGTGTATTATGAATGAATATAAAATAACTTTGTTTTGTTATAGACACATTTTGTCATCGACCTTTTCCGTTATTTCATAGATAACTGGGTATAGTGTAACATATTTCAGAAGATTAGGAAAGAAAGTTATCCACAGACACCCGCTACATTCCTTGGGCGATATTGTAGATAGGCAGTAATACCGCCGCGAGAAAAACACCCGTTCCGATACCAAGTAAAGCGATCATAACGGGCTCGATAAGACTTACGAGAGTGTCAATGGCATCACTCACCTCTCGCTGATAAAAATCAGATACGTTCTTGAGCGTCTGGTCAAGCCTTCCCGTCTGTTCGCCGACAGCAACCATAGAAACCACCAAAGGAGGAAACTCCGCATATCTTTTTAGTACGGTATTGATGGGGTTCCCCCTCCTGACCTCTTCGACCGCCTGCTCGAGAATTTGCCTGTATTTTTTGCTGCCGATCACCGTAGCAGTCACCTCAAGCGACTGCGTGATCGGGAGACCGCCGATGATAAGCGTGGAAAGATTCTCGCAAAAACGCGCAAGATAAACCTTCTGAAACAACTTGCCTATCACCGGTACCTTGAGTTTTACAAGGTCCCATGCGTCCTTCCCCTGCTCTGTAGTAAAAAAATAGTAAACGCCTCCGCCAACACCCCCCAGCACTACCGGAAGCAAATACCAGTAGCCCATCACCGCGTCGGACAGCGCAAGAATGATCCGCGTAAGAAAAGGAAGCTCCTGACCGCCGGACATAAGAATATCTTTTAACGGAGGAATGATAAAAATGAGCACGAGAATGAACACTACAAGAAAAAAAGAAAGAATTACCGCAGGATATACCATCACCGATGAGATCTTGCTGCGGATGGCATAATCGCGCTCCTCATGTTGCGCAAGATATTCAAAAACCTCCTCAAGCTTTCCCGAAACCTCGCCCGCGCGCACCATATGCACATAAAAATCGACGAAAGCCTTCGGATGTTTCTCGAGGGCCGAAGAAAGCGTGGTGCCGCTGTCGACATCCGCTGCGACCTGCTGGATGATCTCGGCAAAAAATTGGTTTTCCATCTGGGAAGAGAGCGTTCGCAGCGCCTCCACCAACGGGATCTTTGAAGAGAACAGCGTCGCGATCTGTCTTGAAAAGATCATTTTTTCCTTCGGCTTCACTTTTTGGAAAAATTTAATCTTCTTTACCAAAAAAGCCGACTCTTTTTCGGCCTGGATATCCACCACAATAAGACTATGGCGCTGTAAAATATTCAAGGCGCCATCAAGCGAGCCCGCTTCAATATTCCCATTTTGCATCTCGCCGGTCCTGGTGCGAGCCGAATAAGTGAATCTCATAGTGCGCTAGTTGCCGAGTAATAATTTGAGCTCTTTCGGGTTGTATGAGTAGTTCTCTGCGGTATCCACGGATATCTCTCCTTTTTTGATAAGGCCAGCAAGATACCGGTTCAGCGTCACCATTCCGTCATCCGCGCTCGTCTCGATCACAAGATCGATCTGATGTGTTTTGTTCTCGCGTATCAGGTTGCGTATCGCCGAGTTGACGATCATTATCTCCACTGCCGGTACAATCCCGCCGTCCTTGCGCGGAACCAAGCGCTGCGATACTACGCCCAGCAGCGTCCCCGCCAGCTGCACGCGTATCTGATTTTGCTGGCCCGAAGGGAAACTATCGATGATTCTGTCGATCGTCTGAGAAGCGCTGTTGGTATGCAGCGTGGAGAGCACCAAGTGCCCGGTCTCAGCTGCGGTAATTGCCGTTGAAATGGTCTCGGGGTCCCGCATCTCGCCCACCATGATAACATCGGGGTCCTGCCGGAACGCGGATCGCAATGCAACCGTGAAGCCGGAAGTGTCTCTGCCAACCTCACGCTGGTCAATGATGCATTTGTCGGGCGTAAACAGATACTCGATGGGGTCCTCAATAGTGATCATATGCTCGGCTCTCGTATGGTTGATCTCATCGATGAAAGCGGCAAGTGTTGTTGATTTTCCGTGCCCCGAGGGACCCGTCATAAGAAAAAAGCCCTGCGATGTGTGGATGAACTGGCGAAGCGCCAAGGGCAAGCTCAGCTCTTCCAATGTTTTGATCTTTGACGGGATCGCGCGCATAGCAACGCTGACATAACCCTTTTGGATGAACACATTCACGCGAAATCGCGCTTTGTCCGCAAAACTGAATGACAGGTCGATCTCTTTCGTGCGTTGAAACGTCTCCCATTGCTCATCCGACATCAGGTGTTTAGCAAACTCCTCCGTCATGTCGGACGACATCGGCGGGCGCTTTAACAGCGGCACCAGCATGCCGTCAATGCGAAGCGTCGGTCTTCTTCCTGGAGTGATATGAATATCGGATGCATTTTGCTGGATGGCGTCCAACAAATAATCCTCGAAATCCTGTTGGGATAGTTTCGGCATAATTATTACTGCTCGTTATTAATATTACGAATGGCTTGCGATAAACTCCTTCACTTTATTCGCGACCTCGGTGGGCGTGAAATGCGCCTTGATGAGGTAATCGGATGCGCCCATCTGCAGCGCCTTTTCCACTTCCTCCTTCTGTCCAAGATTGGTGAGCATGATCACCGGCACATCTTTCATGGAAGCATCACTCTTGATAGCCTTAAGCGTTTCAAAGCCGTCCATCTCCGGCATCACGACATCCATAAGAATGATGTTCGGTTTTTTTGTTTTTATGTGTTCAAGGGCCTGTTTTCCGTTCGATGCAGTGATCACTGCATACCCATAATCAGCAAACTTCCTCGAATACATATCCACCAAGAAAGTATCGTCTTCGACCAGTAAAATAGTGCTCTTTTCATCTGCCATACAATATTAGATTACTTATGTTGTTTTTTTTGCGACATCCGCCACAGCAGCACTTGCGGGCGCTGCCTGTGCGTTCTCCGCGCTTTCTTTCTTCAACATCTCTTCTGCCTCTTCAAACTCCGCCCGAGTGATCTGATCGCGGATAAGGGCAAGCGCCTCGTTCATCGGTATCATGCCCAACAGCAGCTTGATAACGGCATCCTGCTGGAGAGTCACCATGCCCTGCGCTTTCGCCGCTTCTTCCAATTTATGTTCGGAGATGTCGCCGAGAATAATATCCTCGATATCGGGGTTCATTTGCATCATTTCAAAGATACCTACTCTTCCCCGCACCCCCTTATTATTGCACTTCACGCATCCCTTCCCCTCATAGATGAAATACGGCCCTTTGATAATATCCTTATACCGCTCTTTTTCTTTTTCCGGCAGATCCGCAAGCACCGATTTGATCACGGCAGTTGCCCATTGGGGCGCTTCTTTTTTTACCTTGCAATCATCACAGATCTTTCGCACAAGACGCTGTGCTTCCATGAGCAGCAAAGAAGAAGGCAGCAGATATTTTTCGATCTTCATGTCGATCAAGCGCGGAATAATACCCACCGCGTTGTTGGTGTGCAATGTAGAAAAGAATAAATGGCCGGTAAGAGCCGACTGCACGGCAAGTGCGGCGCTCTCCTGATCACGAATTTCACCAACCATGATAATATCCGGATCCTGGCGCAAAATATGCCGAAGACCCTTGGCAAAAGTATAGCCGATGTCGGTCATGATCTGCGACTGATTGGTGCCGCTTACCTCATACTCAACAGGATCCTCCAGCGTTGTGATGTTAATATCCTCTTTATTCAACAAGCGGAGCAAAATAGAAAGCGTGGTTGATTTACCGGACCCTGTTGGACCCGTGATGAGCACCATGCCATACGGCTGCTGCAGCGCCCACTCGAATATATCAAGACTTCTCCCCAGCACCCCAAGGTCTTGGAGCGTATAATTTCCGGCAGTGGGGTCAAGTAACCGCATAGCGGCCTTTTCCCCTTTTTGCGTCGGGAAGATCGAAACACGAAAATCCAGCACCGTATTTTCGAGGGCTATCTTGAACCGCCCATCCTGAGGAATACGCGACTCGTCGATCTTCATATCGCACATGATCTTAAGGCGCGCAATCACCGCCTGATGCACATTTTTCGGCAGCACCAAGCTTGTATATAATAATCCGTCGATCCTGAAACGGACGCGGAGATCGTTCTCCATGGGCTCGATGTGCACATCCGAAGCCTTTCCCTCGTGGGCATGTTTGATGATGACCGCAACGAGCTTTGTGATCGGCGCATCTTCGAAGATGGTCGCTTTCACCTCCTGTTTTTTTTCTTTGCCCTCCAGCTTCCGCTGCTCCTCGGAAAGTTCTTTTGCCAGCTTATCGAGTTGTTCCGTTGCTTCCGCCGAAAGCGTGCTGAACTGCTTCAATATCTTCAAAAAATCGCTGAGCGTTATAAGAACCGTTTTCACGGGTAAAGGGCTCTTCATCGCAAAAAACCGGAGCGCCTCTTGCGCGCGAAAATCCGCCGGGTCCACCATGCCGATCTCAAGAAAATCCTCCTTTTTGGAAAGAGGAACAAACCGATAACGCGAGGCGGCCTCCGAGGTCATCAGCTCCAAAATTTCTTTAGGAACACTCTCCCAATCCTCGACTTTGCGCAGCGGAATTTTCAAGAAATTACTTTTTGCCTCAAATAGATTCTTCTCGGTAATAAACTTTTTCTCAAGCAATATCTCTTCAATACTTTTTGAAGAAAGCTTTCCCGCCTCCTCATCAAGTACATCTCTTTGCTGCTGAGACAACAGGCCGCGCTCCGACAAATAATCGATGAATTGTGAATTATCGCCTGTAGTGCCTGCCATAATAAAATAAATAATTATTGGGTTCCTTTTTTATTCTTCGGTCGTTGCCACGGGCTCCTCCACGATAACTTCTTCTCCTCCCTCGGGCTGGCTGGGTTGCAGAGCCGAGGCGCCCTCAAAGGGATTTTCTGCGGCAAGCTCGGAAAGCTCGACATAGATCGGTATCAGATCATCGTGCCGTTCAAAAAAATCTATTGTTTCCTTTTGGGAGAAGAAATCAAGTTTCTTTTGTATATCTATGGCCAATTGCTCGGCTTCCGATGTCGCCTGCTTGTCTTGCGATGGGATCTCCTCAACAATACCGGTGGTATCTTCGGTCCCGGATGAGGAAAAAATAAGCCATGCACCAACACCGGCGAACAACACGAACCCCAGCGCAAAAAAGATTATTTTTTTCTTTCCGGTAAGCAGTGATGGTAATGTTGCCATAAAGAGTGGTTAGTGTTGGATATTATTGTGAATATGTTTTAGCGGCAAATGCGGCAGTATAGAGGTCGGACTGATTCACTGCAACGCTCAGCGATTGAATATCATAAATGCGCAAACTGCGCTCGAGGGATTGCAAAAATCCTTTTATATTCTCGTATGTTCCCGTGATGTTACCATTCACACTGATCTCTGTCGGCAAAAAAGCACCCACCGTTGCCCCCGAAGCATTTTCTTGAGTGCTGGGTGCTGCCCGCGCCTGCCCGCTAGCGGCAGAGAACGACAGGTTATCCATAAGAACAGAGTTTTGCTTTGCCAAATAATCCACCACCACTGCAATTTCCTCCATGTGAGGTTCTTTGGGAATGACATAATCCGTAACGATCTCTATTTTCTTTCTGTTCTCCTCAAGAACAACCAACACCTTATCGATCGCCCCGTAGAGCGCGTTCTTCCCTTCGATTTCGGCGGTCACGGTATTGATCTCCGCCACCAAAGCGCTCACGCCGTCATAGATCGGCAGCACCATAAGCCACACCATGAGTGCGATGGATGCCAGCAATACTATTGTTACTAAAATATTTTTCGGTATCATAATTCTGGTTATTGGCCGGAGGTGTCCCCCTGCGAAGGAGAAACAACGGAAAAATTAGTATGAAAATAATCTATCGGCAGCGTCATCGACAGATTGAAAGTGTAATTGCCCGTATTCGCCTCATATTGGTATCCTGAAAAGTTCACGGCTGTTGCGGCCGTGTCGGTCCTTTGTTTCTTCCCCGCGGGTTGCTCTGCGCCGGCCCTCCCTGCGCTCTTCATCCGCAAAATATCTTCCAGCGTGTGTGAAAACGCAACGACCTGTTTTGCTATAGCATCAACGCTTTTGGCTTTTGCGGGTAAATTAACGATAACCAGATTATCTTGTACGGAGAACGAGACCGACTGAAAGCGCACATCCTGGTGCGTATGCGTCTCGATAAAGTGAAAGAGGTTCGAGGAATAGATGTGATTTTTTATCAAATTGGTAGCCGCCTGGACAAAGGCATCCTGTTTTTTTATCTCATTGAAATTTCCCTTTAGTGCGAGCTGTTTCACGGCATAATCCAGGTCTTGATTTCTTTTTTCCAGCTCAGGCGTCAACCGGTAATTTTTATACCAATAAAGGCCGCCCGAAAGCGCAAGGCAGAACACCACAACGCCAGCCGCGATCCTGTTGATAGTTGAAACGATCTCTTCGCCCCCGGAGCTTTTTATCTCCTGGCGCTTACCGAATTCTTTCGGTATCAAGCTGATATCTATGTCGCCTTGATTAAGCATACAAATAGTGTTTAACCGACCAGCTTCGAAAGGGCAAGCCCCGCCGCAACGCTATAGGAGGGGCCCGTCTCACGGATCGCAGAATCGATCTCGGGAGGGTACACGATCCTTGAGAACGGATTGGCCACATTGGTCATCACGTTCAGGCGGCTGGCCATATAATCGGAGAGGCCCGGAAGGATCGACGCTCCGCCGACCAAAATAACCCTGTCGACCTTTTTATCTTTATATTTTCTCGTCATCGAATCGATGATCTTCTGCGCTTCCAAAACGATCATATCCACGATCGGGAACATCAGGTTAGAAACCTCTTTTTCGCCTCCTTGCGCGATCAGACCAAAACTTTTCTTCAGCTCCTCCGCACGCACCAGGGGAATGTTCAAACTTTGCGCGATCACCCGCGTAAGATCAGACCCGCCGACATCAATATTGTGATTGATCCTTGAAAAGCCCCGTTCCACAAACTCGATGTTGGAAACATGCGCGCCGATATCAATGATAAGCGCATTCATTTTATCGTTTCCGAGCACCGAGCGGATCACACTAAAACTCTCAAGCTCCATCCCGACGATCTGCAGGCCCGTGTTCAGCGCAACATTCTTGTAGCGTTCGATGATCTCCAGCGGCACCGCCACCAGCATCACCTCAATCTTTTTTACTTCGCCCTCTTTTTTCTGTTTCTGCGCTTCTGCTGTTTCGTTCAGGTCCGAAATGATGTTCCAGCTCAACTTGATCTCCGACATGGGCAGCGGAATATATTGCCGTGCCTCATATTCTATCGCCCGTTCGATCTCAGCGGTCGTCATATTCGGGAATTCGATAGTAGTGGAAAAACTTGACCCCAGCGGAAGAGAGAACACCGCCGAGCGTGATTTCGCCTGCGTCGCCTTGATAAGATCCTGCAAAAGCTGGATAAGAGAAGAGTCGGTGATCTGGTGTGACTTCAAAGAAGAAATGTCGGTCAGGCGCTCAAGGGCATAGTAGGTGCCCGCCTCGCCGAACGTCAAAAGTTTTGCCCGTCCTTTTTCTTTTCCGAGCTCCACAAGCTTCACCGACGAAGTGCCGATATCAACGCCTAAATAACTGTCGGGGGCAGTTTGTACAACGCTCTGAAAAAATTTTTTGAAGCTGTCTGAAAATGCCATTGCAATATGACAATGTGAGGACCCAATATCCCTTTCTTATCCAATAGTAACACACTTTCAAAAGGTCAACAATGCTAGCTCGATGAGGGTTGAACGGGTTAATAAGCGCTTATACTCTTGCGATTATCAAAAAATTCCCACACACTATCCACAATATGAATATTTCGTCATGGTATTCTTCGCTTTACCGTCTTGCACTTGATGCACTTTTTCCTTCGCGGTGCGTCTCCTGCAAAAAGGAGGGCTCTTTTCTTTGCGACGAATGCTTCAGTAAACACACGCACCCCGGCCAGTGGTACTGCCCGCACTGCAAAAAACGGATCCCCGCATCCGCCGACATGCATTGCTCGGCAAATTGCAAAAAACACTCAAAAATAGAAGCCGTCTTTTCCATAGGATACTACGCAGATCCCGCGCTTAGGGAGCTCCTCCACATCTATAAGTTTTCCGGCGTTGCCGAGATCGGCGCACTCCTCGGAAAAAAACTCGCAGCAGAGCTTGCAAACAACAATGCATGCATCACCGCGGGCACGCTGATAATTCCCGTGCCCCTTCATAAAAAACGCCTTCGCAGCCGCGGCTTTAACCAGGCAGAGATACTGGCACAGCATATTGCCGAGAAGCTTAACCTACCACTTGAAAAAGGTATCATTGTAAAAACAAAACGCACCCCCCCGCAAAGTGGCATCGATGACCACGACCAACGAAAAGACAATGTTGCGGGCGTCTTTGCCGTGCATAGCCCCGCGTCGATCCAAAAAAAGAATGTTCTGCTCGTCGATGATATTTTCACAAGCGGCGCCACCATGAACGAATGTGCCCGCGTTCTGAAGGATGCGGAAGCGCATACTATCTACGGCATCGTCATAGCAAGATAAAAAAGTTAAAAGCGCGGGAGTTCTCCCCGCGCTTTTCATTATTGCATGCGGTTATCCCGCATGATCATCGCTCATTCAGAGGCATCTGTACCTGCACCGGCCAGTCCTTCTCGCGGACCGTAACCAGCGCATAGAGCACGTTTTCGTCCATGAGTTCCTGGGGTTGCGGCATATTCCGGCGGCACCACAACCGCCACCGGAATTTGACGGTCGGCGTTTTTGCTTCCTCGTTGATCTTCACCCTGATCTTCTCGAGCGGAAGAGACGAAATGGCATAAGTGCCGTCGTTCATCTCCCACGCGAACTTCACCGATACCGCAGTACTGGTTTTCGCTTTGACATCGCCGACGAACAGGAAGAAGCCGCCAGAAAGGCTCGAGTTGACCTCGGTCTGCCCCATCATCTTGCGGAGCTTGTGTTCTCCCTGCAGAACCGCCTGCGCCGGAGAATCCGGAGGCTCCTGCCGCGTGCCGCACCCGATGACCGCACAAAGCGCCACCAGCACCGCCACGAAAAGCACAATGCTTTTTCTCATCTGTCTCTGTCCTCCCTCTTTGATTTGGATAGAACTCGGTTAACATTGTACAATAAATATCAGAAACAGTCAATGTCCCACGCGGTGAGGTGGCCTTTCTGGAAATAACGTTTTTTTCTGCACCCCCCATCATCCGCACACGGCACAATAGGTGATGCGGGAGCGCGAAGCGTATGCGGCATTGTTGTCGCTCAATGAACAAATGTTTGTAAAATTCTGCTATAGCAGAATTTTACAAACATTTGAGATAATAGTAGCGATGATATTATTAGAATAGCACCGGTGGATCGATCAGGAGTTGGCGGAGATAATACCGCCGGCCCATTGTCTGGCCCGCTGTGCACATTCCTCCGGTTTGTTTTTCAGGGGTTCAAAAAAGTCGATCGTGCCGACAATGGTATTCCCCGCTACCCGCTTTTTCATATTCTCCAGCGTTCTGCCCATAGTTCCGCCATGACTGCAAAAAAGAGCGATCTTTTTGTTTTTTAGTTTGATGCCGGAGAAAAATGTACGAAGCGGCGGGGCATAGCTGAACGCCCACACGGGAGTGCCGATAAAAAAGAGGTCATAGTGCGCGGGATCGACATCAAATGGCACAAGGTCGGGCTTCTCCTTCATCACCACCTGCCCGCCTCCCCAAAAATATTTACCCACGCCCTTTATTCTCACAAGATCCTTTTTTGGTTTTAGCTCCAATATGTCGGCGCCGCTTGTCTCCGCGATGGCGTGAGCGAGATATTTTGTGTTTCCTTCGAGAGAATAAAAGATGACCAAAGTTTTCATACAATGATCTATTTTAAAATTTCATCAACCAAAGCGGCAACGCCGAGCTTTTTTTCCGCAGAATACGGGATGATCGTGTGATCCCCGACCGCAGCCGCGACCGCTTCCATCTTTTTTTTGTATTCTGACTGCTTTATCTTGTCTATCTTGTTGGCGACGATAACAAAGTTCTTCTTTTGAGACTCCATATTATAGAGCATATATTCATCGTTCTCGGTAAGGCCAACGGATGCATCGATGATAAGGACAACTTTTTTTTGCTTGATCTCAGACCTGAAGAGATACCAGTACATCATTTTTTGGATCCGCTCGCGCTCTTTCCATGAGGCGCGCGCAAATCCGTATCCGGGAAGATCCACAAGATACAGAGAGTTATTGATCAGAAAAAGATTGATCTCCGTGGTGCGCCCCGGAAAAGGACTGGTCTTGGCAAGCTGTTTCTGTTTTGTCAGGGAATTGATAACGCTGGATTTTCCAACATTTGAGCGGCCGATAAAAACCACCTGCGGCGTGCCGTCAGCCAGTATCTTGTTCGTGCCGAGCACGCTTTTCATGAATGTTGCGGATTTGATCTGCATATATACATATTGGCAGACAAGCACCGCTAAAGCAAGTTCGCTCCTCGTTACCTTTTTAAGACACGCGTCATCTCATCCGGCGATTCGATGCACTCTTGCTCAAGCGCTTGTCCCCGCCCTGGGCGGGGAACCGTGCCAATCGCTCTGCGCAAAGGTCTTAAAAAGATAATGACTCGCTTGGAGTTTTTGGGGATAAAACCAAAGAACAAAACTATTCGCCTATTCGCGCGAATTAGAGAATAAAAAAACACCCAGCTATTTTTTATATCATCTCCCGAGCATTGAAAAATCAAGGAAAAAGAATTGCGAGCGTAATCGGCGTTAAAAAATGGTGCTGTTTGAGCCTAATGGCGAGTTCACCATTTTAGCCGATGAAGCGAGAAATTCCCTGGATTTTTCACTCGCTCGCCCTGTTAGAATCTCAGCAATGATGTGTGATAATAAAAATAACGTAAGGCGAAGCCGCTTCGCTTACGATATAGGTATAATAGTGAACAGCGTGAAGATTTCTAACAGGGCGAGGCGCTTTTGGGGCGCCACCCCGTTTTTGCGGAAAAATGGGGTGGCAAAAAATATGTTAAAACAAAAGCCCCCGCTGGTAGCGGGGGCTTCGAGAACTATTTTTTCTTGTTCTTCTTCGGCTTCTTGGTTTCTTTCTTGTGAGAATTGTTTCCTTTTGCCATATCGATCATTATCTCTTAATTCTAATTAAACAAGTATAGCACACTCTCGCGCCTACGTATAGATATAAAAGTGCATGGCTTTTCAGATATTTTTATTGGCTAATGAAAATATTTTATGATACTATCACCACATGGAATCATCGGGACTCAAACATTCCCCGGAAGCAGAAAGAGCCAACCCCTCAGATTGGCGTTCTTGGCTTTTGAATAAAGAGGGTCTTTCACAGGATTCGGCTGATCTCATGGACCAGATCGCGGGGCTCATGAGCGCCGAGGACATCGAAAACAAGTTTCAAGAAATTTGTGCCATTCAAAAAGAGGGCGACAGAATCAACGGCACCGAAGTAAAACCAAGAGAAGGATTTAAAATATCTGCCATGATCCAATTGGCACAAGAACGCGGGATCATCACTCCCGAGGAGGAGCAAAAGTTAAGACACACAATCGAATTCAGAGCTTAATTATTTTATTGCCTAAACGAAAATAATAATCTACACTGGTTTGTATTGGAGAGGTGGCTGAGAGGCTGAAAGCGACAGGTTGCTAACCTGCTATACGGGTTTAAATCCGTATCGAGGGTTCGAATCCCTCCCTCTCCGCAATTTTTCGAAAGGGATTTTTGGATGCAAAATGGGGTCGGCGCAAAGCGCCGACACAAATGCATTCCCCCCGCCGAATTCAGAATCCAAAAGGGTTTTCCACGCAGAGCGTGGCTC
>Ga0172379_10009704_pt1 | contig 11813 bp, 11 predicted proteins | sample GrowelOW334metaG_FD_119756 | JGI IMG/M metagenome (GOLD analysis project Ga0172379, IMG submission 119756) | Groundwater microbial communities from an aquifer near a municipal landfill in Southern Ontario, Canada - Groundwater well OW334 metaG | ecosystem: Environmental > Aquatic > Deep... | reverse complement strand
TGTCAACGACCTGACCCACGTAGTTAACTACAATCTTCCCGATGACTCGGAAAACTATATCCACCGAAGTGGCCGTACCGGTCGGGTTGGAAAGTCCGGTGTGTCGATTTCGATCATCCACCTGAAAGAGCACGGTCGTATTCGTATGATTGAAAAGAGTATAGGCAAAAAATTTGTACGTAAACCGGTTCCATCCGGTAAAGAAATCTGCGAAAAGCAGCTTTTTTACCTGACAGACAAGTTGCAGGAAGTTACTGTTAACGAGGAGGAGATTGCACCATACCTTCCGGCCGTGTATGAAAAGTTTTCCAATTTGTCCAAAGAGGAGCTTATCAAACACATTGTTTCCCTGGAGTTCAACCGCTTCTTGGATTACTATGGCAGTACACCGGATCTGAACATCCCGGATGGACATGAAGAACGCAGAAGTCCGAGGGTGGTCGAAACTGAAGGATTGACAAAATTCAGGCTAAATGTAGGCCTTGCCAAAGGAATTTCGCCCAAAGAGGTGATCAATTTCGTGGTAGAGGCTACCGGCAGAAGAAATGTTGAGATTGGCAGGATCGATCTCTTTGGCAGCTACTCTGTTGTTGAGGTGGAAGATGCAGCAGGAAAAGCGTTGCTCCGCAACTCGAGGGGCATGTCCTTCCGCGGAACCTTCTTCGATGTCGAAGTTTTTGAAGAGAACCGCGACGACCGTTCCTTCCGTGGCCGGCGCAGCGGCGGATATCCAAGGGCAGCCGAAGGAAGAACCGATTTCAAACGGATGGAGCGGAAGAGGAGGTATTAGAGGAAAGTGCCTAAAGTGTCTAAAATGCCTAAAGTGCCTAGAGTTATGGACTCCGAACAATACAAGCTTGCAGCGAAGTACTTTAGGCACTCTAGGCACTTTAGTTCACTTTAGGCACTTCTAAATGAAATCAATATTGGCAAAACTCCTTCTAACTCCCCTGGCATATTTCACCTTTGGATAGCCTACAATCAACACCAACGCCTCGCGGCTTTTGAAGCGGATGTTGTATTTGCTTCTGAACTCCTTTACGCCAAATCCGGATTGCAGGAAGGGATGGATGGCTCCCAGCATGCACGAACCCAGTCCGAGCGATTCTGCCGCAGTCATGGCATAGGTCGCGGCTACGATCGGGTCGGCCGGATCGCAGTAAGGGGATCCGTAAAAATAGAAGGCTACCGGGGCATCGTAGGTAACAAGATCGATGCCCTTTTTCATGGAACCAATGTAGATATCAAACAGCGGGCGCATGAATTTTTTGAAGAAGCGGACGGTTTTCCTGTCGTAAAACAGGGTCATTAATGCCGTAATCCATCTGGAGACCAACCACCTGTTTTTATCGAGCATACTGCAAAAGTCGGACGAAAATTGTCTGACTTTTTCTTTTCCCTGCAAAACAACCACATTCACATCCGATGGAGGAACCCCCATGGGCGCTGTCTGTGCAGCAGCAAGGATCAGGTCGATAATCTCCCGCGAAACGGGTTGGTCCTTGAATTTACGCATACTCCGGCGCGCCTGGAACAGCTGAAGCAGGGAGTTGTAGTCGGGTTTGACAGATGGTTCCGTAAACGGGAAAAGATCATCAGGGGTAAGGCACCGGCCTGTCACATCAATGGCATTTTCGGGACAAACCGCCATGCAATGGCCGCAGGCCAGGCATCCGAACAGTGGCTCCTCCGACCGGACTGCTTTTCCGTTAATAATCTTAAACCCGTAATCTGAGCAGACGGTAACACACTTTCCACACCCGTTGCATTTTATCTGGTCGATGGTAACCGTTGCCATCTCTTCGGTCCTGCTGGTTGGTATAGACATGGGTTTCAGGGTTTAAATGGGTACCCCTAAAGTAATAAAAAAGTGACTAAAGTGAACTAGAGTGAGCTAAAGTGACTAAAGTACTTCGCTGCAAGCAAGATTTGTTGGGGACTGCAATAAATGATTGTTAACGGTTCACGCAATGAGCGCAAAAGAGCGCGCAAAGTACGCAAAGTGTTGATGTGTAGTATGTTTATTTGCGTCCTTCGCGGTTCTCTTTGCCCCCTTTGCGTGAACCATTAACATGATGGACAGACTAAGAATTGATGAAATCGTTTCCAGGCTGATCTGAATTTTCAGCTATCAAAGGGGTTTTGTCGCCGATATTTATTTATATTTGAATAAAATTTTAAGGATGAGGGCTAATAAGCAATTAGTATTAAATGACTTAAGCAATCTATTAAAAACTAGATTGACGGATAATCTTAAAGAAGTCGTGCTATTCGGTTCTCATGCTTTGGGTGAGGCCCATGCTGATTCCGACTACGATTTCTTGATCATTCTTAAACACAAAGCAGATTGGAAAACGGAGCGGGAAATCTCTGACATGTGTTACGAAATCGACCTAAAGTATAATATAATCACTGATACCCATATAATTGGTGAATCTGAACTATTGACACTGAGAGGAAAACAGCCAATATTTGTTAATGCAATTTCAAATGGTATACATGCATGATAGAGGATATTGACAGAGCGGCCTTAGTGAAGTATCGTTTAAATCAAGCCATTGAAACGATTGAACTCGCCAAATTTCTAGTGAAGAATGACAAACTGGTAATTGCTGTGAACCGAATCTATTATGGCATGTACTATGCCTTAACAGCCTTAGCCTTAAAGAATAGTTTTGAAACCTCCAAACATGGACAATTGATAGGATGGTTTAACAAAGAATATATTTCATCGAAAAAGGCTGATCCGAAATTTGGTAAAATTCTACGCAATGCCTTTCAAAATAGAACGAAGGGTGATTATGATGCCTTTGTAAGTTTTGACTATGATGAAGTTGAGATTATGCTCGGCGAAATGGCTTGCTTTATTGAAGAAATAGAACGATTGATATTTTAGCCAAACCGACGCCAGCCCCTAACAAAGGTTACGGAGAAAAAGCAACTTATGTACCAAACCATCCGGCAATCACGTCAACAAAATTGTCCTGTCAGACATTTTCGTTGCTCGCAAACCTTCGCTTGATCAACGCCTCAAAACATTACCGGTCTATGAACAATCAGTAGATTCAAAAAAATGACCATTACAAAAACCACCCTCCCGAAAGAATCGATTCTGAATGTAGGTCATAAAAAATATGACTTCGTTGACAGTTTCCGGGGTGTTCTAAATGACGATAAAGACAGTTTTTCAACGGTTGATATTGGGAAAGCTTTTTTTTCAAGCGGGCCCAAATGGGTCGGGAAATTGTTTGCCTTAAGGAATGGAATCGCATCCTTTTTGGGGCTTAAAACTGCGGGCAACAAGGGAGACATTCAAAAGCACCTTGAAAACTTTTCGTGTGAACCGGGAGAACAACTTGGACTCTTTAAAGTGTTTGACAAGAGTGAAAATGAAATCATTTTGGGCGAAGACGATAAACATCTGAATTTTCGGGTCTCCCTTTTTGTGGAGCATGTTCAAAGTAGTGAGTTGAAAAAAGAGTTGACAATTACAACGACAGTGGTATTTAACAACTGTTTAAACTATTTCCCACCCTTTTCTTATTGGTTCCCTGATAATTTCGTCGGCTTCGGGCATGCCTGAGACTTTCATGTTCGCGGCATCCCAGTATATTTTCTTTCCGCCAAGCCGTAAAGAAAGAACCCCAAGGAGTACGTTCTCTGTAAGACGGGCTCCATATTCAAAGTTTGACATGGCTGCCGGCCCTCCTTTAATGGCATCAATCCATTCGCGATGGTGCCCTTTTGAGCGGGGAAGTGATTTTGCGGGTGGTGTAAACGAGTTACGCAGGGTTTCGGGGAAGATGACCGGTGCGCTACCGGTACCCCCATTGTTCAGGATAATGCCTTTGTCGCCAACAAACATGGCGCCCCTACTGCCCAATGCGGCGTTCCTTGGTAATAATTCGGGAAGGGCAGGCCGCAAACCGCCTGAATACCAAATTAACTTGATGGGTGGCTGGTCGCCATTGGCAGCGAATTGGTAATGGCCAATCTCACCATAAGGGGCGATCTCCTTACTGCCATAATTACCTGCCGGGAGAACCTCAACACTCACAGGAGGTTGGAGATTGAAAGCCCAGGTTGCGGCATCCATGTCATGGCAGCCAAAATCACCCAGCGCCCCACAGCCAAAAGCCCAGAAATCCCGCCATCTTACCGGTGTAATCAATTTGTTGTAGGGGTGCCAGGAGGTTGGGCCAAGCCATAAGTCCCAATTAAATCCTCCAGGAATTGATGTAGATTTACTGGGATACCCTGGGTAACCAGGCAGCCATCGTGTTGCACCAACCCATGAATGCGCTTCCCGCACCGTGCCTATCGCTCCGGCACGAAGATATTCTACCGTTTGCCGTATAGCATCATTGCTGTGCCCCTGGTTGCCCATCTGAGTTGCCAGACCGGTCTCCCTTGCAACATCCCGAACTTTCCGAACTTCCCAAATATTATGGGTCAAAGGCTTTTCACAATAGACGTGTTTTCCTGCACGCATAGCAAAGACAGAGATGTAGGCATGTGTATTGTCAGGTGTGGCACATAAGATGGCATCGAGTGATTTCTCTTTTTCCAGCATAATCCTGAAATCCTCATATTCCTTCATTTTGTAATTTGGGGTTTTCCTGGAGTAGAAAGACTCAACATGCTCCTTTACAGGATCCCGACCGGTATCTGTACTGTATAAAATATCATTCTTCCAAAGACGGGCCGGATCGGCAATCGCCGTCAATTGGACATCTTCGAGATTAAAAAGTTGATTGATACTGTACAATGATTGTCCTCCTGCACCAATGATCCCAATATTAACTTTGTCACTCGGAGCTACGTAATCCTTGCCGCCCAGGGTACAACGAGGCAGGATCATTAACCCTACAGATGATATACCCAACCCTTTTATGAATTTTCTTCTTGGTATAACTTTACCCTTTCCCTTGTCACAATTCATCGCGTCAATTTTTATCAAGATTTTGGTAATTGCTAATATTTCATGTCTAAATTAATATCTTTATTTTGTATGACCTTGATCCACCTTGGTTTTAGATTCTGAAAACAGGGATAATCATCAAAACCACATCAATGAAATTCGTAGAAGCTCATAAAGCAATGTCAATAGTCAAAGAAAACCCTTAGTGCTTCTGTATAATACTAAGACGTGGAGTGGCAATGGCACACATATAATGTATTTATGTTATGATGTTTTACGGATTTACAACGGAAAAATTCGCAGAATATCTTTATACGCACACAGGTTATTTAAAAAATTCTCAATATTTACCAACAGGTTAGCTGTAAACGGAAAGAGATGAACAAGGAGAGACCATTACTTGACAAAGAATATTTGCTTGAAAAATTTCCTGGTAAGGGAGGTTGGACTTATGCCGCAATTCCTGAAATATTGCAAGACAAACATGCGCATTTTGGTTGGGTTAAAGTCAAAGGCAGCATTGACGGTTTTGAGATTAGAAATTACAACCTAATGCCCATGGGTAACGGTCAACTCTTTTTGCCCGTACGGGCAGAAATCAGGAAAAAGATTGGCAAAAAAGCGGGTGATTGGGTAAATGTGATCCTGTTTTCAGACAACGGTCCGGCCGAAATACCGGAAGAATTCATGGTTTGTTTATTGGAAGACCCAGATGCCCACAAAACATTTACAAGCCTATCCAACGGGCAACAAAAGAAATTGATCGACTGGATTTATTCAGCAAAAACAGACGATAAAAAAGTTGAGAGGATGGCCGAAACTATGAATCGTCTTGTAACAGGATTTTTTTTTGGAGACAAATAAGTGAAAAGCTTTGACCATCTTTTAGAATGAGACATAAAATTACCTCACAATGAGACATGCATTATATATTTTTCTTGTTCTTTCAGTGACCTTGAAGGCGAATGCTCAAGGTGACCACTTAGAGCCTGCAAGAAACTTGAGCGGTTCACAAGGAATTTCAAAGGAATATCATGACAAAGTATTTTCACTTCTCTCCGCAGGAATGAAAGTGAAACCATACGCCAGATACACCGTATTGCCATCATTTGAAAAGGAATATGCTTTTTCCGTCGAGCAAGTGGCTGATGGCTGTTATATAATTTCCAATTCGTTATCTGAGAATTATTGGTATGCAGGCAATAAAGCGGAAGTAAAGGTTATTTCAAGGAGAATAAAAATTGACGAAAGGCTTTTTCAGATAATCGGAGACCTTTTTAGCTTGGTAACAGCGCAAATCAGAAAGCCAGAACAAGAAACAGTGGGTCTTGACGGACTAAAACGCATAACAATGCGTGCTGACGGAGTAATTTACTACTTTGCATCTACCGACAATAATGGGAAAGAATTAATTGGAGAAAAATGGTCGCCTGGCAAACATTCTTTGATGGGAAGACTTGTAAAGGTTTGTGATACATTATATTCACTGTCAATCGGGAAAGATTTATCGTTTACTGCCCTTGAAAGCGAACTTGTAAGACTAATTGAAGACATAAAAAAATAGCGTGTGGTGAATAGCGCAAAGTTTCAGGTATACAAAGCTTTTGCGATTATTGATGACAGGAAATTAGTTAATGGGGAATAGCACTTCGCAAGAAGTTCATCGGTTAAATCTTTTACTTCGAGTATAATAGGAATACTGTCCCTGGTTATAGCAATCATGAATTGACAATTAGTGAAGAAAATATGAAAAGAATTTTACTGTTATTGGCCAATGGATTCGAGATGCTTGAAGCCAGCGCATTTATAGATGTAATCGGATGGAACCTTGTGGAGGGGGATGGTTTGACCGAATTGTTTACCTGCGGAATACAGAGGGAAGTTAAAAGTTCTTTCAATCAGAAGGTTATCGTTGATTTTCTGATTGACGATATCGATATCGATATTGATTCGTTTGATGCCTTAGCCATTCCAGGCGGATTTGAAGTATATGATTTTTACAAGGATGCTTACGATGAGCGATTTCTGGATCTGATCCGTAGATTTAAAGCGAAAGATAAAATTATCGCTTCCATCTGTGTCGCAGCTTTACCCCTCGGCAAGAGCGGGGTATTGGAGGGTAAAAATGGCACAACCTACAATAAAAACAGCGTCAGAAACCTGTGCGGCGGCGGTGTTTCAAAACTGAGCTCCTCTCCGGTGATTGGGTGTTTAAATGCCAGGATATTGGCATGCAGGCAGGTGCGGCGCAGCGGGTTTAGTTTGGAACCATATTTTTTATCTCCGGCTACGGAATGTCCCATCTCCTTCATGTGCACACGGATCTGGTTTTTGCGTCCTGTTTCCAATTCAACCTCCAACAATGAAAACTCCTCGCTGCGTTTCAGTACTTTGTAATGGGTGATGGCTTCATCCCCTTCGCCCGGGACTTTGGTGGAATACATGAAGAGCATCTTGTTCTCCTTCAAGAAGGAACGGATAGTATCCTCGTCTTTTTCAACAATTCCCTCAACAACAGCGATGTAGGATCTCCTGATAACTGCCTCCTGCCACTCTTTCTGCATAATCTCCTGCACCTTTTCGCTTTTTGCGAACATCATCACACCGGATGTATCGCGGTCGAGCCGGTGCACCACAAATATGCGGTTAGTGGGATCTTCCTTCTTGACATGTGAACTCAGGATGGAATAGGTTGTCAGCAGCTTCTCTTTGGCGGTGGCGATGGAAAGCATGCCGGCCTCTTTGTCAATGACGATCAGGTATGGATCCTCAAATAAAATACGAACTCCGCGAAGGCGTGTCTGCTCGGGCACAACCCCCCAGTTAATTGTAACAAGCTGATTCGGTTCCAGAGGATAGTCGAATTGGGTAATGAAATGGGTTCCGACAGAAACCTGTCTGTGAGCCAGCAAGGATTTGACAGTGGTTCGGCTTTTGCCTTTGAGTTGTTCGATAAGAAACTCCATCAGTCGTGTTGGCTTGCTAACCGTCAACTGAGTTACTTTGGCTTTTTGCTTGTTGGCTGGAATTGATCTCATTTCGGGTTTTGATTTAGGATGAAGTTGACATCCGGCAGGAAGGTATCCAGCGACTCTTCGTATTTAAACCCTTTTGAAGCAAGCAGATCATAAAATTTTTTAACAATCTTGGTGCTTTCCCGGTTAGGGTTCTTTTCGATGTATTGAATGTACGAGTGCTGGTATACAGGTTGCAGCATCTTTGTATTGGGATCGAAAAGTGGTAGTTGCTCAAAGCCCGAAAGATAAGTCGTAAACACATCAATGTATTGAGACTGAATATCATCTATCGAGAGATATTCAGGATTATTTACCATGAAATCTTCCCAGGCCGAGACCTGTCGTGCGAGTGAATCGGGCGGGGATAACGGCTGATTGTTGTCGCCCAATATAACCCTGGAGAGTGAAATTTTGGTCTTCAGGTAGTCGCGGCTTCCTTTGGTGAGCGCTCTTTCCACATGGTCATACACGAATGCCATATTGGGTTCAAGGTAGAAGTCGCCTTCACGGTAGGTGATCCCTATGCCATGGGTTGCCAGTGTTGTAACCAGTCTTTGAGCCTCGGACGGGTCTTCCTTGCTCTCAAAGTGATCCATTAGTTGGCGGTTTCCAAGCAACTTGCCAGTGTAATACTCCTGCATAACTGCCGTCATGTATTCGTTGAAGGAGATGAGCATAGAGTCACGGCCCAGAGAGTCTGCCTTGTTGTTGGCATAAATAATTAGAGCGCGGTCAATGTTCTGAAGATCCCCCCGGTCAAAATCTTCGAGGATAGAACTGTAGGCAGCATTGGATGGAACGGTCAGTTGTGAAAGCCGGAATGCATCCATCGCAATGCCTTTCTTTGCCGATTTGTCACTGGCTGTCTGCTTATCCTGCTTGCCGGAAAAGCAGGAAGCTGCCAACAAAAGAAAAGTAATTAGGAACAGAAAATTTCTGCCTGTCATATTCCATGCCCGATTCGGGATACCATTGTATTTAACCATTATTTCAATCTTTCCTGAATGGCTTTGCTCTCTTTTTCGAAGCCGGGTTTATTCAAGAGGGCGAACATATTTTTCTTATAACTTTCGACACCAGGTTGGTCAAATGGATTGACATCCAGAATGTAACCACTGATTCCGCAGGCTATCTCGAAGAAGTAAATCAGTTGTCCGAGATAATATTCATTCAACTTTGGAACGGAGATCCTGATATTAGGAACGCCGCCATCGACATGGGCGATGGCGGTACCCAATTCTGCCATTTTGTTCACCTCATCCACTCGTTTGCCGGCCAGGAAATTGAGTCCATCTAGATCTGCTTCGTCTTCGGGAACAAACAGTTCATTGTCAACTTCTTCGATAGAGAGTACCGTTTCGAACAGGGTTCTTTCCCCCTCCTGGATGTACTGTCCCATGGAGTGAAGGTCGCTGGAAAAGTCGACACTGCTTGGGTAGATGCCTTTGTTATCCTTGCCTTCGCTCTCGCCGTAAAGTTGTTTCCACCACTCGGCAAAGAAGTGAAGTTTGGGATTGTAGTTGACGAGTATTTCGATTTTCTTTCCAGACTGGTATAGGGCATTTCTGGCCGCTGCATACTGACTTGCCAGGTTTTGTTCGTATGGAACGGAGGAGTCGCATGCTTTTTCCATGTCAATGGCGCCTTTGACCAGTTCGCGGATATTGAAACCGGCCATTCCAATGGCGATCAGACCGACTGGAGTTAGCACGGAATAGCGGCCACCAACATCATCCGGGATGACAAAGGTTTTGTACCCTTCCTCCTTGGCAAGTTTCCTCAAAGCCCCTCTTTCAGCATCGGTTACCGCGATGATTCTTTTGCGGGCTTCATCAATGCCATATTTCTCTTCCAGGTCCTGTTTCAGTATCCTGAAGGCAAGGGCAGGTTCGGTGGTTGTGCCTGATTTGGAGATAACTGTGCAGGCCCAGTCTTTGGTGTCGAGCAGATCGCGAAGTTCAAAAAGATAGTCTTCGCTGATATTTTGTCCGGCAAAGACGATCAGCGGCGCTTCGAATGATCCTTTGATGGCAGCGAAAGAGTCGGAAAGGGCATCGATAACGGCCTTTGATCCAAGGTATGAGCCGCCGATTCCAATCACTACAAATACTTCGAGGTGCTTGACCTGAAGTTTTTGAACCGTTTTTTCGATATCAGACAATTCAATTTCAGAAATTGATCCCGGCAGATCGACCCATCCGAGAAAGTCATTGCCTTTTCCGGTTTTTTTGTGCAGGGCGAGATTGGCGGCTTCAGACTGAAGTTTGAATCCATCTATTTTTGCTTTTGGTACGAAGCCGTATACGTTTTTGAGATTTAAGGAGATGTTCTTCATTCTTTGTTTTGTGTTATGTGTTGTATTTATATTCAGGCTTTTAGCTAATGTCTTTTGGCCTGTGGTTTCTTTAAATATTTGTTCCTTCCGTCCGAGGTGATCCGATTACATTTTCCTACATATTCTCGCGGACGGTGATCATGGTTGATTCATTTACCCGGGGTTCCGCTTCACTCCACCCCGGGCTACCAATATTTCGCCGCTATGCGGCTAAACCCCGGATTAGCGAACCTTTCACCGTTTCACCGTTTCACCGTTTCAATGTTTCAATGTTTTCCACTTCGACAAGCTAAGAAACCTGTTCTTTATCTTATCTTCCCCAAATCCCCAATTCCTCAGGCCTCCAAGTCACCCAAGTCTCCGTTTCCCTGTTTCCCTGTTTCCGGTATCGCCGTTTCAATCTCCATAATATTTGGAGTTCCGAACTCCCAATCGCCCCTTCGTCCTAGTCGTCCTAGTCATTCCCCCGCTCCGTCCTTCCTACCGCAAATACTCCGTCAGCAGCCGCATCTCAATCGCCGGAGAGATATTTTCATAAATGATGTTGAAGACGGTGTCTGTGATCGGCATGTTGATGCGGTATTGTTCGTTAAGCTCTTTGATGCTTTTGGTGGCATAATAACCTTCGGCAATCATGTCCATTTCGAGCATGGCCGAGCGAACGGTGTATCCTTTGCCGATCATGCTGCCAAAGGTCCGGTTTCTCGAAAAATGGGAGTATCCGGTTACGAGAAGGTCTCCAAGGTATGCCGACGATTTGATGTCGCGGGTAATGGGATGCACGGTATCCACAAATCGTTTGATCTCCTGGATGGCATTCGACATGAGTACTGCCTGGAAATTATCGCCGTAACGCAGGCTGTGTGAAATGCCTGCAGCAATAGCCATTATATTTTTTAACACCGCTGAATACTCAGTTCCCCAAATGTCGTCAGAAATATGTGTTCGTAATGAATTGCTTTCCAGCAACATAGCAAATTGCCGTGCCCGTTTGACATCCGGACTGGCTATGGTTAGGTAGGAGAGGAGGTCGCGCGCTACCTCTTCTGCATGGCACGGACCGGCTATGACGCAAAACTGCTCAAAAGGTAAGTCGTAAAATTCGTGAAAAAACTCACCAACAAAAAGATTTCCGTCAGGGATGATCCCCTTGATGGCCGAGACAACAAATTTGTCTCCAATTTCGGCGGTCATGTGACGGAGTGTATCTTTCAGAAAAGCGGAAGGAGTAACGAATACCAAAATATCAGAGTCTTCGACAATCTGATTGATATCATTGTAGAAATTGATTTTGGAAACATCAAACTCTACCGATCGAAGGTAGTTGGGATTGTGCCGGAATTTTTTGAAAAGTTCGATGCTCTCCTTGTTGCGGATGTACCAATTTATTTCATTCACATTGTACATCATCAATTTTGCAAGTGCAGTAGCCCAACTTCCACTGCCTATAATTGCGACACGGCTCTTTTCACTGATTTCCGTCATTGGTGTGAAATATTAGTTTAACCACTTCGTCACCTCATCCATGCCCGGGTTAGGG
>Ga0172379_10009703_pt1 | contig 11814 bp, 11 predicted proteins | sample GrowelOW334metaG_FD_119756 | JGI IMG/M metagenome (GOLD analysis project Ga0172379, IMG submission 119756) | Groundwater microbial communities from an aquifer near a municipal landfill in Southern Ontario, Canada - Groundwater well OW334 metaG | ecosystem: Environmental > Aquatic > Deep... | reverse complement strand
GCCTACCTGGGAACCAACGATGCCCGCGAAGTCGAACTGGCCGTTCGAAGAGGGGATGAAAAGGCTACTTTTTACCACGAAGCCATGGCCTACCAAATTTCCAAATACGTTGGAGAGATGGCTACGGTTCTGAAAGGCAGAATTGACGGGATTCTAATAACCGGCGGAATTGCTTTCGACCGGAGACTGATGTCTTTGATCCGCGAAAGGGTTGAATTTATAGCACCGGTATCCGTTTATGCCGGTCAGGATGAGCTTAAAGCTCTTGCCATGAATGCTTTGATGGTAGCAAGGGGCGAGATAGCGCCAAGAGTTTATGATATGCAAGAATAGAGTGCGCTAAAGTGTCTAAAGTGCGCTAGAGTGCCTAAAGTTGGAACTCCGAAATGTTGTGATATATTTGATCGTTACACAATAAAAAAAGATAATGTGGTAAGTACTTTAGGCACTCTAGCGCACTTTAGACACTTTAGGCACTTAAAAATAATCTTCTTATGAAAATAGCCTTACTATCCATCCTTCTCATTAGTTTTTCGGCTACCCTCTTCGGACAGGGTTTCGTTGCCAATTACGATGAATCCAAAATGCCATCCTATTCTTTGCCTGATCCGCTGATTTTTAACAATGGATTGCCGGTTAAAAATAAAAATGAGTGGAAGAAGAGAAGGATAGAAATTGTCGATCTGTTCGAGAATGAAGTTTATGGTAAAACACCTGCCGGGAAAGTCCATTTATCTTCAAAAGTGCTATCTGAAAACTTGAATGCCTTTAATGGCAAGGCGATTAGAAAAGAGGTTCAGCTGAAACTTGAAAAGGATGGGGAAGAGGTACTCATGAATGTACTGATTTATCTTCCAAAATCAGAGAAACCGGTGCCACTGTTTCTCGCTAATAATTTCCATGGCAATCATACCGTTTCAAAGGATCCTGAAATTGCGGTCACTACCTCGTGGCTGAGGAGCAATACTTCGCCAGGCAACAATGCCGAAAGTTCAGCTGAATCCCGAAGGGGTACTGACGCTTCATCCTGACCGGTTGAGGAGATCATTGCCAGGGGCTATGGCGTTGCTACTGTCTATTGCGGGGATGCGGATCCGGATTTTGATGATGGTTTTAAGAATGGGGTGCACAAACTTTTTAAGGAGGTGCGAAATGGTTCTTCATGGGGAACCATTGCAGGCTGGGCCTGGGGCCTTTCGCGGATAATGGATTATCTTGAAAAAGAAAAAGCTGTTAATTCTAAGCAAGTAGCGGTATTGGGCCATTCCAGGCTTGGGAAGGCCGCTTTGTGGGCAGCGGTCAAAGATCCAAGATTTGCCATTGTGGTTTCCAACGAATCCGGTTGTGGCGGAGCTGCCTTGTCAAAGCGTATTTATGGGAGACGGTAGAGAGGATCAATAAATCTTTCCCTCATTGGTTTTGCGAAAATTTCAGAAAATATAACATGAAGGAGGAGGATTTGCCGGTCGATCAACACGAATTGCTGGTGCTCATCGCACCACGACCATTGTATGTTTGCAGTGCAGAGGAGGATCGCTGGTCTGATCCGAAAGGTGAATTTCTATCCTGTGTTAGAGCATCTGCGGTCTATCAGCTCTTTGGTAAAGAGGGGTTTCCTGGTAAGGATTTTCCTGAATTGAACAAGCCGGTATCCGGAACAATTGGTTACCATATCCGGCCTGGAAAGCATGCAATTACTTCATACGATTGGGGTTGTTTCATGAATTTCGCTGATGGTTTTTTCAAAAAAAATAGGGAGTGAATTTTTAAGCGATAAATTATATATTTGGAGAAATCAATCTAAGTAATTGACAATTGGCAATTGACAATTGATAATTATGCAAATTGTTGATTTTGTGAGTTATTTTAAAATCTGAAAAAGACCTCAATCTATCCCTTAACTTAGATGGCGATACGTATCCGATTCTTAATTCTTTTATTTGCGTCTATTTTATCTTTTCAGGTCAAAGGACAGGTGTCGTATGGAGGTTCGCCAGCATCTTTCAATCGTTTGAAAAGTGCAATCCTAAAGCTTCCGGTAGTTGATATGGCTCCGGTAAACAATTTTGACCTTCAGCTTAAGGAGGCCCAATCAAAATCCCCTTTCAAAAAACAGAAATTTGCCAAAAGTTTTGATGTTGATATTTCACCTGAGAATTCTGGTGTGTGGGACAGTGCTGACGGAATGAAAATCTGGCGCGTCGAGATTCGATCCAAGGGTGCCTATTCCCTGAACATTTTATTTGATCGCGCCATTTTACCGACTGGAGCTTCCATTTTTATCTATACTCCTGATCACAGGATTTTGAGAGGCGCCTTCAATGCGAATAACGAACAGAGCTCCGGGATGCTGCCCATTTTCCCACTGGAGGGAGATGAAATTGTGGTCGAATACAACGAGCCTGAAAATGTTTCGGTGCATGGTGAACTACACATCTCAAAGGTTAACCATGGATACAAAAATTCCATTGGTAACCGGCCACTTGGCGATGCCGGTGTTTGCAATATGGATGTATATTGTGCAGGCGCAGCCGTGGTAAGCAAAGAGAAACAGGCAGTTGTTCAGTTGGTTATATCCGGAACAGAGCTTTGTACCGGAACACTGGTCAACAACACAAAGCGTGATAAAACACCATATCTTATCACTGCCGGGCATTGCATTACCAATGCAACGGAGGCTCAACAGACGGTATTTTCCTTTAACTATGAAAGTCCGTTTTGTGGTACCAGCAGCAGTGTTAACGGATTCGCGGATCAAACCATGACCGGCTCTATTCTGCGGGCCCGGTCAGATTCTCTTGATTTCGCCCTGGTAGAGCTCGAAATGTTACCTCCACCTGAGTACAGACCCTATTATGCCGGCTGGGATCGCAGCAAGACAGTTCCGGCATCAACCAGGACTATTCATCATCCCAAGGGGGACGTCAAGAAAGTCTCAATCGACAATGATTCACCTGGTATAGGATCCTACACTACAGAACATTTAAGCAATAGCTTTTGGTGGATCAAACAATGGGACATCGGAACAACGGAGCCGGGTTCTTCGGGAGGCCCGCTATTTAGCAATGAAAATTTGGTAATCGGTTCATTGACAGGTGGTTACGCTACATGCGAACATGGCTCTAACGACTATTTTTCCATGTTGGCATACCAGTGGAGTTACTACTCCCTGGTAACCAAACAATTGAAAATGTGGTTAGATCCAACAAATACCGGTGAAATCAAATTGGATGCGATGGATCCTTATGCCATTGGTTCGACCTGCGATCAGTTTTCGGATGTGGGCTCAGATGAGAAATATCAACTGGCTAAAATGCCATATGGCAGAGGCTACATTACCGGACACAATTCGCTGAGGATAACAAGTTATGCGGAAGAGTTCAAGACGACGGATAAGACCACGTTATCGGCCTTTTCGGTAGGTGTTGCCAAGGCTATCACCGTATTGAACAATAACAATAGCTCAGTCGTGTTTCAAATTTACGGTATCGATGAGGGTACGGGTATCCCTGGTACGGTATTGAAATCCATCAAGATCCCCATCAAGTCACTGAATGCGCAAACCATGAATTTTGTTGTTTTAGATCAGCCCCTTACTGTGACCGGTAAATATTTTATAGGTTACGACATCAACTACTATAACTATACAAGTGATACGGTGGCTGTATACAGTGCGGTGCCTCGTATCAGCAGTGACCAGAACAGGGCATTTTGCTTTATCAACGGTAGCTGGCAACCATTTTACTGGGTTCCGCAGTTCAATGTGAAAACATCGCTTTTGATCAATTCGTATGGGTGCGGCACAACATTTGCCCCGGATACTCCCGGAACGACACCGGCTGGAGACATCCAGTTCAAAATTTATTATCCTACAGATCCTTCACTCAACCTCCTTTATCTGGTCAATTCGGGCATAGAAGAGTTTGGCAAGGTTGATTTTTATGACATCATGGGACGAAAGATATATGAGTCACAGCGAATGTTAACCACATCTCCGATGGAACTGAATTGCGGTCAGCTTGGATCGGCTGTCTATTTTATCACTGTCGAGACATTGACTAAAAGAGAGGTATTGAAAGTAAGGGTTATCCGAAGCAGATAACCAATTTATCTTCACCTTTGCACAAAAATTATCCGAATGCTTTACCGTTTAGTTATTTACCTCCTTTCGTTGAGCTGTTTGTACAGTTGTTTATCTGATCCATCCCGTAAGAAATCTTCTGTTGATAAATCCGGTATTATCAGAAACATTGAGGCTTCCGGCTTTACTATTCAACAAAAAGAATCCTGGCTAAAGTTGACTGTGGCTGATCCATGGCAAAAATCGACAGACAATATTTTCGAATATCATCTCCTGAAGCGTGGTGAGAAAGTTCCTGATGAACTTAAAAAGCAACAGGTTATTTTCACTCCGGTAAAAAGGGTGATCTGCCTCTCAACCACCCATATCGGTTTTTTGGATGCCCTGGGGGAGGTATCGTCTATCGTTGGGTTGTCGGGTACGAACTATCTGACCAATCCTGAGGTGAAAGAGGGCGTTTCTGAGAACCGTATCCGGGAAGTTGGATATGAGCAAGGTCTTAATTATGAGATGATTCTCCAATTGAAGCCGGATGTGGTTTTTGCCTATGGCATCGGAGCTGAAATCAATACGCAGATCAATAAATTGCATGATCTGGGTATTCCGGTTGTTTTGGTGGGTGAATACCTGGAGCAGAGCCCACTGGCAAAGGCAGAATGGCTCAAATTTTTCGGCGCCTTTTTTGAGAAGGAGGTAGTTGCGGATTCATGCTTTGAAAAGGTCAGATCCAACTATCAAAAAATCAAATCGAATGTGGCAAAAGTGCAAGAGAGACCCTCCGTGCTCACCGGTCTTCCGTTTAAAGATACCTGGTGGATAGCAGGAGGCCAATCCAATTTGGCAATGTTGATTGAGGATGCCGGTGGAAAATTTTTATGGAGGGAAAACCGATCGAAAGAGGCATTTCCCGTATCTTTGGAAGAGGTCTTTCTGCGTGCGGCCAATGCTGATTTCTGGATCAATTGCGGAAGTGTCAACAGCAAAAGCGAATTGCTGGCATTTGATTCCCGCTATTCAGATCTGCCGGCAGTGAAAAAACAGAAGATATACAACAACAATCTACGTGCTGTTCCTGGTGGCGGAAATGATTATTGGGAGAGCGGAGTGGTACATCCGGACCTGGTTTTGGCGGATCTGGTGAAAATATTTCATCCGGAAATATCCGGGAATCAAGATTTTTACTATTATAAGAAGATTAAGTAAATGTTTGAAATGTTTTTTTAGTTTGAAAAGTTTGAATTGTTACCGGTCCCCGAGCGAAGTCGAAGGGGAATTGATTGAAATACCGCCGGTCCCCGAGCGGAGCCGAGGGGTGCTGGGAGTTGACCGGCTCTTTAGCGGAGTGGTTCCTGAGTAGGCTGGTCACTGAGCGAAGTCGAAGGGTGTTGTTTAGTAAATCGCGGTACCCGAGCGAAGTTGAAGGGCCAGCGAGGTCGAAAAAATATAGTTTAGAATCGGTCCCTGAGCGAAACCGAAGGGCCGAGGGGGGAAATATGAAAATGGACTGGCAGACGGAGAGGACTGAGAAACTGAAGGATGAAGTTGAATTGTGAAAGACGAGATGGTCCTTGATCAAAGCAATGCCTTCGACTCGGATAGGAGTGGTTACAATGTTGACCCCTCGGCTACGCTCGGGGACCCGTATCGCTCCAAAAAAATGGACCCTTCGACTTCGCTCAGGGCCGAGGGGAATAGATAATAATAGTTAGGAATTCATTGAAATTGCTGGAAATTAAATGGGTTTGTTGATTGGAAATTGGAAATGAGATTGTTTAGAAATAGTACTGTAGGTTTTGTTTTGTTGATGGTGGTTCTGGTAACTCTTTTTTTGCTGGATCTCCTGTCTGGATCAGTGCATATTTCTCTATATCAATCTATTTCCACTTTATTTCATCCCTCAACTTCTGATCCTCAGATTGCTGCCATTCTATTCCAATTCAGGATTCCCAAGGCAATTACTGCTGTTCTGGCCGGGGCAGCGCTCTCGGTAGCAGGGTTGCAAATGCAGACCATCTTCCGAAATCCCGTGGCTGGTCCGGATATCCTGGGAATCAGTTCAGGCGCGAGCCTGGGGGTTGCCCTGTTTGTTCTCTCGGCCGGCTGGATTTTTGGTGGAATCCCGCTTTTTTCAGTTGCGGGTTCCTGGAGTATTGTTATGGCTGCCTGGCTTGGCGCAGGCTGCATGATGTTTCTGGTGGTAATGCTGGCCTCCAGGTTGCGCGATCTGATAACTGTTCTGATACTTGGCATCCTGATATCCGGCGCAGTAATGGCTGTGGTAAGTGTTTTGCAATATTTCAGCAATGAATCAACCCTCAAATCTTTTATCGTCTGGACCATGGGAAGTTTAGGCAGCACTACCCGCGATCAGTTGTGGGTGCTTGTTCCTTCTGTGGCTGTTGGTTTACTGGTAGCGCTGTTCTCTGCTAAATTCTTGGATGCATTTTTATTGGGTGAGAGCTATGCCAAAAGCATGGGGATGAATCTTCGTCTGGCTTACCTGCTTACTTTTGCCTCCACCTCAATTCTTGCCGGCAGTATCACAGCGTTTTGCGGACCGATCGGGTTTGTTGGAATTATTGTTCCACATCTTGCCAGGAAACTATTCAATTCTCCATTGCACAGTAAATTAATTCCCGCTACCATGCTAATGGGAGCCATTGTGATGGTGGTGGGGGATCTTATTTCACAGCTTCCGGGCTATGCGACTACTTTACCCATCAATTCAGTGACATCGCTACTTGGTGTTCCTGTAGTTGTATGGATTATTTTTCAGCATAAAAAGATTGGAGCTATTTAAGATGCAAGAAGATATTTACATCCAGTGCAAAGGAGTCTCGATCGGTTATAGGGAACGATCAACTACATCGACTGTGGTGAAAAAGGATATCTCACTGCACGCCCTAAGTGGAGAGATGGTTGCTTTGATTGGTGGAAATGGCATCGGAAAAAGTACCTTATTGAAAACCATAGCCGGATTTATGCCTCCACTCTCAGGTGAGCTATTGGTCCGCCATAGACCGGTTTCCGATTTCTCTGTGGCGGAACTTGCGCTTGAGATGAGTTTTGTCTCTACCGAGATTGTCAGAGTGGCCAATCTTACAGTCCGCGAAATGGTTGGACTTGGAAGATTCCCCTATACAAACTGGTTTGGACAACTTAACGATAACGATCAGATGATCATTGAAAGGGCTATTTACCAGACCGGACTATCCGGTTACGAAAACCGTCCGATCAATAGAATTTCTGATGGAGAGCGCCAGCGGGCCATGATTGCGAGGGCGCTGGCCCAAGATACCAGAATCATGGTATTGGATGAACCCACGGCTTTTCTGGACATTTCGAATAAGTATGAAATTGTCAGAATATTACACCAACTGGTTAGCCAGCAGGGCAAATGCATCATCTTTTCCACGCACGATTTGAATACCTCGCTCACAATGGCAGATCGTATCTGGCTGATGCTGGAAGACCGGGTAGTGGAAGGAATCCCAGAGAAGATGGCCTCCGAGGGATATTTCGAATCGCTTTTCCCCAACAATCAACACCTGATATTTGATCCGGAAAGGGATGATTTTCGCATCAAAAGGGAAAATCATGGGGTGGTTAATCTAATTGCCTCAGATCAGGAATTAATTTGGGCAAAAAAAGCTCTGGAGCGCTTAGGTTTCGAAGTAATTTCCAGTCGTCCAGTCCCCCAGTCCCCCAGTCGTCCAAGTCATCCCAGTCGTCCTAGTCTCTCCGTCCCCCAGTCTCTCTCAATTGACGTAATCCAGCAACCCAAAGGCTGGAACATCATCCACTCAGGAATCTCAAATAATGTAGCGACCCTTGAAGAACTCTGCCGGTTGATCAAAAAGTTTTCTACTCAACCCGGATTTTGAAAACAATTTTTTTCACCCTCTCATTCGAAAGAGGATCAGAATTGGCAGTGTGAAGATCTGAAGGATAATAGATGACAAACATTCCCGGCAAAAGCCTGGAGTAGGAGGCAATACAACTGTAGAAAGCACAATCGGTATTTTCGTTGTATGGTTCAAGCACAGGCTGGTTGCCTAAAATGTCATGCCCCATCAATTCAGATCCTTTTTCCCAATATTGCAGGTCGATGTACTTGCGATGCCCTTCCAATCTGCATTCGTCGGTATTGGTGCATTCGTATTCATTGACCAGCATCACAAAACGATCGCCTTCTAATTGATATCTCCCGGGTTGAACCTCGCTGAAGTCGTTGTTGTGAATGTAGTGAAGCGCTTTGGCAATTCCATCACCCATACTCAGATAGCGGCTTGCATTTTCTATGCTGTCTAAAACCATAGGATGTAGTTTTTGGTTTTTGGAAACTCTTTATTTTACAATAAATGGTCTATGCAAATATAATATATATCTGAAACGTTGCTATTTTTGACGTAAAATAAGATTATTTTGAGAAAAGAGCTGCTTGCTACCTATTTGAAGCTTCACCTGATAGTCCTTATCTATGGATTTACTGCGATTTTGGGGAAACTCATCGCCATTCCAGCGCTCGAATTGGTTTGGTACAGGATGCTGCTAGCCATCATTACTTTGTTTATCTATTTAAAATACAAGGGAGAACCTCTTGGGGTTTCCCGCAAAGAGTTAATGGTCTTTTTCGGGGTAGGACTAATTATCGCGCTCCATTGGGTAACTTTTTACGGAGCCATCAAATTGTCAAATGTCTCTGTAACATTGGGTTGTTTTGCTACCACGACCTTGTTTACCAGTTTTCTGGAGCCATTCTTTTCCCGGAAAAGGGTCGACATTTACGAAGTACTTATCGGTTTGGTAATTATAGTTGGACTTTACCTCATCTTCCGGTTTGAAACGCATTATGCCATGGGCATGATGGTTGCCCTTCTTTCCGCTTTTCTGGCTGGATTATTTACTGTATTGAATAAAAAGCTGGTTGCCAAACACAGTGCCGTGAAGATCAGTTTTTTTGAGATGATTGGTGGACTGATCGGCCTAACGCTATTCATAACTGTATCAGGAAGGGGAGTCGTTGTCCCCTCTATTGTTCCTTCCTTGATGGATCTGTTTTACTTAGTGATTTTGGGAACCATTTGTACTGCTTTTGCCCATACGGTACAGGTGGCTGTGATGAAGCTTCTCACTGCCTTCACAGTCACACTCTCCATCAATCTGGAACCTGTTTATGGCATTGTGATGGCTTTCTTTATTTTTGGTGAGACTGAACGAATGACCACCGGATTCTATCTGGGTACATTAATTATCCTACTTTCGGTCATTGGATTTCCGGTTTGGAAATACTTTAATCGAATTGATTGATAACACCTTTGTCCAGCAAATCGCTTTCGATGTTCAGTTCGGTTTCAAGAAAATCATCCATCTCCTCTTCTGAGCCAAATTCAGCAACCATTCCATTGTAGACAACTGTCCACAGATCCGGAGCATGCAGGATTTTCAATCCAGGCAATTCGGGATTGAAATCTTTTACGGGAAATCCGGGTGTTACACCTTCCTCTTTTTCCATCAACTGCAGGTATTTGCAGAAGTAATCCGTCGCCGGAAAGATTTCATCCTGAATATCTTCGGCTTCTGCCCGTTCATAGATATCAGCTATAGAAATACGGTATATTTCCATCACGCCGTCGGTATTGACATACAACGCATCGGCAAACTGTTTGTCAGGCCGGTTTGCAATCTCATCGAAAGGGATGGGTGTGACCTGGGCTAGAAATTTGGGATGATGCGTATGAACTATCATTTCGGCCGACTCATCGTTGAGCGGATCACTGCAGATTAGAAATTTAGGTGTTTTCATGGAATATCGATTATTTGCTATAGGATGTAAAATTAGCAAGAATAATGTGAAAATTGGAAAATTTGAAAATGTGGAAATTGAGAAAAAGGTGCTATCTTTATTTGTACTTCAAAATTCTATCTTGATTCAGTTCAAATCCAATAATTTTCACATTTCCACATTTTCCAATTTTCACATTGCTTATCTTCACATTTCCCAATTTTCACATTAATCCATGCGTCCTGATACCTACTTCTTCAATCCAACCTGCGAACCGGCCATTGCCAATGGATCGCCTTTTTACACAGCCCCGGCAAGGTTGCGGAAATTTGAGTATGATCTTGGGTATTTACCGGCCTGGCTTGGAAATGAGTGGGACCAGGTGCTCGTAACGGGGATAGTAGACAATTCCTACAATCTGGAAATAAGAAAGCTTGGGTTTAAACTGCCTGAATTAATCAACTTGAAGGAGGCGTTGGCAAATCCTTCGTGGCTCACACAACCAAAGGGGACTCTTCGTCCATGGGGATGGAGTCCGGCTATCCATCAGCTTTTCAAACCCGCGATCAATTCTTACCAGTATGATTTCAGACAATCATCTGTTGCTACCTGGCAGGAGGGCCACAAAAATTTATACAGTCGCCACACCGCGCTGGATTTGCTTACCAGGATGATCGGAAAATGTTCGGTTGACTGGTTACCCGAATCCACTGATCTTCCTGTGGTATGCTTCACGCTGGATCAGATTTACACAGAGCTGGGCAAGAGAAAAAGGGCGGTGGTAAAAACTCCCTGGAGTTCATCAGGAAGGGGACTCCTCCTTTTCCCTAACCCGGACCAGAAAACAAAAAATGACGAGGTATTGAGCGGCATGCTCAACCAGCAGGGATTCGTAACGATTGAACCATGGTTGGAGAAATTACTAGATCTCTCTTACCAGTTCAATTCTATGTCAGGAGAGATCAGGTACATGGGACGCACTTTCTTTGAAACGGATTCCAAAGGAAGGTACCTAAGAAACCTGCTAACTGATTTCCCCATTTTACCAGATGAGGTATCCGGCTTTCTGGAAGTGCAAAATACTGAGGTGATTAAACTGTTACAAGCAGCGCTCATGGAAAGCGGTTACACTTCTCTTTATGATGGCTGGATTGGGGTGGACGCTTTGATTTACAAAGATGATGTGGGCAAGCTGAGATTCCAGCCAATGGTTGAAATTAACGGAAGATTTACCATGGGAGCCATTGCCTTGAAATTAAGGGAACATCTAGCTCCTGGATCACAAGGATTTTTGCAGATTTTTTATTCAAAAAGTAGCAATTTTCAGGATTTTAGTCAGAAACAGCGAATTAATAAGACACTTATCATGAAAGATAAAAAAATTGTAAGTGGATTTCTTCCGCTTACACCGCCTTTGCCAGAACATCATTTTGGGGCTTACCTGGAAGTACTTTCAAGTTGGGGTAGAGTCTAGGATAAGATGTAGAGATTTATTCTATGAACGTTACGCTATTTTCATAAAGAATTTCAGGATCTAAGTCTGCTTCATTATCCCATTCGATAGTATCAAAACTGACCCTGACTGAATTAAATTTTGAAATATCCTTTAGCTCTTGAAATATCCCCTTGTTAAGATATGGTTTCATATCAAATTGACGTATCTCCCCATTGTCAAAAGTCAAAATGAGATTATAATTATTTATCGGTTTAACAGTCTCTACAGCTAAATACATAATCTGATTTTCTCCAGAACTATCTGTTTATCAACTCTCATTACAATCTTTTTATTTAATCTTAGTCATAATGAAATCTACATTTCGCAATTAATACTTCATCGTCTTTCACTTTATATATCAATCGGTGTTCCCCATCAATTCTGCGTGACCAATATCCCTTATACTTATGTTTCAATGGTTCAGGTTTTCCAATGCCCGAAAAAGGAGTCCGT
>Ga0172379_10009702_pt1 | contig 11814 bp, 14 predicted proteins | sample GrowelOW334metaG_FD_119756 | JGI IMG/M metagenome (GOLD analysis project Ga0172379, IMG submission 119756) | Groundwater microbial communities from an aquifer near a municipal landfill in Southern Ontario, Canada - Groundwater well OW334 metaG | ecosystem: Environmental > Aquatic > Deep... | reverse complement strand
TATACGGAAATCGGATCACTTTTTTCGCCTATTTTCCAAGCGACAAAAGGAGTAGTGGGAGTTAAAATCATGTCCATGTTTTCAAACGCTTTTGCAAACTCTTTTCTCAATGAGTTACGGACATTTTGCGCTTTACCATAATAAGCATCGTAATAACCATGCGAAAGCACATATGTTCCAAGCAAAATTCTACGACGAACTTCCTTGCCGAAACCGCCACCTTTGGTTAACATATAATCTTCTAATAAATTTTTACCGTCTTTGCGCAAACCATAACGAACGCCATCAAAACGCGCCAAGTTGGTAGAAGCTTCGGCGAACATAATAATATAATAAGTTGCCAATGCGGCATCAAGATTTTTTAAATCAATATCTTTAATTTTAAAACCAAGCGTCTCAAATTTTTTAACAGCTTGATTAAAATTTTTTTTAATATCCTCACTAATGCCTTCTCCGTTCACTATATTCCAAGGTATGCCGATAACTTTTCCAGACGTCGGACGTCGAGATTCCGGACGTCGGACGTCTGGAATTGAAGTACTGTCTAAAATATCGTGACCGCAAATAGCATCAAAAATAATCTGCGAATCTTCCACATTTTTGGCAACTGGACCGATGCAATCAAGAGAAGAGCCCATGGCGATCAAGCCGTGCCTGGATACACGTCCATAGGTGGGCTTAAAACCAACTATCCCGCAAAAGGCTGCCGGTTCACGCACTGAACCGCCCGTATCCGAACCCAGCGCTCCTAGCGCCATATTTGCCGCTACCGCCACAATTGAGCCGCCGGAAGATCCTCCTGCCACCCTTTTTGTATCGTGAGGATTTTTCGTCACGCCATAAGCAGAATTTTCAGTTGACCCTCCCATCGCAAATTCATCTGTGTTGGTTCTGCCTAAAAACACTGCTCCTTGTCTTTTTAATTTAGCTATAGCGGTGCTATCGTATGAAGCAATATAATTTTCTAATATCTTTGAAGCAGCCGAAACTTTTCTACCTTCAATCAAAATGACATCTTTAATGGCAAGCGGAATCCCTAAAAGAGGATATGATTCCCCTTTTTTAATCATCTCGTCCGCTTTTTTCGCCTGTTCCATAACATCATCATAGACTTCCAAATACGCGTTGAGTTCTTTATTTTTCTTTTCAATTTCATTCAAATAAGCCTGCGCCAAATCTACCGCCGAAAATTCTTTAGCGTCTAATTTCTTTCTTGCCTCTTTTATCGTCAAAGTTTCTAAATTAATCATAAAATCTTTTTCACTTTCAAAAAACCGTCCTGTGAATCCGGAAATTGTCCAGTAATTAATTCTTTGGAAAAATCACGCATTTCCATCTCATCTTCGCGCCAAACATTTGCAAGACTATAATCAGTTTCCACGTCGCCTAATTTAATCATTTCAATCCGTTTAACATACTCCAAAATGCCTTTCATATCCGAAAGTAAATCCTTCTTTTCATCCTCCCCAAGTTCAATTCTGGCCAACTTCGCCAAATTTTCCACGTCTTGAATATCCATGTGATGAGTATAACAAAATAAGGTTCTAAAACGAAGCGGAAAAATGATACGAATTTAAATTATTTTTTAGATTGAGCCAAAGTGACAGCTTTTTCAAGAGCGTTTAAATCATCGCCAAACCTCAATTGATAACTAGCAATAATTCTTTTTATAGCAGCATCATCTGGAGAACCTACGGCCGCTTCTCCACTTCGGAAGTCTATGAGTGTAACTTCTGTGGGTCCTATATCTAATACTTTTTTTGTTCGGGCATAAGGGATGCCTTGACATCTGCCTCTTCAACCACACCTTTAATGTCATCCTCGAGGACAAGCATTTCATCAAAAGCTAATCCTACCTCGCCCTTATGTTCCTTATCTATAACTATTCTATCTGGATCACCATCTAGATTTCTATCTACGAATACTAAACTATCCCCCTGAGAGGTCATCATCCACCTTGGCTTATCTTGAACATCATATCCCACATGTACAATTCTTCCACCTTCCTCAAGTCTCCTTGCTTTAATCATATTTATAGTTCCAACCATGCCTAACCCCTTCTCTTCCATTTGCCTAATAATGGTTTGCTCGGCTTTCGCTCTTAGGTCTTTGGTTTCATTGGGATTACTCTGACCTTCGACTGCTTGAGGCAAAGCGCCAATCAGCCCAGCAAACACAGCAGCATTAACAGCTTTGTAAACAACTTTTTTTGCCTTTTCAAAATTTGATGGTCCTTCCATATAATTATAAATACATGATTAATAATAAACGACTTTTTCTACACCTACATAATAACATAATTTATATTCACCACCAAACCTATCCCCATCTACGCTATAGCGTAGATTAGATATTATATGCTTTGGCTAATTTAAATGTTTTAAATTCTTTCTGTAAATCGATACTTTTTAAATAAGCTAGAAAATCAGTCGGCAAGGGAGATGGTCCAACCCAGACACTTCGTTGAATCATAACAAAATCAAAATTCTTAAGTTGGCGACGGAACCAATCTCTCTCCTTTTTTCTACCCTCTGGAATATCATATATAAGAAGTAAATTCTTCGGGGCATCTTTTTTAAAATTAGAGACGAAAGAATTTAGATATTGTCTCTTTGGTATTTTTTTTGTCTCTTTGTATTCATTAAAAATAGGTAGACCAAAAATATCTACCGACATACCTTTATATTTAAATTTTTTTCTCCCAATAGACACCTCTATACTATAACTCCTTAAATCAATCTACGCTATAGCGTAGATGCTTAATATATTAAACAATTAACCGACAAGCGCTTTTATTCTCTCTTCCACAGGCGGATGGGTGGCGAAGAAACCGCTAATTTTTTTCCCCATTCTTGAACCCTTAGGATCCGCAATGTATAAATGCGCGATGGCGCTAGATTGATGGGCCAATGGTTTGCTATATTGTGAAATTTTACGCAAGGCATTCGCCAAGCCTTCCGGGTAACGAGTAAGTAAAGCTCCGGAGCTATCGGCCAAGAATTCTCTTTTTCTTGATATGGCCAGTTGAATAAGCATAGCAAAAATCGGCGCTAAAATTGAAAGAACTATTCCTATTAACATAAGCATGCCGTGAGCTTTATTGTCGTTATCTTTATGCCCCCCGAAAATCATGCTACGCGTAAAAAAATCCGCGAGGATTGAAATAAAACCAACAAGCACAACTATGACTGTCCCTAAAAGCATATCTTTATTTCCAATATGGGAAAGTTCGTGCGCGATTACACCTTCTAATTCTGTCTGATCAAGTATAGAGAGAAGTCCTGTTGTCACCGCCACCACGGCATGTTCTTTATTTCGTCCAGTGGCAAAAGCATTCGGCGCGTTGTCTTGAATAATATAAACTCTCGGCATCGGCAGTCCGGCTGTAATAGAAAGATTTTCAACGGTGGTGTATAAAATGAAATTTTCCGCTCTTTTAGCTTCTTGCGCGCTCGCAAGTTTTAAGGCAATTTTGTCCGAGAACCAATATGAAAAAAAGTTCATCAAAACACTAAATACGACAAAAAAATAAAGAATGTTTGGATTATGGTAATAAAAACTAAAAAACCAGCCGAAACCAATAACTACGACAAAAAACACTATCATCAGCATCCATGTTTTTGTCACATTTTTAGATTGCTCCGTATAAAGGGTCGTCATGGATTAGTTTTTGACCTGTGTTTTTTGATAACTCGCGATTACCGAATCAATATAAGATCCGCTACAACCAAGAGCTTGGATTTTATTCTGGTCAACACCGTTTTCCATAAATATACCCAGAGTGCCATAAAAATAAATCTGACCGGCATATTTTCCTAAATTATCAAAACTCGGATCTTTAAAGATTGGCGCTTTTGGTTTGCTTTCGTCTAACGCTTTAACAATACCAATTGGACATAAAATGTACTGGCCGGCTAATTGATTGTTGTTTGCGTCAATTAACGCGCTATCTTCCGCGTAGGATAATTTAAAACTGCAAGTATTTTTATCTTTAATAATCTGCACCACGTTTGGGAATAAAGCGTCCGTCAAAACAGCTTTAGCTTCCTCGCAATTCAAAGCGCTATTGCCTAAACAATTTAACACTGCGTTATTTTCATATGTCTTGGAATTTTTCAGGTCTGGCGCTACGCCAGTGCCACAATCTTTAACTACGCTCGCTGTTTCTATTGGAGTATTCTCTGTGGGAGTTATTACGGGCGGTATTATCGCAGAATCATCAACTGGTGTAGAGCTTAAGAAAGGTATAGGAATTTGTGTCACCGTATTTTCTAAAGAATTCCATGTATCTGTCACTAGTAGAGGACGCAACCACCAAACAGCGCCAAGTCCACCGATTACAATACAGAGAAAAACAGCTAAAAGCACTTTACGATACGGAAAAGGTGATTCTATTTTTGTAATCGCGGAAGCACCCATTGGATTTTTTGTAAAACTGCTTTGCATGGTGGGATTTATCATATTTGCCAGATTTGTCGGATTTGGATTTATAGAATTTACTGGATTTATAACTGGATTTATAACAGGATTTATTGGGTTTGAATTTGTTGGATTTGTTGTAAAACTCTGCATTGGAATTGCTGTCCTAAATGCTTCGTTAAGATCAACCTCGCTCCACCCACCTTCAGAAACTAGGGTTCCACGAATTGCTTCGCGCGTTTTCCCTTTGGCAAGCTCCCCTTTTATATACGTGATAAGTTCTGGTGTAACCATAAATAATTTTAAAAAATTAATAATTATAACTAAACTAAAATTTTACCTCGACTGGATTTTGGGCAACATCGTTATCCGCCAGATCAAAGAATTCCATTTTGGAAAAACGAAAAATACCGGCGAGAAAATTTGAAGGAAAAGATTCAATCTTGATATTCAAGTCGCGAACATTGGCATTGTAAAATCTGCGCGCGGATTGAATTTTATTTTCGGTATCTGAAAGTTCGCGCTGTAATTCCAAAAAATTAGTATTGGCTTTTAAATCCGGATACGCTTCGGAGATGGCAAAAATAGATTTTAACGCGCCAGTCAGCATATTTTCAGCTTGCGCGTGTTCGGCAGTCGGACCCTGGGCTCCCATGGCCATGCTTCTAGCTTTGGTAACATTTTCAAAAGCTGAACTCTCGTGCGTGGCATAGCCTTTAACGGTGTTTACTAAATTTGGAATTAAGTCATATCGGCGCTTCAACTGCACTTCAATATCGGCCCAAGCTTCCTTGGTACGATTTCGCAGAACTACGAAACGATTATAGACAAAAATTATCCATAAAAGCAAAACTCCCAAAACTATTAAGGCGTATTTCATGCCTCAATTATATCAAAAGGACTACAGTATACGCAAGTTCATTTCTTTTATTTCTTCTTTTTTTGCCACTCTTCCACTAATACCAATAGCGGTGATGCAAAGAAAAGTGAAGAATAGATGCCGAAGAAAAGACCAATAGTTAAAATAAGCGCAAAATCTTTTGTGGTTGCTGGGCCGAATAAATAGAGCGGAACCAGCACGAAGATAATAGTCAGAGTAATGTTAATTGAACGAACAATAGTTTGACTGGTACTTCTACCGACAGTTTCTGCGAAAGTTTGTTTTGTTCCTGCTCTTAAATTCTCCCTGATTCTATCAAAAACAACAATTTTATCATGAACAGATAATCCTAAAATAGTCAGCAATGCCAAAACGAAAAGCGTTTCAACTTCCGCGCCCGTGTAATGCGATATGAACGCAAAAATACCGGCCGGAATTATTATGTCATGTAAAAGTGTGATAACGGTGATAACTCCATATTTCCAGGATTTGACCGGTTGCGAAACTTTGCGAAAGGCAAAGGTGATAAAAATAATAATGGCAATGACAACAAAAATTATGGAAAAAATTGATTTGCGCGCCAGTTCACTTCCAACTGATGGACCAATAGAATTAAAACTTACTTCAGTTGCTGTATTCTCGCCCAGTGAAAGCGTTTTTAAAAGAAGCGCGTGTTCAGCATTGTCTAAATCGCGGGATTTTATAATATAGCCAAGTTCTCCGGTCGGTTGTAAAAGAAGAGAGCCAAAACCAAGAGGCTTCAGTAAGGGCTCCAATTCTGTTTGAATTGGCCGAGAATTTTTGTAAGTAATTTCAGTCAAGGCTCCCCCTTTGAATTCAATGCCGAGCTTTAACCCAAAAACACCGATAAAGAGAACAGAAATCACTACCATTACAATCGAGAGGATAAGAAATATTTTTTTGTATTTGATTATAAACATATTATTGATTGATTTTTACATTTTTAGCTGATGAAAAGCCACTGCCAAAAAGAAATTGGGTAAATGCATTGTTCTTTTTTATACCTAGAGCAAAAAGGAAGATTCGTGAAATGGTAATGGCTGAGAGCATTGAAACTAAAACACCTAAACCGAAAGTCAGCGCGAAACCCTTAATTAAAGGAGTGCCTAGCCAGAATAAAATTATAGAAGTAATAATACTGGAAGTGTTTGAATCTCGAACGGATGTCCAAGCTCTTGAAAAACCGGCATGAATACCATCATTGATATTGTGGCCATTTTTAATTTCTTCTTTCATTCTTTCAAAAATAAGCACATTAGCGTCAACTGCCATTCCCAGCGAGATGATAAATCCGCCGATTCCGGCAGCCGTCAAAGTGACAGGTAAAAGTTTAAAAATAGCCAAGAGAATGGCGGTATAAAAAGAAAGCGCCACTACTGCGATAAATCCCGGCAAACGATACCAAAGGATTAAGAAAAGGGCCACCAATAAAAATCCAATAATGGCCGCCTTAACTCCGGCATTGACCGCATTTTCTCCTAAAGTAGCTCCGATAGTTTGCGTGGAAAGAAGAGTTATCGGCACCGGCAAAGCGCCTGAATTTAATCTGCCAACCAGTAATTTTGCCTCGTCAGGAGTAAAGTTGCCGGAAATAACAGCCTGACCGTTAGGAATTTCTTCACGCACCGTTGGCACAGATACAGGAGATCCATCTAAATAAATAGCTACTGTTTTCCCAATATTGTCTTTAGTAATTTGCGCAAAAAGCTTCGTGCCCGTGTCATCAAACTGCAAATTTACGCTAGGTTCTCTGGTATTTTGATCAAATTCCAAAGTTGCTTTCTTTAAATATCTACCAGTGAGTTCGGTTGCAACATACGGAGAACTAACCGAGAGATTGGCCACTCCGTTTTCATCTACTGTTACAGCTTGCGCAACATCTTTGGGCGCTTCAATTTTAAATTCCAGAACGGGAGTCTGGCCGATCATTTCTACCGCTTTTTTTATATCGGTAATACCCGGCAGATCAACTATCAACTGTTCTCCGCCACCGGAAATTAATCCACCATGTTGCACTTGCACAACTGGCTCGGAAACTCCAAAAAGATTTATACGTCGTTCAATGACATCGCGAAGCGCGTTCATTGAACTGGAAACTTCACCGGATGGCACGGCGCTGACATCGGCTTTATAGATAAGATGACTGCCTCCAGAAAGATCCAAGCCTAAACGAAAAGGAAATTTCTTAAAAAATGAATTCTGGGTCTCAAAATTTTTATTTAATTTAGGCTCAGTCTTAAAGACAAAAAGCCCGACGGCTAGGCCTAAAATGATTATTATTGACACTAAAACAAACTTTTTCCACATAAAGATACGGGTATTCTATACCCCCGCACTTAAAAAGTCAAAATAAGCTATAATGGCTTTCATGGATTATCTTTTAGTGAATCTTTTGGAGTCTGCCGGTTATTGGGCGTATGGCATCTTGTTTTTAATTATTTTTCTGGAATCCTTTCCGCCGACTCTTTTTTTACCGGGAGACAGTTTACTTTTTCTTACGGGATTTCTAGCATCCCAAGGATATTTTAATATAATTTTATTAGTAGGAATTCTCTTTATTGCCAGCGTATTGGGTTATATTTTTTCTTATATTATGGGCGAGAAACTTCGCAAATTTATTTTAAATAGCAATGACAAATACTGGTTTAAAAAGAAACACTTGGAATACACGGAAAATTTTTACAAAAAATACGGAACAAAAACAATTGTTATCGGCAGGTTCATTCCAATCGTCAGGTCTTTCAGCCCAACTTTAGCCGGAGCGGTAGAAATGAACCATAAAAAATTCATAAAATATGTTTTAGTGGGCGGTTTCCTTTGGATTGGAGGAATTACCAGTATCGGTTTCTATTTGGGAAGAATAATTCCCGGTGCGGAAAAATTCCTGACACCGATTGTGCTTCTGGTTATTTTAATCTCTCTTTTGCCCACATTAACGGGATATGTTATGTCAAGAATAAAAAGAACGAGAAATGAGCAAAATAAAATTTAGATCTTCAAAAGACGAACAACTATATGGCTGGTCAAAAAACCCACTATAAATCCACCTAAAATATCAACAGGAAAATGCACTCCGGCGATAATTCGCGCCAGACCGATAATTAGAGCGAAAAGCATGAAAATATAACCAGTTTTTTTGTGTGAAAAATATAGAATTACCGCTAGCGCCATGAAAAACGTTGCGTGACCAGACGGAAAAGAATAGCCGGATTCCGGAAAAAGAGCAACGACATTTTGTAATTTAATAAAGGGTCTGTCCGCGTGAATTAAATATTTAAGCACTTCGGCAATAGCTCGCGCAAAAATACTCACAAAAAATACCAAGGTAATCTCCTTCCATTTTTGTTGCAAGACGGCAAATGGATTTTTAGAGTTTAAAACTTCATGATGAAATAATAAAAAGAGCCCGGCTGCCGCTATCACTATGTATGGAAAATAAACGGCAAAAAATATAATCAACTTATCAAAAAGAACAGATTGATGCGCCAGATTATAAAAAAAATAAAAGATTTGATTATTTATTTCGAGCATATATCCTTTTGTCTACTATTTTATTTTTTTTGATAAATTCCTTTTCAATATCTAAACCTAATTCTATGCCAACGGCAAAAACAAGATTAATCACATCTGCTATTTCTTCTCCGACCTGAAATAAAATTTCTCTGTTTTTGTCAACATTCATCCCGGAAATTTTTCTACAGGCTTTAGCCAGCTCGCCGACTTCTTCAACCATTAGTAGAAGCCTTTCGTGCAAAGATTCATCTTCAAAACCCCTTTCTTTTATCTTTGCATCGCAATATTTTTGAAGATGTCTAATTGTTCCTATTTTAAGTTTCATGAATAGATTATAACTCGTTTAAACAAAAATCACAGCAATTTTCAGCCACCCTCTCACCCTATTTACGCTATAGCTGATATGTAAGACTTAGCAAGTTTGAAGGTTTTGAATTTGTCCCCTATCTTTATCGACTTGACATAATCAAGAAAATCTTTCGGCAGGGGCGAGGGACCAACCCAAACACTTTTTTGTATCATGACATATTCAAATTTTACTAATTGTCGACGAAACCAATCACGTTCTTTTTTTAAATTTTCCGGTATATCATAAATAATGATAAGATTTTTTGGAGAATCTTTTTTGAAATTGGATAAAAAAGAAGTATGATATAAACTTCTTACTCTTCTCTGTAATCTTTTATTTGAGTAATTTTTTGAACTACTAAAAACAGGAAGTCCGAAAGCATTAACCCGCATACCTTTATATCTAGCAACCATATTGATATTATATATGATTTCTTAATATACGCTATAGCTGATATAAGAATTAACAGGAGTTATTTATTTTTAGATAAACTTTTTTACCACCTTTCACACAATAATTCTATGCTCCGATAAATTCGTGTTTCGTATCATCCCGATGCACTATACGAGTGTAGCTTTTCATGCTCATTAAAATCCCCAAACTGGCAAATTCAATGATAAGATGCGAACCGCCATAGCTCATAAAGGGCAAGGGAATGCCAGTCACCGGCATTAATCCCAAATTCATGCCGATATTTACGAGAATGTGGCTCATAAAAAAAATAGCGATACCCAAGCCGAAAAGTATCTCAAAATTATGCGCTCCAAGAGTGGCGGAATAAAGAATTCTATAAAGAACCAGTCCGTAGAGAAAAAGTATTAAGAAAGAACCGATTAAGCCCCATTCCTCGGCATAAGCGGCAAAAACAAAATCGGATTGAGGTTGAGGCAGGAATTTTAGCCGTGATTGAGTACCAAAACCTAAACCTTTGCCGGTAATTTGCCCCGAACCAACCGCGATAGTGGATTGAAAAGCATTATAGCCAGAACCATGAATATCCGCTAAGGGATTGATAAAATTAGCAATGCGCGCTTTTTGGTAAGGTGCAAAAACCAGAAACCAGAAAGTGACAAAAATTAAAAGTCCGGAAATAAACACGGCCAACAAATGCGTTTTGGAAATCCCAGAAACCAGCACCATTCCCAGCCAAATAAGAAAGATAATCATCGCTGAACCGAAGTCGGGCTGGAGCAACACTAAAACTAGAGGCACTAGTATATAAAATCCGGAAATAAAAATATGTTTTACGTCCCGAATTTCCACGTGGCGGCGAGAAAAATACTTTGCCAAGAGAAGAATTAAAATCAATTTCATTAAATCAACCGGCTGAAAAGAAAAAAAACCGAAATCAAACCAACTTTGAGCGCCGTGCGAAATTTTCCCTAAAACAAAGAGTAAAAATAAAATCGTACAAACAAAAATATATAAAAAAACCAAGACATTTGCGCGCTTTAAAAATCTAAAATCAATAAAGGAAAAAATAAAAAAAACAGCGAAGCTTATAAAGACCCAAATAATTTGTTTACTAAAAAAATCACCGGCATTTTCCAGCGGAGAAAAAGATTTCATGGTGACCAGTCCGGCAGCGATGATAGGGAGAATAAAAAGAATTAAAAGCCAGTCTATTCTTTTAAAAACTCTATCTAGCATATTACTTCAGCTTAACTGAAAAAATGTTATACATTGGAATTATTTCCTTGGCAATCACCTGATTAGAAAACGGTTCTGGCCAAGTAAAATTTAAATCCCTCATTTCTTCAGCGCCGAGAGAATCTATGTAAGTGCTGCTAGCGGAAACAGCATTGTGACTCGCATCATAAAGAATAGCGACCGCTTTTATTTCGGGAATAATAAAGAATGAATTATTTTTTATGGTTGCCGAAAGAACAGGACTTGTGTTCTCTCCAACAAGATTTATGTTTGAAATTAATAACTGCAATTGATTCAGCTTTTCTTGCGAAACTTGCGCCCATTGCGGTGTCTGCGTAAATTCAAAAGTAGTATAAACGGGAATGGAATGGCCGATATCTATCCCTGGCTCAAAAATAGCGAACTTGCCCGAGGAAGGAATAAAAGTACTACCCTCGCGCTTGCCGATATAAACATTATTGGCATCAGCAAAACGAAATCTATAATTTATTTTATCAACTGCGACATTTTTATTTTGATTCTCTAAATAAGCAACAGCATTATAACGCCCTTCTACAACTTTAAAGGCGCGTACCCAAAGAACTGAAGCTTGATCCACTTGCGAGAGACAGGCCTTGGCGCAAGAACCCCCACAATCCACTCCGGTTTCCGTGCCGTTCTGTAGACCATCTACGCAAGACGGTTCTTTATTCAAAATAGGAAAAATTATTAAGAATCCGAAAATTAAAATAATTAAAACGAGGACAATTACATAAAAAATTTGCCTTTTAAAAGCCCAGGTCATAAGGGTATTGTAACATTAAAACACAAAAACCCCAATAATTTTTTATTGGTTAATTAGTACTTAAATACATTGTTCTGGCGCCTAGCTACTTTCGCCATGAAGACTATCATCGCCACTAGCGGGCTTAATTGCTCTGTTCGGAATGGGAAGAGATGTGACTCCGCCGTCAAAGCACCAGAACATTATATTCAAGTTTTT
>Ga0172379_10009701_pt1 | contig 11815 bp, 12 predicted proteins | sample GrowelOW334metaG_FD_119756 | JGI IMG/M metagenome (GOLD analysis project Ga0172379, IMG submission 119756) | Groundwater microbial communities from an aquifer near a municipal landfill in Southern Ontario, Canada - Groundwater well OW334 metaG | ecosystem: Environmental > Aquatic > Deep... | reverse complement strand
TTTTCGCATTTGGCAAGATAAACCACGGCCTGGGCCAGGATAACGTTGCATTCAGGCAAACCGATAAAGTGGCAGGCCTGATACGCTGCCACTGTCTGCTCTAATGCCCGCGAATTAGCCAGACCAACGTCTTCGGAGGCGAAGCGCACTAGGCGCCGCGCCACATAGAGCGGGTCTTCGCCCGCCTCCAGCATCCTGGCCAGCCAATACAAGGCCGCGTTAGCGTCAGAACCGCGCATGGCTTTATGCAAAGCTGAAATGATATTATAGTGCTCTTCGCCGTCTTTGTCGTAGAACAAATAAGATTTCTGAAAAGCCTGCTTAATCGTGTCGGCGGTAATTTCATTAACCTCCCCTGGCCCCTCCTTCGTAAGGAGGGGAACGCTTTCTTGCCCCCCTTTCAAAGCTTGCCCCGTTTCTGCGGTGGGGGGGTTAGGGGGGTTAATAGACGCGTATTCCAAAACATTCAAAGCCGCGCGCGCGTCGCCGTTAGACATTCGCGCCAATAAACTTATCGTCTCATTATCAATTTTTATTTTTATTTCTCCTAATCCCCTGGCTTCATCGGCCAAAGCCCGCTTGATAATTTCCGCGATCTCGCCTTCGCCCAATTGTTTTAATACAAAAACGCGGCAACGCGATAAGAGCGCTCCGCGGACTTCAAAGCTGGGATTTTCCGTAGTGGCGCCGATTAAAATCAAAGTGCCCTGCTCCACATGCGGCAACAAGGCGTCCTGCTGGGCTTTGTTCCAGCGATGAATTTCATCAATGAATAATATAGTTTTTTTACCCTCAAGATTATTGGCTCTGGCCTGCTTAATAATCAGGCGTAAATCCTTCAGGCCGCTGGTCACGGCGCTGATTCTTAAAAATTCCGCCTTGGTCTCACGAGCGATAATATGAGCTAAAGTCGTCTTGCCGCTGCCGGGCGGACCCCAAAAAATCATGGAAGGCAGATTATCGCCCTTAATCGCCCGCTCTAACAATTTGCCAGAGCCAACGATTTCCTCCTGACCTAAAAAATCTTTAAGCGACTCCGGCCGCATCCGATCGGCTAAGGGTGAATTTTTTAAAATGTTTAAAGCCATATCTCTTAACCCGTCATTCCCGCCCCGCAAGATGCGGGGGAATCCAGAAATTAGGCATTATTTTGCCCGGTATTGACTTTTTTTATTTATCGTCTAATATAAACATTAAGACATAGACAAGCCTATCACAAACGTGAGCCAGCGGGCGAAAACGTCCGTAGGGAGATTGGCCCCCAATGTAAATGGTAGGTACGGTGCGAGCTAATGACTGTCGGCAAATAAGCAAAAAGACCGCAACGGTTAGTTCACACTGTCTATGTCTTTTTGCTACTTAAAAATCGTAATTCATAATTTTTAATTCGTAATTGTCTTACGCTCCATATCTTCTTTTTCTGTCCGCGTATTCTTTTAAGATTACTTCCGCGTCCAATTCTTCAAAATCCGGCCAGTACTTTTTCATAAAAAATAACTCACTGTAAACCGCCTGCCACATCAGGAAGCCGGACAGCCTCTCTTCGCCTGAAGTTCGCACGATTATATCTGGGTCGCTTAGATCGGAGTTATATAAATATTTTTTTATCATACCCTCGTGAACCTGCTCCAATTCAACTTTATTCTTTATCATCTTGCGCACCGCGTCAACGACTTCGGCCCGGCCGCCGTAATTCAAGCAGATATTAAGTATGCCCCGATTATTAGCCTTGGTTTCGGCCATGATATTTAAACATTCGGCGGGTAAATCTCCGGGCAATTCTTCGTGCCGGCCGCTGATTAAAACCCTATAACCGTCTTTTTTCGCCTGTTCCAGTAGGTTGGAAGTAACGGCGCGCTCAAGTAATTTCATTAAATAATTGACTTCTTCCCGCTGGCGGTTCCAGTTTTCCGTGGAGAAAGCGAAGAGCGATAAAATTTTAACTCCGCGGGAAAAAAACCATTCTGGCGCCGATTTCATTTTTTCATAGCCCTTTTGATGGCCTTCAAAAGTCGGCAAGTTTCTTTCCTTGGCCCAGCGCCTGTTGCCGTCCATAATGATCCCGACATGAGCGGGGATATTTATTTTTTTGGCTTCTAACATAAATAAGTTTATAAAGTTATAAAGTTCATAAAGTTTGAAAGTTATAGAATTGGGAGTTTTACTTTATAACTTTATGAACTTTATAAACTTTCAACTTTTTGTTATCTTTACCAATTTCAATCTGTCGCCGGCGCCGCTGATGATCTTGATTTTATTTTTATCTGCCGAGAATTCTTCAGCTAAAAAAAGAATCAAAGCCTGGTTGGCTTTGCCTTTAACCGCTGGCGCGGCCACGTCAATCTTGATAATTTCGCCGTCCGAGTCGGCCAAAACCTGCTTTACGGCCGTCGCTCCGGCGCCTGGCCGGGCTTTTACTCTTAAATAAATCTCGCCGTCCTGTTCAAACCTTTTAAGAAGTTGACTTAACATGTCGGGATACTGGGAATTGAACCCAGTCTACACGCACCCGAAGCGTGTGTACTACCGGTATACGATATCCCGAGATTATTAAATATAGCCTAATTTTTTAAATAAATCAACTGATGGCGGCGTTAACTTTATTTTTTTCAAATCATTGATTTCCGTCCAGCTGAATTCTACCAAATCGTCGTTAAGCTTAACTTCAACTTCGGCCGCCGGCTTATCGCTAAGTTCAACCCTATAAACAAAGAATTTCATTTCGCATAAAACCTGTTCGCCGGTTTTTAATGTCTTAATGGACTCGCCGCGGCCGGAATCGTCAACCAGTTCAATTTTATACGGGGTGATATCTATGCCGGTCTCTTCTTTTATTTCCCGTTTAAGCGCTTCTTCCCTGCCCTCCCCTTCATCAATGCCGCCGCCCGGAATATGCCAGCAATCCGAATATACTCCACCCTTCTTCGGGTCCTTCATGCCCTGGAATAGCTTCTTGTCTTTGGAAAAAATCAAGGCTGAAACAATTTCTCTTTTTATTCTTCGCATAAGAAAAAAATCTTGATTATTTTGTCTTAAAAATCAGGTTCAAAAAATAACTTACTATGGACAAAACAATGCTGAACAGCATGGCGGTTAAAAAGCCGCTGACCGAAAAACCCTTAACCACCGAAGCGGCCAATAAAATCAGCAAGGCGTTTATAACAAAAGTAAATAGCCCAAGAGTCAAAATATTAATCGGCAAAGTAATTAAAATTAAAACCGGTTTGACTAAAACGTTAATTATGCCCAAAAATAAAGCCAGCCATAAAGCCGTCCAGAATCCGGCCACAGCCACTCCGGGTATAAAATACGAGCTGATCATTATGGCTAAAACCATCACCAGCCATTTTAATATTATGGACATAAATTTCTTATTATTCCCAAATCCTCTTTTTATTTATCTCCTCTTTTTCTCTGAAGGCCTTTTCCAGATCAATCCCATAATGATTGCAGATATCCAAAAGATAGATAAAAACGTCGGCGATTTCGTGGTTAAGGTTATAAACTTTAGAATTCTTGTCTGATTTAATGCCGGTAGTTTTTCTGGCGGCCTTGGCCATCTCGCCGCACTCCTCAAGGAAGAGCATGAAAATTTCCGCCACGGTCTCGTGCTCAAACCCGCGCTCCTTTACCAGCTCTTCAACATAAACTTGAAAATCTTTTAACGTTGGATTTTTTCTTAGCTTCAGCTTGCTTTCCATAATCGCTTTAGCTTAACAAATTAATTCGTAATTCGAAATTCGTCATTCGTAAATCCTTAACGGTGGACCTAGGCAGAATCGAACTGCCGCCTCCACAATGCGAATGTGGCGTCATACCACTAGACCATAGGCCCCATTAAAATTTTCAATTTCTAATTTTCAATTTCCAAACAATGACTTAACGCTTAAATTTTTAAACAAAAAGATTATCCTGTAATTTATTTGAAAATTAAAAAATTTAATCATTAAAAATTGTTTAAAAATTAGAAATTTATTTTATTATTTAACTAATTCCACGCTCTCTATAATAACATCTTCCGTCGGATGATCATTCTCGTTAACTTCAACTTTCTCAATTTTTTCCACCGCCTCAAGCCCATCGGTCACATAACCGAAATTCGTATGTTTGCCGTCAAGCCAGGGCGTGGCATCCTTGGTGACGATAAAAAACTGCGAACCGTTGGTGTTGGGTCCGGAATTGGCCATGGCCAGACTGCCCTTGACTAATTTATGATCATTAAATTCGTCCTGGAATTTATAGCCCGGTCCGCCCATGCCGTCGTTTGACCAATCATCATCTTTAGAATTGGGATCGCCGCCCTGAATCATGAAATCCGTCATCACTCGATGAAATTTAACTCCGTCGTAGAAGCCGGCCTTGGCTAAATTCAAAAAATTATTAACCGTTACGGGCGATTCCTGGGCGTAAAACTTTACGGCAATATTACCAAAATTAGTTTTAATTATGGCGCCATTAAAAACCGCCGCCAGGTTTTCCAGGGTTTTATCGGCGGTTGACTGCGGTTTGGCCGTTTCGGCCGGCACCGCGGTTTTACCGGTTGGTTTTACGTTTGGCTTTAAGCCGTTTTTTATAGCTGTCATCCTATCTATTATATCCGCTTCATTAAAATTGTCCATACCCTTGGGGGCGCTGGCTTCATCTAAGCTCAATTGCTTGTCTGTCGCGCAAGCTGTAGTTAAAAGTAAAATGAAAATAATAAAAAATATTTTCTTCATAGGTAAAAATATTATTATAATCTATTTATGACCTGATCCAAAATAATCATCGCCGTTTTATAATCTTTTCTTATCATCTGCCTGCCTTGGGGCATAATCTTTTTCCAGCCGCGTTCCAGCTTGCTTTTTAGCCAGGCCGCGCCGGGTTCGGTTTTAAATTTATGCACGCCGTAAGTTAAGTACATCATATCAGCCAATTCGGTAATATGGGACATGGCGTCGGCCGAAGCCAGGATTTTTTCTTCAAGACTTTCCCGCCGGCCCGGCTTACTACCGCGATGATTTAAAACGCAGTTTTTTATATTTATAATCTTTTCCTCCGGCATACCCAGCTCGCTTAAAATTTTTTCGGCCATTTTAGCGCCGTGGATATGATGATCTTCCGCGTATTTCTTATCCGTCACGGCCGCCAGGTCATGGAGCAAAGCCGCCAACTCTAAAACCTCTAAATCCGCTTTCAGCTTTTTTCCCAATTTAAGGCAATGCTCTGCCACCGGCAGGATATGAAACGGCCAGACGGTCTCGGTGCAATAATTATCCGGCGAATAGCAGGCCCGCTTTACTTTAGCCGCCACCTCGTCTCTGATTTTTTTATAATTATATTTCATAAGTAGATTATTAAATAATTTTTTATCTTGCGAACATAGAAAAATTTAGGATTGGCCAACTCTTAAAATTTTGTTATAAAATTGCTTTTCCCCTTTTCTCATAACAATTTTGTTAAAAATTTTAAGAGTTGGTCCGAAATTTTTCGTGGTGAGCAAGGTAAAAAATTATTTAATAACCACGGCTGACTCCATCAAAAATTACTTCACAAAATACTCTTTTTTTATTTCTTCGTCATCTTCCATTTTTTTCTCTTCAATTTTTTCTTTGGCTTTTTCTCTTAAAGATTTTAGATCCATTTCATTAAGTTCCAGACTTCGTTTTTCCAAATAGATTTTCTCGTTCAATTTCTGATCTTCAATCACTTCGGAAAGCAAAACATCCAAAATCGCCCCGATCTTCGGACCCGGTTCAATTTTTAAAAGTTTGATTAAATCGTCGCCGTTGATTTTTAGCATTTTCACCGACACCGCGTCGTGCCTGACTTTTTCCATCATGTATTCTAGGTGGCGCAGTTTATACGGTTTGGCCTTTGGCACGCCCGAACCCAGCCGGTCGGCCACGCGCAAATCAATCAGGTCGGCCAGATTTTCTTCGCCCACGTTTCTAATCAGCCGGCGGACCGAACTCTCGGTTACTTCGCCGACATTATAATAAAACATGTGGTTCCTAATCAGAGTGGTCACTTTTTCCGTGTCCGCGTTGGAAAATTTTAGCCGGCTCATTATTTTCGCGGCCACTTTTGCGCCCACCAAATCATGATTATAAAAAGTGGCGATTGACCCGGCTCCGGTCTTCGGATCTCCGCCCATCATCCGCTTAGTTTGCGGCTTGGCGATATCGTGAAGAAGCGACGCCAGCCTAACCTGCCATTTTTTATTGGAGGTATGTTTTAAAGATAAAAGGCTATGGTTAAACACCGTGTAAATATGATGCCTGCTCTGATCAACTCCCACGCCGCGCTCCAGTTCCGGAATTATATATTGCAGTAATTTATAGTCATGAAGCATTATCAGGCCTTCGTACGCCCGGTCTGATTCCAAAATTTTTATCAACTCATCGCGAATCCGCTCGCCGGAAACAAACTTAATCCCGCCGGCCATTTTTACGATCGCCCGTTCGGTTTTACCTTCAAGCGAAAACCAGAGCTGGCTCGCTAGCCTGACCGCCCGCAGCATGCGCAGAGCGTCTTCTTTAAATGTATCCTCCGGCTCGCCCACGGCCCAGATAATCCGTTTTTTCAGGTCTTTCTCTCCGCCAAATAAGTCAACCAACGAATATTCGTCGCCATCTAGATTAATTTTTTCATTCGGCATTCGGCATTCGGCATTCGGCATTCCCAATGCCATCGCGTTGATCGTAAAATCTCTCCGGCTCAAATCTTTTTCCAAGCTGTCTTCAAATTTAATTTCGTCCGGATGCCGCCGATCCGAATAACCCTGTTCCGAACGATAAGTCGTTACTTCTACGACGTCTCCTGCCTTCGCCAAGGCTCCGGCAGGCAAGTCGGTTTCACCAGTTTCCAGCTTAATCGGCACTAAAACCGTGCCAAAAACATTTTCGTACTTGCCCTCGGGAAAAATTTCTAAAATTTTCTCCGGCCGCGCGTTTGTAGTTATGTCCCAGTCCTTAGGTCCGCCGGCTGGCGGATCGGCCATTAATAAATCACGCACGCAACCGCCCACTACGTAAGCTTCAAAATTAGCCTGCTCCAATTTTTTTACGATATTTTTTACGTATTCCGGAATTTGCATAAAACAAAATAAGCACTATTGTTAGCGTTTAGAATTATCATGATTACAGTTAAAATATACAATAAGTTAAGCTAAAAGTCAAAAAAAGACGGAATTTAACCGTCTTTTTTATATAAAACATTTTACCTTTAATAAATTTTCCTTGCCTTAGAATCTTTTTAGCCATTTTAAAACCGCGAAGGCGATCAGGCCGCCTAAAATCGCCGTAGCCAATTGCGGCCAGCTCATCATTTTAGTTACGGCCGCGGCCAGCTCCTGTTTTAAGAGCAACTTCGTAATCCAGCCCACGCTTAAATAGAGAAAAACAAATTTTAGAATCGCGCCTGCGACCACACCCTGCCAATAGCCTGTCAGGCTCGGACGCCAATCGTAAAAACGGTCAACGGTTAAAACTAAGATGGCGTTAGAAATCATAATAAACGGCACTACCGGAGCTAAAACGGCCGGCAGGAGCCCGCCGGACAAGGCCATTAGGCTGGGGACTAAAGCTATAACTATGGCGCTCCTAATCCCCACTAAAAACAGAACGATAATTAAAATCGCGTTGATTATCGGCCCGGTAAACCATTGCAGATGAATAAAAAACGGCAAAGCCGTGGCGATACCGGCCAGACCGATAAACCGGGTTAATTGCTGAACATTTACTTTTTCTAAAGTTTGTTCTTTTATTATTTCCATAGAATTTAATTATAATACAAATAATACAAATGAATAACAAATATTACAAAAGTAGAATAGCAGTTACATTTTTGTAATATTTGTATAATATTTGTAATATTCGCATTGTAATATTATATCATCGTAATCGCTCCATTCGGGCAGACCTTAAGGCAAAGTCCGCAATCGCGGCATTTGCTGTTGTCAACTTTTATCACCTCGGCCCGACTTAAGGCGTGAGTCGGACAGACTTCAACGCAGCATTTGCGATTAACTCCGCCGACGCGATTAATGTATTGGCCATTCTTAAAAGAGCACTTATTATAATCAATTTTAATCATAATAATTTTTATTTGGTCAAAATATTAACTTTGGCGACCAACCCGTAAAGCTCGTCCAATTTTTTGGTCAGCTCTTTTATTTCCACGGCCGTGCCCTTAACCGCCAGGGCTAAAAGTCCGGTGCAACTTTCTAGGCAGGCCGGTTGGACGTTAACGCCCAGGCGCGACATAATTAAATGACCGGCATCGGTTAAGATTTGATTCATCTTTCCGGCATTAGTCTGCCGATCTTCCACTAAAATGGAAATTACGGCCAAATGAATTTTTTGATTGGACATAAAATTATTATAAAATTTTTATGAAAATAATTTCTGATCGTCATCCACGTATTTTCTCATTTCTAAATAAACCTCGTATAGGTCTTTCCAGACAGGCAAATCAGTCATTTCAAAGACGTCGCCGATCCGCAAGCCAGAAATTTTTTCATAGGGCGAGCCGGCTGGTGGCTTCTTTTTACCGGACATAAATTCAAAAAGCTCGGCTATTTCCGTTTGAAGCTTTGCCGCTAATTCCTGGTGGTCTTTTTCAAACTGCTGGCAATATGGCTTTTTTCTATATGCCCCGCCGAACATATCGTTTAACGGCAAAAAATGCATATAAAAATTATTGCTTCTTTGCTGAAATTCGTCAAAAGATAAAGACTGGCTTCTTTCAAACATTTTAATTTCCGCTTCAATCATAAAATTATTATTTTAATTAACTCCTTTTCTTATACTTAGTATGCAAAACTTCATGCTCAAGCTTACCCTTAGTCTTAAGCCAGCCTAAGACTTCAACCGCGGCCTGATTCTCGTGCGCCCGCCTGATTTTACTTGATTTATCTATTTTATACAGAGCCGCGAGCCTCTGGCGCCTGATTTCCGGCGTGGTTGGAATCGGCTGGCCGCCGCCGCCGATACAACCGCCCGGGCAGGCCATCACTTCAATATAATCGTAATCCTTTAAATTATCCAAAACCGGTTTAACATTGCCAATGCCGTTGACTACGGCCACTCTGATCTTTTTCTCACCCATTACAAGTTCGGCTTTTTTTACACCCTCTAAGCCGCGCACATCCTTAAATTCCAGTTTTAGACCGGCCGATGCGTCGCAGAATTCGGCTTTAGCTTTTTCCGCTTCGCCCAAATCGCGGCAAACCGCGTCCTTAGCCGTCTGCATTAAATATTCGGCCGTTCTTAAAGCCGACTCCATCACTCCTCCCGAGCCGCCGTAAATCGCCCCGGCCCCGCTCGCGTCGCCTAACGGATTATCCGCCGCCATGGGCTTAAGTTTGGCGAAGTCAATCTTATTTTTCTTGATCAGCCAGATTAATTCGCGAGTGGTCAAACAATAATCAATCGGCAGATTGCCCCTGACTTTTAATTCTTTGCGCCCGGCTTCAAATTTTTTAGCCGTGCATGGCATGAATGAAACGACCACGATATTCTTAGGATTAATCTTTAGCTTATCAGCCCAGTAGGTTTTAATAACGCCGGCGCTATGAATCTGCGGGCTCCTGGAAGTCGTTAAGTTGGGAATCAAGTCGGGCCGAAAAAATTCCACGTATTTTATCCAGGCCGGACAGCAGGACGTAAACATGGGCCCGGTTTGCCCGCCCTTGACCCTGGCCAATAACTCTTCAGCTTCAACGATGGTCGTGATATCGGCGCTGAAATTAACGTCAAAAACGTAATTAAAACCTAATTTTTTTAAGGCCGCCACAATCTGACCGGTCATAACTTTTCCGGCCGGCAGACCGAAGCCCTCGCCGATGCTGACCCTTACCGATGGCGCGAATTGAGCCACAAGTACCTTTCTGCCTCCTTTAGCAAAGGAGGGTGGGGAGGATTTATTATCCTTCAAGGCTTTTTCCACCAAAGGCCAATGAGCTTGCTCCTGGGCCGCGCTTACCGGACAATGCAAGGCGCACTGGCCGCAATAAATGCAATCGGTCTTGGTTTTCTTATTCATGAAAGAAAAACCGTTGCCGCCCGCGGGCACGATTTCCTGATCCGCCCCCTTGCCTCTTAGTTCAAGATAATTTATTTTCTGCATCGTGTTGCAGGCCTCCAGGCAATTCCGGCAATCAATGCATTGAGTCCCGTCAATTTCCACCGCGTTGGCGAACTTATAGGTTTTACGTTTACCCTTCCTGTCTTTAAAACCGGTGATTTCAATTTTATATTTATCGGCCAACTCCAAAAGCGGGCAGTTATAGCGCCGGACGCAAGTCGGACATTTTTCAATATGCTCGGCGAAAATCAGTTCAATATTTAAATTGCGCGAACGTTTAACCCGCGCCGTGTCGGTTCTTATAACCATGCCTTCGCAAACTTTGGTTGAACATGAAGTCGCTAAACTTCTGCAGCCCGAAACTTCCACCACGCAAACCCGGCAGTTGGCCGGCGGCGGAAAATCGTCATGTTGGCATAGGCTCGGTATGGCGAAGCCGTTTCTGCGGGCCGCTTGCATGATAGTTTCCCCTGCCGAGCAGATTATCTCTTTGCCGTCTAAATTTATTTTTACCCCGTTAGATATTTTATTTTTCCCTGCTTGCATATATTATAATACCCGCTAAATTAATCTGGAGATATCTAACGGGGTTAATTTTTTTTATCTTCTGATTCATTTTATCTTTTTAACATTTATAAACCCACAAATCTACAAATCAGCTACAAATATTACCCCGCAAATGCGGGGCGGCATTCGCAATTTAATTTGCAGTATTCGCATTATACTTATTCGTATTATTCGTAGCCAATTCGTTGATTCGTGGGTAAACATTTTCTATCAAGCTTTTTATGGGTAGCACCACCGAACTGCCCAAAGCGCAAAAAGAGGTGTCAGTTAGGTTATCCAATAGATCATTAAAAATCACCCAATCAATTTTTTCCTCTAAAAAAGCTTCTCTTAGCCGATAAACGCCTTCACGGCAGGGGGTGCATTGCCCGCAGGATTCATTAACGTAAAACTCCAGCCAGTTTTTAATTATTTTTTTGGGGCTATTTTTCGCCAGACTGAAAATCGTGATTGAACCGGCTCCGGTAGCCGGGGTATTTAATTGCCTTTCGTTTAAAGCTTCGCCAGACATATCCCCGCCGACCAAAGCGAAGAAAGGAAACTTCGGGTAATTTTTCGTCTCTTTGAGGACTTGCTCAACCGTTAAGCAGGCCGACAATTCAAAAACGCCTTCATTCGGGCAGTCGCCCTGAATATCATAAAACCGGTTATTTTTAAACTGGCCGGAGTTAACTAAGCTAACATTATAAAAAGTTTCAACATTATTCACTAAAGTCGGGAAACCCCAAAGGCCTTGCGTTGAGGAAAAAGGCGGTTTTAACCTGGGTTCAATTCTTCTGCCTTCAATCGCGTTTAAAACCGCGCTTTCTTCGCCGCCGATATAGCCGGAATTCAGGGGTTTTACGAAAATTTCAATGGCAGTGTTTTTTAATAAAGCGTTCAATTTTTTATTTTGTTTTTTATAGTAGGCGTGGTTAATATAGAGATAGCCTTTTTCCGCGCCCAAAAAATCAATGGCAATTTTCATGCCATCAATTACTTTATCGGCGTGGCGTTCTAAAATATAGCCGTCTTTAACTAAGCCCGGTTCGCCTTCAGCTCCGTTGCAGACCACGTATTTTTTAGCCGCCGGCGTGGTTTTTACGAGACCCCATTTTTGCCAAACCGGAAAACCGGCCCCGCCCCGCCCGACCAGGCAGGCCTGTTTAATTTTTTCTAGAATATCCATGATAACAAATTG
>Ga0172379_10009700_pt1 | contig 11815 bp, 10 predicted proteins | sample GrowelOW334metaG_FD_119756 | JGI IMG/M metagenome (GOLD analysis project Ga0172379, IMG submission 119756) | Groundwater microbial communities from an aquifer near a municipal landfill in Southern Ontario, Canada - Groundwater well OW334 metaG | ecosystem: Environmental > Aquatic > Deep... | reverse complement strand
TCCGATGTTGTTTCCTGACCCATTGCTGTTTAGGTTTGCGGTGACACGATTCGCCACACGCCCCCACTTTCCACCACTTTTCCCCATTGCGGTCAACAAAAATCCTGTGTATGGGACAAAAAATGAGCCTTTGCGGAAAAGATGTCTCAAGAGGCAGGATTAGCCGTAAATAGACGGAAAGCGCCTATTTTGAGTGTGTTACATGCTGATGCAACCGCGTTTTTAGATGGAAAAGAAGAGCTGCCGCTCCCATGAACAAAGGTCGGCGTCGAACTCGCAATCGAGATGCCTTGGCCAATCTCGCGGTGCTGCGCCGCGTGCTTCTGGGCCCGCTCGTCGATCACTTCCCGGAGCGTCCGCTGTCGCAAATCCGCGAACATCTCCATTCGAACCCACCCCAATACCTTGCCCTCATCGCACCGGGATCAGCTCAAAACAAAAGATCCTTCTGGACTTCCGCTTGTGTAAGCGCCTGGTCATAGATCCTGACCTCATCGAGATAGCCGGTGTAATAAAGGCTGTAAGTCCGATCAGGGGGCAGGAGAGTGAAGTCGGGCACCACCACGTTCCGCGTCACGGTCTCATCAATGGCCGCGTCTCCGCCGCCCGTGTTGCCAATGGTGATTGCTCCCGTGTAGGTTCCGGCAGCTGCGGTGACCGGCACCTGCACCGTCACCCAGAGCTGTTTGTTGCTGTTGGCAGGAATATCGAAGGACTGAATGGTGGGTGCGTCCTGGACAGGAAACTGGGCCGTGGTCGGAATGTCGGTCCTCACCCCGCTCAGGATCTCCCCGTTGGGATCGCTGATCAGCACATAGCCCCCGGATACCTTGAGTTCATTCGTTCCAGCGCTTTCGCTGACGCGCACCAGAGAATCGTCTTTGAGCAACAGCTCCGGCACGAGCTGCTTGTGAGTGAGATCCGAGATCTTGGCACCGGCCTGCCACCAGCACTTGACGACGCTGATGTCCACATTTGCGGAGGGAATCGTTTCGGAACCCCCGAACCGGACGAGATCCGTCGCCGCGACCACCGCGCCGGGGATCGCGGTTGAGGTGGTGTTCTGTATGACAAATGTCGCCGGTTCGTATTCCCCTTTGCAAGCGGTGATCGTAACAGTTCTTGAAGCCATGCCGGCTGGCAGAACCGTGTTCGGGAGAATCGGGGCGTTGGTTGTCGGGAGTGCCACAAAGACTGAGGTCGCAGCATGGCTGGGCGGCGCCGGTATGACGAAGCACAGAGCGATGAGACTGGTGATAGCGAGACGGCAGACCGGAGTCGTGATGACTGGGGGATAAATTTTCATGGGGGGGGTGCGGCTGATTTCTATTTGTTTTTGAACTAAGCCTCTGCGTGAATGTCATTGAATCCGGTCAAGGTGGGACTTTCGATGTCGCTGGAGAGTTTTCATGTTCACTGCTCACGACGAGACCGCTGTCATCAGTGAGATTGAAGAAATAGGTTCCGGCATCTGGAGGAATCTGGGCGGAAACGTGATGCCCGGTCATTTCTGCTGGCTGCGTCTCCCATCTTCGTTCCTGCCAGCGACCGGTATCGCGGGTAAATATGAGCGCAGCTTTGCGAATCGGCGACTTTGATTCGAAGTCGACCCATGCAATTGAGCCGTTGCTTCTCGTGGGAGTGACCGTCGCCAGTGGGAGTTCCCCTTTGACAATGCTATTCGCGAAAACAAGGATTTCTTGAGGCGACTCTCCAGGCCCTCCGTGCCCGTGGATCATCTCGCTGCGCAGACTTAAAGTATGCGGCCCGGAGGCTGCGCGATATGAAAGCTGGCGCGAACGAGGAGTGAAGGCAAAATCCTTCAATCCACCGATCCAGAGCACTGGCAACTTTGCTTGGGGAAGGAATCGGGCAGGATCCCAGAGTTCCCCCCATGCAGTTACCCGCGGGCCGACGTCCTCCCAGGATTGCTTGGATCCAATAAAGCGCGAACCATCGTCGAAATCCTCTGAGAGATACCCGCAGCCATAGACGGCTGCAGCAAATTGAAAACGATCATCCAGGCTTACCGCGTTCGCCATGACCACTGCCCCCCAAGAAATGCCGGTAATTCCGATTCGTTCCGAATCGACTTCGGGAAAAGCTCGGATAAGGGAGTGCGCGAGGATGGTGTCTGCGACAGCGTGATACATCCATTGATCAGCGACAGGCTGGTCGAGACCGGCGATATCGGTGCGCTGCGGTCCGCCTTGAGGGTTTCGCTGCCAACTGTCGCGGTGACCAATCGGAAGGTTTCCCTCATTGTCGAATGCAATGGCAGCGTAGCCCCGGGAGTTCCACAACCTTACCCAATCGAGAAAAGCGGTGCCGCCCGCACCGTGAACGAGGACGACGGCGGGAACCTTATGTTTGGAATCCGCTCCCTGGGGAGCGCCGTAGAAGGCGAAAACGCGGGTGGGCTTTCCATGATACGGAGGCCCCTCGAAACACAGGGCGCGGATTCCCTCTGGAGTGGTAACTTCGACAGGTGGGGGGGAAACCGCAGGGGGTTGTTTCAAATCAACAACGTTCCACGGAATGGTTGTTCCTGCATGGATGGGAAGGGCCACAAGAAGGGCGAAAAAAACTCTTAAAAATAGAAGAAGTTTCATGGTCTAATGCCCAAGATAGGATCGAAACTCGGGGTGATCGTATTCATTCTGCCAACTGAGCGGAAGACGCGTTTTCGGGACACCCTTCGCCTCGCGTTGATCGATTTCAGCCTGCCGGGCAGGCTGGGCGGCGTCGAGGCGGCCGGCCGATTCGACAACGTAAGGTAATACATTCATCCAGAAAAGAATCTCGGCCATATTAGTGTGCAAAAATGCGGTCGTCCCGGTCCAGTGCCTCGAATTCCGTGTTACTATCTGTCTGGCAGCCCCGGCACCAGGTCCGGCCAGCCATTTTCTGAGAAAATCGCGGAATAACTTGGGATCATCCGCGTGGCGTGCAGCAAAGGCGATAGCCAACCAGTAAAAGTTTGCGGAGTTTAATTCCCCGGAATCAAGAGTCTTTAAATTCTCGGGATTATTGAGCGCGAAGGCAGCCATGCGGCAAATGCCCTTTCGAAGTTCCTCGGATCGGGTAAGATTGTAATATTCCACCAACGTGTGCATCCCCCCGAAACTATTGAAAAACATGCTTCCGCTATTAACGCTTGCTGGAGCCGAAGCTTGAATGATTTCCGGAAAACGCACCGTGGGCTGGGTAGCAATGCCTTCGGGCGTTACGAAGAGATGAACATACCGCGCCAGCGCATCACCGATAGCAGGATCCCCCGTGGCCTCCCATAAGGTGAGCAGTCCATACAGCCTTGCGGAGTGATCTACATGGTCCCGCAATAGCGGCGAAGTTCCCTGAATGGAACGGGATTTGGGCTTGAGATAAACTTCATAACCGAGTTTTAGAAGCACATCCCGGCTGCGTTTGTCGCCGCTCAGCAGGCGGTGCAGTCGATATTCCGAAGCGATTGTCTGTCGAGACTGATGTCCGCCGTCGCTCCACGGCTGAACCCCGTGTCGGGTGCCCGAGCCGAACCAGCGCCCTTCATGCCGTATCACCACGTCTCGTGATTGCCGTGCAAGCGCTTCCATGAAAAAGAAAATATCTCGTCGTCCGGTGCGCAGATACAGCTCGCCAAGGAAACGGTTGGGCATTCCTTCCGTATTTGTCCATCCCCAGCGCCCGTTGTCGGAAGCCCAATCCTGCTGTGGTTGATAATCCTTCAGGCATGTCCGTTTCGGAACTTCCCGAGTGCCATCCACGAGTAGTTTTCCAAGAATTTCAGGAGGAACAATCTGTCCGTAACCGCCGTGGAATCGGTGCTGAATATCTCCGTAATTCCACTTGCCGTACCATCCCCAGCGCTGCCGGTGAAATTCAAGGAAATCCGCAAAACGCTCCATGTTATTCTCCGCGTCCTCACTGCCGGGAACAGCCAGGGCATCCATGAGAACCCCAGCCTGGCGATAAGCATCTTTTCCTGAATAAATGAGCGGACGGTCGTCCAAGGCCGCCAGCAAAGTTGGCAACTCAGTTGGCTTTCCGGTCTCAGGCACAATCAGAAATTCGTGCGTGCGGGAAATGCCGCGCACCGGTTCAGTGGCGTAATAAACCTTTTCCACCCAGTCGTTCGTCTCAGTCGTGATGGTTTCTCCCTGTGCGGCGTGTGGAAAATCGGAATACCGTCGCAAATCCATAATCCCGGCGCTGCGAGGCCAAAAGCCGATTTCCACGAGCGTCTTTCCCTTTTCAAAACTTCCGGCAAGCTCCATGGGAAACATCTGCCGAAAGTCCCGCAACAGAACAGAGAGACTCCGCTCTTCATCCTCCAACGAAAGAGCTCCCCCCTCTCCCGATTTTGCCTGCAATCGATTTTCCTTACCGGCCGATTCCAGAACGGTTTCGACAATCTCGGGATGAAAGGCCCCGAGGGAAAACCTCTCCCCTTGTCGCAGGCTGATCCGTTGTCCTCTATCCGCTACTGCCCCGCATTCTTTCAATACAAGAGGCAGCTCCAGTCCCATCCCGGAAATAAAGGTTCGACGAGGATCAAAGTTCCCCACCACAAAGGTGTGAAACCCTCGAATCGCCGTCGAATCCGCATAGAACTCCAATCTCAGTATCATTCGTGAAGCAGCAGGTCCGGTAATTCTTCCCTCCAGTTTCATCACCGCCCGAACCGGACCGTTTTCTTCCATTTCAATTTTGTCCACCGTCCACAGAGAGGTCGTTCGCGCTGCTTTGGCGGGAATAAGCGATCCCGGCTCAACGCCCGCATCACTCTCAACCGTATCGAGATAAATCTGGGGCGTGCTTTTTTCCGCAAAAAACTGCTTTCCATCGACCCGCAGAGACTTCCACCAGTTCGTGCCAGTTTCAAATGTCGCGCTCAGGCGTCCATTGCCGATGTGGACTTCCTGGCCGGATAGTTCAACCGTGACGGCATTGACCGGCTTTGCGGGGTCATCCTTGAGCAGAGTGAATCGCTCTTTGCTCCCGGAGCCATAGGAAACATCAAAGTCGTGCACTACAACGGCTTGCCGGTCTGAGACGGCCGACAGCAGGCGCTGGAACAGCGATCCGGATTTTGGAACGCTGCTTTGATTTCTTGGAAAAACCAGTTCCAACCATTTCACCGAACCGTCCGGCCAGTAACCAAGCGGAGCGGTTTGGAGTGGAACAATGCGCCCCTCCGAATTTTGAAGAGAAAGCGTTTCCCCCGGCTTCAGCGCTCCTGCGGAAAATGGCACGCCACCGAAAACCGGCAACAGATTGGAGGGCTCCGCGCCTTCCGTTTGAACAGCCGGAAGCAAGGGGATCTTGCGTGCCAGCAACTGCCCGATGCCTAGCGGCTCTCCTGAAAACGCGCGTATCTTCAACGCCGCGCTTTCCTTAAAATCCTCCTCCAGCAACACCGGTGCCGTCGACGCAGGGTGCAGGTCAGCTACGAGACTTCCTCCGCCTTCCGTTCGGGCTTCCAAAGCCATTGGAACGCGAAAAACCGGTTCGTCCCAACCGATTGCGACTCCCGTCTTCCGATCGAAAAGCGCCAGCCAGCCGGGGAATCCCCGACCACGATTCATTACGAACGGAGCCGTGCGAGCACTCTCCCACCGGGCAAGCGTATAGGTGTCGCCCCATAACCAGTCAGAGCGGAAGACTGACCACTTGTTCGTGTCCGGTTCCTTCATCAACCGGTTGGCATTTTCTTCCGTATGAAATTGATAAAACGACCGCGTTTCCCAAAGCAAACCCGATGCACCCGGCTGCACAACGCGTTTGCGAAATTCCAACTGCAAAGGCATTTCCAGTGAAATCCGCTCCAGCCTGGCGCCGTTCCAGCTTCCCTTGGCTGCTGTCACCAAGACCTTCAATCTGGTGACTCCGTTCGCTTCCTGGCTGCTGCGAACACCAACCTCGAGCGCCCCCTGTTTTTTAAAAATCAACATGCCTGCAAATTGGTCTTCCGGCAAGGGGGCAAGTGGGACGGAGCATGTCTCACGAGTGCCATCTGGCAAAAGAACCCGCGCGCTTGCCCGCAAATCCATTCCGGCAAAGGCAACTTCCGCAGAAAATATCAACACGAGCAAACTCGCTAGCCTAGCGTTCATGTACAATAAGATTGTCCACGAATGCCGCCACACCATTCGGGTCGGTAGAGGGGGCGCCAGTCGTGGCTGTGGTGATGCGGACGACGGACGCCTCAAGAATCTCGGGGTTCGCGTATCCAAAAACGGCCTGCCCGCCTGCGGTGAGAGGTTGACCGTTAATCTCCACTGAATATCCTCCGTTTTTCCAAGACATTGAAATCGTGTTTTTTTGATCCAAAACAAACCGTTGATCGGCAGCCAGCCCGGCACTGCCCTCTGTATTTCCGGAGAAATACCGGATCAATCCGGGTGTCCGTCCATCGGAATTCGTCCATATCTGAATGGCCGCCAGGGCGCTCTTGCGGCCGCCTTTTCCGATTTGCACCTCAATAATGCCGGCGCTATCGCCTGTGGATTTAAGGAACAGGTCGAAGCTGGCCGTTCCAGCAGCTAGCGCGGAACCTTTATCAAAAGCAAAATCCGCCCACGGGGGCCGACGATCCCCTGACTTGCAAAAATAATACAGGCATTGATTGTCCGACCCGCCAAAGGGATCGGCGGGATCAGAACTCTGGCCCACCACTCGAATTGTATTTTCAACAGCCCGTTCTCGGGAAAGCTCAACCATGCCGGGAGGATCGCCAACGGTGTCAGTTTGAAAATTCCAAGTCTCCTGCGCGGATGTTGTGAAAGCTGCAAGGAGGCTCGCAATCGATGTGAGTATTAGTGTGTTTTTCATAGCTTAAATCTTATGGGGTCACGGGTCCGGTCCAAAAGCCGGACGAGGTATCGTTAAACTCGGGCGTATCTGCTTTGACCTGGCCGATGTGACCATCCACATAGGCCACATTCATCCGGCCGGAGTGAGGGAAGGTGAAGCCCGAGCGCTGATCATAGCGCACGGCGGAGCTGAACCACCCGCTCGAGCTCCACGCGCCGTCCATCACCCAGGCCGTCCGCGACGCGGCCCCGATCCGAATCAGCCTCTCGAGGGGGTTGGAGTTCAGCTTGGTGGGATCCGATGTCGCCCCGCCGGCTGCCGGGTTCGCCGTGGCAACAAGCGACAAGGTATAGGTATGCCGCAATCCCCCTAAAGCCGGGCTGAACGGGTAATTTGCCATGGCGGGACAGGTGAAAACCTTGTTTTTTGCATCCCCTCCCATGTAATCTACGATACCTGGCTCCGTGGGATGTGTGGACAAATTGTCTAATCGCGAACTCCGAAATCTCCCTTCATGGTCGTTCGCATACTGGAGCCCCGCCAGCGCGATTTGCCGAAGATTCGAAGCACATTGGGGTTCCTCCGAATGACTGGAAACTCTGGAGAATACTGGCATTGCCAAGGCGCCCAGCACGACAATCACCGCAATGGTCACCAGAAGCTCGATGAGGCTGAAGGCCGCTTTGCAGGATTTTCCCATAGGGGGGAATTTGGGATAATCAGGCCAATATCATTTCAAACGGTTCGCCGCAACCTTCTCCGGATGCCGAAAGCAACAGCCGCCACAATCCCCAGACCTACGATAGAGGGCTCGGGGACTGTTTGAACAACGAAGCCGAGGGAGATGGCATCAGCGGTCCAAGTGGCACCACTGTCATTTGTGTAATACTCACTACCCCGGTTGCCGTTGCCGGGCGTGCCGAACAACCACAGGTTCATGTAGCGGGTCGATCCTGACGACGTGTCGTTAAACTCCAGGGCGACGCCGTAGTTGCTGCCGCTGGTTAACGCATAGGGCGTGGTAAGATCGAAGGTAATATAATTCTCAGTGGAGTAAGTTCCTGGCACCGTTCCAGTCTCTGTATAGAGTGGCGTGGCTGAACTAGCCGGGGCGGCGGTAAGGCTCGATAGCGAGTAAATCGAAAACGTCATCAAAGCCCCGGGAACGGAAGTGCCAACTAGGTTGTTGTAGATGAAAAACGTCATTTTGTCGAGATATCCAACCGAAGGGGCTTGGAATCCAACACCCACCCAGCGATTTATCGGCGTGGTCGAACCATTCATGTTATGAAATTGCCGACTGGTCGTTCCTGAAGCGACAGTGTTAGAAACCAGAACATCCGAGGCGGGCAAGGTGTTGGTGAAAGTGATGACGGCCGCGCGCGAATTAATCGTGCCGACGGCGAACGACAGAAAAGCAAATGAAACAAGGGTGATTCTTTTCATATCACCGGTAGTTTATTACGTGCTGCCGGTACATGTCAAGGGTTGTTTTAAGAATTTTTCTGGTCTGGATATTGTTTTGATTATCGCATGGAATGCCAGCATGCGTATCAACCAAGCGAAGATTGCCGGAGAGCTCGGTTTGTCGGTCATCACGGTTTCCCGAGCTCTGAGAAACCACCCGGACTTGGCGGAAGCCACCAAGGAGCGGATTTTGGACAAAGCCCGCGAGCTCGGCTACACCCGCTTGCGAACCGCAAGAGCCAATGATGTTTTGCGCAGAGTCGGAGTTCTGTTTTACGGAGATCCCGACCAGCCCGATCCGCTGGCGTCGGGCGTGAAGCGCCAAATTTTCTTCGGCCTGCACCAGCAGTGCAAGAAACTCAACGCTGAGACGATTGTGGAGATGTCGTCCCCGTCTGAAACCCCGCTTGTTGTGCGGAATCACACCGTCGAAGCGGTCTTTCTTTTCGGACGCTACACGATGGCGAGCGTTTCCATGCTGGGGGACATTCCGGCATTGGCCATCAGCAGCTACACGCAGGATTTGACCCTGCCCAGGATCACCGCAGACAACTTCAACGGGATGCGGGAAGCCACCGAGCACCTCGTCCGCCTTGGACACCGGAGGATTGTTTTTCTGTCGGAAAGCGATCCCCGCACGCAGATTTTTGCCGATCGCGCACGCGGATACGAATGGGTCATGTGGCAAAACGGGCTTGAGCCCCGCGTGATCCCCTGGTCTCGGGAAAGCGAAATCTCTCCGCCATTGAAAGATATTCAAAAGGGCACTGCGCTAGCTTGCGCCAGCGACGACATCGCATGCACCGCGAGTGATTATTTGGAAAGCTGCGGCTGGAAACTCCCGGAAGATTGCAGCGTTGTCGCCTTCGACGACATGACAGCCTCTTCACGACGTTTGACCACGTATGCCCCTGACTGGGCGCTCATGGGAAAGCTCGCAGCCGACCTGCTTCTCGCCTGGCCGGGACTGCCCCGCCGCACGTGTGTGGCGGTTATTGTTCCCGGAAAGTTGGTCATTCGAGATTCCGCCATTCCGGCGTAAATTTGAGAGCGAAGATCCATCTCGCCGAAAATATGTTCGAGAAATATCAGATGTTTTGCGCGATCGCATATTGACAGATACCGGTAATTATATCATTTCTATCGCCTATGTGTTGGTCTTCATCGGCGATTTCAATAAAACTGGGGATAGTGGTTTCCATGTTGGGAGTGCTCTTTGCACCAGCTAGCGGACATGCGGAAGAGCGCGAGGTGTCGATTGTTTTGGTCGGCGACTCGACAGTGGCTGACTGGCCGAAAGAGAAACCGGCCCACGGTTGGGGACAGGTTCTTCCCCCTTTGCTCTCAAGCAACGTCCATCTGATCAATCTCGCGATTTGCGGGGCCAGCACAAAAACATTTCCGGCTACCGGCAACTGGCAGCGGGCGCTGGAATACAAGCCGGATTTCGTTCTGATTCAGTTCGGGCACAATGATTCCCATTCCCCCAATCTGCCAGAGGCAACCCGCGCGGAGGAAGATTACACCTCAAATCTGGAACGCTTTGTTTCGGAGGCGCGCGCGGCCAGTATTGTTCCCGTGTTAGTCACGCCGATGCACCGACGGGTGTTCGATCCGGAGGGACGGCCCACCGAGGAATTGGGGCCCTATGCCGAAGCGATGCGACGTGTGGCAAAGGCGCATCAGGTTCCTCTGATCGATCTTTATCAGAGCAGTGGCGCATTGCTCACCCGCTTGGGAGATGCGGGTTCCGTTTCGCTTACTGTGTCTGAAAAGGATCGCACCCACTTCACCGAAGAGGGGGCAAAGGTGATGGCTGGACTGGTCATCGCAGGCATGCGTGACGCTTCCCCGGAACTCGCGCGCGCCGTTCGCAGAAATCTCCCGACCCCATGAAGCCGCGAGTGGCTTTGATCGGGGTTTCGGGCTTTGCGGGGCTTTACTACCAGGATTTGCTTCAACTGGCGACGGAAGGCAAACTGGACTTGACCGCCGCCACGGTGATCAATCCCGACGCGGAACCGGAAAAATGTGACACCCTCCGGAAAGCCGGGTGCGAAGTTTTCCCGGGTTATCGCGAGATGCTGGACGGGCATCGGAATCGTCTCGACCTATGCGTAGTGCCGACAGGAATTCACCACCACACCCCGATGACGCTGGCCGCGCTGGATGCGGGGTGCCATGTTCTTCTGGAAAAGCCAGCTGCCGCAACGGTTCAGGAAGTGGAGCAGATTCGGCGGGCCTCGCTGGCAGCCAAACGCTTTGTCGCTGTCGGCTACCAGCACATGTACTCCCCTGCAACCAAGCAACTTAAAGCGGAGCTGATTGAGGGCCTGGTCGGAAAAATCCGCGTGATCAAATGCCTCGGCTTGTGGCCGCGGGATGCGGGCTACTACTCCCGCAATGATTGGGCCGGAAGGCTGAAAGTGGGGCGTCATTGGGTTCTGGACTCTCCTTTCAACAACGCTTTTGCTCATTGGTTGAATCTGATGCTTTTCTTTGCTGGGTCAGAATATTCCCTGGGTGCCAAGCCGATCTCCTTGGAAGCCGAGCTCTACCGAACCCGACCGATTCCGAGCTCGGATACCGCCTGCCTGCGTGTTCAAACAGAGACTGGAATCCCCATTTTGTTCTGGGTGAGCCACAGTTGCCAACGCGACTTCGGGCCTGTGCTCGAAATTTGCGGCTCTCGGGGAACAGTCCTCTGGACAAACAGTCAGATCCTTCTTCGAGCCCCTGCGGGAGAATCAGTTTTTGCCCTGGGCAGCGAGATGCAGGAGAGTCGCCGCCACATGCTGCAGGCCGTTATGGATAGGGTCGCCGGGCGCGACTCATTTGTTTGTGGGCTGGAGCTGGCGGGTCTCCAGACACTCTGTGCCAACGCGGCATTTGCCTGCACCGAAATCCATACGATTGAGCCTGACTTTCTGGAGCCTGGCGTTGCAGATCACGGAGAAGTCTTCGCCATCAGGGGAATGGAGGAGACTTGCCGGAAGGCTTTTTCCAATGAGCAGCTTTGGAGTGAAATGCACCTTCCTTGGTCGAGGAGTGCCGGCGAGATGGAATGGAAACATTTCCCGGCATTCCAAAGCGTCCGAAAGCCCGTGCGGCGGGACGTGCCCGCCCTCGTTTGATCCAGTCTGAACTTCCAAGAACAGAACAGGAGGGAAGCCGCGTGAACACTGGGTTCTGCGGCTATTTTGCCTCAGCGATCAAGGCGAAGCACAGAGACTCTTTGTCCGAGAGTGATCATGCCGGAATGGTCGATGCGTCCATAGGCACTCCCTGCGGGCATGGCCGCCCGGCTCTTCCCCAGCATCTCAAACCAGGCGTCCGCCGCCATGTCGGACAGATGGTCGAGGTGGGCATCGGTGATCCAGAGGAGGCGTTTCATGACGACCTGCCGATCCAGAGGATTTTTATTTCCTTGTCGAGCGATTTGAGTTCTGGGTCGCCGGTGAGGAGTCCGGCGTTTCGCTCCTTGGCGAGAGCGGCGGCGAAAGCATCGGCATAGGAGAGCCCTCCGCGCGCCTTG
>Ga0172379_10009699_pt1 | contig 11816 bp, 10 predicted proteins | sample GrowelOW334metaG_FD_119756 | JGI IMG/M metagenome (GOLD analysis project Ga0172379, IMG submission 119756) | Groundwater microbial communities from an aquifer near a municipal landfill in Southern Ontario, Canada - Groundwater well OW334 metaG | ecosystem: Environmental > Aquatic > Deep... | reverse complement strand
CCTTTGAACCTTCTTCGAAAAATTGCTACACTGAAAAAGAAGATTTATGCAATTACAAAATTGGCGCGGGAACGGACGATTGACTAACGAATTTCAGTAACAGTTTATTATGGCCTATACCGAGTTTGCAGATAATGGATAGAAAAATAGCAAAATAGAAAGATTAAGGAAAACGACCGTTTTAATTTTCTATTTTGCTATTTTGCTATTTTTTTATTATATTTTACAGCTTATCGATCTGATTTTCCTGAATGCTCGTCGCTTTCGCAATAACGGAATTTCCGTAATTTGCCACATAGGCAGAGGCGCTACATTTGCTTCCGGAGAAATAACGGCAAGCGGCATCTCGCTCAGCGCTATACCCACCTTGTGCCGCCCCAAGATCGCGAAGATAAATGGATGCCGCAATAAAGGCATCTTCCGCATTCCATGGATCAACCTGACCTTTCCCGAGCATGGAGGCGACGCTTTTTCGCATACCGACCCATGTTGACGGAATGAACTGCGCCGGACCCATCGCTCCTCCCCATCCCACCTCCTGAGGACAAGACACCCGCGTATTGAACGGATCACGGCCGAGATCGCTTGTGATCTCCAAAAATGGTTCAACATCACGTCCCGGTTTCATCACTTTTGCAAAAATTCTCCCCGTGTTCATACCGACTCCGGCACCGGTAACTTTATCTCGAAGATAGCACGATCCGACATTTTTACCGAAGCTTGTTTCCTGACTGAATATGGCGAGAAGAAAAGCGGGACGCACGCCTGTTTTGCGATAGGCTTCTTGGGCATATTCATACGCTTGTCCAAATTGAATGCCGTCGCTGTCTCGAAGCTCAAAGAGGGCGGCGCGAATCTTTGCGGAAAGCGCTTTTTTGTCGGCGAGGATTTTCTGATATTCTTTTGCTTGATTTTTGGTGATGGAAAGCAATTTGGTTTTTTCTTGTTCGTTTCTTTGCACGGCACGTTTCTGAGCCTCCATTTCGGCTTTAGCATCGGCTTCTTTTCGCTGGCTATCTTCCAATGCCGCTTTTTCGCTTTCGGTTGCCTTTTTTGCCGTCCCGATGGAGACGAGCGATTCGCGAAGGCTATTTTTTATAGAATTGAAGGAATCAATATCGAGAAAAAAGTCGGAGAGATTCTTTTTTGACAGTATCACTTCCGCCATAGAAGCCTGATCGATCTCATTGATCTTTCGGAGAAGCTGTGAGACGGAATCTTTTTCTCTCGCTATTTTGTCGGAAAGAGTTTCAATGATCAGCGTTTTTTGGACGATGTTGTCTTTCAATCTTCCAATGATAATATTGCGCGCATTGATGGCCGCTTGAGACTTTTTTATTTGCGCGCCCAAAATAGCCACATCACCCGCAAGCGAGCCGGCTTCTTTTTGCTTAACCTGCAAAAGCTGATCTTGCGCCGCGATCTCCTTATTACATTCATCGAGCGCTATTTGAAGAGCCGCCTTGTCGTCAGGATTTATGAGCGCGCCACGTTCGCAGGCGGATTGGGCACGCGAAGAGAACGCGGGAATAAGAACCGCTGATAGAATGATTATAGGTAGAATGGTAAATAAAAGCCGTTTCATGAAATGAATTTCTAATTCCTAATATCTAATTTCTAACAAAAATCTAAATGTCTAATGCTAAAAATTTGAAATTTTAACCTTAGACATTTTATTAGAAATTGGAAATTAGGAATTAGAAATTTTATCGGAAATACTGTGCCTTATATTGTACCATGTCGAGAAAAAAAATTCAGTAAAAAAATCCACAACCACTCATTATAACAAAAATCACCCCTCAACAAGCTCGGGGTGATTTTTGTTATAGATTGTTTATTTCTTCGCTTCGGTGGGAGCTTCTTCCTTCTTTCCTTTCTTCGCAACTTCTATGGCAGAGATATCGAGAGCGGGAGCGGCAACCTCTTCTTCCTTGGCGACAGAGATAGCGGCAACAACTTCTTCAGGATCGGTAATCAGGGTAACGCCTTCAGGTATCTTGATGTCTTTGGCCAATATCTGTGAATCAATATCTTTGAGAATGGAAATATCAACGGAAATGCTGTGAGGAAGATCTTTTGGCAGCGCTTCCACCTCAATTTCGTGAAGCACTTTCACCAACGTACCTCCCATATCTTTAACCGCGCCGGAAACTCCAACAAACTCAATCGGCACCTCCACCTCAACCTTCTTTCCTTTTTCAGGAACATAAAAATCAACGTGAATAACATCCCCGCGAACGGGATCGTAAGACACCTCGTGGATGAGAACCTCTATCTCTTCCTTCCCTTTTTCCAAAGCAATGACTGTGGATTCTCCCGCCTGGCGCAATATCTTCAAAAATTCAGCCTGATTGGCGAGAACAGACACGGGTTTTTCTTTGGGTCCGTAATAAACACAGGGCAAGAGGCCTTTCTTCCGAAAAACCGATGCGCTCGTTTTCATATCCCTCTCTTGTATAGTAAGTTTAAGCATGGGCTCTATTATACATAAATCAATAGCAAAGTCAAAACATTCCGTCAGTCTTATCCCTCATGTACCGTAAAAACCTTTATTTTTTCTTCAACCACCCTTTCCATTTCATAGACTGAATTTTCCATCAAACGGTAAGGGGCTATTTCATTGGGATCGTTTTTTAAAGAAGATTCAAGAGCCATCCGGAATGCCCGACGCAATTCCGTGTTTATGTGAACAACCGCGATCCCGTTTAATATCGCCCGACGAAAACTGTGATCGCCGATGCCGGAGCCGCCATGCAAAACAAGAGGGACTCCCGCCCGTTCACGAATCTCTTTGATCCGGTCAAAATCAAGTTCCGGATTTTTTCCGTGGAGAAGCATACCATGAATATTTCCTACGGCAGGTGCCAAAAAATCAACTCCGGTTTCTTTCACAAAATGCTCCGCTTCTTCCGGCTTCGTAAGGTTCTGCAGGGATGCCTGTACGTCTTGAGGCATGACTTCCAGCATTTTCGAAGAGCTGCCAATGTAACCAAGTTCACCCTCGACGACAATTTGCGGATTCACGCTTCGCGCGTAGTCAACGCATTTTTTGGTTTCCCGTATGTTATCTCCAAGAGAAAGTTTCGCTCCGTCAAAAATAACCGCATCGTATCCGGCGTCAACCGCTTCTTTCACTCCCTGGAACGAGTACGTGTGATCGGCGTTCAAAAAAATCGGATACTTAAATTCTTCACGAAGAGACTTCACGAGAGCAACGCATTGCTTCACTCCGATAAACTTCCGCTCGCTTTCCGAAGTTCCAATAATAACCGGCACATCCAACTTTTTGGCAACAGAAAAAATCGCCTTTAACGCTTCAATGTTCGAGATATTAAAATGCCCAATAGCCGAATGTTTCTGATCCGCGTGAATAATATATTGTTTTAAAGTCAGCATGAAAAAAAGAATGAATTAGTGCTATTAATTCTTGCACCTATTATATCATTACTGTCTTAAAAATGCGAAATAGTAAAATTTCTAATTACCAATTTCTAATTTCTAATAAAAATCCAAATGTCTAATGTCAAAATTACTCGTCCGTCGTTCATTAGAAATTAGAAATTTTGTTTCTTTTCCTTTCCAAAAAGCCGCAATACTGTGTATAATAAGAGCATTACAAAAGATAACCCATCATACTATGCCCGAAAATTTTGATTTCGTTGCGATTGGAGATGTCGTGACCGATGCGTTTATTCGCATCAAGCAGGCGAGCGTTTATTATGACGAAAAAGAGCACGAAGAAAAACTGGCTTTCACGAATGGTGCCAAAATTCCTTATGAGTTCGTAAAGGTCATTCCCGCCGTCGGCAACAGTGCTAATGCCGCCGTTTCTTCCGTGCGACTCGGATTAAAAACCGCTTTCATTACCGATCTCGGAGACGATGAACACGGAAAAGAAATTATACAAACGCTGAAAGATCAGGGAGTAGCAACCGATTTTGCTCGCGTGCACGAAGGACAGCTTTCCAACTATCATTATGTTCTTTGGTACAAAGCTGAACGAACCATTTTGATCAAACACGAGGAGTATGACAGAACGTTCCCCGATATCGGCTCGCCTAAATGGATCTATTTGAGTTCTCTCGGAGAAAACACCCTTTCCTATCATCAGGAAATAATGAAATATCTGCACACGCATCCGGAAGTAAAACTCGCTTTTCAGCCGGGAACGTTCCAGATCAAAATGGGAGTGGAAGCACTCAAAGAAATATATGAACACTCCGAGGTCTTTTTCTGCAACAAAGAAGAAGCGCAGATAATTCTCGGCATTGTGGAGGCTGCTTGCCCTGTTCTCGCGCGAAAAATGTCGGAACTCGGACCAAAAATCTCGGTCATTACAGATGGACCGAAAGGCGCGTACGCCTATGACATGAAAGCAAACGAAATGTGGTTCATGCCGCCGTACCCTGATCCCGCTCCTCCCTACGACCGCACCGGCGCCGGAGATGCATTCTCCTCAACTTTCGCCGAATGTCTCGCCCTCGGAAAATCCGTAGAAGAAGCGTTCAAATGGGCACCGATAAATTCCATGTCAGTCGTACAAAAGATCGGCGCACAAGAAGGATTATTGCACTCTGCGGAGATTGAAGAGTGGCTCGCAAAAGCACCCGCCGACTACAAGCCGACGAAGATTACCGATTAAAGATTACAGATTTAAGAATATGACGCCGTCGTGCCTCCTCACCCTCTGAAGAGGTGGAGAGGCCACGACAAAAACAATCCCCGGCTCTTGCGAGTTGGGGATTGTTGCATCATCTTTCGTTACCCTCAATCATGTTCTCTTTTGTTTCATTTCTCGCGGTATCTTCCTCTTCTTTCTCTTCTTTTTCCACAATGATTATGGCTCTGCGCCAACGTTTGAGCAGATGATGCCCGAAAAGATAATGAATAAGAAGTGTTGTCAGAATAACAATAACAAAAATGAGAAACCATAAAAGATAGAGGAGATATCCCTCCAAGATTTTTCCGTTAAACATCGGTGGGTTTATTGAAACACGCACATCGCGCATGTTCCCCGCTTTATCAACCACACGAACGATAACCTGCAATTTTTCATTTTCAACCAGTGAAATTTGAAACGGACTTTCTGATCGGACAAAAACCGGTGATTCGGTCGAAGCTTGCGTTTTGTTTATCACTCCGACTTCATAATGGTCGATTCCGGAGAGATCATCAGTCGTAAAAAAAGATATCAGTATTTTTTGCGCCGGAGCGACGGTGGTCACAAGATAATTCACTTCCGGTTTAAAATCCGCCGGAGGATTAGTATCAATTCTCATTAAAAACTGATTGGGCGTTCCCCATATGCCGGCATCACTCGATTTGATATGAAAATACCACAAACCGTCTCTTAAGTCGGTAAAGGAAGCGCTTGTTTCAATGGAAGTAACTTTATTTTCCAGAATCGTTCCGGGTTTGTTGTCTAAAACATAGCTAAAAGCATCAACTCCACTATCACGATCCCACAACACAATCGGATTATTATTGTTATACCACCGACCCTGGAACGGATGTGTCTCCGAATAGATACGTACACCTTCCGGCGCTTTTGACAAAATAGAATACAACGCTCTTCCTGTTTCAAGAATGGTATTTGTACCAAGCCCGTCATTGAGCAAAATACGAGAGCTGCTATCTATCATCACGTTTGCTTGTCCTGTGGCTAATGCTTTGAACGTGATATTACCGATAATTCCAGAATCTGTTGTTATTCCATTTGGAATAACGCCGACATAGCTGGCGGTTCCCTTTGAATTGCTGTATCGAGGAGGTTCCACCCAAATGCCGATAATGGATGTACCGTTTGATTGCGAAATTATGGAAAGTTTATCTTTGTCAAAACTGACATGAACTTCAACTCCATTTATACTCGCGCCTTTGGTGTTGATAACAATCGGAACATCGAAGGTTGACCCTTCCACAAAACTGCCTGAACGAAATAAGGGAAACACTTCGACGTGAGATACAAGCTCTGAAGCATTTATCGTCGGTGAAATTCCTGCACTTTCCGCAAAAAACGCACCCGAAAAGAACACTGCGGTCATCGCTGTAAAAGTAACTCCTGTTGCATATTTTTTAAAATATGATTTCATTACTTTTTTTCATTTTTACGTTCCTTTTTTCTCCATTTTTTGAAGAAAAAGAAAATTATCGCAGCAAAGAACAGCCCGAAAAAAAGGAAATTTTGCACTACTGAAAAATTTAATTTCAGTAAATTTTCTTTCGCAACGCCCGCTTTTTTTTCATTGCCATTTTTGTCAACCGCCTTCACTACGATTTTTTGTGGATCAACGGATTGATTACGAAGAAGGTAAGGACTTTTTGCGGGAGAAAAAGTAATGCCTCCGTCTTCGCTCACCTCATAGTGATCTATTCCCGATCCTTTGTCTTGCGTCAAAAATACCAGAAAATATTTTCCATCAAACAAATCTTTATTGTTTGAAATAATTGGAAAAAAATCTAGCGGAACATCCTCGTCTTTTATCGGTGTAACCTTCAAATTGGGTTCCGTCATTTCTTCAGGAGGCGAGACCACAAAAACCGATTCACTTGTCGGAGTTTCCGTACCAATTCCATCGTTCTCCAATAACCTCAAATTGTCGATATGTATCGCATTGCTCCCACTTTTTTTTGCTTGAAAAACAATGGAAAATAAAAATCCTTTTTCTCCGGAGAAACCTCCGGGGGTAATTCCTGAAAAAAAGATTTCTCCTTGTTTTTGCTCTTCCAAATTCGGTCTTTCTATCCACAAATTAATTAAAGAATCGCCGTCTCTGATTTCTTTTCCCTCCAAAAACTCCGGAGAAAAAACGATCTTTCCTTCAAAAGCATTAAGAGACTTCCCCTCCGTATCCAAAAAAAACGTAACCAAAAATTCTTCATTTTGAACAAATGATTCTTTTTCCGACACAAAAGAAACCGTTGCGGAAAAAGCAGGAGATGCAAAAAGCAACAGAAGTGAAAATATCGTTAATTTTTTAAAGAGATTCATTTGTAAGAAAAATAATTTCTAATATCCAATTTCTAATTTTCAAGTGAGTGAGAGAAATGAAAGTCACAACTTTCATTTCCGAACGAACGCAGAAAATATAAGAGTGAAACTGCTTTTATTTCTAATAAAATATCTAATTGTCAAAATGTCTAAAAAAATCGTGGTTCATTAGAAATAAAAGCGGTTTCACTCTTGTATTTCTTGCTCTCGCTCGTTTAGAAATTAGAAATTGGATATTAGAAATTTTATTTTGATTACCCCGTCCAAAAATGTGCCATAATACTGAAATCTGCGAGATCTATTTTCCCATCTGCATTTAATCGTTCGGCTTCCACCTTTTTAAAAGTGGCACTAAGAGGTCGTTTATACCAATATGACGCAATGGAAAAATCGACAAGATCGACTCGGCAATCCGCATTCAAATCCCCTCTTTGTGCACATTTTTTCTCAACCAATTTTACATTTTTTGCACCCACCTTAAATTCAACGGAATTGCCAAATTGGCTGTTTTCTCCACCAATCGCCTGTTTTGATTTTGCAAAATAATTCCCGGGAGAAAGAACTGAGGTATCGAAATTCAAAAAATACTCGCCGGTTTTATCAGTTTGCCGTTGTACAAAAATATTCGTTTTGGCATTGATATTAATGGTAATAAGAGCATTTGAAGCGCCTTGTCCGAATATCGTGATTTTATCTTTTTGAGACACTTCGCTTTTGTCAACAGAGATGGTCGGTGCAAGAAAAATTCCGCCGATTTTTGTAGTAACCCCTCCGGTTACATGAGCAAGAAAAGTAAACGAACTTCCACGAATCCCGTTTTTATCTTGCGCATATACCGAAAACGTATAATTCCCCTCCGAAATTGCGCTTATTTTAAGAGAAAAATTACTATCTGCTCCGGCATCAATAACATCAATAATTTGACCGTCTTTCAAAACGGTTACTTTGCTCGACGGATAGGCTCTTCCCGAAAGTTCAACCGCGGTTTCCGGTGTCGGTGTGCGTATCGGAGTTGGCGTACTAATTATCCCCACTCCACCACCACCCCCACCACTGCTGCCACCGCCACCGGAAGAAACCGGCACGGACGAAATTTGTGTAGATGATGCAATGGCGTTTCCAAAAGCATCTTTTACAACAACCACAAAATAATACGTGGTTCCATTTGAAAGACCGGTTTCTGTGAGAAAGGTAACATTCCCCAAAGAAGTATAGGTATACGGACCGCCCGACACAGTGGATTTTGCCACGTTGTATCCGAATACTGTCCACCCTACTTGCCCGACGGAAGCGGTCCATGTCAATGATATTTGTCCATTGCCGGGAGTAGCGGAAACGGCCGGAGAAGAAACAGTGGGATAATAGAGGAAACCGGCATTATCGCCAAAAGATGTCGAAGTGCTTTTTCCGGGAGTTATCTCCCCAATCACGCCGAATAATTTAAAATTGGTCGATGTTCCATACCCTCCGGCGTTCATGACCGGATCCAGCACTCGATAATTCGCAGCGGTAAATTCTTCCGAATACGCCATTTTCATACCAAACAAAGACACACAGAAAAACAATGTCAAAAAAATGAAAACTCGATTTTGTAATTTTTTAAAAAACATTGGTACTTAAATTTTTATCGTCATTCCAGCCCACGATCCTCGAGCTGGCGGAGAAATCCATGTCCATCGGAAATAACGTGGATCCCATGCCCCCCCTGCGCGGAGTGACGAGTTACGGTATTGGTTCCGAAACGACTTCCGGTGCTAGTGGTGGTTCTTGTGGTGTGTTTGCCTGTTCTGAGATATTCGAAGGGGTCGGTTCCGTGACTGCCGGAGCGGGTGTGACCGGCTCATTGTTTTCCAAAAGCACATCCACCACTTTTTGAATCAGTTCTTCATTAACGGTTTGCGTCGGCTCCGGCGTCTGTTCTATTGTTGCCTGTCCTTCGTCAGACTGCGGTGAGTTTATCGCATCCGTCAAAGGATTTTGCTCTATAGGCGTTTGTTCCGTCGTTGGTTCTGTTTCTGTCGACGTTTGTTCCGTCGGCTGTTCTGTTGTTGTTTGCTCCGTTGTTGTTTGCTCCGGATACTGAGTGGAAACAATAACTTCTTGCGGATTTTCTTCCACAGTAACAGGGACTTCCGGAACAACTTCCGAGATAACGGGATTATAGCCCTCGATTACTTCTTGTTTGGTATCCAATAATTTCCCGATGAGTCCCGAATATTCCGTCGTGATCATTTTTTGAGACTCCCCTTTTTCTTTTTCAAGCTTTTGAACTTTCTGCAAATAAGATAATTCGTAGTTGATATTTTCGCCAAGCTGTTTCGCCAAATAGAGCCCGAGGTCTTTTCCTTCCAGTGCTTCTTTGCTTACCGTTAATGTTTTTTCGACCTGTTTGTTTTGCCAAACGCTATCTATAATTTGTATCGTTTGATATGAGTACGTGGCGTAGTAATTTTTCTCATCTTCCGTAATAGAGTTTATTTTCAGATTGAAATTGTGGCTGTTTAAGTCGGTGGATAAAATATAACTGTTATCAACAGAAACAACCGTTTCTTGACTTGAATAAAAACTGTCGCGGATGGCGGGTTCGGCGGCAAAACTTACGCCGAAGCCGAAGAAAAATAAAGCGAGAAGAATGGTGAATGCGTTGTTGTATTTTATGAAGTTAATGAGTTTGACATGCATACCATATATTATAATAGATTGTAAACTGTAAATCAACGAATAAAAATAAAAAAAATATCAATATACTACTCATGGCTACAAATAGTAATGACGACGTTCGTATTTATTGGTATTCTGATTCGTACATAAAAAAATCTGTCCGGATTGATCCAAAACAGATTTTTTATCCCATCCAATTTAGTCCGTTTACATTCTTTATTGATGCGCGAGGTACTCCATTGACCGTCTTTATCAGGGTTTCGTGCAAATCATTTATAGTTTTCAGCTCAGTAACGGCTACGGACGGACTCGCTGAGGGAGAAACGGAAGAAGAAGGGCTGATACTTGCTGACGGCGACAAACTCGGTGACTGCGAATTTGATGGCGAGAGACTCGCGCTGGGCGAAAGCGAAGGACTGTCCGACAAGCTTGAGGAAACAGATGGGGATTCTGAACTCGACGGGGAGAGCGAAGGCGAAATTGAATTTGAAGGAGAAAGCGATGCACTCGGTGAAAATGAAGGAGAGACGGACGATGAAGGCGAAAGACTCGCGCTTGACGACAACGACGGACTTTCCGAACCGGACGGAGAAAGACTCGCGCTTGGTGAGAGGCTCGGGGATTCGCTGGCTGATGGTGAAATGCTCGCGCTCGGTGAGAGTGACGGACTTTCTGAAGCACTCGGTGAAAGACTTGCTGATGGTGATAAGCTAGGAGACTCCGAACCTGAGGGGCTTAGACTCGCGCTCGGTGAGAGTGACGGACTTTCTGAACCTGACGGGCTTAAACTTGCTGAAGGAGAAAGAGATGGCGATTGAGAAGTAGACGGAGAAAGTGAACTTGAGGGGCTTAAGCTCGGGGATTCTGAACCGGACGGCGAAAGACTCGCGCTCGGTGATAAACTCGGGCTTTGCGAAGCACTCGGACTTAGACTCGCGCTTGGTGAGAGGCTTGGGGATTCGCTGGTTGATGGTGAAAGACTCGCGCTTGGTGACAAACTCGGGGATTCTGATCCTGATGGACTCAAGCTCGCGCTTGGTGACAAGCTTGGTGACTCCGAACCGGAGGGTGAAAGACTCGAGCTTGGTGATAAGCTCGGGGATTCGCTGGTTGATGGTGAAAGACTCGAGCTCGGTGAGAGTGATGGACTTTCTGATCCTGAGGGACTTACACTTGCTGACGGTGACAAACTCGGTGATTCTGATCCTGATGGACTTAAGCTCGCGCTTGGTGAAAGTGATGGTGATTCAGAACCTGATGGACTCAAGCTCGCGCTTGGTGAGAGAGATGGCGATTCAGAGGCAGACGGAGAAAGCGAGCTTGAAGGGCTCAAGCTTGGTGATTCAGAACCGGACGGTGAAAGACTTGCGCTCGGTGACAAACTCGGACTTTGTGAACCTGATGGACTTAAACTCGCGCTTGGCGATAAACTCGGAGATTCGCTTGCTGACGGTGAAAGACTTGCTGACGGAGAAAGAGATGGTGATTGAGAGGTAGATGGAGAAAGTGAGCTTGAAGGGCTCAAACTTGGTGATTCGGAACCGGAAGGTGAAAGACTTGCGCTCGGTGAGAGTGATGGACTTTGTGAAGCGCTCGGACTTAAACTTGCGGACGGAGACAAGCTAGGTGACTCTGAACCAGAAGGTGAAAGACTTGCGCTCGGTGAGAGTGATGGACTTACCGATGAACTCGGCGAAAGACTTGAACTGCCTAGGCTTGGTGACGGACTTAAAGAAGATGAAGGGCTCAAACTTGGTGATTCTGAACCGGAAGGTGAAAGACTCGCACTTGGTGAAAGCGAGGGTGATTCGGAACCTGATGGACTTAAACTCGCGCTTGGCGAGAGGCTCGGGGACTGAGACCCGGAAGGGCTTAAACTTGCTGACGGAGAAAGAGATGGCGATTGAGACGTAGATGGAGAAAGCGAGCTTGAAGGGCTCAAACTTGGTGATTCTGAACCGGATGGTGAGAGACTCGCGCTCGGTGACAAGCTCGGAGACTGAGAAGTAGATGGTGAGAGACTCGCCGACGGACTGAGTGACGGGCTTTGTGATGTGCTCGGAGAAAGTGAGGGAGATTCCGAAGTTGAAGGACTTAAACTCGGGGATTGCGAACTTGATGGTGAAAGACTGGCACTCGGTGATAAGCTTGGGCTTTGAGAACT
>Ga0172379_10009698_pt1 | contig 11818 bp, 8 predicted proteins | sample GrowelOW334metaG_FD_119756 | JGI IMG/M metagenome (GOLD analysis project Ga0172379, IMG submission 119756) | Groundwater microbial communities from an aquifer near a municipal landfill in Southern Ontario, Canada - Groundwater well OW334 metaG | ecosystem: Environmental > Aquatic > Deep... | reverse complement strand
TTTACTATTCGCACAACAACGACTGGATGGTTGGTTCGGATGCACAATCGGCAGAGTCGTTTGTACAAAATCCTAAGATTAGTGAATTTGAGAAAACTTTCTGCGCTAATACCTGGGATCCCAGCCCGAATACCTTCGAAGAATATTTGCAGAACAAAGCCTATCCACAGGTGAAGGAGCTGATGCAAAATTATCCGGATATGAAACTTCTTTGGTACGATGCACCTCTTCGGATGAAACCTGACCAAAGCTTCAATTTTTACAAGATTGTGTATGATATTCAGCCGCAGGTATTAATTACCGAACGGATCGGGAATGGCTTTGGCGATTATTTCATCCCGGGCGACAATACAATCCCCGAAGATCCTGATCACATCACCAAACCATGGGAAACTGTTGTTACGACAAACAACTCATGGGGTTATAAATCCTACGACAACGACTGGAAAACACCCAAGGAAGTGCTTTACTGGCTAATCGAAATTGTATCGAAAGGGGGAAATTATATGCTGAACATCGGCCCGACAGGCGAAGGGGTGGTTCCGGCTCAGAGTGTCTATAATCTGAAAGAAGTAGGAAGATGGTTAAAAATGAACGGTGAAGCCATCTATGGCACCCAAAAATGGAAGGTTAACCGCGAAGGGCCTACCGGGATTAACATGAAAAGTACGGAAGACCGCGCTAAAAAAGGGTTTCAGGGAAATTTCACCAGGGAGGATTTCTGGTTTACCCAAAAAGGAAATGTCCTGTATGCCATTTCCATCGTGAAACCTGCAGAGAAAGAAGTAATCAAGTCGTTCAACAGCAGCATCGGTAAAATCAAATCGGTTGAGATTGTTGGAAAGGGCAAGGTGAAATATCTGCAGACAAAAGAATCATTAATGGTCAGTATTCCAAAAGGGTTTGTCCCGGGAATCGCATATGTTGTCAAAGTCAATTTATGAAGCGAAATTCTTTCAAATAATATTATCAGTATGAAATCATCTATTGAAAATAGTTTTATCGCATTAATTACATTACTATGTGTTTTTCAGCCAAATACAGCAATAGCACAAGGTCAGTCGGAAACTGTGTTAAGAAAAAAACAAACAGATTTTTTGGACTGGAAATTTGGCATGTTTATACATTTTAACATGGGTACATTTGTTAATAGGGAATGGGCTACCGGGTATGAAGATCCGCTGGTTTTCAATCCTCGTAAATTGAACTGTAATCAATGGGCTAAAGCTGCAAAAACAGCAGGGATGAGATATGCTGTACTAACAGTTAAACACACGGGCGGATGGTGTTTGTGGGATAGTAAATATACAACACACGACATTACTGCATTTAAAAACTATAAAGGAGGGAAAGGTGATATTGTCCGGGAGTATGTCAACGCATTTAGAAAACATGGGTTAAAGGTTGGATTATACTATTGTTTGCCTGGTGATTATAGTACCAAACTTGGCAGCAATGAGGATAAAGTAAGAGGTTATAAAAATAGCAGTCAACAGGAAGATTTGCACGGATTGCCTTCCGAAGCCAAGGGAGATTATGCAGGGTTTATTGAAAAGCAGGTCACCGAATTATTGACCAATTATGGTGTAATTGATGAAATCTGGTTTGATCAGTATAATAACAAATACACGGTAAAGAATTGGCAACAACTGAAGAACTTAGTTCATAAGTTACAACCCAATTGCATTGTAATTGCCAATAACTCTCGCGATTTCAATGAAACAGATATTCAGAGCTATGAATATCCCTATTGGAAAAGTGTGAATAAAATGGACAGGGCATTACCTGCTGAAAACAATAGTAATTCAGGGGAAGTCTGTGATTGTATAGTTGATGGTCCGAATTGGTTTTGGAATACGGAAAATCAAATAGTATTACAAAGTGCAAATGATATTGTCAGCAGATTACAAGTTTGCAACGAACGAAGTTCCAATTATCTTTTGAATGTTCAACCGGATAGAGATGGGTTAATAAGTGGGGCATATTTAAAAAGGCTACATGAAGTCGGCAATCTTATTAAAAAAAGGTGAGGGGTATGCCAGGAATAGCTCTTTCTCCAGGATTAAGCTGAAAATTGACTGATCTAAATTTCAAAAAAATGAAAAGAACATCAAATTGCCTGACAAAGCTGGATAGGATGAACAAGGCATTGCGTCATGAAGAGCCCGACCGGGTTCCGATCAGCGATTTTTTCTGGGGGAGTTTTATTAAACGCTGGAGAAAAGAGCTGAACCTGCCCGCTACTGCTGAACCCTATTCATATTATGATCTCGACTGGATCGTGACAAACCCTAATCTGGATCCAAAAATTCGTTCATTCGAAACAATCCGCGAAGATGAAACCGAGGTCGTGGTCAAAACCGGTTTTGGCGCTACCCTGCGTAAACGGTTTGATTTCCCGATGCCCGAGTTTATGTCGTTCGATATTGACACCATTGAAAAATTGCAGGCTTTTGAGTTTGACGACGCTTACGACCGCCGCAGGTATAATGAGGCTGGCGATAACCAGATTGCAGGTGTAGGCGACGGATTTACTCGTAATTCTCCAGCATGGGTGGAAACCATCAGATCATTACATCCCAACTTTCCGGTTTATGGTAGCGTAATTGAATGTTCCGAATGTTTAACACGTTTGGTGGGTCAGGAGAATACTCTTTTCTGGATGGGCATGTATCCCGACGAGCTAGGTGCTTGTATCAACAAAATTGGCCAGTTTTACCTGGATTGCACCAGGGCGCAAATTGCAGCTGCCAACGGACTGCTCGATGGATTTGTGATTTGGGGTGATGTGGCGTATAAACAGACGATGCTGTTTGATCCGGAATACTGGCGCGAATATTTCAAACCCTGGGTAAAGGCGATGATCGATGAGTGCCATCAGCACAACCTTCCGGTAATTTATCATGGTTGTGGAAATGTCAGTCTGATCTTTGAAGATTTCATTGAAATGGGACTGGATGCCTACAATCCGTTGGAGGTAAAAGCTGGCATGGACGCTTTGCGGTTAAAAAAGTTATATGGCGATAAAATAGGCTATTGCGGGAACAACGATATCCAGATATGGGAAACCGGCGATAAAGAACTGATAAAACGGGAGATTCTGAAAAAGTTGAATGTAGCTAAACGTGGCGGATATATTTTTCATTCAGATCATTCAGTTTCCAGCGCTGTTTCTGGCCAAACGTATGATTACATTGTGAAGCTGGTCCGGGAATATGGAAAATATCCGTTAAATCTGGGTGAGTTTAACAAGGAGATGTAGTTCGTAGATTCAGGTTGTTATATAAAAAATATTAGGCAAAAAACCATCATTATCAGGATAAAAAACACACTTGCAGCCGTTGTGCTTTCTCTTATTTTACAATATCTCATAAATGAAGCAAAATAAAAAAATCATGAAAAAAATATTCCTTCTTTTTATAATATCGATTTTTAACATATTTGGCCTGTCTGCCAAACATTGGGTGTATATTTCTCCCCAGGGCGATGACCGGAATACGGGTACCAAAGAACAACCATTGGCTTCACTGGCTGGGGCCCGGGATCGGGTGCGGCAACTTCGTCAGCAAAACATTTTAAAGGATACTGTTTGTGTATATGTTTTGCCTGGGGCCTATTTTATGAAAGCTCCATTGACTTTGTCATTACAGGATACAGGCACAGAAGGCTCCCCTTTGATTTTTACGGCAGACTCAGTAACCCGGCCTATATTTTATGGTGGATTAAGGCTGGACAAATTTGAAGTGGTAAATGCAAGCCTCTGGCGTGTTTTTATTCCGGAAGTGGCCAGAAGCGGGTTCAATTTTGAACAGGTATATATCAATGGACAACGCCGTTTCAGGGCACAAACGCCCAATCATGGCGAGTTTTATTTTGTGAAACGTGTTGAGGAAACCATTTTGGATAATTCAGGTGGAGGAGGGGTCGCTTCAAAGGCAGTCCAGAAAATAACAATAGACCCTTCTGATACCGGTTTGTTGGATAGTCTTTATGAAAACGGCAAGGATGATGCTTTGGTTGTTTTCTATCACAGCTGGAATATAACAAAGAGACAAATACAGTCGGTTAATCCCCATAATAATGCTTTTTATGTTACAGGGAAAGGCATGCAGTCATGGAACCCAATAAATAACAGAAGCCGTTATGTTGTTGAAAATTACCGTGGGGCGTTGGATGCCCCGGGAGAATGGTTCCTCGCACCCGATGGATATTTGTACTATATCCCCTGTCAGAGTGAAAATATTGGAAATACGAATTGCATGGTGCCTGTTACTGAGAAGTTTGTTGTGATTGAGGGGGATTCAAATACTGGCAAACGTGTAGAAAATATCCGTTTTGAAAATATTTGTTTCAAGTTGGCCGGGTACCAAACCCCTATTGGGGGAAATGAACCTGCACAGGCTGCATCCACCGTTGAAGCTGCCGTAATGCTTGATTATGCGAAACATATCGAATTTCGTAATATTGAATTGGCAAATACCGGGTTATACGCGATATGGTTTAGGAGGGCCTGCTCTGATAATTTGGTACAACATTGCCACCTGCACAACCTTGGGGCAGGTGGGGTGAAGATTGGCGAAACCCTGAAAAGTACTGACACTACAGTTATTACAAACCACATTACGGTGAATAACAACATTATCCAGCATGGCGGTTATGTATTTCCAACAGCCGTGGGGGTGATCATCCATCATGCCAGCGATAATATCATTACGCATAATGATATTGCAGATTTTCGCTATTCGGGAGTTTCGGTCGGCTGGGTATGGGGATATGCATTCAGCCCCTCCAAACGGAATAAAATAGAGTTCAACCACATTCATCATCTTGGCTGGGGTGAACTTGACGATATGGGTGGGGTATATACCTTAGGGCAATCTGAAGGTACTACGGTTAGCAATAACCTGATCCATCATATCTACTCATTCTATTATGGAGGTTTTGGATTGTATAACGATGAGGGTTCTTCCTACATCGTGATGGGGAACAACACCGTATATAGATGTGGCAGTGATGGATACATGCATCATTACGGGAAAGAAAATATTATTCGCAATAACATTTTTGCTTTAAATGGCAAATCTCAGTTACGATTTGCCAAGGTGGAGAACCACAAATCCTTTTCGTTTACACGTAATATTGTTTATTTAGATGAAGGAAAACTGTTCTATACTGCGCGAACAATCAACCCATGGTTAAAGGCTATTTATGATATTGATTATAATTGTTACTGGGATACGAGTACCCTTTATCCTGATTTTAATGGGATGAGTTTTAGTAATTGGCAGGTACAAGGAAAAGACCGGCATTCCGTAGTGGCTGATCCAATGTTTGTAGATCCACGAAATTATGATTTCCATTTCAAAAGCCAGATGACAATTAACAAGATGGGTTTTATCCCGTTCGAATATACAAAAGCCGGGGTTTACGGTGACCAGGATTGGATGAAAACAGCTGATCTGGATTCCGGACTTTTACGACAATTTGATGAAGCAGTGGTTAAAAACAGCTGGAAACCGCCGCAGGTGATCACCAACGTATCTAACTTATCTCTCAGGTCCCAGGGCTGCACTTTACCCTTCAAAGTTCTGACATATGGAAATATTGCCCTGCCTTGCGAGGCAGCAACAGTTTCGCTGGAGTGCTTTGATATATTGGGGCGTTTACTTGTCAGTCGCACAGGCATTGACATCGCTTCGGAGAGCAACAACGTCATATTTAATAATATAAAAACCGCCGGTGTGGTTATTATTAAAGCCATTTGCCGCGACAAAGGCGGCAGGTATATGCAAACGGTTTCTGATCGGTTCTCGATAATGAACAGATAAAATTTTTTCTGTTTTATAATAATAAAGTAGATCACCGATTCAATAAGAAAAATAATAAAACGATGAAAAAAAACATTCTTTTTTTAACAATGGCTACAATTATTGCCATTGTTATTGGATGCAATAACAATTCACAAAACAAAAAGGATGAGGCAATTAAAGCCTTTAATATTGATTATAATTGGGGCCCGGGAGGCGCTCATGGTTTTGCAAAGCCCGGCTTATGGGCAGCTGCAAATCCCGAGACATTGATGAAGTGGTATGAAGATTTGGGTTGTAATGTGGTTCATTCATTTGGCGTTTCGTGCAATGGATATGCGTGGTACAAAAATGGGATTATCCCTGAACAACCGGGGTTGAAATACGATTTTCTCACAGAAATGGTAAAAATCGGGCACAAAAAGAACATGAAGGTATTTGGTTATTTTTGTGTCGGGGCGAATAATAAATGGGAGGAAGACCATCCTGATTTATGCTACCGGATGAATGGCCAGCAGATTCCTTTTACGGCCCAATATATAGATTACTTGTCTTCATCTATCGAAGATGCCATAAAGAAAACCGGTATGGATGGTATCATGTTGGATTGGTTTTATAATCCGGGAGGCGGGAGAGACCCTCTTCCTCCACTAAGATGGTTACCATGTGAGCAGGTAATGTACCAGGAATTAATGAATCAACCTTTCCCCGGTAAAGATAAAATTATCCCTGAAATTGAATTGGATTTTCGTCGTAAAGCTATTGACAGGGTTTGGAAGCAGATTAGAAAGATAGCAAAGAAAACAAAGCCGGATTGTATCATTTGGCTAACCGCTTATGACATTAATAGTAAGGAGATTGCCGGATCAAATATGCTAAAAGAAATAGATTGGTTAATGAATGAAGCGGGAGATATTTCAAGAACTAAATTTATGCGAGGATTAGTTGGGAGTAAGACTAAGCTTATCACATGTTTGGCAAATTGGAATAAACAAGACCCGGCAGAGATTGTACCTGCGGCAATCAAAGCGAACGTCGGGCTTTATGGCTTTACAAAACCAATTGTCGGCGCTTTGATGCCTCCTATTGATATGTATCTTTCTCAACCGGTTAGCGATTTTAGTGGAGACGCCAAGAATATTGCCATATTAGCTCGAGCATACAAAGGATTACTGTTTGATTATGTAAAAAAATAATATGCTATTTTATTACTTTGAAATAATATTCATGACTTTCCCTCCGGGTATACTTAACGGATTGAAAACCAAGTTAACTAAAAAATGAACTCAGTTATCTTATCAGGAATTCTGCTGATTGCACTCGGCGCATTTTCATCAGGGAGTTTTGCCATCCCATTCGGAAAAATAAAAGGTTGGAGCTGGGAAACCTATTGGATGGTATTTAGCCTTGGGGCATATATTCTTTTCCCATTGATTGCTTGCCTTATTTTTGCTCCCGGATTTATTCAGATCATAAAGTCTGCACCAACCGGTATTCTGGTGACTGTTTTTCTGCTGGGTGCACTCTATGGGGTTGGTAACCTTTCATTCGGATTAGCCTTACGCTACCTTGGATTATCTCTGGGTTATGCGCTTTCCCTGGGATTAATGCTTGCCATCGGTACCCTGATTCCTCCTGCTATAGACGGACGCCTTCAGGTGATGATGCAAGGGACAGGAGGAACATTACTGATTTGGGGCATCGCTATTTCAGGCATTGGGATCGCTCTTTCGGCCTGGTCCGGAATTTTGAAAGACAAAATCATGTCGGATACTAAAAAAAAGGAGAGCATTGGGGAATTCAACCTGATCAAAGGAGCGATGGCAGCTGTTTTGGTCGGATTTACAGGATCATCCATGTCGCTGGGATTTGAACAGGGAAACTCACTGTCCGACATAGCAGCAAAACAAGGTGTCGATCCTTTATTTGCCATGATGCCACTTTTTGTGGTATTGTTTGCAGGAACTTTTGTCAGCACATTTGGCTGGTGTTTCTATCTGGGCACAAAAAATAATTCACTGAAAGATTACAAACATGCAGCGACCGTCAGGATCCTTACATGGAACTATTTGTTTGGCTTGCTGGCAGGTCTGTTGTGGTTCAGTCAGTTGATTGTTTATGGTATGGGGAAAAGCAAAATGGGACCTTATACCTTCACCTCCTGGGGAATTCTAATGGCTTTGACCATCGTTTGTGCCACAGTTTGGGGACTCCTCCGCAATGAATGGAAAGGGGCGCCCCTTAAAATCTACATATTGATGATCCTCTCCTTGCTCATCATTATTGCTTCTTCTTTTTTAATTGGAATCAGCGGATCAATATAAAACAGCATTATGACAACGTCACGCGAACACATTTTAGCAGCAATCAACCACCAACAAACTGGTAAAGTCCCCGTTGATCTTGGATCCACTCCCAGTTCTGGAATTTCAGCGATAGCATACAGCAATCTGCTCAAACATCTTGGACGAACCGACCTGCCTGTTTTGGTCTATGATGTAGTCCAGCAATTGGCCCAACCCGATCTCTCCATTCTGGATCATTTTGGAATTGATGTGCTGGATATCGGACGGACTTTCAATGATCAGGCTTCAGACTGGATCCCAACCACCCTGGCAAATGGTGCTCAAGCCTTTTATCCGAAAAGTTTTCAACCCACAAAACTGTCAGATGGATCCTTCGTGACATACGATGACGACGGTCAGCGAATCTTATCAAGAATGCCTATCGGTGCAACATTTTTCGACCAGACCTATTTCCCCTATGTAGATGGATATCCTGATTCGTTTGAAAATCTGGATACTGAAATGGGCCGGATCATGTGGGCACGCGATGTACACAGCCCATGGGATCATGCAGGCGAAGATGATTTCTGGCAAAGACTGAGAGAGAAAACCCTAAAATTAAGACAAAATACAGACAAAGCCCTGCTGGTTGTTTGCGGATGCAACCTCTTCGAATGGGGAACCTTCCTTCGAAGAATGGACAACTTCCTGATGGATCTGATGTGTGATCCGGAAAACGTTGAAAAACTGCTAGATCAGCTCCTTATCAGGCACCTGGCCACACTGAAAAAAGTATGCCATGCTGTGGGTGATATTGTGGATATCATCCGTTTTGGCGACGATCTTGGCATGAGTTCAGGGCCGTTCATGGATGTAGACACCTACCGGTATCTTTTCAAACCACGGCACAAAATACTGTGCAATTATGTGAAAACACATAGTAAAATGCACACCTATATCCATTCGTGCGGCTCCATCTCACTGTTAATGCCAGATATGATTGAGGCTGGAATTGAAATTTTTAATCCTGTGCAGACCAATGCCTATCTGATGCAGCCTGATTTTCTGAAAAAAGAGTTTGGACAACAATGTACTTTCTGGGGGGGCGGCATTGAAACTGTTGGGACCCTCAATGTGGGTAATCCCGCGCAAATTCGCAAACAGGTTCTCGAGAGGCTCGGAATCTTTTCGAAAAGGGGCGGCTTTGTATTCAATACTGTTCATAACATTCTCCCGGATGTTCCTCCTGAAAATATAGTAGCGATGTTTGAAGCAGTGAAAGAATTTAACAGCAAATCAGACAATTGACATTTACTAAAAACCAAAATTTAAATATAAGAGTCATATTTTACTTTTATTTTTAAAACTCAAAATCAGATTAATTAATCATCTCATCATGAAAAGAGTAGCATCCATTCTGTTCTTATTTACCATTTGGTCATCGCTGACCGGGCAAAGTGTCTCCAACAACAAACTAAAACTGGAAGAGTGGAAAGATGCCCGTTTCGGGATGTTCATTCACTGGGGGCCTGTTACACTCAAAGGTACCGAGATTGGCTGGTCGCGGGGTCGTGAAGTTCCCGTTGACGAATACGATAATCTATACAAGCAGTTCAATGCGGCTAATTTTGATGCAAACAACTGGGTCAACGTGGCCAAAGCAGCCGGCATGAAATACATCATCCTGACCACCAAACATCACGATGGGTTTTGTTTGTGGAATACCAGACAAACAGACTTCAACATCATGCATTCCCCGTTGGGGTGTGATGTTGTGAAAGAACTGTCAGAAGCCTGTAATAAGCAGGGGATCGCTTTTGGAACTTATTATTCGACCACAGACTGGCATCATCCGGATTTTCCGTTGACCAGTCCGGGTGGCAAAATTAACAGACCCTCCTACGATCTGGATGCCTACACCACCTACCTGAAAAAACAGGTAGCCGAACTGTTGCTGAACTATGGTCCCCTTTTTGTTCTTTGGTTTGATGTACCGCAAAGGTTCGATGCAATCCGGGGTCAGGGTGTGATCGACTTTGCCCATACCATTCAGCCAGATATCATCATCAACAACCGTACCGGTGCAAATGGTGACTTTGATACACCGGAACAGCGTGTGGGCGGGTTCCAGAATGACCGCCCCTGGGAGAGTTGTATGACGATTGCCAACCAATGGGCATGGAAACCGGATGACAAGGTGAAGACACTGGAACAATGCCTGCACACTTTGATCCGTACTGCTGGCGGAGACGGTAACCTTTTGTTCAATGTGGGGCCTATGCCGGATGGACGCATTGAACCCCAGCAGGTAGATCGTCTGAAGGAGATGGGACAGTGGCTCGAAAAATATGGCTATACTATTTACGGTACCAGGGGCGGCCCTTTCAAACCAACCGACTGGGGTGTCAGTACCCGGAAAGGCAATACCATTTATCTGCATATCCTGAAATGGAACGGGGATCATGTGCAAATCGTATTGCCTGATTTTGGGCTGGAGATCAAAAATTGCCGGTTGGCCACTGGCGGAAAACTGAAAGTGATCAAAAAAGGGGGGAATAATTTCTTGGAATTCTCAGGGTCAATACTGCAACCGATCAATACCATTGTAGAGATTGAAACATCCGGTAATGTAATGGGCCTGAAACCCATGGAAATAGGTTCTCAATCTCTCTCCTACCAAAAGAAAGCTACCGCATCCACCAATCCTGATCCGCACTGGAGAGGGATCGCTTCGATCACCAATGGTGATTGGGTGGGAGAATACTGGATCCCTGACAAAGAGGATAAATCACCATGGGCCGAGATAGATCTTGGAAAACCAGAGAAGATCTCGAGCGCAATTATCTACGAAAATGGGGAAACTATCAAATCTTTTGAACTGCAATATCTCAAAGGAGAAACCTGGAAAACCGTTTACAAAGGAACCACTATTGGCAGTCGGGCTGAGTTAAAATTAGCGGGATTCACTACCCGGTACGTACGGCTCGTGCTGAAAGAGTTCACAGGTGTACCTGGAATCTATGAAATTGTTTTGTTGTAAATATCTATTTAACCAACTGATTAAAAGTCATTCACATGAGAAGATTCGGACAAATTATCGGGTTAGACCCTCCGCAGATTGAAAAATACAAAACTTACCATGCTGCCGTTTGGCCGGAAGTTTTGAAAATGATCAAAGCCTGTAACATAAGCAATTATTCAATTTTCTTCAAAGACAACCTGCTCTTTGCCTATCTGGAATACACCGGTGATAATTTTGAAGCAGATATGGCAAAGATGGCAGCCCATCCCAAAACGCAGGAATGGTGGGCTATCATGGAATTGATGCAAAAACCACTATCTACAAGAGCTGAAGGCGAATGGTGGGCAAACATGGAGGAGGTTTTCCATTTAGAATAAGAAATGTCGCGCAAAAACGTAAAGCAACGCAAAGTTTGAATTTGTTTCTTTGCGTTACTTTACGTTTTTGCGCGAAAAAGGATAATCCTTTATTTTACAATCTTACTTTGTGTTTTATTCTGCTATTTTCACACCAACCTGTGCAACCTCCTGTATTCGCCGGGGGTGGAGCAGGAGTATTTTTTAAACATGCGGTTGAAATAAGAAAAATTGTCGATTCCTACTTCGATGGCGATTTTTTCAATCAGGTCGTTGGTGGCAACCAGTTGCAGTTGGGCGTTCTCAATTCGTTTGCGGTTGATATAGTCGATGGGCCGCATTCCCATT
>Ga0172379_10009697_pt1 | contig 11818 bp, 8 predicted proteins | sample GrowelOW334metaG_FD_119756 | JGI IMG/M metagenome (GOLD analysis project Ga0172379, IMG submission 119756) | Groundwater microbial communities from an aquifer near a municipal landfill in Southern Ontario, Canada - Groundwater well OW334 metaG | ecosystem: Environmental > Aquatic > Deep... | reverse complement strand
TGGTGCCTGGTCGGCTTGGTGTGGGGACCGGGCTGGCTGCGCAAAACATTCTTCCCGTTCCTGCTGCTGGGCTTCTGCGTGCCGCTGGAGGCGCTGGGGGAAGGGCTCTTGTTTCAACTGCGGCTGCTGGTGACACGAATATCCGTCGGCCTCGGGCATGATCTGCTCGGCCTCGACGTGCTGCGCGAGGGCACGCGCATCTTCAACTCCGCGCGCACGTTCAACTACGACGTGGCCCCTGCGTGCAGCGGCATCCGCAGCCTCGCCTCGCTGCTCGCGGTGACGACGATCTACGGCTACGTCGCGTTCCGCGCACCGTGGAAGCGCGTCGTGATGATCGCGCTGGCCGCGCCGCTGGCGGTGGCCGGGAACGTGGCGCGCATCACCACGGTCATCGTCCTGGCCGAGGCGTTCGGCCAGAAGACCGGTGCCGCGGCGGAGACAAATCTCGGCTACGTAACCTTCGCCGTCGCCATCGCGCTGATGTTTTTGGCGGGCCGGGTGATGCGGGAGAAGGAGGCCCCGGCAGGGCGAGACTCCGTCGAGCCGCATTCCGAGCGTGGCGAGGCGGGCGCAGCAAACGTTTCTGCTGCGAACGAAGAGAATGATGCTCGCTCCGCTCGCGCCGACTCCGTCGGCAAACAGGGCTCGACGGAGTCTCGCCCTACCGGGTCGCCGCTCACCGTGCCGCTCACCGTGCCGCTCATCGCCGCCCTGCTCCTCATGGCCGTGGCCGGTGGCACGATCTTCAAGCTGCAGGCGCGCCAGACGCTCGGCCGCCCCGGCGTGCTGGCGGAACCACAGGAAGGTTCCAGGCGCTGGCGCATTCCGTTGCCCGCGCAGGTTGGTGGAATGGCTTCGGAGGAAGTCCCGGCAGCGCCGGAGGAGTTAAGCGGCCTGCCCGCCGACACGTCGTTTGGCAAGCGACTCTACCGCGTGGCGGACGGTTCGCCGCTCTTGTTGCAAGTTGTGCTCATGGGCCGCGACCGCACGAGCATCCACCAGCCGCAATACTGCCTCACCGGACAGGGCTGGCTCATCGAGAAAACCGAGGAGGTGCGCCTGCCCGTCGCGAAGCCGCAGCCGCACGAAATCCCCGCCCTGAAACTGACGGCCAGCAAGGTGTTCGAAGCCCCCGACGGCCAGCGTGTCCCGGTGCGGGCCATCTACGTGTATTGGTTCGTGGCCGATGGCGCGGTCACGGCGCACCGCTCCGAGCGTCTGCGCCGGATGGCGGAGGAATTGATCAAGACCGGCACGCTGCAACGCTGGGCCTACGTGGCGTGCTTCGCGCAATGCCTGCCCGGCGACGAGGACAAGGCATTTGCGCGGGTGAAGGAGTTCGTCGCCGAGGCGGTGCCGGAGTTTCAGCGCGCGGGTGCGCCGTCCGCGCAGAAATAGCCGGAGGTTACTCCGGGTTGAGAATCAGCTGGCGAAGGCGGTCGGCCAAGGCTGCTGGCAATCGCGCGCACCAGCTTTCATCCACCAGGCCCAGCTCCAGCAAGTCGCGGAGATGCGTGCGGTCCTTGTCGCAGAAACTGACCAGTTTCATGCGGACCACGGCATCAAGGCTGGCGAGGCGGAACTGATCGCCCGGCTCCGACTCCGTCACGTCGGGCGAAGGAAGCAGATTGTCGGGCCGGACTTTTTCGCCTGCGGGGACGACGTGCAACGCGTCGCGCACACTTGCGTTCGGGCCGTCAAGGAAGGCGTCAATCACGCCCGGCATCCCCAGGCCGGTCAGCCGGCGGAACACAAACCCGGCGGCTTCGAGCGCCTTCCGGGCGGAATCAAAATCCGCCCGGCGCAGGAGGATGTCCACATCGCGGGTGGCCCGCACCGCCGCCTCATCCACTCGCGAGACGTGCGCGGCGACGGCGTTCCCGCCGACGATGGCGTAGGGCACTCCGGCGGCTTCCAGTGCGTGCGCGGCGCGCAGCAGACGTTCACGAACCTTCTCCACGGCGCGAATCATACGCGCCCATGAAACCGGGGCAAGTTCGGTGGTCGCAATCGCCATGACAGATGCTTGATAGCCTGCGTGGCTCGCGTCGGCAAGCCGCCAGCCTAGATCGCGAAGTCGTTGTATTCCGGTTTCAGCAGCTCGATGGGCGGATAAAGCATTCCCGCGCCGACGGTGGCGTTGGTGCCCTGCTCGATGAGGATGAACGACCCGGTCAGGCGGTTGTTCGCGTAGGCGTCGAACACGATGGGCTTCGCGGTGCGGATGCGGATTTCGCCAATGTCGTTGGCCGCCAGCTCCGCGGGCTCCGGCTCGGGATCGAAGGTCTGGATGTTGATGCGGCTGTCGAGGTTCGTGACGATGGCCTGCACGGTCTGCGAGGTGTGCTTGAGGAAGTATTTCTTCCCCCGCTGGAGCGGACGGGGGCTCATCCAGCAGACGCGTCCGCTCAGGTCGTTTGCCATGCCGGGCAGGTGGTCGAGTCCGACCAGGATGTCGCCGCGGCTGACGTCGAGATCGTGTTCAAGCACGACGGTGACGGGCTGCGGGCAGAAGGCTTCCTTCAACGAGCCGTCGTAAGTCCAAAGGTCCTTCACCGTGCTCTTCATGCCGCTGGGCAGCACCATGACGCGCTGGCCGACCTTCATGATGCCGCCGGCGATCTGCCCGCTGAGGCCGCGGAAGTCGTGGAGGGTTTTGTCCGTCGGGTTGTTCGGACGGTTCACCCACTGCACGGGGAAGCGAAGGCCGCTCAGGCTCCAGTCGCTGGCGATGTGGACGGTTTCCAAATGGCCGAGCAGCGCCGGACCGACATACCACGGCGTGTGCTTCGACGGCTCGACGACATTGTCGCCGTTGAGCGCGCTGATGGGGATGAACTTCACGTCCTTGAAGGCGTCGAGCTTGGGCAGGAAGGATTCGATCTCGCCGCGAATCTCCAGGAAGCGGTCTTCGCTCCAGTCCACGAGGTCCATCTTGTTCACCGCGATGACGAGGTGCGGAATGCCCAGCAGCGCCGCGAGGTAGGTGTGCCGCCGCGTCTGTTCGATGACCCCGAGCCGCGCGTCCACCAGGACGATGGAAAGGTTCGCCGTGCTCGCCCCCGTGACCATGTTCCGGGTGTATTGGACGTGCCCGGGCGTGTCCGCGACGATGAACTTGCGGCGGGGCGTGGCGAAGTAGCGATACGCCACGTCGATCGTGATGCCCTGCTCGCGCTCGGCACGGAGGCCGTCGGTGAGGTTGGCGAGATTGACCTGGCCGCCGCCGGTGATGTCGGCGGAGCGCTCCAGCGCTTCAAGCTGGTCCTCCATGATGGACTTGGAGTCGTAGAGGAGCCGGCCGATGAGCGTGGACTTGCCGTCGTCAACGGAGCCGCAGGTGTTGAAGCGCAGGAGCTCGATGGGGTGTTGCGAATGGGGCATATGAAAGTGTCTGACTGTTTCGGGAGATTCGCGGCCGGCCGGATGAACTCGCCACGGGTGACTCTGCCATCGGGGGAGGGCAGCTTGTCAATTGCGATGGCCGGCCCGCCGGTTCAACGGGCACGGGCAGAAGCGGCAGGGCGTGGGTGAAGGGCTTCATTGGCGGACGAGCGGGAGCTGGTCGAAGGCCACCGCGCCGGCGAGCGCCCGGACTGCCTGGCCGCGTGTGGCGGGCGGGGCCTGTTTGCGCAGGGCGTCGCGGTTGACGGCCGGAACGTGTCCGGTGACCGCCTCCCACTCCGCGGCGGTGACGGCCTTGTCCGGCTGAAAGAAAACGCTCTCCGCATCTGCGTGCCAGAGGCCGGCGAGGGTCATCAAGTTCGCCGCCTCAAACGCGGGATGCTCCGGCGGGAGGTCGTGATAGGGCCAGAGCAGCACGCCGGGGCCGTTCATGCCGCGTGCCAGCGTTCGCTGGAGTTCGCGCACGCGGCGCGCATCGGCCGCGAGGGCGCGGGGCTCGATGCCGTCGCGCAGACAGAACCACGCGACGGTCGCCCCGGCCTGGCCGCAGAGCATCATCTGGCCGTGCAGGCGCAGGGCGGATTGCACCACGCTGCTGACGCCGATGTTCTTGCCCGCGCCGAGCAGGCCGTCGCGTTCAACCGGCACCAGACCCCGGAGCGGGAACATGCCGCGGTCCGTGTGCGTGCTCCAGTTGCGCGTGGCGGTGTGGATGGTCGCCCAGGACGCCGCAGGATCATTGCCGAGGAACTGTCGGCGCGTCGGGTGAAAGTCGATGTTGAACTGAAAGCCGAACACGGCGTCCGCCGGCATGAGCTTCGCCCAGCGTGGCTCGGGGTGCGGCGTGCGCAAATCCTGTTCGCGGAGCATCGCGAGCGCCTCGAGCCGCAGGCCTTCGCGGATGTAGGGCTTGGGCGGCAGGCGGTCGGGCGTGCCGAATTCATCCGTGAGTTCGAGCCTGCGGAAACGGGGCTCGATCTTTTGCAGGTGGTGGAGCAGGCCGAGCGAGTGGCGTTTCGCATCCGCGAAGACGATGCGCCGCTGCGCGGGCGTCAGCGCGACCAGGTTCTTCTTCGATGCGCCGAGCTCCGTCGCGTCGAGGGCGTCGGCGACGGACTTGGGCCAGACGTCGAGCGGGTAATCCTGTGCCGGCCAGTTCAGGAAGAGCCGTTCGCGCTCGTGCGGCCAGCCGTTGTGCGCGGCATCCACAAGACGGCGGTGGGAATAAACATTCACCGGCGGCGAATACGGCCCGGCCTCGTGCCGCGTGTCCGCGAAGGCAGGCACGTTCATGAACAGCACGCCCTTGGGCCAGCCGGTGGCGTTGAAGTTCGTCCCGGTCTCGCGGCTGACACCGAAGTAGCGGCGCGCATCGAAGCCCCCGGGTTCTGCGATGAGGCTTTCAGCCGCCGTGCCTCGCAGCACGACACACCACGTCAGCGGATTCATCTCGCGGCGGTTGGCTTCGGTGATTTCGACGGGCGCGCTGGGTTCATCGAAGCGCGACTTCGGATCGGGGCCGGCGCTCCATTTCGCGCCGCTGAGCTGGATGACATCGCCCCAGTCGCCGGCGTCCATCGTCAGGCGGGCGCGGACTTCGAGGCGATCCGCGCCTTTGGTGAAGCTGACGCCCGCGACACGATTGTTGGTGAGATCCACCTTCACGGGCTCCCAGCCGCGCTCGATACGCAGCCGTCCCGCGGCGACCTGCGGAGCGGCGAGATCCTCGAAAATACGGGCGGCTTCGGCGGGTTCGATGGTGAGCCTGGCGCAGAAGGAATTGCCCGGCTGCGGCGTGCCGTATTTGCGCCGGTTGGCTGTCTCGATGGCGCGCGCCACCTCGAGGAACATTCCTGACCGCGGAAACTCCGTGCGCCTGCCGCCGACGGTTGTCCATTCGTCCACGTTGCCCACGCCCTCGGCACTGAACTGTCCGCCAAGCATGGCAATGTCGCTGACGAGCACGACGCGCCCCACCCCGAGCCTGGCGGCCTGCACGGCGGCGGCGACCGCCGACTCGTTGCCGCCGACGACGAGCAGGTCCGCCTCGATGCGCCGCGGCTCCGCCGCGACCGCCGAGCCGCTCAGGGCGAGCGCGACGATTGCGACGGGGAGACCAAACAAGGCAAGCGGGGGAAAGACCTTCATGAGCGACGGTGCATTCCTCAGCGGTTTACAAGCCCGGCGAAGGCCTTGCGCTCCGTCCAGAGCAGGAACAACGCGGCCACGGTGATGAACGCGTGCGGAACATCCCAGCCGCCCTTCACCACAAACGCGTGGAAGCACAGGATGTTGATGACGATGGGGCCGAGGACGAGCAGGCCGAGGTTCCGCGTCTTCGGCACCGCGACGAGCACGCCGCCGAGGATTTCCAGCACCTTCACGAACGCCATGTAGCCCGTCGGGCCAAAGGCGGCCATGAACTTGCCGGGCAGCGAGTCTGCGGGCGGAGGAGGAGGCATGGTGACGAAGAAGAAGAAGAGCCCGCCGGCGAGGAAAATGAAGCCGAACAGGACCGCGACGATGTGGGTTGCGATTTTCATGATGTGCTCTTGGTTGATGATTTCACGGGCAAATGCGAGCCCCTTTGTTGGTCGGGCGCGGAAAGCCGGGGCGGATTCCGACGCATCGGCGCTTCCGGGCGAGTGCTGCAGGATTTCATCACACGCTACTTCCGGGACGCGTTCACCGGCAGGGTGAAAAGCAGCGTGCCAAAACCCGGATGGTCGCCCGTCCAGGCGGCACCCTCCGGCCTGAGTTTATCAGCGGCCTCCTTGGTGAAGGGAGCCGGAATGCCGCGCCGGACTTGATAGTGGTTCCACACCATTTCGTAAACCGGACGGAGCGTCCCGCGCCCTTCCGTCGAAATCTTCGCGTGCCGATACTTGCCCGTGGTGTCCACGTGCGGGACGAAGGCCACGTCCCTGCCCAGGTTGTAACGGGCCGTGTATTCGAAGCCCGCCAGCAGGCGGTTGTCCGCCTCGGCGTAGAGGTCGACGCCCTGGTTCCAGGCGATCTCGCACGCCTCCGCGAGCAGGCCGAGTCCGAGCTGGGTGTGCTGCTGGTCACGCCCGCTCTCCTGGCACTGCCCGGCCTCGTTGAAGACATAATTCGTCAGCCGGCCATTGCCCCCGCCGCTGCGGAAGTAGGTGACGGCACGGTCGAACAGCGCGCGGTCATCACAAAAGACGCCGGCGGACATCATCGCCACCACGCATGCGGCATCCCAGTTTCCGTTGGCAAACGGGGCGAAGTCCCTGATGGGTGGGAGGACGATCTCCTTGAGCAGCCGCTCAAACCGCGCTACATCCTCACGCTGCCACGCCGGGAAGGTGTGGCGCATCAGCTCCGCGGCGCTGACGAACTTGAAGCCGTTCAGGCTGGCGCTGAGAATGACGTCCCGCCCCTCCATCCTGCGCAGTTTCATGGACCAGGCGTTCAGAATTTCCACCGCCTTGCGCGCGTGGGCCTCGTCGCCGGTGACGCACCACATGAGCGCGTTCTGATACGCCGCATTGCCATCGAGCACCATCTGGGGATTGCCTTTGGCGCCGCCCGGTTCGCGGATGACGACTTCAACGGGGCCGAGCAGTTTCCAATCCCGGCGCGAGGGCGGATCACTGCGCAGCTTCTCAAAGCCGCTCTTCCACGGCTCCTCGCCCGCCGCCACCCGCTGACGCATCCGGTCAAGGTCGCCTTGCGTGTGCAGGAGGCCTGGGTGCGCAAAGGCAGCCGGCCGGTCCTGTGCGTGCGCCGCGACGCAGAGCATCAGGGCAAGCGTGATCAGACGGAGGAAGCTCATGCGGACGACCGGGTCATGGTGCCTGAGTCGGGACCGTGCAACAGGAGCGCGGCATTCATGCCGCAGAAACGTGGGTTGGACTGGGGCTGGACTGACATCTCTCCCGTCCGACTGGAGGAAGCCCAAAAGTGTGGGCGGATGAGAAGTGTCGGGACGAGCGCACGCTGCGGATAGCCGCTCGTCTCTGCGGCATGAATGCCGCGCTCCTGACGCTCCAACTGCATCGTTCCGGCTGACTGGCTGTCCTGTGGTTTGCAATGGAACAGCCCGGTTCAGGCGGGAAGACTCTTCCTTACCACCGCCATCGTGTCGCGCTGGCGTTGCTCGACGAACGCGCGGGCCCTGGCCGCCTTCTCCTTCGCCGCCGCCGGATCTTTGGCCATTGCGAGCACGGCGGGAACGAGCTTCGCGCGTTCTTCCTCCTTGTCGAAGTCGAAGAGCCAGTCGCCAAGGCCGATGTCGCGCCACATGAGACCCTTGCTCGTCTGCTCTGCCCATCGGCAGACGATGGCCGGGATGCCGTTGCCCACGCACATGATGGGCGAGTGCATCTCGTTGCCGAACAGGCCGGCGCTGCGGACGTAGGTCGAGAGCGCCTCGCCGGTGAGCCAGTAATCGGGCCGCCAGACGGCGCGCGGCTTCACGTCGGCGGGCAGCTTGTCGTAGAGCAGCTCCCTGCCCACGGCCATCTGCGTCTGGTCCTCGGGGCAGATGAGCACCTTGAGCTTCGTCTGGCGCAGCACCTCGATGATGGCCTGCCGGTGCGGCGCGTGGTCCTGCTCCTTCAATGCCTCGTTGCGCGCGTGCTTCACCGGGTCCATCGCGCGCTCCTTGTGAAGGGTCCAGTAGGGCGTGAAGCGCAGGCGCGGGATGCAGCAAAGGAATTTGCCGTCCTCCAGGCCGTTCGCCTTGAGAAAGGCCGTCGCCTTAGCATCGTCGCGCAAGTCCGTGGCGAACGCGCCGTCCGGCCCGAACTCCATGACGGGACTGATGCAGCCGCGCTGCTTCGCGAACTCCAATGACTTCGAGTCGCGGAAGTAGGCGAACTTTGCGCCGCTCAAAACCGCGACCGTCGCGGCAATCGCCTTGTCCGACGCGGGCGCGGTGGACGCGGAGCCTTGCAGCGGCAGCGTGATGCCGTAGACGCCGTAGGGCTTGCCGGTCTCCCTGCTCCAGCGCACGACATCCTTCTCGGCAACAAGCGACGGCCCGGAGCCGTGCAGGAGGAAATCGCACTCGGCGAACGCGGTCTTCACCGCCTCCGGACCTTTGACGACCGTCACCTTCGGGAAGCGCGCCAGGAGCATTTCCTCGACGCCGTTGTCCACCTTGCTCGGCCAGAGGCGGACCTCGACGCCGGGCAGGTGCTTTTCGATGAGCGCGAGCACGCCCGGCGTGTGCGCGATGTCGCCGATGTTCACGGTCTGCCACGACGACCGGAGCAGGATGCGCGGGGCGCGCCCGCCCGCGGCGTTCGCGGAGGTGGCAAGTGAAGCGGCGAGGGTGGTTTGGAGGAAGTGGCGGCGGTTCATGGATGTGTCAGTGATTAATTTCCACCCGGTCCAATTCGAACGGGCCAGGCCAGAGAAGCTTGAGGAAACGCTGTCCGGGCGGCGCGCGGAGAGGGCGCTGCCGCGGGCGGCGAGGCGGCTTCGAGCGCGGGCGCATTCGCGGCCTCGTGCAGCTTCTGCATCTCCGCATCCGTGAGCGCACGGTTGAAGACGGCGAGGCCGCCGAACTTTCCGATGGTTGACTCACCGAGCATTTTTCCGACGGCGTAACGCGCGCCCACGGTGAAGTCCGAGCCGCCGCCGGGCTTGGTCTGCGCATGCTTCACCGGGTCGTAACGGAAGATGCCGCGACCATGGTAGTAGGGATTCATGCCGCGGTCCCCGCCGCCGGGGCCTTCCTGCGTGAAGTAGCGGTCCGTGCGCTTGTGCTTCTCCGGGTCGAGCTTGAGTTCATCCAGCACGCCGTTGATGTAGGCGCGAAGGAACCTGCCGTCGTAGGTGAAACCCAGCGTGCACCATCGCTCGGCGGGCACCTCGTGCGCCGTCACGGCATAGTCCGCGCACCACGGGAACGCGCTGCCGTCGGCGCGGCGCGTGACACCGCCCTCGCTCGAAATGTGCGGCACCAGCCTGTTCGGCCCGCCGTAGGTGGGCATGTTCATGAGCAGCGCATACTGGCGCGTGCCGGTGTCGTCGTTCGCGCCCCTGCCTTCGCTCCACATGCCCGCGATGGTGCGGCTCTGCTTCAGGTTCACGATGCGCACGACGGCGAACATGCTCACCTGTGCGTCCGGACCGGAGATGTTCAGGTCGCCGGTCTCAGCGTGGGGGATTTTGAAATACTGCTTCCCGTCCAGCTCCGCCGCGAAGCCGGAGAACGGTCCGCCCGCGACGCGTGGAATCGGCCCGCCGACTTCTGCAAGCGGATGCGGGGACTTCGTGCCGGAGGAAAGCCGCGGCCGGCCGGCGGCCTCCCCAAACGTCCAGAAGGCGACGAGGCCCGGTGTCTTTTCAACAACGGAGGAATTGCCGGTCGGAGCGGCGGCGTCCGCGCCCACGATGACGGCAAGCAGTGCCACGGAAAAGAAAGCGCGGTATTTCACGATTTTGGTGGAAGGGATGATTGCACAAACGGCAGGAGGAGTTCTATCGCAAGTTCTTCAGCCGCCACCAGGCGCTTTCCACCCAGAAGAACTGCGAGTAGTAGAGCCGCGCGTAGTCGTAGTGGGCGATGACGCGCTCCACGTCGGCGGCGCGCTGTTTGAGGATGGTTGCATCGGGAGCCAAAGTGACCACCCAGGCCGCCGCCGTCGGTTCGCGGATGAACTCGGTCTCCTTGGCGCGGCGTGGCGAGATTTTGAGGAAGTTGCGTAACTGCAGATGGGCGAGATCCTGCGCCTCCTGCTCAGTCTGCTGCGGCTTCCAGTCCTTGTTCATCACGCGCCAGTCCATCTCGAAGCGGCTGGTGTCGGCGTTGTCGAACTTTTCAGCCATCGGCAGGCTCTTGAAGGCAAGATCGGCGCTGGCTTGCAGGCCCCTGGCATACGCCGCCCGGATCGTTTCATCCTTTTCCATCTCCCACAGCGCCCGCACGGCTCCGACGCAGGTGCAGGAGGTCCAAGTGTGATACTTCGCATACTCAAAGACCATGCCGTGCTCGCAAATCTCGAGTCGGGTGCGGTTGTCCTTGCCGCCGCGCTCCACCAGCGCATCCCGGTAGAGCTTGTCCCACTTCGCATCGCCCGTGACGGCGTGCAGCGCCTTGCAGAGGAAGAGCATGCGCGGCGCGTTGTCGAAGGAGAAGCCGGTGAACGCACCGCGCCTGTTGAACGGGGCCTCGGCAGGCATGGCCCACTTCAGTCTCACGATCTCCTCCGCCGTCTCCACGAGATGCGTCGTGATGCGTTTCCGCTCCTCGTCCGTTGCCAGCCCTGAGTCGAGATAACGCCACAGGCCGAGGAACCACGGCAGCGTCTGGTCGTTCGATCCCATCGGGTAATGTGATTTTCCGTCCGCGCCCACGCCGCGCCCGACGAAGCCTTTCACCTCGCTGATCGAGTTGAGCAGCAGCAGGCCCTCCATCAGGAGACGCGCCCTGGCCGCATCCTCCGGCGACTTCGTATGCCGCCAACGGTTCACCGCCGCGTCCATGTAGAGGCCGTTGAACATCGCGCCGTTCTCAATCGGCGCCCACCAGCCCAGGGCGTTCGGCTTTCCCGCACGAAGCTCCTCGGGCGTCGGCAGGCTCACCGAGCCGTCGAGGTCGGCGAAGTCGATCATGATGCCGTGGGGGTCGATGAAGCGGCGCCAGATCTCGCGGTGAGCTTGTTCCGCAGCTGTCGCAGCGGCTGCGGCGCGGCTGCATGGAATCAAAGCCGCTCCAAATGAGGTGGTCGCAGTCAGGGTTAGGAATGTGCGGCGGTTCATGGTGGTTGGGATGGCGATGGAAATCAAAACTCCGGCGGTCCGTTCAGGTGCTCGCATTTCTCCGGCAGGCCGGGGATGAAATCCACGACCTGCTTTTGCAAGCGGAGTTTGTCCTGCAAGGCCGCGACGCTCACCTTTTGGACATCGCCTCCATCCTTCGCAGCCATCGCGGCGGCGACGCCGGCGGCGTGGCCGGTGATCATCCAGACGCTTTCCAGTCGCAGCGTGCAGAAGGCGACGTGCGTGTAGCTGGCCGCTCCGGGGACGAGGAGATTGGTGCATTCGGCGGGCTTCGGCGTGAGGGCGCGATACGGGATTTGATTCGCATGGCCCATGCGCCAGATGCGGCCTTCGTTGACGAACTCGTTTTCGTTCAGGGCGACGCGCTGGACGTGATGGCAGTCGATGAAGTGGCTGCTCATGCCGATGCTGTCGGGCTTGCGGCGGTCGGTCTGCACATCGTGCTGCGTCATCACATGGCCGCCTCTCATGCGGCGGGCTTCGCGGACGTAGAGCTGGCAAGGCAGGTGGCCGTTGTCGGCGAACTCGTCCTTGTGCAGGCCGAGGGTTTTCATTTCCTTCCGCACCTTCGCGGGCACGGCTTCGTCGCTGGCGAGGAAGTGCAGCAGGCCCAGCGTGTAGTCCATGTGGTCCTGGTAGATGCGCGCGC
>Ga0172379_10009696_pt1 | contig 11818 bp, 5 predicted proteins | sample GrowelOW334metaG_FD_119756 | JGI IMG/M metagenome (GOLD analysis project Ga0172379, IMG submission 119756) | Groundwater microbial communities from an aquifer near a municipal landfill in Southern Ontario, Canada - Groundwater well OW334 metaG | ecosystem: Environmental > Aquatic > Deep... | reverse complement strand
TTGAAGTCCTAAAAATGAATAATGTTTATGAACGCTTTAAAATATAAAATGCCCCGCTTAAAACAAATTGCACGTTCTAAGCGGGGCAAAAATTTCAAATTATTTGAGCAGAACCATTTTTTTAATTTTTACAAAATCCCCCGATTGGAACCTGTAGAAATAAGCGCCACTTGCAAAAGCTTTTGCGTTAAAGGAAACTTGATACGTTCCGGCTTCTTTCACTTCATCAACCAACGTTGCAACTTCTCTTCCAAGAATATCAAATACTTTAAGGGATACCTTGCCGGTTACCGGTAGTTGGTAACTTAACCTGGTTTCCGGGTTAAATGGATTTGGATAATTCTGTGATAAAGCAAATTCATTCGGGATAGTATTTTTTACTTCGTCCACAGATACAAGATTTTTCGCCGTGATTTTATGAGTTGTATAAAGGTCTTCAACTTCAGTTTGAGAGAGAGCCTTTTTAAAGATCGCTACGTTATCAATTTTCCCTTTAAAGAATGAAATAGTTCCGGATGCAGCACTTTTCCCTAACATGGCAACTTGGCCCGGCTTAACAGTTCCCGTTAATGGAAGTGTTCCTTTTTTTACTCCGTTTAAATAAATCATTGCATTTGTTCCATCAAAAACACCAACTGCATTAATCCATTGTCCGGTTATTAAATCCACTTGAGGAATTCCCGGACGTGCAGCGCCTGCTGTTGAGGTAACTTTGAAGCGCAATTCCTTATTTCCTTTGTCTTCATACATTACATATTGATCATCATGTGAATCAAACAAAGGGCCGGTTCCTAAAAGCATTTCTGTCGGGAGATATTCTAACTTCATCCAAACTGAAACAGACACCAATCCGCCAGGTATATCAAATGAGGGCGATTGAGTAAATAGTACATAGTCATCCGTTCCGTTAAACATCAGAGAGTTTCCCGAAAATCCGGGAGCAACACTTGTTGTGCTCATAAAAATTCCGTTATTCGTATTTGCAGTAGCATCGAATAGTGTATCAACCCGTGTATCATCCATCGAATAATAAGCAACGATATCGGATGAGTGAGGAGTAAATGTAAAATCGTAAGCGCTTCCGACAATGCTAACATTTGGCGTGGCTGCCTTATCTTTTATATTGCTTATTCCAAGTTGATGAACTGCTGCAGTTAAAGGAGTTGTAGTAAGAATAACCGTTTTTCCGTCTAAGGCAACTTTTGCACTGATAACGGTTTGGGCTGAATTATCAATTGCATAGTTTGCAATATTTTCAGCTGAGGTTTTGTCAACCAACTCATTGAATTCCGCAACCACTTTCGTCTCTTTTTCTTTAGCGGTTAAGTAAACAATGTTAGGCGCTTTTGTATCAGTCGCAGTATTTGCCGTTGCTTCATTGCTGAAATTTAAACTCTTCAACGCTACCGAGTTTTTCGCTTTTATTCTATAATAGAATGTTCCGTTCTCAATGTTTGTTTCGTCCGTAAATTGTGTTTGATTTCCAGCTACCGTTGCTATAAGTGTTGCAGCTTCAGGTGTCGCATCCCGATAGACTTCATATCCCATCATGGCGCTTTCAAAGGTAACTGCCGGAGTCCAACTTAAAGTTACATCAGTTTCATTTACAACAGGAGCATTTAAAACAACATCCGTAGGGTTAGGGCTCTCTCCCGCTGCTTTTGTTTTATTATAAAGATCAATTACTTCCTGATATGTTAAAGCTTTATTTAAAACCAGCACGTTATCAATTTTTCCGCTGAAGAAAGAAGTTCCACTTTTGCCAAGAGTTGCAACCTGTCCTTTGTTTACGGTACCTGTTAGCGGAAGTGTTCCTTTTAGGAGACCATTCATATAAATTTTAGCGTTGACTCCGTCATACACTCCAACCACGTGGATCCATTCACCTGTTTTCAGATCCGCAGCATTTATAGCCGGTCTGGCTGCGCCACCTGAGGTAGCTACTTTAAATCTTAACTGATTATTTCCTCTATCTTCATAGATTACGTAATTATCTGTTTCTGAGTCGAAAATTGGACCAAAAGCTGCAGGAAGGTCAGCAGGCAAGTATTTAAGTTTTGTCCAAACAGAAACAGAAACTAATCCGGTTGAAATATCAAACGAAGCGGAAGGTTGGAATTGAACATAGTCATCTACTCCGTCAAATTCCATAGCATTACCAAGAAAACCTTCGGAGATAACCGGACCGTTTTTAGTTACACCATTATTAGCATTTACCGTTGCATCTTTTGCAAGTGTATCTACTCCAACTATTTCTGTTTCATCTAACTTGTAAAACGCAACAACATCCGAGGTAAGGTTATGATGCAAAAAGATCGTTGAACTTGTCACCATCTTGTTGGGAGTTATTGCTTTGTCCAAAACATTTTTAACGGTAATCGTATAAGTTGTATCTCCCAACTGCGTAGTTGTAAGAAGTACCTGTCTTGAATCAAGCAGCAATTTAGCGCTAAGTACCATTACCGATTTATTGATTGTATAATTCGCCGGTGTTTCAGCGGTGGTTTTGTCAACTCTTTCGCTAAATTCGACTACTACGGTTGCTGTATCTCCACTTGACGACACAAATGAAACGCTAGGTTTGGTGATATCCACACCGGTAGTTGCAGTGACTTCGTTACTATAATTGGCGCTTAATATACCAGCATTATTTTTTGCTTTTACTCGATAGTAATAACTTTGATTTTCGATATATGTTTCATCAGTAAATTGTGTAACATTTCCCACCGTTGCAAGAAGTGTTGTTGGCGAAGAAACTCCATCGCGATAGATAAGATAATTAGAAATTCCACTTTGAAGGTCTTCTGCAGGTTGCCAATTTAAAGTGACTCTTGTCTCAGAAATAACTGTAGTGTTTAAAGCCACATCCGTTGGCGGTGTATCATCTGCCAAAGCAATTAAGACGTCAGGAGCGTCAGTTGTAATTCCGTCAACGATGGTTGTTTTTATCAATGGGATCATTTGTGCAGCACTATTGATTGTCCAAGCGTTGTACAAAACATTTTTGGAATGGGCATAATCAATGATCGCTTGAGTCGTTGTTCCGCCGCTTCCAACCCATTCCCCACCAATATTTGCAACTTGATCAATATTAAAATTTGTGATTGTACCAAAAAGTTGAACTGAAATCGTTGTATCCAAGCTTTTTACTTGAGATATCTGAGCAAAATTAAAACTAGAGACAACTACTCTCGACTGCATTCCATAGTCTTGAATCATTTTTACAACTTTAGCCACAATTGTAGCGTTTGAGGACTTGATCTCTGCAACAATCCCAATATTATTTGGATCTGACTTTGCAGTAAAAAGTGCCTCGGAAAATGTTGGTATTTTTTCACCTGCAAATGCAGCGTTAAACCAAGAACCTGCATCTAATGCACGAAGTTGAGCATAAGTCATTGAGCTAACGCTTCCCGTTCCACTCGTTGTCCGGTTCACAGTGTCATCATGCATGATCATTAATGAGTCGTCACTCGTAAGCTGAATATCAAGTTCAAAATAATCAGCTTTTAATGCTACAGCTTTATTCCAAGCCGAGGCTGTATTTTCAGGTGCCAGATAAGAGCCGCCGCGGTGGGCGATAACTTTAACACCGGCAAAACTATTCATGCTAAGTAAGAAAGCATATGCTACCATGCTTAGTTGAAACCATTTTTTCATTTGTTTCTCCTTTTTTTAAGTTTCATAATCTATATTATTCCTGTACCGGAATAGTATAACACTTTTAATCTTTTGTTTTTATGGTATCAGAAAATTATGTCATTGAATTAAGTGTGGCAATAGCACGTTCGTGGTATCTTTAATCTCTGCGCAAAAAATGACCTATCATTGTTATCTCAATTGATAAGCAAAAATCGTTCAAGCCAAAGTACGGTAGATTGTATTAGTAGTTTCAAGGAGGATCGTCATTTCCTTTAGTTATTAAGTAATATCTCCGCCAGTACTGCATAGTGATCTGATGGAAGGAAACCATCAAATGAATCTGAAAGCGTTCCATGTGATAAAACCGATATCCCTTTTTTCACAAAAATAAAATCTATCGGCTTGGCAGGTTTTGCCAAGATATCAAATCCCGTAAATGTTCCGCCGGGACCATGATGCTTTGTTTGTGAAATGGATTCAGAATCAAAAAGTTCTATGGAAGAATTTAAATCCGATTTTGCTGTAACAACTTTATATGCAGGGGAATCGGGAAATGAATTAAAATCCCCCGTGAAAATTATTGGGAAATTACAGCAAATCTCTTCCATTTTTTTCTTGATGAGTTTTGCGCTTTCAAGTCTTGCAACTTCTCCTTCGTTATCTAAATGAGTGTTAAAGAGATAAAAAAAATTGCCGGTTATGTTATCTTTGAACTTTCCGTAGGTTGTAATTCTTTGATAGGCGGCATCCCATCCTAAACCGGGATGATCTGGCGTTACGGAGCACCAAAAAGTAGTGGTTTCTAATGTATCAAATCTATCTTTTCGGTAAAAAATAGCGGTGAATTCCCCAGCTGCCTTTCCGTCATCACGACCGATTCCGAACCAACTATATTCCGGTAACGACTGCTGGATGTAATCTATCTGATGTTTTTGTGCCTCCTGCAGTCCGACAATATCAGCTTTGTGAAACCTTATCATACTTACGAAATTGTCTTTCCGCTTGTCCCAAATATTTTCTCCGTCATTTGGACTATCAAGCCTAATATTAAAGGTCATCACTCTTAATGACTGCGGCAAAACGCTTGTTGTAATCACAAAAAACAAGAGCAGCAAACTACTAAAAACCAACTTATTTATTTTCATGAATGACCATAGCTCCTAATTTCATTTTACTATATTTTAGTACGTATCTATTAATGCGTTACAACAAATGTTCTTCATAAACTTTTGAGACCGCCCCAGAACGTGTGTTTACGTGAAGTTTGATGTAGATATTTTTTAAGTGCGTGTTAACCGTATGGAAACTAAGAAACAATTTATCGGCAATTTGTTGTTTCGTTAAACCCGCCACCATATAGTGCAAAATTTCCTTTTCGCGGTCTGATAATCCGTAATCCGCTTTTTTAGGTTTAAACTGAGCGAACATTCCTAATACTTTATGAGCAATCTGCATGTTCATCGGAGCGCCTCCGGCAAGAACTTCCTTGATCGCTTCAATTACTTTTTCAGGAGGCGAATCTTTTAATAAATAACCGGATGCCCCTGCGCAAATCGCGTTGAATACTTTATCGTTATCGTCATAAACCGTAAGAATAACAATCAGTGTTGACGGAGAAAGTTCCTTAAATTTTTCGATCCCTTGGATTCCGCTCATCCCCGGAAGTCCGATATCAGACAAAATTACATCCGGTAATTCATCTGTTGAGAACATTGGAAGTGCTTCCTCGCATGAAAAAAATGAGTGAGAACACTGCATCCCTTCGGTTGCATTTATCAATCCTGCCATTGATTTCCGATATCGAAGATTATCTTCAACTAACCAAATATTTATAATGTTTTTGTCCGTAACTTTTACTTTTTTCAATTTAGAAAACACTTCAAGTTAATTTATTGAAATTAGTTTCACTATACCACGTTCGTGGCATTTCTTGCATCATTTGAGAATAAAACGGATTATTGTATTTCATATATTCTACTTCGTTAAAACTTTCAAAATAACCAGTGTTCCATTTCCCAATTTACTCGTCACTTCCAATACCGCTTTAATATTATCAGCCCGTTTTTGGATGCTCAATAATCCATAATTCTTTTTAACTTTCTCAATATCAAAACCTTTCCCGTCGTCTTGAATTATGATTTTCAGAATATAAGGTTCTTTTAAAAGATCAATGGAACATTTTTTAGCAGCTGAATGACGAATGACATTTGTTAATACTTCTTTATAGATTAAAAAAATATTTCGCCTAACTTCAAGGCTGAACAGGTCTAGCCTAATTCCGGGCGAAGAGTTGAACGACCATTCTAACCCGACTAATAATTTTGCTGCGGTTTCTTTCATCTTAAATATTATATCTTCGCCGGCGTCGTTTTTAGGATTGATGAACCAGATAATATCTCTCATCGCATCAATTGTTTCCATAGCGGTTTTACTAATATCCGAAGAGAGTTCGCGCTCAATTTGATTAAGCGTATTACTTCGCAGCAACATTTGGCCATCTACACTAATGCTGCTTAGGTTACTTCCAATTTCATCATGTAAATCACTTGCAATATCATAACGGATGCGCTCAATTTTTAACAGTTGATTAACCCTGTACTCGTAAATAAATATTCCGATCAAAATAACGGCGATAACCACAATTAGCCTGAACCACCAGGTTGTCCACCACGCAGGTAATACAATAATGGAAAGTGAAATGGGTTGACTCCAAACAAAATCAGCATTACTTGCTTTAACAAAAAAAGTATATTTTCCCTGGCGGAGATCTGTATAAAACGCAGTTGTACGGCTTCCAGCATTTACCCAACCGGGATCCACCCCCTTTAGCATATAGGCGAAAGAATGTTTTAGTTTCGGGACGAAATCCAACACTGCAAATTCAATTGAGATAAAGTTCTGATCATGATTGAGAACGATCTCCTTCATGGAAGCAAGCGCTTTGGGCAGTACAACTTCTTTATCGAATACATGGAACGATGTAAACGTAATGGGTGATAAAATTGTATCCACTTTGATCAAGTCGGGGTAAAAAGAAACAAACCCGTTCATGCCGCCAAAGTACATTTCGCCCGATTTACTTTTATAACTGGCGCGCCAATTAAATTGATTATGGACGAGTCCGTCAAACACATCATAAACCCGGAAAGTATTTGAAGTAGGCGAGTACTTTGCCAGTCCATTTAAAGTGCTCACCCACAAATTGCCGCCTTTGTCTTCTTGAACACCGAAGACCACATCATTCGGAAGTCCGTTATACGTAGAGAAATGATAAAACTTACCTGTTTTTTTGTCAAACTTATTAACACCTCCACTGTGAGTTCCCACCCAAATAAATCCTTTTGAATCTTCAATGATCGCAGTTACTTTGCTTGAACTCAAGCTAAAAGAATTTCTTACATCCGGGACAAAGTGAGATAATTTTTGTTCATCCGGAGAATAACGATACAATCCGTCAAGCCAGGTTCCAATCCAAAGATTTTCCTCACTATCTTCAAACAAAGCATTTACCGAAAGTGCCGACGGGAAAGAACCGGCACCATTTTTTAGATCCGGTTTATAAGGGGTAAAAGATTCTTTTTCACGGTTAAAGATTTGCAGTCCGTCATTTGTCCCGATAAGAAATTGCCCCTTCCGGATTTCTAAAATTTGCTGCACCCAATTTGAAATAATGCTGTTGGATTTTTTTGCATCGTGAAGATAGTGTTTAACTACACCTGTTTTCGGATTAAAAAGATTCAATCCGCCGTACTGGGTACCAATCCAAACCAACCCTCTTTTATCCTCGTATAGAGTTACTACATCATAATTAGAAAGACTGTGCTGTTTATCCGTATAATGATTAAAATGTGAAATACTGCTGGAATTAAGATCAATTTTATCAAACCCCATTCCGCCAAAACCAACCCACAAAGAATTATTTTCCCCCTCGCAAAAACTGCTTACCACCCTCCCGCCAAGACTTGTTTCGCGCAAAGGGAAATGCCTGTATTGCAAAAATTGCTTCGTTGCCGGGAGTTTGTTTAACCCATCTTCCGTTCCGATCCATAAATTGTTATTCCGGTCTTCATACAGCCAGCGAATTCGATCAGCGGAGATTGAGTTCGGGTTGTCTTCTTCATTTAAGAAAGCATTGAGAATATTATTCCCAGAACGTTTTCTCTCACCGGTTTTATCATAGTAAAATAATCCGCGATAATCATATGTTCCAATCCAATATTTACCAAAATGGTCCTTTAGTATTTGCCTAATAGGAGTGGTTAACCGATTTTTTTCTTCAACAGAAAAATTTGGTTGATGTGTAATTTTGTAAGTATTTAAATCGAATACATCAATGCCTGAAAAAGTCGAAAGCCAAAGATATTTATCATCATCATTTAAAAGATGCCAGACACCATTGTTGGCAATCGAGTGAATGTTTGAATCATCGTGTGTAAATTGTTTAAAGGTTTCTGTCTGCGGGTTGAATTGGATCAATCCATTGTTCCAAGTACCAATCCACAAAAATCCTTTTTTATCTTCAATGATAAAAGTAATATTATCCGCGGGAAATAAATTTTTACCTTTTAGTTTAGTGTGGTAGGAAGTTACACTTCCAATTTTTCGATTAAGTAAATTCAGCCCTCCGGTAGTAGTTCCGTACCAGAGGTTATTTTGTTGATCTTCATAAATACACTGGATATAATCATCAAGTGGTGAAGGGGAATCCCCTCTTGAAAAAGTTTCATACATTGCATTATACTTGCATAAACCTCCCCCCCAAGTGCCTACCCAGAGGGAGCCATCTCGGCTTTCCAGTAAACTCATTACGTAGTTTTCGGGAAGTGATGTAGAGTCAAGGGGAATGTTCTTAAACACTTTAAAAGTTCGACCGTTGTAACGGTTGAGTCCGTCTTTTGTAGCGATCCACAAAAAGCCATCGCTAGTTTGCAGCATGCAATTAATTGAATTGTTCGACAATCCATCTTCGATTGTTAGCCGCTCAAATGCAAAAGAACGGAATTGCGCTATGCTCATATTGCAGAGAGAGCAGAGGTAAAAGAAGATCAATATTTTAATAAAAAGTTTTAGCATACTGATACTTCGTTATAAATCATTTTCAATTTTACTTATTTGGTTATTTAAAATAATCAAATAAGTTAATTAGTAAAATTTACTCGTAATAATTATAAAAAATTACGAGAAGTTAATATTTCACCGAGAAGTTTTTCTCTCACCATTTTTAAAAAGCAAAAGAAGGCTGTTTCAAAACCACTGCTCCGCAACAGCCTCTTCAGCTACTTGCCACAACTAACAACAAGAAAATTATTTCAGAACGATCATTCGTTTCGTTTGCACAAAGCTACCGGCACGGAGTTGATAAAAATATACGCCGGAGGCGTATCCGCCTTTGGAAGTAACTCCGTTTGAAAGCGGTTGGTGGTTGGTAGCCAGTTGAGTGTTGTAAGTAATTTTATGAGTTCCCGCGTGCTGCTCTTCATTCACTAGTGTAGCAACTTCATTACCAAGAATATCAAATACTTTTAACGTTACATAACTTCCAACTGCCAATTGATACTCGATAGTTGTGCTTGGATTAAACGGATTTGGATAATTTTGGAATAGATCAAAATCATTTACTCTTTCTGTTTCATCAGTAAGCGCTGTAGTTTTTTTTTGACCGTAAACTTCAAATTCGTTTAAAACATAACCTGAATCGGCGATAAACTTTTTTGTGCACTGCAATCGTAAATATCTTCCGCTACCAGAAAGATTCGTAATATCTTCAATGCCTCCGGTTCCGGCGCTTTGCGTATAAATGGTAGCGAGGGCGCCTGCTTCACTTACTGATTGCAATTTATAAGCTATTCCGTAATTTCTTCCCCAGTTTAAAACTACTCGTTTAAAATCTATCAGCTTTTCAAAATCAATATAAATCCAGGGAGAAGATTCATTCTTACTTTTCCATGCGGTTGCAGAGTCACCATCAATTGCATTCGCTGTTGAATAATTTGTTTGTGCTGTAGAAGATTTTACGATTCCATCTAAGGAGCGATTAATTTCTCCCGCCGGAAGAAGTTGAATAGAAATTTCTTTCATGTCAGACGTATCACCGGTGGTACTGAGCTTATAAATAGTTGAGGATGAAGGAGCGACGGTTTTACTTCCGTTTGCCTCTACTTGAAGATTATCAAAAAAAACTTGCGACTCTGTTGCTGTTGTCCAAAAGATCAGCGATGAATCCCCCGTTCCGATTTCAAGATTTCTCGGCTTCGCATAAAATGATTTTATTTTCCCCGGTCGTAGATATTGCAGATTAATCCTGATGGTATCAATTCTATCATTACCTTTTGAAATAAGTGTGTAGGTTGTGGTTTCAACCGGATTAACTATTAATGAATCGATTGCATTCACCGAGTTACCATTCAAAGTTACCTGGGAACCGGTTGTGGTTTCCCAATAAAGCGTGACCGATTCTCCTTTTTCAAAAAAACTTTTATTCGAATTGAAATATCTAGTTATTCCCGCTGCGCTGTTGAGGATCGCATCTTTTGCAATCTGCGCCATCAAAGCATAACCCTGAGCATTTGGATGAACGCCGTCTGGAAATAGCAATGCGTTGTTGAGCATTGGAGTATTAAAATCAATAAAGTCTGTCATTGCAGTTTCTTTTACCGAATCAATTATCGGGATTAAAAGTTTTAGAATTGAATCTCTAATTCCCCAAGCCGTTTGATAAACCGGACAGGGACGAGAAATAAATATTTGTGGTTTAACTTTTCCCTTTCTGAATTCATTTATCAGATCGAGATAGTCGGAGAAAACTTCATTCTTGTAAACCCAATTCTGCGGTTTGGTATCATTCGTTCCAAGTTTAATGATAACGATTTGCGGTTGAAAATCTTTTGCATCAACAAACGCCGGGTCTTTCCAATAAGGATAATCTCCTTTTTTTAATAATGTTCTTGCGGAAACACCAAAATTCTTCACATCGTAATGAGCGCCTAATAATTTACCAAGTTGTGTTGGATAGGTTAAATCACCCGTTACACCTGCGCCGAAAGTAATGCTGTTCCCTACACATGCAATACGGATCGGTTTTATTTGCGCGTGAGCAGAAAGATGAAAAAGAAAGAATAGGAATATCGAAAGCGTTACCGGCCGAAATATTTTCATAAAAATTTCATTATTACTAAATAAAATTTGATTAACACACGAGAAATTTACATCATTAATTTCGTCACTAAAAAAAAGAGTGACGGTGGACAAGAGAAGTCACTCTCTCCGGGAGATCGACTTATTTCATCAGAACAAGTTTTTTTGTCTCAACAAAATCTCCGGCTTGGATCTTATAGAAATAAATTCCACTGCTCAATCTGCTGCCATCAAGCGTAGTCTGATAAGTTCCGGCAGATTGCTCTTGATTTACTAAAATCGCGACTTCTTTTCCTAAGACATCATAAACAATGAGGGAAACAAAGTTGTTCTCCGGCAATTGATAATTAATCTTCGTAATAGGATTAAACGGATTCGGATAGTTTTGAGAAAGGTTGAAATTATTTGGTGATTCGACCGGATAATCTTCTTCAACATCATTTATCCACCCCAGTTTTTCATTAATAAAACTTGCGAGTTTTTGACCCATCACTAAATGGTGGCGTACGCGCGGATGTTTTGTCCATGCCGGATCAAACGGAAAAAAGTATGTGTCTATATTTGTGTCGTTGTCCGCCGTTCGCATATATTGTACGGCTCCCTCAATATACCCGGGCCAGGGTGATCCCGTTTTTGTAGCATCCATACTGCCTAATGAACAAACAATAAAAGCATCCGGATGATTGATGCGAATTTCCCTTATGAAATTTACGTATGCGGTTGTTATTTGAGATGAATCTCTTGTACTAAGGAGCCAACTATCATTCTGAAAAAGATTTACTACAACTACATCGGGATTAAATTTATTAAAATCCCACTTACTATCTGCGCTTTCCGGATTCAGCCGATAATAATATTGAGACATTACCTGGTCAAACCAACTGATCATAACACCGATCCCACTTTTTGCAATGCACAAATATTCAGCATTTAACAAGCGTGAGGCGATTGCACCGTATGCCAAAAAATTGTTTTCCTGTGATAGATTATCATCAGCGCCGTTATCGGGAGCTTCATTCCCATATCCACAGGTAATCGAATC
>Ga0172379_10009695_pt1 | contig 11819 bp, 13 predicted proteins | sample GrowelOW334metaG_FD_119756 | JGI IMG/M metagenome (GOLD analysis project Ga0172379, IMG submission 119756) | Groundwater microbial communities from an aquifer near a municipal landfill in Southern Ontario, Canada - Groundwater well OW334 metaG | ecosystem: Environmental > Aquatic > Deep... | reverse complement strand
GAGAAACGGTTTTACGTAAAGGCGCTTTAGAAGGCTTAACTTTGCCGGGTAAACTGGCTGACTGCTCAACCCGCGATGCCAGTAGATCCGAGCTGTATATTGTTGAAGGTGATTCTGCTGGTGGTTCAGCCAAACAAGGCCGCAATCGGGAATTCCAGGCCATTCTGCCACTGCGGGGTAAAATTTTAAACGTGGAAAAAGCCCGCTTGGATAAAATGCTGGCCAATAACGAATTAAAATCTTTAGTTATTGCTTTGGGCACCAACATCGGCGAACAGTTTGAAATTGATAAATTAAGATATGACCGCATCATCATTATGACGGATGCTGATGTTGACGGCTCCCATATCCGGACTTTGCTTTTAACTTTATTTTATCGCTACTTTCCAGACATTATCAGACAAGGCCATTTATATATCGCTCAACCGCCGCTTTACAGCGCTAAAAAAGGCAAAGAAGTTACTTGGCTTTATAGCGATGGCGACTTAGAAGAATTTAAAAAGAAAAATAAAATTGGTGATGAAGCCTTGGCAGTTGTCAGTACTGAAGAAGAGCCAACTGAAGAAACTTTGGTGGAACAAAATTTAGCCAAAGAAAAATCGGCAAAAATGACAATTCAACGTTATAAAGGTCTGGGTGAAATGAACCCGGAACAGCTTTGGGAGACAACGATGGATCCGGCTCAAAGAATCATGAAGCAAGTTACTGTTGAAGATGCCACCAAAGCTGATGAAGTTTTTGATATCTTGATGGGTTCAGAAGTTGCTCCCAGAAAACAGTTTATCCATGCTCACGCGAAAAGCGTAAAAAATTTAGATATCTAATTTACAACCTTACAACAAAAAAAATAAAAGGCTGCCAGTTGAACCCCGGCGGCCTTTCGCCATATTATAGATACAGAGAACTGCGGATGATGCTAGGCATTATCCACCTCTCGGCCAGCTTGCAACAAAATCGTGAAAGCATTAACTTCGTCTTGGGTGATAGGCGACCCTGCCTCAGCAGCTCGAGAAGCTCTTGCCTTCAGCTCCGAGGTAAAAAGTATCTGCAGATCTACAGGAATCTGAGTTCTGCAAAAAGGGCAGCTGATGATAATTGAATTACCATTAGGATGCGCTTTTAGCCTTGCAAGCAACTCTATCGTCAGTCTGAACCCAACAACAAAACTCGTCTTACACCGCTGACAGTCAACTTTCAGAAAGCAGCGAACTGACTCATCAGCCATGGTATTTCCTCCTGTGATTACACAATTCCCAACTCCCTGTTTGTTGGGACATGGCCTAAACTTCCTAGGGCTGCGACGATGGCGGCACACTCCTGTGGACCAATAGCCTCCTCTGGATTAATAGGTGGTTGACCTTCTTCAAACAAACCTTCATTAAGAAGTTCCCAGGGAGTCAACTCCCTGCCCTCGTCCTCCGGCTCATCGAGGTCTGATTCCACAGCTTTTGGGTCAACGACGTAGTCCCAGATTGTTTCCTCCAAATCGGGCTGGCGACCATTACGGATTATTCGGACAAATGGTCCTTTACATTGTTCGCAGGTGACCTGAACAAAGTACAGATTCGGGCCGGGCCAAGACACAGTCGTATAAACATTTGCCCGGCAGCAAGGACACTTCAGTTTGATCCTCAGTTCTTCCATTGTATCCTCTCCTCTTACCACCCCTTCTGCCAGAAGGTAATTGCTGGTTTTAACTATTTTATCACCTTTCACCCCAATAAAACAAGATTTTCGCACTTCAGCGACTAGCCTCTTGACTTTAATTAATCCCTTATGGTAAAATAGGTTTAATATAGAATAAAGAGCCCAAAGGGGCTTTTTAAAAATCCTACATAATGCCAATGATGCAAATATATTAGTATTATATAATTTATATCTATGAATGTTCTCACCCGTTTAACTAACTACCTCAAAGCCTCCCAGCAAGAGCTGAAAAAGGTTGTCTGGCCTTCGAAAAAAGAAGTGATCCGGCACACTCTTTTAGTAATCGGCATTAGCGTCGGGGTGGCGGCTTTTTTAGGCATTGCTGATAAAATCCTGGAATTAGTCATCAGTTTTATTATTTAGCCCCAGCAGAGATTAAATTCGGGACAATCTGATAATAAATTTAAATTAAAATATTTTTAATAAATAATATATCCCCTACTTTAATATTCAAATCAAAGTGGGAGACTACTACCGGGTATGCCAAAACAAACACTTCAACAAGGTCGACGCTGGTATGTTATCCATACCTATTCTGGCTATGAGGAAAATGTCAAAAGAAACCTTGAACAAAGAATTGAATCAATGGATATGGAAGATAAAATTTTTAGCGTCTTGATTCCGACCGAGAAAAAAATAAAAATAAAAAATGGCAAGCGGAAGGTAGTAACAGAAAAAATCTTTCCCGGTTATGTTTTGGTGGAGATGGTCGTTGATGATAATTCCTGGTACGTGGTCAGAAATACGCCAAATGTCACGGGCTTTATTGGCTCGGGAACAACCCCGACCCCGATTTCCGAAGGGGAAATTAAAAATCTGCAGAAACGAATGGGTGTGGAAGAACCAACCTTTAAAATTGATGTTACTGTGGGCGCACCAGTTCGGATTGTTGACGGCCCATTCAAAGGCTACGAAGGCAAAGTCAATAAAATTGATGAGGACCGCGGTAAAATTAAAGTCCTGGTCAACATGTTCGGCCGGGAAACTCCAGTTGAGTTAGACTTCCTTCAGGTGAAAAAAATCTAATACCTAATTTCCTAGTTCCTAATTCCTAATTCCTAACAATATGGCTAAGAAAGTAAAAACAGTAATCAAATTACAAATTACCGGCGGCCAAGCGACTCCGGCGCCCCCAGTCGGGCCGGCTTTAGGTCAACATGGCTTGAACATTGCTGAATTCTGCCAAAAATTCAATGAGGCAACAAAAAATAAACAAGGAGAAGTGACACCGGTGGAAATTACCGTTTATGAAGACCGGACATATACTTTTATTACCAAAACTCCCCCAGCCGCCGAATTACTAAAGAAAGCGGCCGGCATTCAGAAAGGCTCGGGTGAAACTTTAAAGAAAAAAGTTGGCAAAGTTACCAAAGCTCAGATTCGAGAAATTGCCGAAAAGAAAATGCCTGACCTTAATGCCAAAGACCTGGCCGGAGCGATGAAAACAATTGAAGGTACGGCTCGCCAGATGGGCCTAGAAGTAGTTGAATAATTAATAACTTGCGGGAGAGTTTAAAAACTCATTGACCGCGAAGGAAAAAATATGAGCCGTTCAAAACGCTATCAGGAGGCAGTCAAAAAAATCGATAAAAACAAAATTTACCCAATTGCTGAAGCAATCAAACTGGTTAAGGAAACCGCCACGACAAAATTTGATAGTTCCGTGGAAATCCATGCCCGGCTCGGTGTTGACCCAAAAAAAGGTGAGCAGCAGGTCCGCGGCGCCGTCACTCTGCCTCATGGCACGGGCAAAACTAAAAAAATCGCAGCCATTGTTACGCCCGACAAAGAAAAAGAAGCTAAAGAGGCCGGAGCCGACATTGTCGGTAGCCAGGAATTGATTGATGAAATCAAAAAAACCAGCAAAATTGACGCCGATATTGTTTTGGCCATACCGGAAATGATGGCCAAGTTGGCCGTAATCGCCAAGATCTTAGGTCCTAAAGGCCTGATGCCTTCACCAAAAAATGAAACTATTACCACTAACCTGAAAAAAACCATTGGCGAACTGAAAAAAGGCAAAGTTAACTTCAAAAATGACGACACCAGCAATGTCCATCAAATAATCGGCAAGGTTTCTTTTTCAGAAAAGCAATTGCTAGAAAACTTCCAAGTTTTGATCGAAGCCATTAAAAAAGCCAAACCTTCAAGTGCCAAGGGTACTTACCTACAAAATGTCAGCATTTCCTCGTCAATGGGGCCAGGAATAAAGGTTCAATTATAAATTCTCGATACTAAAAACTTTAGCCGCGGAATTGAGTCCGCGGCTTTTGTTACTAAAAAATGAATCTTTGACTAAGATAACCTAAATCTGTTAAAATATAGGGGTCGGAAATCTTAATTTATTTTCTCAATCAATCAAGAAATATGGCAGAAGAACGAACTCACTATCGCCCATCCTGGGATGACTATTTTATGGCCATTGCCAAAATTATTGCCGCCCGGGGTACCTGCGACCGGCTTTATGCCGGATCGGTTTTAGTCAAAGACAATCGAATTATTTCCACCGGTTATAATGGTTCTCCTCCCGGCCTACCGCACTGCCATGATGTCGGCCATCTAATGGAAGAAGGCCATTGCGTCCGGACCATTCACGGTGAACACAATTCCTTGCTTCAAGCAGCAGTCCAAGGCGGCACCAGTACAGCTGGTTCAACAATGTATACTAAATATAGCCCCTGTATTCACTGCACTAAATATGTCATTGCCTGCGGCGTTAAAAGAGTGGTAATCGGCAAAGTTTATCGCAATGATAAAGCAATCGATATGTTTAAAGAAGCTGGGGTCAAAGTTGACATTTATCAGGAGAACCCAGAGTGGAACGAGGAGATAAAAAAAATTTTTTCCGAAGAAATACCCGACCGGACTAATGAAGGAAAAATTAAACTAGAGGAAAAACATGGTTAAAGAAAAAATCATTATAGGCTTTATTGGTAAAATTGCTGCCGGCAAAGGAACGGTTGGCCAATACCTCAAAGAAAAACAGAATGCCTCAATTCATCGTTTTTCAACAATGTTACGCGATATTGCTGACCGGCTTTATATAGAGCAAAGCCGAGAAAACCTCCAAAAAATTTCAGGCGCTTTAAGACAAAATTTCGGCGATGATGTCTTGGCCAAAGTGATGGCCCAAGATGTTAAACGCGATGACGCCAAAGTAATTGTGATTGACGGGGTCAGAAGAAAACCCGATATTAAATATCTCCGGGAAATCCCCGGTTTTCATTTAGTTTACATCTATACCAAACAGGAGCTGCGCTATGAAAGGCTAGTGAAAAGAGGAGAAAATGTTGACGACACTAAAAAAACTTTGGAACAATTTAAACAAGACGAACTCCAGGAGGCGGAACAGCAGATTGACGAGGTGATTAAACTCACCCGCTATACCATTGATAATAATGGTGATTTAACTCATCTTTATCACCAGATTGATGACATCTTAGAAAAAATCGACAAGGTATGAGAGTTAAAATAAAAAAACTCAAATCCGAGGCAGTGATTCCAACCTACTCCCATCCCGGCGATGCGGGATTAGATCTTTACTCGCTGGAAGATTATGAATTAAAACCGGGTGAAAGAAAAAAATTTGAATTAGGATTTGCCTTAGAATTCGAAGAAGGCTATGTCGCCCTAACTCGAGATAGAAGTAGTCTAAGTGTTAAGTCAATTCATAATTTAGGCGGAGTATTTGACTGCGGTTTCCGCGGCGAATACAATTGTGGCTTAATCAACTTAAGCGATGAGCCATACCAAATCAAGAAAGGTGATCGAATTGCCCAACTAGTAATTTTTCCAATCGCTTATGCCGAGTTAGAAGAATCTGATCGGCTTGCTGATTCTAGCCGTAATGATGGTCGCTTTGGCTCTACCGGCAAATAACACTTTATCTTGACTTACTTACCTACTCACTTTAGCTTGACTTAAAAAATATGGAGGACAACAGAATTATTTACCTAATTGGGATCGCGATAGTAATAATCCTGCTAATCATTACCAGCGTTTTTTTATTTTTCTATTTTCAAAGGCCCCAACCATTAACTCCGGAACCGACACCAGAAACAAACGTCAATGGCAACGTTCCTATTTTGCCAAGTTCCGGTGATGTCAACGCTAATGGCGAAAATGGCAACACTCCCCAATCACAGCTGGCCAAAGAAAAACAGTTTATTTCTTCGTTCTACCAACCAATTGAAATTTCGTATACACCAGCGGCCCCTACTTATCCTTTGCCAATTGAAAATATTAAAGAGCAAGTGGTCAACTACCGTGATTTTTCCCGAAAAATTAAATTGGAAAGTGCTTTGCCAAAGCTTGGAGAAAACGGCTTTGTGGTTATGGCAAACCCCTTCAGCAGCCAGCTGACCGACTGGGAAAGTAATTATAAACTGGTTAAAGAAAATGATTTACCAATTTTCATCAGTTCGGACTCAATCATCGGCCTCTATCAAGATACCCTCCACCTAATTTACAAAGAAACGGAGCAAGAAATATTTTATTCTTCTCTTTGGGGCCTGCTAAATGATCTTTACAACCAGACTAAATTCCGCTATGAAAGCCGGTACCAGCAGTTTGGCATCGAAACCGATATTATTACTGAAGCCAACCGGCTCGAAATGGCCTATTTAGGTATTGCTTTAAAACTGCTTTCTCCCGAGCCAAAACAAATCAAAGAAGCAATTGGCACCAGCAACAAATATTTTTCACCTCAGGAAGCCAGTGTTTATAAAGTTAGCGTTCCGGAATATTTAACCAAGGAAATTGACCAAGAAATTGAGTTAATCAGCACTAAAGCAAAAACGGCTGCTTCGCCAATTTTCCTCTACCAAAAAAGTTACCTAAATTATGAAGTCCCACCCCAATATCAAACTTCCGAAAAACTAAAAAATTATTATTTGGCCATCACCTGGCTTAATGATGTTATATTCCCGCTTTGGTATATTAGTGATGACTGCCCCAATTGCTTGCTTGACGAAGAGGATCAAAAGATTAATTTTTTAGCTGGGCTTTATTTAAGCCATGATTTAGCGAGCAACCAAAATTTAAAAAATCGCTGGGCGAATATCTATAAATCAATCTCCTTCTTTAAAGGCTTGGAAAATAATTTGACTTACCTTGACTATCATCAAGCTTTAGAAAGTCTGTTTGGCGCCAATTATCAGCTGGATGAAATTTTTTCCGCTGATGCGGAAACAGTAAAAAAACAGCTCGCCGATCTCCGGGGAAAAATCAGCAGCTTTGAATTCACTGCTGTTTTAGGCGGCAGCCAAGACAAAAAAGAGCAAGTTGGTTTAAAATTACTTAGAAATTATTACCTCTTAGAAGATAGCTTGTTTCATTCTTTAAGCGGCCAAAGTGTTGGTCAATACCTAGAGCCAAAAACTAAAGACCAAATCTTACCTTTCACTGCCTGCCCCAAGGATGATGAAGCTTACCGCTGCCTACCCAGTGGCCTGGATCTTTTTAATCTTTTGGGTAATGAAACTGCCAAGGGAATCCTGACAGAAAACAAAAATGATTACTATGAATTTTATGGCCAAAATCTTGATAATTTTAAAAATGAAATCAAAAAATTTGACCAGTATAACTGGCATGATAATTCCTATCTGGCGCTGCTTGCTTCACTAAAAAATTTCAGCAACCAGTCGACAACGGGTTTACCGACTTTCATGCAAACAACAGCTTGGGCCAAAAAATCTCTTAATACTGGCTTAGCGGCCTGGGTAGCCAATCACCGGGAAATTAATTTTGAAAAAACCAGTGCGATGGAAAGCGGCGGCTTGATCCCGCATTTTCCGTATGGCTATATTGAACCCCAAGTCGAAATTTACAGCCAACTTCTAGCTAATACCCAAATGGTAATGGATGGTTTTAAAAGTTTGCAAATCATTTTACCCAGTGCCAAATCAGCAGAACGGCTGGAAAATCTAAAAATAATCTTGCAAAGAATAACCGCAGTTGCTCGCCAGGAACTAGAAAATGAACCTTTGACGGCTGAAGATTATAGCTTCATTAATAATTTTGATAAACATATCAGAGGGGTAATGGGCGATGTCCAAAAAGCCGGCATTCAGAATAAATATAGTTTCAGTTATCAGATTGATGCCGCAAATAGTCTAGATGAATATCTTGATGGAATCAATTATATTATCGTGATTTATCCTGATCAGGAAGGAAAAATGTTTTTTGCCATCGGGCCGGTCTTCAACTACAGTGAAGGCAAGAATAAAAAAAGAGTTATCCAGCCCTGGCAAGAGGATTTTAAATTATAAAATAATGAATCCCGTTAGAGATTGCTTTTGCTGATTGAAATACTCTAACGGCTAAAATAGAAACATTGTCTAATTCATTTAATGATTAAGAAGCGGTTTCGACCGCAACCTATCTCTAACGGGATGAAAGCCTACTTAGATATTGTCAAAAAAATTCTTGAGACTGGGGAAAAAACAACCAACCGAACCGGGATTGATACTTTGGTTATTCCCGGAGCTATATTTCAACATAAGATGGAATCTGGCTTCCCCCTCTTAATAACAAAAAAGGTTCCCTATCGGCTAGTAGCAACGGAACTAGAATTTTTTATCAAAGGCATTACTGACAAGCAATGGCTGATTGACCACAATAACCATATTTGGGATGAATGGTGTACACCTTTAAAAGTTCCTTATGCCAACGACGAAGAAACTAAAAAGAAAATGCTGGCGGAAAGGGATTTAGGCACGATTTATGGCTGGGAATGGCGACATTTTGGCGCCAAGTATCAATCTTATGACACCGATTATTCCGGCCAAGGCGTTGACCAGCTTAAAAGAGTTGTTGACGAATTAAAAGCCCATCCCGATAGCCGGCGAATGCTAGTTTTGGCTTGGAATCCACTTGATATTGATAAAGCCGTACCGCCGTATTGTCATTATGGTTTTCAAATTACAGTTATCAATAATAAACTAAATTTATTTTGGAACCAACGATCAGTGGATGTTGCTTTAGGTCTGCCATTTAATATCGCCAGTTATGCTACCCTCCTTCATCTGCTGGCTAAAGAAACAGGATGTAAAGAAGGAGTTCTGACCGGTTTTTTGGCCGATACCCATATTTATGTCAACCATATCGACGGCTTAAAAGAGCAATTAGCTCGCGACCCAAATAAATATTCCTTGCCAACAATTAGAACCGAAAAGTTCACTTCCATTTTTGACTGGCAAGCCACTGACACCGAATTAATTAATTACCAAAGTTATCCAACGATTAAATTTGAAATAGCAGTTTAGGGCGGTAGATTGGTAGAATGGTAGATGGTTTGTATTTACACCTACCAATCTACCACCCTACCAATCTACTTCCTATAATTCCTAAGCTACCTTATGAAGCTCATCCTGATGATGGCGATGACTGCCGACGGCATCATTGCCAAAAATAAAACCCAAAATGCCAATTGGACTTCCAAAGCCGACAAAAAAGTTTTTATTGCTGAGACAAAGAAAGCCGGCGCCATTGTTATGGGCGATACGACCTTTGAAGCCATGGGAAAAACTGCTTTGCCGGGGCGGTTTAATTTAATTCTGAGCCTGGAACCGGAAAAATATAAAAATTTGGTTAAACCCGAAGAATTGGAATTCCTGAAAGCTACACCCCAAGAAGTAATTAAATATCTGGAAACCAAAGGTCACCAAACAGCCATTTTAGGCGGCGGAGCCCGGACTAATTCCTTTTTCTTAAAAGCTGGCTTAGTTGATGAAATTTGGATTACCGTGGAGTCAAAAATCTTTGGGGTAGGAATGAACTTTACCGAAGGCGAAGAACTGGATTTGAATTTAGAATTAATTGAAGTCAAAGAGATTGGCGATAACGCCGTGCAACTAAAATACAAGGTTTTAAAATGAAAAAAACTAAAGGCAAATTAATTGTTATCTATGGCAGCAATAACCTGGGCAAGACGACCCAGGCCAAATTATTAGTGGTAAAACTAAACGAGCAAGGCTACAAAGCCGAGTATTTAAAATATCCGATTTATGACTGCCAACCGACGGGGCCGCAGATTAACCAGATTCTGCGCGGCGGCAAAGCCCAAGAAATAACCGAGCTGGAACTACAGGAGATCTACGCCCAAAACCGCCGCGACTTTCAGCCACAACTGGAAGAAAAATTAAACCAGGGCACCAATATTGTCGCTGAAGATTATATCGGCACGGGTTTAGCTTGGGGCGTTACTAAAGGTGCTGAACTGGTCGCTTTAGAAAAACAAAATCAGGATTTAATTAAGGAAGATATAGTGATTCTGCTTGACGGCCAAAGATTTCTAGACGGCATTGAAACCAATCATTTACATGAGCAAAACGATGAGTGGATGGCTAAAAACCGCCAAGTTCACTTAGATTTGGCAAAAAAATATGGCTGGCAAATTGTTTTGGCCAATCAACCAAAAGAAAAAGTAGCTCAAGATATTTGGCAAAAAGTGAAGCCAGGCTTGTAACGATTGACAAGCCATGATGATTATGTTAAATTAAGGTGTTATTATATCCTAACGGGAATGGAGGGAGTCATGAAGAAGAAGGGAAAGAAGGAAAGACACCTGACCTGGCATCGGTGGTGGCGCGACCTCGTCTGGTCGCTACTCGGAAAGTTGTCCGGCCGCAGCGAAGTCCGCTTTCGCAAATGATTTACCGCCACGGATTCGATATCAGCCCTTAACCGGGCTTCTTTTTTTAAGACTTTATTTTTTCATCAATTTATGATAAGCTATAACAGTAAATTTTATTGATTTAATTATGAAATTGACACCAGTTATTGGATTAGAAATCCACGTTCAACTCAAAACCAAATCAAAGATGTTCTGCGGCTGTGATAATACCGGTGAAGACAAGCCGGCCAATACCACGGTTTGCCCGATTTGCATGGGCCATCCTGGAGTTTTACCCGTAATCAACCGTCAGGCAATTGAGTGGTCAGTAATGGCGGCTTTGGCGATCAACTGTGATATTCCTAAAATTTCAAAATTTGACCGGAAAAGTTATTTTTATCCCGACCTGCCAAAAGCTTACCAGATTTCTCAGTATGACCAGCCAATCGGCATTAAGGGCTTTTTAGATATCGAAACTAAGGCTGGGCCGCGCCGAATCGACATTACCCGACTCCACCTGGAAGAAGATGCCGCTAAAAACTTCCATTCAGTTGATGGTAAAAGTACTTTAGTTGATTATAACCGCTCCAGCACACCGCTGATGGAGATTGTCACTGAACCTGATATTCGCACCCCCTCGGAAGCAAAAACTTTTATGCAGGAGCTGAGGCTGATTATGCGCTATTTGGATATCTCTGAGGCGGATATGGAAAAAGGTCATCTGCGCTGTGATGCTAATATTTCTTTGACCAACCAACCCGCTGATAAAATTGACCTTAAAAAGCTGAGCCCAAAGACGGAAATTAAAAACCTTAATTCTTTTAAAGCCGTTGAACGGGCCTTGGAATACGAAATTAAAAGGCAAACTAAACTTTGGGAAGAAGGTAAACCGCCAGCGACTCAATCAACCCGCGGTTGGGATGAAAACAAAGGTATTACCGAGGAGCAACGGACCAAAGAAGAAGCTTCCGATTATCGCTACTTCCCCGAACCCGATTTACCGCCTTTAAATTTCAGTCCGCAGGCACCAAACGGTATTGATGTTGAAGCCATTAAAAACAGCTTGATTGAACTTCCCCAAGCCTGCCGCCAGCGTTTTATTGAAGAATTTGAATTATCCGCCGAAAATGCCAGAACTTTGACCGATGATAAAAACCTGGCTGTATTTTTTGAGCAAGTGATTTCTGAACTGCGCGCCTGGCTGATTGCTTTGGGCGAGGTCGAAGGCACTGATGAGGAAGTTTGGCAAAAGGGAAAAGCTAAACTAGCCAAACTGACGACCAATTGGCTAACCAATAAATTAATGGCCATCGTTTATAAAGACGGCAAGGATTTAGTGGAAATCGTTAATATCACACCGGAAAACTTCGCCGAATTTATCACCATTATTTACCAGAATAAAGTCAATTCCACTGTGGCGCAAAAACTGCTGGAGAGAATGTATGAAACCGGACAAGATCCCTCCGACATTATGACTGAAGAAGATTTAGGTAAAAGT
>Ga0172379_10009694_pt1 | contig 11819 bp, 7 predicted proteins | sample GrowelOW334metaG_FD_119756 | JGI IMG/M metagenome (GOLD analysis project Ga0172379, IMG submission 119756) | Groundwater microbial communities from an aquifer near a municipal landfill in Southern Ontario, Canada - Groundwater well OW334 metaG | ecosystem: Environmental > Aquatic > Deep... | reverse complement strand
CACAGACATTCTTGTCTGTGGGTTCAAATTTCATTTTCAATCGCAGACAGGAATGTCCGCGCTACCCACTTTTCGAGCGCCGTCTAACTAGTTCACAATCCAAAGCGAAACTGGGGTTTCGCAAAAGATTACCTTGCAATAACATGTGTATTATAAAAAGGGTCAGGCCTGTTTGTACACAAATGACATGGCATTCCTAATCTTGTTGCCATTTTGCAGGATGCACCCGACCCTGAATTATTTTGAACAAGTCTTGAAGTCAAAGGTGGGAGCATGACCCCGTCTTGTACCCAGAACGGCAAATAGTCGGGGCGTTCAAATCGAATTGCTTTCATCACCTGCATTGCTGGAGACTCAGTCATATCTTTACTTTCCATTCAAATATTTTACCATTTCAGGTCGTGCCATTTCTGGTTCCGAGCACAGGCTTTGAGAGGATCGACAAATTTTTTATTGTTACGTCCCAGCCAGATTCCTTCAACGTTACTTTCAAGCTTGATCAAAGCGCTGAGTGCGTAGGATGTCACGCGATTGTTGACGCACGTCTCTCCACCGCCCGGAAAATCTTTCGGCCCCTCGTATCTGCCTTTAAAGGCGCCATCTAGTCTGCCATCACCAGTGTTTCGATATTGCATGGCAAGAAGTTTTTCCAAAGCTTTCTCCCTGGCTTTTAATAGGTTTCCGTCATCGTAGTACCTGCCTAGATCATGAAAATACATTAAAGCGATTGGCACCGCCGAGGGATGCGAACCACCACAAAATCCACCGCCTTTATCCTGATGGTTTGCCAGCCATTGAGCATACCTGTATGCCCCATTCCGGTATTTTTCATCTTTGAAAAGGTCAGACGCAGTCTGAAGCATCGCCGCTCCGAAATCGTCATTGAACATGTGCATGGCTGGAGTAACATCTTTCTGCTCACTTTCCGCCTCCACATTCCAAGTGAATATTTCCCGTTCCTGAATTATTTCCCCATTGTCTTTGATAAAATACTTCAGATAGTTATCGGCGATGGGGCGTAACCCGAACTCAATATACCTGCAGTCCTCGGAGGCCATGAAGAGGTCGTAATAAAACAGTCCGGTGCCGGACTGGAAAGAGCCGCGGGCATAGAAGTTTGGGAACTTTTTTTCCATGTAATAAGAGTACTGCGGCCAGCCTTCAATCATGCAATACTTCAGGTGAAAATCAGCAAATAATACTGCGCGGCGCAGATATTCTTCTTCGCCGGTAAAATTATAAAGCCAAACCAATCCCCAGGCGGCGGTAGTCGCATCGCGTGGATCCATCTCCATTGATTGCGGGGTTAGTTCCCGGATAGCTCCGTAATAACGCGGTTCATGTTTGTCGAGGATTTGAAGTGACATGAGATAATGCCCGGCATATTCCGCCGCCTCTAAATACTTTTTATCTTCAGTCCGGCGATACACCGAAAGCAGGGACATAAGCACCGTACCCGTCTGCCAATTCCCAGTGTAAATCAAACTGCCGGAAGCTTTGTCATAGGATCGGATGAATCGTCCGCGGTTGGCGTCCTGCCGATTCTTTACCTGGTTTCTGATTTGCCACTCAGCACATTCTATGGCGCATTCGATAACAGTCTGTTTATTTCCCATCTTTATTCCCTTCCCAATATTTCGTGAATATGAATTACATTTTTTTAATTCTTCCATCTCTTCAGAGGTTCCCTATAGGTTTACAATCCGGTTTTCCTCCATTGACTTGTCAGCGCAGAACCCGATTAAATGCCCGTTGATTGAATCCTCAAGAGTCGTACATGAGATTGACGGATGATTGCCTTCAAGCAAGGAAACAAAATCTGCCGCAAGCCGCAAGTCACCGCCGCCGTGACCGCCAAAAGCACCGGTGGTGTCACCATGAACATTCAAATCGATTTCAGTTTCTGAATACTCATGCCCCGGTCTGAGATCAATGTGGTACACGGTAAATCTGCTGTCATCCATTATACCATGAATCTCGCCTTGGCTGCCTATGATGTGAATTTTCCGCATGGGACGGCTTGTGCCGCAGACCATATTGTGCGTAGCAGTGACACCGTCGGCGAATTCAACCATCACCGATTGGCGGTCAACCACATTGTTGTCCAGTTTCCACACGCATCTGCTGTAAGGGTTGTCTTTGCGTTTCAGAAATTCTTCTTTCTGCTCCAGTGTCGGGTTATTCATATGTTCCATGCCTGCCCAGACATAGAAAGACCAGCGATCTGGATGGTCAAGATAATGCTTGCGTGCTGAATACAGGCAATCTTTTTCAATCGGGCAGTCCAGCAGGCAGTATTCGCCGGAATTTTCCGGAGCATTTTTCCTGCAGAAATAATGAAGTCCGCCGAAACTTGCCACTTTTGCCGGGTTGACTCCGCTCATAAACCATGTGAGGAGGTCAAGGTCATGACAACATTTAGCCATCAGTGCCGAGGAGCCGCAAATATCCTTGCGATGCCATTTCCCCCTTATAAAACAAGATGCGACATGGTGATAACTTACATGTTCGGCGGTCTGAATATTCATGATTTTGCCAATTTCACCGTTAAGCACACGCTTCTTTATTTCGTAGTAAAACGGTGCATAACGCAATACATGGCAGATCATTATCTTGCGATTGTATTTTTTTGCGGCAGCATGAAGTTCTCTGGCTTCTTCTTCACTTATGGCAAAAGGTTTTTCCAGCAAAACATCATATCCGGCCTTCAACAGAGGCAAGGTTGTGGGAACATGCTGTCGATCCATCGTGCCATTGATGATCGCGTCCGCGATTTTGCCCTTGGCTGCGAGCTCCTCGGCGGAACCGAAACACTGCTCCGGAGTCAGCCCATATTCTTTTGCAACCATTTCCCGGCGTAATGTGACAGGATCTGCGACTCCGACAATTTTTAATTTGTCAGGATGCGCTTTTGCATAAGACGCATAAACCAGAGCACGATGTCCGGCTCCGACAATAATTGCAGTAATCATAACATTCATCCTTCGTTTTTTTATATTTACCAGGCAAAATTCAGTACAATTTCCTATGCGGACATATTAACCCAGCCGGTTGATTTATAGATGAACAAGCCATCAACATGCCTGCATATGTCTCCTATTTCCGGGGTCAAATTCTCAAGGGAATTGAAAGGCAGATCCATGTTGACAAATCTGAGTTTGGCACCGTCAGATACCGTGCATCCAAATGTCGCATCGCGGTAACTATTTCCGGACAAATGACAATTCACGATTATCGGATTATCTTTTTGCGCCACGGGATTACAATCACTTGCTGGCGTTTCCGGCGCCATATAGCCCGGCATGCCGGGCTGAGTAAAGGGCATGGCCCAGTCCACAACCTTTTTCCCATTGTGAACGGCAACTAAGGGATTTCCCGTGCTTTTGAAGCTGCACCCGGTTATTGAGGCATTCAATACTTCATTGAATGAAGATGAATCTATGCGTATCACTGCTTCAAGATTATCCAGCACGCAATTGGAGATAATCACATCTTTCATGTTCCCAATCACGCATACTAGAATTTGCTGCGCGGACGCTTTCATTTTGCAGTTTGTGATGGCGATTCCCCACGAATTGGACAATTTTTCAGTGCCGGGATAATAATTTCTATGACAACAGCCGCCCTCAATCCATACGGCGAGCAAATTCCCTGATTTCTCAAAAATACAATTATCGAATGTGATATTGTACACATCCGTGTGGTAAAAATCGCAGTCCTGGACATATCGCCATGATATGGCATCGGCTCCGGCAATGATCCCCGAGCCGTGAACTGGAGCGGCAGACGAGGTGATGGGAACAAATCCGGGAGCATTGACGCATTGATACAATTTTCCCTCGTTGAGACAGAAATCACCGCTGCGATATTCATTGCCATCCGCGTAATCGGCCCACGAGCCTGTATATATCAGGCAGGTGCGTCCGAAGATATTCTTGTATTGATGATCTGTGACATTTGAATAACAAACATTATAAACGTCTCCAACTTCCGCTACGATGGAGGGATAATCAGTACCGCACAAAGACATCCCGTCATCATAAGTAGTCAAATCAAGATTGCTGATTATAGCATCATGTCCGTTATTCAGTTTTATACCGTCCTTATCTCCGGCCAGCCTTACTTTATCAATGTATAAATGCTCCCAGGTGACGATGTAAATAAGAAACTGGCGAGGTCCTCCATCCAGGCAGACAAAGTTTTTGATGCTTAAATTCCTTATGTAGAAGAATCCCAGCTGCGCCCTCAATCCATACACAATGGTCGGCATTTCCTCATAGCCGTTCACGGATATCTCTAATCCGTCAATTGTGATGTTCTCATTGTATTCCTTTGTCAAGGCTCCCCTGTTCAACAGGACATTGCAATAGGGGGCGACTTTCTTGAAAACCACACCGTGCGTGCAGATGATATTGGTGTTCGAATCAAGCAGAATGGTATTATTCAACTCATAAACTCCAGGGGTGTCTATTATTATCAAACCTCCTCCTGATAACGCCGCCTGCAGCGCGATTACGTTTTGTTCTGCGCTGGCTGCTGGTGAAAAACCAAAGTTTTTCGGATTTTTAACAGCACCAATGACCCCAGTCTCGACACATTTCTCGTTTGACACACTCATGAACCCACCTCTTTTTATTAGTCATGGCTGGGATATTATTTTAAACCCAACCGGCTGCCAATCCTTTGGTTTATATAAAATATAGGATGGCTTCCAGATGCCGCCGTCGCCCTCGACATTCTGGACCAGAACTGTTATCTGATTGGTTTCTCCGAATTTGACCAATTTTGTAATATCAAAGCGCAGCGGGCTTTTCCAGCTACCGGCATCCAGCTTTCGATTATAAATGAATTCTCCGGCGGAACGTCCGTTGATCCACACCCAGCAGGTTTCATCCACCGCGCCGAAATGCAATATGATTTTTTCGCCCTCCCATTCCTTGGACACCAAGACACTGTTGCGATACCAGGCGTGTTTGTAATCCTTGTACCCTTGTTTTTCAAGGAAGTCCTGGATTGACGCTTCCTTCCATGAACTGTCATCGAAATTTATCTCAAACCATTTGTTCGTAATGCCTTCCCTGGCCGGATCCATCATGACTTTCCATCGTTCGGGCAGTTTTTGTGAATTGGCCGGCGTAATCTCGTCGCGTTTCTCAAGCCAGGCATTCCGCCCCGCGACCATGTAGGACCAGACCGCTTTATCAAAGAGATCCACGTTGGTCTTCTGCGCGGCCGTGCCGCTGGCCGCAACGGCGGAGCGGGCCTGTTCCATCAGCTTCCCGAATTCGGCCATGCGTTCTGCGGTGCCAAGGCTGCCCCAAGCCAAATCCTCGGTCTGGTGTTTATTCCAATCTTTCGGGTAGTTCTGCGGGTCGCAATAGGTTTTTTCAACGAGCAGATAGAATTTCTTGAGCGCATCCACCGCCGGACCGTAAAGCCCGGTGAAGTACTCGTCAAGCAATGCATCAACGTTGAGTGTGGGATCGTCCATCAGCTTGGCAGTGATGTAGGCCTCAACCTCCTGGCCGTAGGCGGTTCCTTCGCAGTATGCGCCGCGAAATCCATAACGATGGAAAAGATTGAACTGCTCTCCAATCGTATGCGCAAAGAATCCGGGAAAGCACTTGAACCCGTTGTTCACTGCCGTGTATCGCGGGAAATTGTAGTAGAGCCAGAGATTGAGCGGTCTCTTCGTCTCTTTCGCCTCATCCGCCCAGGCCTTCAGGGCGTGCAAATCGTTTTCGTATTCCCCGCGAGCGTAAGGACGGCGATTGTCCGTGAAACTGAAACTGACTGCCACGGAAGGATCAAGCTGGAAACTCTCGGGGGGCCAGGCGTGGGACATGTAGGCACACGTGACCACGCGTTTGTCGGGATTCGTCTTCTTGACGCGCTTGGCCACTTCGTTGACAAAGTTGAAGAAATAATCACTATGCTCGCCCCGGGTGAAATACGTGTCTTTGTAGTCAGAGCCCTCGAGAACAGGTGGCACCTTCGACTTGGAATGGCTCCGACCGATCAATTCCTGACATTTAGGGCACTTGCAGAAAGTGACGTTGTCATTGGGCTCGACCGGGAAATAGTTCTCGCCAAATTGGAATTTCATGAGGCCGAGGGTGTTGCTGTCGCCGTTGAAGTAGGCCACCGCGTCCCGGGCTACTTGCTCAATCAATCCGGGGCTGGTATAGCACAATTGCGGCGGCACGCCTTCATAGCCCTTGGCAAAGTAGTCGGGACGTTTCGCCACAAATAGCTTGGCCGCCCCGGGATCTTTGCTCTGCTCCCAAAACCGGTCCCAATATTTTTCCAGTGAATGAGTGGCCATACACTTTTCGCCCCCCTCGCGCATGCGCCGACGGAAGAGTTGAACACAAGCGATCCTGGCGATGTCGGCCTTCCCGCTCGCGTATGCGGCGGCGTAGGCCGTTTTATCCCAGCGTTTGAAACCGTCGCTATCCGCCCGCCAGAGACTGACTTGATTGGCGTAGATTGCGTCGCCATAACAACTGGCGTACCGGTAGCGAAATTTTGGGGAGCGCTGAATTTCCGAGCCCTGGACGGTCAGATCCCTGTTCTCCGGACAGACCACGCCAGACTCCGTATGGTTAAACCACCGCACGCCGCAAAACCGCTCCAGGAAATCATACACCGCATACATCGTACCCTGTTCATCCCAGATGCCGGGCCAGCTCTTATGGCCCCAACCCTGTTTAAAAGCATCGGGATCGGGATCGTTCATGTAGTCATACACGACTTTGCCACGGTCGGCTTTGTCACGTCCGACCAGGACCAGGGTGTCCGGCAGAAAACGGATCAGATACTCCTGCAAACCAAAGGTCGTCGTCGCGATTTTCAGCGCCCGAACGGCATCGCTGTCGCCCACCAGGATGGAAATCCCCTTGGCCGGCACGCCGTTGGCTGCAATCGTAAAGTCGCCACCCGTGATCCGATTGAGATGATATCGCAGTTCAAACGCCGCGAACTGTGCGGCACGCGTTGCATCCGGTGCAATGACGATCGTGGCATTGGACTTTCCATTTTGGGCGAGAGCCAGCATGCGCATCTGCGCGGTCTCATTGCCGAATGTTTTCAGATTCAAGGCGCAAGCCGTGAGGACGACGAGACCGGCGACCATGTTCCTTAGCATATTTCCTCTCCTTTTTATGGTTTTTTAATAATTTCTATATTGTCCAGATCACAGGATCCTTGAAATTCAAAGGCAATTCTTTCGACTATATCATCTCCGACAGCAGGTATATCGAAAGAGAATGTCTTCCAATTATTTGTCTTCATGCTGCACCTCTTTCCTTTTGGTTTTAAATGACAGTTTTCACTATTTACTTTGCATCAGGCTTTATGACGTATTTCACTTCAATTTCTCCTCCCGTTGCCGGAAGTTCAAAATCCCAGATCGGCAGATCGAGTTTTTCGCCGACTTGTTCCGCCTGGGCCTTCATAAAGGCAGACCATGGAGAATTCTTCACCGCCAGATCGGAATTCCCAAACGGCTGTGCTGCAAAATAGAGTAGCGTTCCTTTTCCAATGTTTCGTTCGAACGCCGCAGGCTTGCCGTCAGGATAATTTGCGATGACTTTTGCGTCCGCAGGAGGCGTAATTTCAAAAGCAAGAACGCTGCCTGTTTTGTTCGCTAAAGGAGTAAGCGGTAATTCATTTCCTTTTTTTAATCCCGAATAATCATCTGAAGCCATTATGTCCGTGGCAATGACCGGTTTTCCAGGGACGCAACCGATGAGCTCATTGCGGAACGTGTCGAGCGACGTGCCATCAACATTCCAAGTGAATGCTTCAGGATCGAATAGAACTACTTTCCCGCCGTTTTTCACATATTCCAAAAGAGCTTCGGCCGTGTCACGATCAGTGTATTTTATTTGCGGAACATAGACTAGTTTGTATCTGGACAGATTGTCCATTCCAAGTCTTAATCCGCTGTCACTGACAAAACGGAACCATGTTTTGAGGTTTTCTCCCAATATCGAATACGTCGTATACCATGAGTGTACCGCTTCATCGTCGTTGCCGATAAAGGAAGGATTAGAGAACAGTATTGCGGTCTTGGTAACCTCCGGTATTTTAAGTTTGTTCATTTTATGGATTATATTACCAAGTCTAAGTAATTCTTTGTATGTATCAGGCAGATCAACCCTTGACGGAGGAGCCTCGCCGGAGGTGAACCACATCATCCTATTGGCACCGTTTTTAAGCGCCTGCGACGCCCATTCTCTTATATCGGATGGAGATGGACTGTGTCCGCAATATCTGAACGCCTGAATAAAGCCTGCCGTTGGTTTGTTCCCCGACAGATCTTTTAAGAATTTAATTGTGAATCCTGTGTGATATAAGCCGCGATTTTTCCCGAAATTATACATCGCTGATGTCGGATAAGGATCTGCGGATGCATAATCTGTATTAGCGGAAAGCAGTGAAACATCTTCTTTCCCCATTCCTCTTACGCAGTTCATATTGTGTGATATGAATGGTATGCCGGGAGCATATTTCCTTGCTGATTCTCGTTGGGCTGAAGTGTTTTCCATGAAGGCGTTATTCCACCATTTCATGAATGCTATCATGTTGAATGGGATAATATTTGGATCATTTTTTGCGTACGCATCGTGTAATCCGAATTTGCCAAAACCGAATTGCTTTTTTATCTTCTCGTCGAGCCTTACAAGGGCATCTTTGTTTTTTTCATTTAAAGTCATGCTGTATGCTTCAAATACATGGTTCATCGGCTCATCATTGCCAAGTATAAATGCCAAATACGGCAACTGCGGTTGGATTTTTGAACAATAACTTTTTATAAAATCAATTATAACTTCCTGATAGAGAGGATCATTCGGATCTACTGCGTTTTGTGACACATACGTTGCCCCGCGCGCGATTGCTTCTTTACCATGACCTGAGGAAAATAAGGCAAGCCAGAATTTCGACTTGTATTCGTCATTATATTTCTTGACTGTTTCCATTCCGCCGGAAATATAATTGGGAAGAAATGGAAATGACGGACCTGCAATGCCTGCTTGTCCGTATTCGGAGAGTATATTTTCCTGTTCTTTTGCGAATGTTTCAACCGTGTATTTCCCTTTAACTTTCGGGGGATAATAGTTTAGGACACATTCCGAAGCCCATACACTGGTGCCATAATTGCCCGGCTTTTCAGATAAAAGTTCCTTATATTTCGGTGACGTTCTCGTGATTTTTAGCGGTTCTTTTATTATTGCCTCGCTGTAGCGGGTGAGTTTGGCGCCCGCCTCGGCAAATTCCAATATAGAAAACTTCATGACATTATTGAAATTATCCGCAACCCTGTTGAAATGGCTGATCTCGGTATCTAATTTGCGTTCTCGTGCCAGATTTATGTGCCAAGTGCTTCCATTCGTTATCTTTGCCTGAAAATTTTTGGCAGGAATACATATCTCCGTTGTCCATGAATCTTTTTCCTTCGAAGCCGCGCTGCCCCATGTCCCGTTCCATTTAATATCGGCAGTGTAAGGATCACCGGGAACTTTTGCGAAAATCCGTGCATCACACTGTCCGTTGACGCTGTTTGCCAGGAATTGACATGTAATGCCATTGGGAGCTGTTATAAACACTTCATTGCAGTCGTCATTCCACACATTTCCGTCACGTTCTTTTACCTGACTTCTGATGCTGCTCACTGCAGGTTCATCATTTTTAAACGCAATATAGAAGTTATTGTCGTCATACGAAATGTATGCGGTGGTGGCGATTTTTGCCGGAATTGCATTATTCTCCGGGAGGTAGAAATTTCTCAGCGGTACAGCCTTTTGCCAGCATTCGTCATCCAGCTTCCCGTCAATCATGGGGGGAGCTTCTGTCTTATAAACTGCGAAAACATCATTGACTTCCTCGACCTTGACGTCGCCGAACCATATGACACCTGAGATTCCAGAAGCTTGGATAATTGCCAGCTGGCACAATTCCGTATCCGGCGGCGCTGATATTTCGGTTGAAAATGTCTGCCAGTCTTTCTGGTCTTTCTCAAAATTCCATGGAACTTTTAAAGTGCCGGCGCTGCCGTTGCCGCCGTCTCTCCTTTTAAAATTAAAAACTGCCTCCAGCCTGCAGGCGCCTGACATTTGAATGCCTTTCATCTTGTAGGAAAAAGTCACCTTGTAATTTCTTTTTTCCTGCATCGTGACATAGGCGTAAACCGCAAAACGTGCAGCGGAGTCAGGAATGGTCAGTTTTCCAAAAGCATGTCCATCGGCTGATATTTTGTCATCCAGTTGAAATTTAACATTGACACCATCCGGATAGAGGGCCCACTCAAGTTGACTGAATTTCACATTATCATCCGCCATGCAGGGATTGACTCCCGCCCAGATAACGGCCAGAAACAAAAAAACGCCAAGTCTTTTAATGTTCAACATGTTCTTACTTCCTTTGTCTGTTATAATACAATTTTCCATATGATATTCACTCCAATCCCTCGCACCACCACGGACTTTTGTGCCAGCCGCTCTCGGGGATTTCCAGAGTTTTTACCCCGGCAATGTGCAAGTCCCCATACAAAATATTCACCCCTCCAAGGTGTCGGAAGGTCCTCAATTCGTCGGCCACCCAGGTGTTGCCTGCTTGATAAGAGATTCCCCAGCTCATGGTGTCGTCAATGACCACGATTGTGGCGGACGGTTTCGATGCCCTGATAAATGATCTCTGCCCTTGACGTATGAAGGCACTGTTTCCTCCGTAGGAACTGGGGTACTGGTATAGAGGCGGAACGCAAGGCGCTTTAAAGAGATCCACGCTCGGCGCTGATATCTGAAAGGGTGTCTGATCCGCCTGGCATAGGAATATCCTGTAGTCGGGAAGGCCACCGAACCCCACCAGCAAAGACTGCCAAGTATGACCTCCTCCTGGGTAGATGCCCATCAGTGCGTCATTGAAGTCCGAGGTGTAATATGAAAAACCCAAGGCAATGCCCTTGAGGTTGTTGGCGCAGGCGCTTCGCGTGGCACTCATCTTGGCAAGGTTCAACGCGGGCAGGAGCATTGCGGCGAGGATCGATATAATGGCGATTACGACTAGTAACTCTATGAGTGTGAACACGTTAGATGTTCTGCGCTTCTGCTGCGCAGACAGCTTCCCCTGGCATTTTGAAGAGAATGATTTTAATTTTGAATCAATCCTCATTGATCCCCTCCTTTTTTAATGATCTTTATATTGTCCAGATCACAGGATCCTTGAAATTCAAAGGCAATTCTTTCGTTTATATCATCTCCGGCAGCCGGTACATCGAAAGAGAATGTCTGCCAGTTATTTTCAAGAGAGACGGCGCCAATAAAATTGTTCTTTCCTGTATAGTTGTCATTTTCCTTATAAAGATACGCATGTACCTTTATTGTAGCGTCTTTGCCCTCAAGCGGTTCCCCTTTGACGGAAAAAGAACATTTATATGCTGCATCTGCAGGAAATGCGTCCTGTGTGTAGATGGAGGTTTTTCCGGTTGATTTTACTCTGAGATACCTTTTGCCATCTGCGGCTTTTTCTTCAATAAAGCAGAACGTCCCAGGCTGGCTCGTGGCATTTATGCGCCATCCCTTTACCCACTTGTTAATGTCAAACTCGAATTTGAATCCCCTTTTTATCATATCCTCTGACTGTATTAAAACAGCTTCATTTTTTTCAAATGAACCGTTTATTGCCAGATTATTGGCGGATGTGGGAAGGTCTGTTTTATTGTTTTTGAGAGGTTCAATCTTAGATGTCTCCGATTTCAAGTATTGAAACAACAGATCGCCAATATATTTTTGCCCTTCGCTGGTTGGATGGATTGT
>Ga0172379_10009693_pt1 | contig 11819 bp, 11 predicted proteins | sample GrowelOW334metaG_FD_119756 | JGI IMG/M metagenome (GOLD analysis project Ga0172379, IMG submission 119756) | Groundwater microbial communities from an aquifer near a municipal landfill in Southern Ontario, Canada - Groundwater well OW334 metaG | ecosystem: Environmental > Aquatic > Deep... | reverse complement strand
GCTTTGTCGATCTTTTCAGAAAAACCGCGTTCGTCTCTTTTTGAGAAAATGATCGCTGCCCGGGGTCCTCGCAGTGTTTTGTGCACCGTGGTCGTTACGACATCCGCATACGGAAACGGCGACGGATACGCGCCTCCCGCGACCAATCCGGCAAAATGCGACATATCTACCAAAAGGATCGCTCCGGACAGATCGGCAATGTTGCGGAATTTTTTGAAATCGATCTTTCTCGGATACGCGGTGAATCCGGCCACGATAATATGCGGCTTGTCTATCATTGCTTGAGTGAGCAGATCATCATAATTGATTCGTTCCGTTTTTTTATCCAAACCGTAAGAAATGCCTTTCCATGCTTTGCCCGTAAACGAAACTTTTTGTCCATGCGTCAGATGTCCGCCGGATGCGAGCGACATGCCCAAAATCTTACCGCCGATCGGTACAAGCGCGGAATACACTGCAAGATTGGCAGGCGAACCGGAAAGCGGCTGGACGTTCACCGCCCACGCTGTCGGTTTCAGTTTAAACAAATCAAGCGCACGTTTTTGGCAAAGCGATTCCACCTCGTCAATAATTTCATTTCCCCCATAATATCGCTTTCCCGGATATCCTTCCGCGTATTTATTCGTAAGTTCGGAGCCGAGCGCCGCGAGCACATCGGCAGAAACAATGTTTTCCGACGCGATCAAATTAACGGCCTTCGCCTGCCGTTCGCGCTCGCGCCGCATCAATTTTTCTATTTCTTTGTCTTTCATAATTTTTCTATGATACCATTTTTACGAAAAAATCCAAAAAATACGACTTATTGATATTTCGCATATGCGAAATATCAATAAGTCACCGTTCACAGTAGAAAATAATTACGTTCTTCTTTTATTCCCATGCTTCCGGATCTGCAATCGATCTCCGAGTATAAAACCTTCAGACAAAACCCGTTCTCGCACCTTTTTTATGACGGAATCAAGTTCTTCTGATGTGACTCCTTCGGGAGAAATAAATATCCTCTCCTTTGATACGCCGGAAAGCATCGGAATGTACTCGCGCAATATTTCGTCAATATCGTCCTCGTTTTTAACAACGAATTTAAAATAGGTATTCCGCTTCGCAAGCTCCGAGAGCGCATCTGGATTCGTGCGCCGTATTTTTGCATTGCCCGAATTTTCCAGCTTGGGAGAACAGTTGAATTGTATTTCCGACGGAGGTTCTTTTGACGGCGCGACCGTACCGTTCGTCTCAATTTCAATTTTCCAACCTGAAAGCTCTGTCTGTTTGAGAAGTTCGGTGATCATACCCTGCTGCAACAACGGCTCGCCGCCCGTTATCACCATCCGAGGAGGTTTATCTTTGACACCGCCTTTTTCCCATTCATTGAGAATTTTTTGCATCGCTTCCGTAACGCTCCATTTCTGACGCTCCACTTTCGTTTTCCACGTATAAGGCGTATCGCACCACGAACACGCGAGATTGCAATGATGCAAACGGAAAAATACCGCCGGCTCTCCCGCCGTCGCCCCTTCACCCTGTTCAGTGAAAAATACACCGTCTCCCGATACGACAAAATTCATATTCATAAGAGTAACATACCATCGCCAAATGAAAAGAAACGAAAATTTTTTCTCATCGCTTCTTGATACAATTCCAGCAGTTTTTCCCGTCCGACAAAAGCGGAAACGAGCATAAGAAGCGAAGACTTCGGCACATGAAAATTCGTGATCATTCCGTCAACGAAGCGAAATTTATACCCCGGCCGAATAAAAAGCCGCGTTTCGCCGTTGCCCCCGAGGGCGGTCCTCGGGAGGCTTCCCGAGGACCGCCCTCGGGGGCTATTCACCCATTCTTCAAGCGTCCGCACCGCCGTTGTGCCGACGGCGATGATCGGCCTTCCTTCTTTTTTGGCTTTCATAAGAGCTTTTGCGGTTTTTTCCGGAATTTCGTACCATTCTTTGTGGAGTTTTCCTGTTTTCAAGGCTTCTTCGGTAAGCGGCGCAAACGTGCCAAGATTTACATGCAGGGTTACAAACTCGATCTGAATTCCCTGCTTTTTCAGTTTCGCGAGCAGTCGTTTTGTGAAGTGAAGCGAAGCGGTCGGCGCAGCGACCGATCCGGTATTTTTCGCGAAGACAGTCTGATATTTTTCGCGCAATTGGGTTTCGGAAAGCTTGGTATTTTTGATATAAGGCGGTATGGGCGTTTCCCCATATTTTTTGAAAACTTTCTGTACGTCACCGATCGGAAATGAAGGACGCAAAGTATAAATTTTATCCTCCTTTCCCATCACCTCGAAAAAAATCGTATCGTTCAAAAAAACTTTTTCCCCGATATCAAGAAAGTGATTAGTCAGTGCCCGTATCGTTCCTCCTCCCCTTTTTAAAAGGGAGGATTGAGGTGGGGTTCGTCCGTCCGAACCAAGGTAAAATATTTCCACCCGTCCTCCCGTCTTTTTTGTACAATGCAGCCTCGCCGGAAAAACCTTCGTATCATTCAAAACCAAAACCGCCCCCTTCGGCAAGTAATTTCCGATGTTGGCAAACGTATCAAAGAGGGGCGTTCCCGTTTTTCGGTCATACGCCAAAAGTTTCGCCGAATCCCTCGGTGAAGCCGGCTCGTTCGCGATCAGTGTCGGATCAAAGGCATAGTCGTATTTGGATACTATTTCATCAAGATTTTCCATAGGTATTTCAATACGATATAACACCGTCACATTTCTGGCAACTTGACATACTATAAATTATATTATAGAATAGGTACAGTAAAAATTAACTTAGAGAGGAAACAACATGTCCTGTTTAGCTTATACAGCTTGCTGGCAAATAGACAGCGAGAAAAAAACTTTACGAAAGGTGTTCGTAAAAAAAGTTACCGGTTCTGAAGCGACTATTATAACCGGTCCCAAAAAATCGCGTAAAACCGTTTTAACCGACACGATAAGAAACAAAAGAGAGATGAAAGATTTCTTCCGAACTATTTCTGAATATTGTGCATAAAACAAAACCCGACTTACAAAAAGTAAGCCGGGTTGTTTTTATTGCTGATCCTCTTACTTCAAAAGCTGGGATACGAGCGCAACCATCTGATCTTTTTCCTCCGGTCGGCTTTCCGCAATCAAAAGCGCGAGCGCGGTCAATGCGTTGTCGTTTATTTTTTTCTCGCCGCCGGCCCGATAAAGAGAATTGTTCCTGTCCAAGAAATACACGAACAGAAAAGATCCGAGTCGTTTGTTACCGTCGGAGAACGGATGATCTTTGATGACGAAATATAATAGATGCGATGCTTTTGTTGCAAGACCGCCATACAATTCTTTTCCGCTGAACGTTTGATACAAATTTTTGATCACGCCATCAAACATGCCTTCCCTTTCGTTCCCGAACAGCTCACCCGCCTCCTTTTTCTCCATCAAATTTTTCTTTACTTGCGTCGCAACATTTCGCGCCTCGGAAACGGTCAAGACAAATTCCGGTTTTCCTCCTTTCATCTCCTTCAACCCGCCTGAATCATATTTTTCAAGCAACGTAAGAGTGTTCGCATAGCTTCCAAGCAGATCCAATATTTCCTTTTCTTGCCCTTTCAGATTTTCCGCTTCGGATTTTTCTTTCAAAAAAGTGATGGTTTCCCTCAGTTCATTAAATCGGCTTTTCGCCTCCAAAAGCCGCGATTCATTCACGGCATAACCTTTAAGGAGATAGTTTTTCAACACGGATGTCGCCCAAATGCGAAATTTTGTTGCTTTTGCAGAATTTACCCGATATCCGACAGACAAAACAAGATCAAGGTTATAATACTCAACCTTTCGGGAAATTGTTCTCTTTCCTTCTTTTTGAACTGTTTCCAAAATGGAAACAGTTGCTTTTTTGGAAAGTTCCCCTGTGTCAAAAATATTCTTAATATGTTTGGAGATTGCCGCTTTTTGCACATCAAAAATTTCAGCAACCTGTTGCTGTGTCAGCAAAAAAGTTTCATTTTGTAAATCAACTGAAACTTTAATCTCACCGGTTTTCCCTTGATATATAACAACTTCCTTATTTTCCTTTTTCATATCTCAAAATAATACCATAAAACCCATCAAACCGAAAAATCATTTCCCAAAATCCCGCTGTTTTTCAAACGATTTCATGTTTTTAACAATATAACGGATTACGCTTGACAAATATTTTGTTTATGATACAATGTATTCCAGAAACAAAATGTCTTAAAATACATATTTTGAGGAGATTTCAAATGAGTTGGTTAAAAGAAGTGTTCTGTAAACATACGTGGAAAAAGGTTTATGAGTCAGACTGGTATCCGGTAAGATCCGTAGCACGCTATCTAACGGTAGATGTTTACTATGACAATGAAAGAAAAGATAGAAAATGGAAATGTTCTAAATGTGGAAAAATAGAATGGGATGCGGCCCACACAAAACGACCACCAAACCCATATTATTAAAAAGCAATAACGCTATATGTCCGCACGTAAACGTGCGGACATTATTTTTATATCAACCCCTTCCTGATTTTTTCCCGAAATTCTTTTGCAAGATTGTTGAGATAGTAGAGATTATGAAAAGTAACCAAATGCATTCCTGTGTACTCCCCTGCGCGAAACAGATGTGCCAAATACGAGCGTGTGTAATTTTTGCAGACATAGCAGCCGCACTTCGGGTCGAGGGGTTTTTTGTCTTTCAGTAACACCGTTTTTTTCATATATAATCTGCCTCCGCTTGTAAACGCCGTGCCGTGTCTGGCATAATGTGTCGGGGCGATGCAATCAAAAGTATCCACTCCTGATTTTATAATATATTCAAAATCCTCGGGGTGGCCCACACCGAGAAGATGCACGGGTTTTTCATTCGGGAGTTCGGCGAGCGTGGTTTCGATCATTTTTGCCATTCCTTCCTTGTCATATCCGAATTCCCCGCCGATAGCGAAGCCGTCAAAACCCATCGCGCCGATCGCGCACGCACTTTCTTTGCGAAGGTCTTCCCATTTTCCGCCTTGGACGATTCCATACATCGCTTGTTTCTTGTTTTTCTTCACCTTCAGACAAATCTCCGCCCATCGATGCGTTCTTGCCATCGAAGTTTTCATATATTCATAATCTGCGAGCGGGCTGGGGCATTCATCAAAGGCGAGAATGATATCCGCACCGATCTTTTCTTGTATTGCGATCGATTCTTTCGGACCGAGAAATAATTTCGCACCATCTACCGGCGAGCGAAATTCTACGCCCTTTTCCGTAATTTTTATTTTCTGCGGCTGCATTCCCTCTTCGATCGTGCGCTCCTCGCCTTTTTTCAAAATTTTTCCCACGCCGTGATCCGTTCCGAATCCGAGTGAAAAAACCTGAAATCCGCCGGAGTCCGTCATCATCGGATGTTTCCAACCCATAAATTGGTGTACTCCGCCGTTCGCTTTCACCAGATCTTCGCCGGGCCGCAAATGCAGGTGAAAGGTGTTGGAAATAAGTATCTGCGTTCCCGTCCGTTCCACATCCTCGGTCGAGAGCGTTTTTATCGTTGCCTTCGTTGCCACGCCGACAAACGCTGGTGTTTCCACCACGCCATTCGCCGTTTTGAGCAGTCCGAGCCTTGCCTTGGACTTTTTTGACCGTTTGATTATTTCGAATTCCATATGTTTTATAAAGGCGAGTATAACATGCATAGGCCGAACCTCCAAGCCTAATGATGCCTATTTTCTTGACTGTTATTGGTTAATAGTATATAACAAATGAGGTTTTTGATACCTGCAATGGGAGCAAAGTATTATGATGAAAGTCATATTTGAGATAAATTATTATGATGCAAAAGATTTTTTTAATGGTAAGGAAGTTGGATTATACCCGCTTGGTCAAGGCGGTTCTAGGCGTATCAGGATAGAGTGCGATCAATCTGAAATACACATAGATAAAGACGAGTTTGATCATCCCACAATTACAAAAGAGCTCTTACGCTAAAGCCGCTTGAAAGTGAAAACCGCCTCGATCGAGGCGGTTTTTTTGAGATGCTACGAATTTATTTCAAATATTTTTTTGAGTTCCGCGATCCCGTCTTCGAAGCTCACCTGCGGTTCCCATCCGAGCAATTTTTTCGCGAGCGAATTATCGGCCAGCGTATCGTGCGGCTCTAAGCGCGGAGCGATGTGTTCGACCGGACCGCCGATCAGTGCCGCGAGATCATTGATGGTATGATTTTTTCCCGAACCGATATTCATAACCTCGCCTTGTCCGACCGTATCGCTTTCCGCGGCGAGAATGTTTGCCCGCACCACATCGCGTACGTGTGTCATGTCGCGCGTTTGCGTACCGTCGCCGGTAACGGTGATCGGTTTCCCTTCTTTACGAAGCCGCAAGAACAAACCGACCGCAAGAGCATAGGCTCCGTCCGGATCAAGTTTTGGTCCGAATACATTGAAATAACGCAGCGATACGGTCGGCAAGCCGTAGACTTCGCTATAGAGTTTGCAATACAGTTCACCGATATATTTTTGAAGACCATAGGGACTTATCGGATGCGCTGACATATCTTCGCGAAGCGGCATGATCGACTGGTCGCCATAAGCCGAGCTGGACGCGGAGTAAACGACTTTTTTTACGCCAGCCTCATGCGCGGCTTTCAAAACATTGAGCGTTCCAACGACATTAACCTCATTTGTTAAGACGGGATGTTCGATAGAGAACTGCACGCGAGGAAGCGCGGCGAGATGAAAAACATATTTCGCGCCTTCCATGATGACATGCAGGTCTTCCAAATTGCGAATGTCTTTCTCATGAAAGATCGCATCCGCGTGAATTCTTTCCTTCTTTCCCGCCACGAGATTATCAATGACATGCACTTCGTATCCTTTTTCAATAAGACCATCAGTAAGATTTGATCCGATGAATCCCGCCCCGCCGGTGACTACTACTTTTATTCTATCCATGTTATTTGTGAATTAATTTTTTAATTTGAAATTTTATTGGAAATTATTAACGAACGTGGATTCCCGCCTCCGCGGGAATGACGAGACTGTCGTCGTATTCGTATCCATTTGTATATTGGTACTGATTCGTATATTGGTATCTTTATTTCCCCGTCCTCGACAACAGCGTCCGAATAGTAAGCAGCACTATTTTAACATCCAGCATGATCGAGCGGTTCTTTAGATAATACAGATCATAAGAAAGCTTATTTTTTGTTTCCTCTACATCGACGCCATGATGCGGATGATTTTCATGGTAGATCTGCGCCCAGCCGGAAAGTCCCGGTTTGATGAGGTGGCGAATATTGTAAAACGGCACTTCCGCTGCGTATCGCTTTACAGGATCGGGAAATTCCGGCCTCGGTCCTATTAATGATATAGAACCGAACAAAACGTTCCAAAGTTGCGGAAGTTCGTCGATCCGGCTTTTTCGTAAAAATGCTCCGACTCGCGTTACCTTATTTTCCGGTTTCGCCACCTCTCCATCTTCCCATTTCCCGCCGTCGTCCGTCGTCATGGTACGGAACTTCAAAAGATGAACAATACTGTTGCCCTTCCCGACCCGATCTTGATGGCTGAAAATGGGACCGCCGTCTTCAAGTTTGATCGCAAGAAAAACAAAAGGATAGAATACCAGAGAAACAATGACGGCAAAAAGCGAGATCACGACATCCATTACCCGTTTGAGTGCGTCATATACCGGGTGCGATTCGAATGAAATATTCTGTAAAAACCAATTATAGCGAAGAAGAGAAAGCGGAACGCGGTCAAAGATATCTTCGTAGACTTTATGCATATCCACAAAACGAACGTTGGCAAATATCAGATTATATAAGTGAGGCAAGAGCGGTTCGATCTTTGCGCTTTTGGAATCAACCACGATAACGGAGATACCGTCTTCGTATACTTTCCTAACGAGATCATCCTCAATATCGTAACCGTCTTTACCTATATCGAGAAAGCCGGTGAATGACAAGGAGTACCGAGGATTGTTATTTACTTCTTCGTACAGTTCGAGTATTTCCTTTCCTTCTCCGATGAGGAACGCTTTTTGTTTTTTACGAAATCCAAAAAGCGAAACGAGACGCACGCGCCAGACCAAGATCAGTGCGAACGACACAAAAAGATAGATGAAGAGCAGCGTTTTCGGAGTGATGCCGAGTGCCGGAATAAAATAGAAAAAGATGACGGCGATGACGCTGTTGACTATTTGAGTATTTAAAATAAGGGTTGGAAGGCGGCTCTTGAAAAGCAGGGTGTGTTTTCCATAAAGGCCGGCAGCAAAAAAACTGATGCTCCACGCCGCAAAAAGGAATGAAAATGAAAAAAGATGAAGAGAGAATACCCCCCCGGTCGGTACCGTGAAATTTCGAATATACAATGAGAGCCATAAAGCGATAATGAAGACCAGAATGTCGCCGGTAAACAGCAAAAGCCCTTCTTTTTTGTTATAAATACTCATATCTCTTAGTATAACCGAAAAATATACAATTATTCAAGGACATATGCACATTGAGCATGGAACAAAGTTTACCTCTCTGATATAATGGAGAGACGCATTCTATTAAAAAAATATTAATTTTTCATGAGAATATGAATCAAGAATTTGAGACATACGATGCGTCGGATCAATTGAAGACTCCAAGCAATATGATGCAAGATACTTCTTCCGTTTCCGGCGTGGTTTTTAATGAACGCAAAAATGTCAAGTTCTCCGGCCGTCACGGAATAATCACCGAGTGGGTCATGAGATGCGGAATAAAAAATGAGAAAGCTGCGCAAGCGATGCTTATCGTGTTTATCGTAATTCTGTTCGCTTTGACTCTTATGGTTATTTCAAACGGACCCGGAAATTTTTCGCCTAAAGTCATACGAGGGGCTATATAAAAAAATAATTTTTTTAACATGAAATCAAAATCTTATCATTTATCAAAGGGTTTTACCCTCATAGAATTACTCACGGTTATCGCCATTATCGGTCTTTTATCCGCCATAGTCGTAACAAGCCTCACAAGCGCCCGTCTCAAAGCAAGAGATGCGCGGAGGTTAAATGACGTGATGCAGGTAAAAATGGCGCTGGATCTGTATTTTGATACTTTCCATACCTATCCGGCTCTCACCGGCTCAAATCCCGCATGCAACGGCTGGTATACGTCCAAGGATGACGTTTTCATGCAGCCCTTGATCACGAACAAATTTCTCGGCGCCGCTCTCAAAGACCCCACGCAAGACGGTTCATCATCATGCGGAAATTATGCGTATTACAAGTTCGAGGCGGGAGAGTACGGGTGTCCCGCAAACAAAGGCGATTTCTATGTACTCGGCGTCCGTACCATGGAAACAGTAACAGGTTCTAATATTGCCCCGACGAGCCCCGGATTTAAATGTCCAAGCAGAGATTTCCAGATCGATGCGACGCTGGGAAAACAGTTTGACTGGGTGATGGGAAAATTTGAAAATGAATAGCCGAAAGTAGCTCTTTCCCGACCAAGCGCGAGCTGTCGCATAACTCGGTCAAAACCGAATGTTGTTTATGATGAATAATGAAATCAAAAAAAAGAAAATACTTTACGTCATCACCAAATCGAATTGGGGAGGAGCGCAGAGATACGTTTACGATCTGTCGGTTAATTTTTCGAAAAAATATGATCTTGCCGTCGTGCTCGGCGGAAAAGGCGAGCTCAAAACACGGCTTGAGGAAAAAGGCATCCGCGTCATCGACCTCCCCTTTCTCACACGCGACGTAAATCCGTTCGCAGATTTTTCGTCTTTCAAAACACTGCTTGAACTTTTCAAAGCCGAACGTCCGGATGTCATCCACGTAAACAGCTCAAAAGTTGGCGGACTCGGCACACTCGCGGGACGACTCGCCAAGGTACCGAAGATAATTTTTACCGCACATGGATGGGCGTTTCGAGAAGAACGTCCTGAGCATCAAAAGTTCGCCATTAAATTTCTTTCTTGGTTGACGATCCTTTTGTCTCATAAAGTAATAACCGTCTCAGAAAGAGACGAGCGTGAAGCGCTTTCAATGCCTTTTACGGATAAAAAGATCGCGCTGATCCACAACGGAATAAAAGGAAGCTCGATCATTGAAAGATCGGAGGCCAGAAAACAAATAATGGATCATTTTTGGCGTAAAGGCATTGCTCCTCCGGAACGAATGGATCAGGCGCTCTGGATCGGCACCATCGGAGAACTTCATAAGAATAAAGGGCACGCATATGCGATCGAAGCGCTGTCAAAATTCCCTCGAACCGAAAATATTATCTTCTTTATTATCGGCGAAGGAGAAGAAAGAAACACTCTTGAAAAAATGGTCGTCGAATTGGATCTCCAAGAGAAAGTTATTTTCCTTGGCAAAAAAGACGATGCTGCATCGCTCATAAGCGCTTTTGACATTTTTCTCTTTCCTTCCGTAAAAGAAGGATTTCCCTTCGCCATACTGGAGGCTGGCATGGCGGGCATTCCGATAATCGCCTCCGCTGTCGGCGGCATTCCCGAAATTATTACCGACATGCAAACGGGTATTCTCGTTAGGCCAAAAAATCCCGAAGAGATCATTAGAGCTCTGGAATATATCTTAAGCCATCAATCGTCAGCGTCCGGCTTCGCAAAAAAACTTCACGCAAAGATCAAAAAGGATTTTTCTCTCGCAAAAATGTTCAGGGAAACGGAGGATGTTTATATCCGCTCTCATTAAATTTTTCTTAAAAAATACCAACCGCAAATTCTAGCATATGCTAGAATTTGCGGTTGGTATTTTTTTGTCAATTCTTCGGTCGTTCGAAAAAAAATACTCGCAAAAAAAATGACGCCGGCACCGGCGTCATTTTTTATATTCGATCGATCAAGCGATATGCCGCCGATAAAAGAATTTTCTGATCTCTTCGACAAAAATGATCGATGAAGCGACCGCGATGATCATCCCCCATTCAGACGGAGACAAAGGCATGGTATGAAGATATTTCTGTAGGAACGGATGATAGATCACAGAAAGCTGCAGCATGATAACGATCAGGGTCGCACCCACTAAATATTTATTCGCGAACGGATTCATGGTAAACAGCGATCTTGATTCATGACGGCAGTTCCATGCATTGAACCACTGGAATACGGCAAGCGTGGTCAGTGACACGGTCAGAGCTTTCGCCATATCCGTTTCAAAATATCGATTAAACAGGAATAGGGTTCCGATCGCCATCGTCGCCGCCATCAACATCATCCTTTGCGCCATCAGCGTATCAATGATATATTTTCCCGGTCGTTTAAAATTACCTCGAAGCAATCCTTCTTCTTTAGGCTCCATAGCAAGCGCAACATCAAGAAAACCATCGGTGACGAAATTAAGCCAGATTATCTGTGCCGGCAAAAGCGGCAGAGGCCATCCAAAAAGTAATGCGGCCGTGATCGTAAAAGTCTCTCCCCAGTTCGTGGAAAAAAGATAGAGTATGACCTTTTTTATCGTTTTATAAATGCTTCTTCCTTCCTCGACCGCCGACACGATACTTCCGAAATTATCATCCAAGAGAACGATGTCTGAAGCCTCCTTCGCCACTTCTGTTCCTATATTTCCCATCGCCACGCCGAGATCGGCCGCAACAAGAGATGGCGCATCGTTTACGCCGTCTCCTGTCATTGCGATCATTTCTCCGCGCGCTTTGTAAGCGCGTATGATCCTCAGTTTATGTTCAGGCGTAACGCGTACGAACACCGATGTTTTTGAGAGATGTTCGCTGAGCTCCGACTCAGACATGCCGTCGATCTCAATACCCGTCAGTACGGCATCGCCTTCGCGATAAATGCCGACCTCTTTGGCGATAGATGTTGCGGTAAGTTTATGATCGCCCGTTATCATCACAACCTTTATCCCTGCGGCTGCGGCAT
>Ga0172379_10009692_pt1 | contig 11820 bp, 7 predicted proteins | sample GrowelOW334metaG_FD_119756 | JGI IMG/M metagenome (GOLD analysis project Ga0172379, IMG submission 119756) | Groundwater microbial communities from an aquifer near a municipal landfill in Southern Ontario, Canada - Groundwater well OW334 metaG | ecosystem: Environmental > Aquatic > Deep... | reverse complement strand
GGTCCCTGAGTTGCTCCCAAAAACGGAATGACTGACTGCGCGGCTGCTACTGTGATTTTTAGCACGCTGTTGTTTTCATTTTGCCCCTCTCCGGCGTCTATTTCCGTTCCACAGTTCATATTGCTGCCTCCGCAATGCCAGGCATCCATTCCTGCATCGAAATTACCGTTTATGATCTCGTTATCAAGCTCGTTCGGCAGCTCATAAAATTTTCCCTTGGGTCTTCCCATATCAAACCCCATTGCGTCAAACCAGCCATCAGGAGGCCAGGGCTTGTATGGAAAATCACCTGCATAACGAACGTCACCATTGGCGTACATAAAGGCCGAGTAATCATTGGCTGTTAAATAGTATCGGGAAAGCGCATACATCTCATTCTCATTCGGATATTGATCTCCTCCATATGCTGCGGTCGGATTGGCATGAGAGATAATCCCTTTTTTGAGTTTAGAAAAAGTTTCGGCCTCTTCCCATTGTGCTTGTAACGCAGATACACTTTCAACTTTACTCATTTGGTAGTTAATGAGGTTCTCCCGCAAAGAAAAGGAACCATTCGTCCCGGCAAGTGCATCCAGGCAGGCGCCATTCATCACGGCAGAATAATTCTCTGTCACGGCGCCGATAAATGCCTGTAAGTCCCTCAGTCGTTGCTCCAAGAACGAACCGGAAATTTCATATTCGGCAATCCCTCTGGCCGACCGGCTTGCGTCAGTAACGGTGCAAGTCGAGTTATCGATAAATAGGCCGGTTGAGGCACTTGCTTCCACAGCCGACTCGGATTTGCTTTTCGCGAAAGAGAGATAGCCTGGATTAGCAAGGTTCATCAACCATCGGTTTGTTCCATAGGTGGCAGGTACTCTAGATAAATATTTGAAACGTGCCATGGTTTCATAACCACAATCCGGATGAAGACCGGAATCACACGCTTCGATTTCGGCATCGCTCAGATAATCATTGTCATCAGTGTCCAATTCCCCATACCAAGCGGGAATGATTTTCTTATTATCAACTACCGGGTATTTCTCTCCACGAATTGCAGACATCCCTACCCAGCTGTATTGCCCAACCACTTGAGCTTGTGAGCGGAGAATCGGTCCATCGATTTGGTCGGACTGACATCTTAAACGCACCCAAAATAGCGGAGGCACACTTTGATTTTCTATGAGCTCATGCACTGTCCAGAAGTCCGGAGGCATAAATTCCACACGCCCGGACTTGACCATGCCGTTCGTGTCATCCGTAACAATGAGTTGCTTCCAGATGGGATTATTCGTCTCATCAACGGATGAAAACTCCCAAATTGCACGCCATCCTTCATTTGGGGGTGTCGCGATATTGACATTTATTTGACGAAAACGAGATGTCTCGCCGATGTAAAGAGCATCATCTTCGTTAGTGCAAATACGAATATCGTAACTAACGGGTGGCATGTTGCCGGCAGCGATAGTGTCTCCGTACGCTTGGGCTGTAATATCCTCGAGGTTGCTTGCTGTCCGTTTCACCACTTGGAAAAACCGATCTTCTTTAAAACTCGTATCACTTGTCGGCAGGAAGAATGGCTCAGGCTTTGGCTCAGAATAATGCAAAAAGGTATCTTCAAACTGTTGCCGGTAATCATGCAGAAGCGCAACGAATGCTGCGCTATCCTCGGCAAGATCGTTCCAATTGACGTAGACGTAATTCTTCTTGGCCAGACCACGCCCGGTAGATGCCATATCAATATGATCCTTAATCCACTGGGACCAGTCCTGCCCATTAACGTCAATAGGACTACCGAAAATCATGGCAAAGGTGCGCAAATAATGGGTACTGGTTTGGCTTACGTTCTCTCCGTCTCGCAATGAGGCTCTGAATTGAATGTTCAATAAACTCAGGCCAGTCCCTAAACATAAAATTCCTGCAGTTATTAGTATCAACGATTTGTTTTTCATGTTTGAAGCAGTGTTAACTATTATAATATAAATATGAAAATATGTCTATCATAATTATGTCCGATGCAGGAAAAAGAATGTTCGCATAACAGGGACCACGTCGACCAGTGCAAGAACGCTCCGAGGCGCAGAGATTCGAACCTCGCCGTTCGTCAGAACCTTTTCCCTATTGGTTGAATCGGCAGGTCGCTTTGGACGCGCACGTAGTGGTGGAGGTGATACGAAAAAGTTGGAATTGGATTCAGAAGTATCTCATGCTGGCTTAATATAACTTATTATGTTATAATATATTTACTCACACAAACAGCATGTCAACAACCAGGAAAAGAATCGTAATATTGCTTATTGTTCTGGCGAGCATTTTGACGGTGCCGGTCCTGAATCATCGTTCATCATCTAACAGGGCATCTCTTCTGACTGGCCCGGTCACCACATGTAATCCGCAGTCAGTTCCAAACGAAGACAGTGAATTTCGTGTCACAGATTACGGAGCAACGGGCGATGGAATTACTGACGATACCGCCTGCATTCAGGCGGCCGTGAATGCAGCGGCCACGATCACCGGTTCGATCGTGTACTTTCCGGCCGGAACTTACATCGTTTCACAAGTGGAGATGCAGGGAAACGTCACATATCAAGGGGAAGGCAATGACGTATCGGTCATAAAATCGATAGGTGCCGATTCATTTCAACAGTACGCCCCCAAACTTGTGAGGAGCCAATGGGAAGCAGGAAGCGGTGCACTCACAGGAAATGCTACGACAATGGAATTCCCAAACGACTTGCCTCTTTCCATTAAAAAATTGTTCGGGGCCCGGGGAACCGTGTTTTTCAGGAATATCGTTCAGGTCGGCTGGAGCAATCTCAATGATCGCAGCTTTATTGCCCGGCTGATCGATCCCAGACACGTCGTACTGTACGAGTATCATTATCCGAACCTTTCACTCACCGCCATCCTGAATACTCCGGGCAATGGAGTCGCGAAAGGGACTTACACGGCGTTCACATACGTAAGAGGACATAATCTCCAAGACGGAGATAAAGTGACATTTTATGGTCTCACGCAGAAGAAGTGGCTCGCACTGAATGGCAAAACGTTTTCTGCGACAGTTGTCGATGACGACACGTTTGCAATCGATTTCGATTCCACCGGCTTCAGCGATTTCACCACGAGTGTGAGCGGTGACGGCATCGCCTACAAGAATATGGATACCTCCGGCTTTTCTTCGCCGGAATTCGCGTTCACCGACCCCGGCAGCGGGGTGTTCCGGCAAACAGCTTATGCGATGTTCCATGGGGTCGGAAATTCCAATCCTGCCTCGCTTACCATCAAAGACCTGTCGTTCGATGGAAATATCACAAACCAGGGTCCGTATAAGAATTATGAGGCATCGCACCAAGCGATGATTTTCTTGTATGGCTCGAAAACGGTCGGAGGCCCGCAGCTGAGGGCCGATATTGAAAATTGCGCTTTCCGCGACGGTACCGGCGATGGAATCTATTTTTACAGGAACATCGATGCCACACTGAGAAACCTCTCCATGGAAAATATTTTTCGCGGCGGGTTGCAGCTGCCGGGAGACAGTGACAAGAACGTGAAAATAGACGTCGACGGCTTGACGAGCAGCGGAAAGGAAAATTTCACCGGCATCCATGCAGAACCGGATTCCCCAACCTATCCCACCGATCCGGTTACCTATCCTCCCGATTACTCTTTTCACAACATCAATCTGATTGACGGTAACTTTACAGTGTCGGTGGCGAGCGGAAATGTCAGAGGCGATCACATGAATGTCAACGGGATATTTATGCTTGGCGGCGGCACACAAACGTACTCGGACAGCACCTTTAAAGTTGATGAGATGAGCCGGATGACTTTACCGAACGTTACTTTCGACAATTGTGATTTCATCATCACAAAGAAGCGGCAGGACGTGACGGAGGCAAAGCTGCAGCTACCCATTGTCCTGAGAACCAGTTATCGCAATCCGCCGGTCGCAGCGGTGACATTCAATAACTCCCGTTTCACCGTAGATCATACGCCCGGCCAGTCGCCGGCAGCCGACGATATCCTCACTGCCATCGAAGTCCCAGCCGATAATAAGACACCGGGGCACAGCATTACCTTCAATGGAGGTTCGATTTCCTCCGATTTCCAAATCGGAATTTCTGCGTTGGGGGGAACGATCAATGTAAAGGATACGGTCATTTCCGCTTCTCTGCCGATAGCGTGGGGAGGATATCAGAGCCCGGGGGGGACAGAACTTTTCGGCAGTCTGACCTTGGACGGGGTAAGCATGGACGGCTCAGAGTATATGAAGCTGAATGGAAACGACGCAAGAAACACACTGATCCAAAAAGGCATCCGGATAGACCAATCAAACAATATCATCAACTCGAACTATGCATCGATTGCCGATAATATCTACGCCGGATATCGAGTGATCCTCGGTGAGAATCCTCCGCTGCCAACAACGCACTGCTTTCCGGGCGACATCTATCGCATGAAAAATCCCATTCCCGGCCAGTCGTACGAATGGCTGTGTACGAAACCGGTGTTCAATACTCTTTCGGTGCCGGACGCCTGGCAGCAGGTCTCTGCCAAAGCGTTCGACTTCGGCCAGACGGACTCACCCGTCCAGGACGGCTACATGCCGGTCTTGCCAAACTCACTCTACAACTCTCTGCAAGGCTACGGCTGGCTGAAGCCGGTCCAAAGCCGTGACCGCGGGCCGCAGAACGGGACGACCGAGAGCAGCCTCTTGCAGGATATGAATTTTGGCACATCGAAGCCGGGAACATTCCAGGTGGACGGCCTCGCCCCCGGCGCGCACTACGATGTCACCATAACACTCGGTGACCAGTATGCGGCAACAACGACCGTCATCGTACCAATGGGGTTTGGAATAGTCGTCGATGGGAACATAGCCGATGTTGGCACGCTAGCCCGGCAGTACGTGCACAAGACGATCACGGTCATACCCAACGAAACGGGCCAACTGCAATTCCAGTTCAACTCAACGGCAGCAAATCCGCTCTGGGCCGTGAATGCGATGACGGTGAGACCCGCCGTAGTTCCAGACACGCTCTACGGGCTGCATAACGCGCCGGCAGACAGCACGACTGTAGATTATTTCATCCAAAACAATCTCACACCCGGAGATATCTATACCGTATCGGCTACTCTCGGAAACATCATCACACCGGATGCGGATGCTCGTTATGGCGGGGTCCAGGCAGTTGTCAGCGCAAACGGTCTGCTGACTTTTGCAATTAAGCGCCCTTCGACGGCTGGGCCGGTAACCCTGACTGCGGAGCAGGTGGAAGGGAAGACTCGGGCGAGGGGCGCGGTGACATACGAGTGATCCCGTAAAGATTTCCTGCGTTCCTGAACTGGACAGATTGGAATTGGTGGAGGTGATACGAAAAAGTTGGAACCGACTTCAAGTCTTGATCCATGAATGGAATCAGTCTTTTGACTGCTAGACATCAGCTAAAAATAGGATTTCAAGCGTGGATATTAAATCACTTAAATATATGTTATAATAAATGTCTATGAGGGAATACGCAGAATTAAGTTCACCTGACAAGTTGAGAGCGGTCCTAGCAACCGTGTTTAGGCCGATCTCTAAAGAACATGCACTTGATCTCGCTGGCCTTGAGCCCACTGAGCTAGAGGCAGTCAATAGCGTCTTTTCGGAAGAGGGTGTGGTGGAGGTTGATGGAAAATTTTGGATTCCTACTGATCGGCAGGAGGCTGTAATAACGCGATTGAATGTAAACGTCGAGGAGGTGCATGGGGTAATAGGAGATGCACTGGATTTTTGGAGAAGCGAGTCATCTGGCTCAGATAAGCAATCGGAATGACAGTCTCAAGCGAATTGTTGTATTTGGCTTCCATAAGCCATTGGTGGAGCTGATGGGATTTAAACCCACGACCTCCGCAATGCGAATGCGGCGCTCTATCCAGTGTCATTTTAATAAATATATGATATAATATCTAAAACACACTTTCTTCTTACTTATGAGTATTGTTCATCCTGCCGTGACAGGAACCGCTGAATCGCGGCTTCTCTTCATCGAAACGCCTCCGGAGAGAACCACCGCGCAGAGTGAGCAACCCGTCACACCCTCTGAAGGAGGAAATCTCTATCAGAATCGGTTTCTGCATGCCGAGGTGGAAGATGCGAAGAAAATTTTGGAGGGGAAGTATGCACAGAACCCGTCAAAGGAGACTGCTCAGAAGCTTGCGTTGTACGAAAGACTGTTTGACGAGCAGTTCAAGCAATTCAAACAAGGAGGGCAGCACACGGCTCTCGGCGAAATGCACAAACTCACGGAGGAAATGTGGGATTTTCTGACTCGTTCCCCCCGCATGCGTCTGCTGACGCGCGGGAACCGGTTTGATGATGCGAAGACGCAGAAAGAGATTCAAGAACTCCGGGAGAACCGGAATTGGCTCCGTAATTCGCCGGAAACTATCCATGTGGAGACCATGTATCGGCTCCTCGGTGCCAGGGAAGCCAGTGATGATACGATCATGTCGAAGGTGAAAGAGTTTAACTCTCATCCCGAATACGTCGATTGGCTCCGTGCAGCGTTGGGACCAAAAGAAAGGGACGACTTGCGTTCCACATTGATATGGCACATGGAGAATCGTCCGGCGCTCAGTGACGACGCGAAAAAGAATCTTCAGAAATTGGTGCGTTTGATTTTCTGAGAGCTATCGATGAAGGTGATACGAAAAAGTTGGAACTCAATTCTAGAACAGGTCATGGCTTGGTATAGACAACTTTCCCCTGAATGATTTACATCGTTTTTGTCAGTTGTTTCAATCTGCCGCTTGTCGTAGGCACAAATACGTCGTATCCCAAGTCAATATGCACGTCTCTCATAAAATCAATAAATCGTTGAGAAAAACCTCCACCGTTCATTCCTTCCGGGAAATAGTGTCGTGCGATATGTAGTAGTGTTTCTACGTTTGGACGTTCTTCCTGTTTGCAGCCAAGCTCTTTCATCACAACGGCAGCGGATGGCGTACCGTTTTGCAATCTGTCCTTCAGAAGCACGTTGAGCGCTTCCATTTCATATCCATAGGCAGACGCTTCTTCCGTTACCACAATTCTCGGCTTTTCATTGCCTTTTCCAGTGTGAAAGTCGATATATGCTTGCAGAGCGGCAGGATTTCCCATCATGGCGATTCGGCGACTTGCATCCTGATTGGCATGACGCATTTCGTGATATTGGATCAAAAGTCGTAGTACTGATTGAGGATCATGTTTTGGTGGGAGAGACATGATTCTCATTACTGGACTGAAACTCGCGGCTCCTTCCACGTTGCCACCTCCCTGCTCTCGCCCTTCCTGCAAGTCATAGAAAAATTGATAGGGATTTCCAAGCGCAATTGTTGAACTCGTTTCCCCGGAGGCAATTTGCCTGCGCCGCCTGACCATATTGCGTTGGCCATTACTTTGGTTGAGACGCACGGCCTCGAAAGGTGAATAGAGTTCTTCCGGTCTAAGATATGACGGCATGTGTGTTTGATTTGCACACTCACGTAAACGGCTCTCAAATGCCAAAAATGATCCTTCGACATCAGTAATAAGATGATCGAGGCGTCCCTCTTTCTCAATTTCGGGCCGTTCAGACCATCCGGTCGTCGTTTGTTTGGCAATGCGTTGAGCAATATCCGATCGAGCGCTTTCAATAGCGCTGGACAACTCTCTCGCTTGCATATTCAGCTTTCCTTCAGCCGGACGCTTGCGATTCAAATGAGTGAAAAGGCGCTCAAGTCCTTGACGAGGACTGCTGGCAAGCAATTCAATAATATCTGCTGGCAGTGTTTGGGATTGCTCACGCGATACACCCGCTCTTCGGGAAAGCCAAGTTACAACAGCGGCCTGTTCTGTGTTGTTGGGAGTATTCATGCCGAGATAATACTATAAATTACATATATGTCTATATAGCCAGAATCGTCTTCTGTAAGCCAATTGGTGGAGCTGATGGGACCCTTCGTAAACTCAGGACAAGTTTAAACTCCCATGGCTTGCCATGAGGAGCAAAGCGACGAATGGTGGAGCTGATGGGATTTAAACCCACGACCTCCGCAATGCGAATGCGGCGCTCTATCAGCTGAGCTACAGCCCCACGATGCTTTCATTGTAACAAACTTTTGCCAGGAAAATCATTGCGTCATCGATGAATTAAGAATTACGAATTAAGAATAAAGAATCGTAATTCTTAATTCGAAAGATACTCGTCAATCCGCTGGTTGCCGATGAAGATCCGGCTGTTTGGCCCGGCTTCACGCTCGATTGCTCTAAGCAGGCCTATCCGCCCGAGCACATCCAAAAACCTTTTCTTTCCGCCCAACAATTTGAAATTTGTCATCTTGGTGAATTGTTCCAGGCGGTGGCCGGTGATTTTTATGCCATCGTCAGTCTTTTCGATTTTATATGCTCCCATTTTCATCGAAAGCATATACGGCTTCAAAATCGGCAGTTCTTCCGAAGAACCAAGTTCGGTTTCCTCGCTTTGGCGCTTTTCTTTCTCGCTTAAAACCTGCGGCAACAAAGCTTTCATCAGCCGGTCTGTTCCCAGATGAGTTGCGGCCGAAATGGAGGCAAACACTTCGATCTTCGCTTTCTTCAAATTATCCAGCCAGGGATCGGCATTCCCGTTTACCAGATCGATTTTATTGAGCACGACAAATTCCTTTTTCTTTGTCAGAGCCGGTGAAAAGGCTTTCAGTTCCTTCCGGATAGCCCGGTAATCCGAAACTATGTCATCCCGGCCGATATCCAGAAGATGGATCAGTATCCCGCAGCGTTCGATATGTTTCAAAAACTTGTCGCCGAGGCCTTTTCCTTCGCTTGCTCCTTCGATAAGCCCAGGCACGTCACAGAGAACGAATTCACGGTTCGAAACCCGCACGACCCCGAGATTCGGGACCAGTGTCGTAAACGGGTAATCGGCGATTTTCGGCCGTGCTTTCGATACCGCAGCGATCAGCGAAGACTTGCCGACACTCGGATAACCGATGATCCCGACGTCGGCGATCAATTTCAGTTCCAGCTTGATTTTATGCTCTTCGCCCGGCTCGCCGAGCTCGGCGAAATCCGGCGCTTGTCTTGTTGAAGACTTGAAATGTGCGTTACCGAAACCGCCTTTGCCGCCGTGAGCGACAACCATCTGTTCACCATGTAATTTCAGGTCGGCGATAACGGCCGGTTTTAAACCATCACGAATTTCCAGGATCAATGTACCGGGAGGAACCGGCAGATATTTATCCACACCAGCCCGTCCGTTTCTGCCCTGGCCGCTTCCGGCAATACCGTTTTCAGCCTGAAAAGTCTTGCGGCTTTGATAGTCGGAAAGCGTATCCGTGTTTTCGTCGGCAATAACTACGATGTTGCCGCCATTTCCGCCATCGCCGCCGTTCGGCCCGCCAAAGGGAACGTATTTTTCCCTGCGCCAGGAAACACAGCCCTTGCCGCCGGTACCGCCGATTACGGTGATATTTGCTTCGTCGAGAAACATGATTGTTCGGTATGCAGAAAGGCAAAACTTGCCGCTGGAAGCATACTACATTGACAGCAGTTTCCGATATAGCCAGCATGTATACATGCCTTTGACACCTTCTCAGTTTGGAACCTATGAACGGCTTCGGCAGGTCAATGAGCTTGCTCGTAAGAATCCGGATCTCGCTGTTGGACTTGCACTTAGCGATGAGATTCCTCCGGAAAATACAGGACCTGTGGAGAAGCTCGTTTTTACCGCACGTTATGCTCTAAGAATGCTAGATCAAGAAAATCATCAGGGGCTCGCTGAAGCGCTTAATGGAGAGCAAGACAAGTCTTTTGTTTTCAGAATGAGGGCCTTACTTAAAGGATCCTATTTAAAGGGCGAGACAACTTCAGAAGCGGCTTGACGTTTACCGGTTGGCACTCTAAACTGCAGAGTGCTAACCCATTTTACTTATGTCCAAAATAATCGGAATTGATCTTGGTACAACGAATTCCTGCGTTGCCGTCATCGAAGGCGGCGAGCCGCAGGTGATCCCCAATGCCGAGGGAGCCAATACCACTCCGTCGGTTGTCGCATTCAAGGACAAGGAAATCCTTGTCGGTATCGCCGCGAAACGCCAGGCAGTGACGAACCCGAAGAACACGGTTTTCTCATCGAAAAGATTCATCGGACACCGCTTTGAAGAAGTTGCAAAAGACGCGAAGCACATGCCGTTTGATGTAAAGAGCGGCAAAGAGGGGAGAGCGGTTATCGAGATCAACGGAAAGGAGATGTTCCCGCAGGAAATAAGCGCCAAGGTTTTACAGAAGTTGAAAAAAGATGCGGAAGCCTATCTCGGCCAGACGGTTACGAAAGCCGTTATCACTGTTCCGGCATACTTTGACGACAACCAGCGGCAAGCCACGAAGGAAGCAGGGGAGATCGCCGGTCTCGAGGTAGTCCGCATATTAAATGAGCCGACTGCCGCGACTCTCGCGTACGGTTTGGACAAGAAGAAAGAAGAGAAAATAATCGTCTACGATCTCGGCGGCGGAACATTCGACGTAACGGTCCTGGAAATCTCCGGCGACGGCCATTTCGAAGTTCTCTCTACCAACGGTGACACGCACCTCGGCGGAGACGACTTCGACCAGCGTATCGTCGAGTGGCTTCTCGGTGAGTTCAAGAAAGACCAGGGAATCGACTTAAGCAAGGACAAGATCGCCCTCCAGCGTGTCCGCGAGGCTGCGGAAAAGGCCAAGATCGAGCTTTCTTCACAAGCCGAGACCGAAATCAACCTGCCCTTCATTACGGCGGACGCCTCCGGACCGAAACACCTCAACCTGAAGCTCTCCAGAGCCAAGCTCGAGTCGCTTGTCGCCGATCTGATCGAACGAACGGCAAAGCCGTGCGAATCGGCAATAAATGACGCCGGAGTGAAAAAGTCAGAAATAAATGAAGTTGTTCTGGTCGGCGGTATGACCCGCATGCCCGCCGTGCAGGCCAAAGTGAAGGAACTCTTCGGCAAAGAACCGCACAAGGGCGTTAACCCGGACGAGGTGGTCGCCGTAGGCGCCGCCATCCAGGCCGGACAGATCGGCGGGGATATAAACCGCGATATCACGATCGTGGATGTGATACCGCTCAGCGTCGGAATCGAGACGCTCGGCGGAGTGGCGACGAAGGTCATCGAACGCAATACCAGAATCCCGACGAGCAAGTCTCAGGTCTTCTCTACGGCAGCGGACAATCAGACCTCGGTCGAGGTCAATGTTGTCCAGGGAGAGCGCGAAATGGCGACCGACAACAAATCACTCGGAAGATTCATCCTGGACGGGATACTGGCTGCCCCGCGCGGTTTGCCTCAGGTAGAAGTCACGTTTGACATCGATACCAACGGCATTCTCCAGGTAAAAGCCAAGGACAAAGGCACCGGAAAAGAGCAGCACATTACGATCACCGGCTCAACCGGTCTTAGCAAAGACGAGGTGGAACGCATGCGCAAGGATGCCGAGGTACATGCTGATGAAGACCGAAAGAAAAAAGACCGCATCGACGCGCGGAACTCCGCCGACGGTTTGATCTTCAATCTGGAAAAACAGTTGCGGGAATACGACGCCAAAATCCCGGACAACGTTAAGAAAAAGGTAAACGCGAAGATGAATGACTTGCGGGATCTTCTAAAGAAGGAAGATGCATCCATCGAAGAAATCAAGAAGTCCACGGAAGCTCTGGCAACCGAAGCACAGGAAATCGGAAAGGTTGTCTACGAAGAAGCCCAGAAGAAGTCCAAAGAACAGCCCTCAGGCAAGAAGGATGAGAAAGTAGTTGACGCCGAGGTGGTGGACGACGAGGAGAAGAAAAAGAAGAAGTAGAGGCCTTC
>Ga0172379_10009691_pt1 | contig 11821 bp, 14 predicted proteins | sample GrowelOW334metaG_FD_119756 | JGI IMG/M metagenome (GOLD analysis project Ga0172379, IMG submission 119756) | Groundwater microbial communities from an aquifer near a municipal landfill in Southern Ontario, Canada - Groundwater well OW334 metaG | ecosystem: Environmental > Aquatic > Deep... | reverse complement strand
AATTTTCAAATTTTCTAATTAGACAAAACTTTTTTCAAAGAAAATAAACTACCATAACTTGAAAATTCAATAATTTGTAAATTCGAAAATTTTCAAAGAATAAGAGCTACCATCCCTGTCCCCTGTACCCTATCCCCTAAAAAAAATAAACGATATGCAAAAAATCCAAACCATGAACGATAATTTGTCTTGGCTGCCAGAACATGAGGGTCAGCTTTCGGTTGATGTGCTTGAAGACGAACAAAATATTTATATTCGTTCGGCCGTGGCTGGGATTCGGGCTGAAGATTTGGATATCACTGTCACCCATGATACCGTAACCGTCAGAGGTCAGCGCCAGCATGGTTGTGATCATTGGATTGATACCACCACCCATTTAGAAGAATGCTTTTGGGGCACTTTTTCGCGCTCCATTGTTTTGCCAAGTCACGTACGTCCGGAAACGGCTGACGCAGTTATGAAAAATGGAATTTTAACTATAACAATTACTAAAACCGAAGCGTCTTCTGACGTTGATGTAATCGAATGGTAAGTATGGATTTAAAAAAAACCCTCGAAGAAACTTTGTGCCCTTCTGAAAAAAAGAAGGTTTTTTCAAAGCCTTTAAAAATCGGCTTGGCTGTCGGAGCCGCGATTGTCTTAATTGGTTATGCCGCGTCTTTTGCTTTGGCTAAAACTTTTGATAATCGAATTGCTCCAAACATCTGGATTGGTTCGGTTAAAGTAAGCGGCGAAGATCCTGAAACTGCCAAACAAATGATTAATTCTGCGGTCGATAAAATCTTGGCTGACGGATTGCAAATGTCGGTCGATGGAAAATTAAAAACCGTACCTCTATCGCCTACCGATGCCGAGGTTGGTGATTATATTATTTTTGATGTTGATAGTGCAGTTAACAAAGCTTTGGCAGCTCATCATTCAAAATCTTCTTTTCTTGAACCGTTTACAATTATTTATTCTGCTACTCATAAATCACACTTAGAAATTCCCGTACAAATCAATGAGGAAAAATTAAAAGAGGCCATACTCGCCACTTTTCCCGACAGTATTCAGCCCGCCACCAATGCCGGTTTTGCTTTTTCAAAAACCGAAAATGTCTGGATGGTCTCGGTCACTCCTTCGGCTAGCGGTCTGACTATTCCCACCGAAGAATTATTTTCCAGCCTTGAAAAACAATTAACCGAACTTAATCTTCAACCAATTGTTTTGTCACGAGTTAATGAAGAACCAACTACAAAAGAAGCCGCGGCTACCGAACTTCTAATTTTGGCTAAAGCCGCTATTGAAAATGCTCCATACACTCTAAATTACGAAAATCAAACTTGGGAAATTACTGATCAAACCTTAACTTTAGCTCTTCAGCCAACTATCGATGAAAACGACAAGGCAGCTCTCTCGATTTCTGTTGAAGGCCTTAAACCCTTACTTGATACAATCGCTGCCGAAGTAGAAAAAACCGCGACTGACGCCAAATTGGTAATAGAAAATAATCGAATTACAGAATTACAGGTCAGTTCAAATGGTATAGCTATTGATCGAGAAGCTACGGTTAAGGCTTTGTTAGATATAATAAAAAACCCGAGCGAAATAAAATCTTCAGAACTTATTGTCCAAATAACTGAACCGGAAATTAAAATGGAAGACGTAAACGATTTGGGAATTAAAGAAATTCTTGGTGTTGGCATCTCCGATTACAGCAACAGTCCAACTAACCGTATAAAAAATATTAAAAACGGCGTTCGACTTTTAAACGGTCTGCTCATTAAGCCGGGCGAAGAATTTTCTTTGGTCAGCGCCCTCAAACCGATTACGATTGCTAACGGCTATTTATCAGAGCTCGTTATTAAAGGTGACAAAATCGAGCCGGAAATCGGCGGCGGTTTGTGTCAGATTGGCACCACCACTTTCCGCGCCGCCATGAATTCCGGTCTGCCAATCACTGCGCGCAGTAATCACTCGTTGGTTATTAATCATTATGTCGATCCAATCAATGGTAATCCGGGTACTGACGCGACAATCTATGATCCTTCACCAGATTTAAAATTTATTAATGATACCGGTAACTACATTCTCTTTCAAGCCGAAATGGATGAAACCAATACCCTGCTTTATTTTAGCTTTTGGGGAACTTCTGATGGTCGAAAAGGCTCCTATCCCCCACCAACGTTAATTCGTTGGATTGGTGTTGGACCAGAACAAATAACCGAAACTTTGGATCTTGAGCCGGGGGTAAAAAAATGTCAGAACGCCTTTGTTGGTGCTGACGCAACCTTTACTTACACCGTCGAAAAAGCCGATGGCACAAAAACTGAAAAAATTTTTGATTCCCATTACCGGTCCTTACCAAAAATCTGTTTGCTCGGCGTCGAACAATTAACTGAACCGACGGTTGAAGGAGCAGAAACGACGGAACCGGTTGATAACACATTAACCGAAACAACGCCGACCGAAACCACAACTACCGATTTACCGATTGTGGAATAATAAAAATAAAAACGTAGAGACGCCCAAATTGGGCGTCTCTACGTTTTTATTTATCCACACAAAAACCATTGTAAAAAATTACCAACACTGTAATATCAAATTGACAACCGAACGTGGCGTAAGGGCACAGAATTCTGTGCCCCAACGAACCGTATCGGATCGCTGACAAAAATAAAAAGAAACGAAAAATCCCCCACCGTGGAGGGATTCAAACCGTTGTTGTGAAGAAGCTGCAGGCAAGAAATTTCAGGCGAGGATTGAACGAGTCGAAACCCGGTCATCCGAGACTGAAATCCCATGCTTGTCGTGCCTGCAGGTTCCTTACAGCAACGGGTTTGTGTCTCTAAATGTTTTTTACGACTGACGAAGTATTTTAACTGAATATTTTAATTGTGTCAAGGGCTAAACTACGACACTGAAAAAATAAGGCAAAAAGCCTTATTTTTGCTAACTTTTTGGTTTTTTGTTTAATTTTAAGCCTTCTTTATTACCTTATCAACCAAGCCATACTTTACCGCCTCTTCAGCGCTCATAAAATTATCACGCTCAGTATCTTGTTCGACTTTTTTCAAAATCTGACCGGTGTGGGCAGCTAAAATCTGATTTAATTGGTCTTTGGTTTTTAAAATTCGTTCAGCGTGAATCTTAATGTCTGTTGCCTGCCCTTGAAAACCACCAAGAACCTGATGAATCATGATTTCCGAATTTGGTAAAACAAAACGCTTACCCTTAGCTCCGGCGGCTAGTAAAACCGCAGCCATGGAAGCCGCCATGCCAATACAAATTGTCGAGACGTCTGGTTTTACATATTGCATTACATCGTAAATAGCCAACCCGGCCGAAACCGAACCTCCCGGTGAGCTAATATACAATTTAATATCCTTAGTTTTATCTTGGCTTTCTAAAAACAAAAGTTGAGCAATCACAATATTGGCCACCGAATCATCAATTTCCGTGCCAAGAAAAATTATGCGGTCTTTAAGCAAACGAGAATAAATATCATAAGCCCGTTCGCCGTTACTGGTTTTTTCGATAACCGTAGGAATAAGGAATGACATAGTAAATTTATTTTATCACAATTAGACCAAACTTTCTATTTTCCAAGTGCTATCTGGCAAACAAACTAGTCTGGAGTTTTTTACTGTGAAACCGGCGGCTTTGGTGTGGCCGCCGCCGCCATTGGCTCTGGCGATTGAGCCGACGTCGCCGCTGTGGGTGCGCATACTAATTTTAACACCGCCTTCTTTGTTCTCTCGAATCACACAAATAGTATCGTGAGCCACAACGCCTTGTAAAAAATTAGATAAACCCTCAACTTCTTCCTCGTCCACGCCAAACATTTCTAAATCTTTAACAGTTATACAAGTGGCTATGGCCTGAAATTCCTCGTGAAACCACAAACGTTCCAGAGCAATACCCCAAAGTCGCAAAGCTGGGATTGAACGATTTTTTAAAAGCAAACGAATAGCTTCACCCCCACGAGCTCCGGCAAGCAAAAGTTCAGAGGCGCTGGCCAAGGCCGCGGCCGTGGTGGCTTCATTAGAAAAAGAGGTGGTGTCAAAAACCAAACCAGCAAAAAGGCAGGTGGCAATTTTTGGCGTGACTTCAATTTTATTTTCTTTAAAAAAACGATGAACAACTTCACAGGTGGCTGGAGCTTTAATATCAACAAAGTGTAGGTGACCAAATTTTGGATTGGTGGCATGATGATCAATATTAAAAACCAACGGCTTAACTCCACTCAATCGACCAACAACCTCGTCTATATAATTAGCGTCCGAACAATCAAAACTTATAACTAGGTCAGAAGAAATTTTTGTCAGTTCTGACTTATCAAAAAAACACAGTTCTTGATGTGGCAAAAAACTGTATTTTTCGGGAATCGCTTGTGAAATAAAAACTCGAACCGGTTTACCAAGCTGTAACAAATAATCAGCCACAGCCAAAGCTGAGCCTAAAGAGTCGCCATCTAACCTTTCGTCCGCGACAAGCAACGGTTTTTGGGCCAAGACGAGTTTTTCGTACATTTGTTCCAAAACCGAATAACCCATAAAATTTAAGAGGTGGGTAACTATACCCTTTTAAACGATTTGGGTCAAGTCCGCTTCCTTGACCAAACAACCAAAATACTGTTAAGTCATAAGGCTTTTTGTCCTTTCAAACCGAGGAGAAACTCATGGCAAATCAAACCCAAAAGCTGATCAAAAAACTCAGAAGACGGGCGATTGTGGAATTCAGAGACGAAAAAGAGATGAAATTTTTATCTAAAAGAACTTCGGCTGTCGCTGTTCTGGTAGTTTCGGGCGTGTGTATGGCCGAAGTTCTTTTCATGATAGATTTTGAGCTGTTTATCGGAACGATTCTGGCACTTTGTATAAGCAGAGCAATCCTTATGTCACCAAACGTCTTCTTCCGTTTTTTTGGCCGGGAAATAAAAGACCGAGATCAACTCTTGCCGTCTCGACTTCTGCGAGGTTACTACACCGAACAAATTGACGCGATCGAGGAGAGAGCTATCGGTTCGGGTAGCAAGTTTCAAAGACAGCTTGAGATTGTCAGAAAACACCGAAGACAGGCCTTGGTGATCGGGGGTCGAGCCGAGCGACAGTTTGAAAAATCCAAGGCTTTGTACTTAAAAGAGGTGATCGACAAGATGCAAAAAATTGTTGATCGGGCTTTGAAAACAGAAAAGACGTTGGAAGAGTTCAAGAAAAAAATTCAAACATTTACAGCCGAAGCCCAAGTTGCCATTGGCAGCCAAATTGACGAATCGCTCGATGATGTTGAGTTGCTTCAAGAGGCCAACGCTCTAACAGCTGAAGTGCAAATCGATGAAGGTGAGGCTTGGCGAGTAATGAGTGAAACTCTCGACACACTCGATCAACAGCTTTCGACTCTACGTCGCGAAACAACTCATCTCTTTGACCGACGATCAACCGTGGAAACAATCGTCGCCTTGGTCAATCCCACCGATCCGCTTCGTCAAATAGCGATGATTGAGGACACGGTGGCCCGATTCCCACCACCAAGAATCGAAACCCTCGTTCGTTGATCTTTACTCCGTATTCGGCAGGCCAAGGCTTGCCGTTTTTTTATTTCCAAATTTAATCAAACTAAAAAAATCAGCCAAAACAAACAGTTGCTCATCAATCTGCGTTTTGATGATTATTTTTTCACCGGCATCTTCATGTGCGATTTAATTGGCAAAATAAGTATTGAACCGATTACGCCCGCCAAAACCATACAAATTATTAACCAATCAAAACCAACCGTCACGGCCAAAACACCGCCAATAGCGGCCGCCAAAGCCGCCCCAATGTCAATTAACGTAAAATAAATCGCCCATTCCATTCCTTCTTTGCCGTGGTCTATGTGCCTCGTAAAAATCGCCATGTACGAGGGAAAAATAAAAGCATAAGACACACCCAGCAAAAACTGAATAACATAAAGTTCAAGCGGGGTTTTCATGACCAAATAAAGAAGCGGAATAAACGCCGAAATTAAAGATGAAAAAAATAAAATTTTAAAATCATCACGTTCGCCTTTTATTTTATCCATTATTGAAGACGCCGGAACCTGAAAAAGGCTTTTGGCGATTAAATAAATTGTGGTCGACAAACCAATAGTCTCGGCCGTGGCCAAAGAAATTGTCTCAGTGGCAAAAATGGCAAAAATTGGCGTAATCAACCCGCGGGCGCTGACAAAAACAATGTCTGATAAAATTAAAAATTTGACTACCGCACTGGCGTCCATTAACAAGTATTCACGAAACGGAACTGGAAAACGAGACATATAGATAAAAAAATAAAAAAGAGTATAATAATTACTGTAATTATTTTACCTTATTTTATGAAAATCAGAAAAGCGATTATTCCGGTTGCGGGTATGGGTACCAGATTTTTACCGGCCGCCAAGGCTCAACCAAAAGAAATGTTGGCTGTGGTCGACAAACCGGTTATTCAATATATTGTCGAAGAAGCTGTCGCCTCTGGAATTGAAGAAATTATTTTTGTCACAGCTATTGGCAAGCGGGCCATTGAAGATCATTTTGATCGTAATTTTGAATTAGAATATCGGTTGGAACAAAAAAATAAACTCAAAGAGCTCGAACAAATTAAAGGTCTCGGAAAATTAGCCAAATTTGCTTTTGTTCGGCAAAACAAACCGCTGGGCGACGGTCATGCCGTTTTATCGGCTCTACCTTTTGTTGACCAACATGAACCAGTAGCCGTTCTTTTTGGCGACGATATTATCAACGGCAAAATTCCCGCCCTAAAACAATTAATGGAGGTTTACGAAAAATATAATGATAGTGTTATTGCCCTTGAAGAGGTGCCAAAAAAAGATGTTTCCTCTTACGGAGTTATTGGCGGTAAAAATATTGGCGGTCGTGTTTGGGAGATAAAAAAATTCGTCGAAAAACCAGCGATCGCCGAGGCACCGTCGAATCTGATTGTGGTTGGTCATTACATAATCACTCCAGAAATCATGAAAATTTTAGCTGAAGTTAAACCCGGTAAAGATGGTGAAATTCGTTTAGCTGATGCTTTTGCTGCTTATCTTAAAACCGGCCGTGTCCTTTATGGCTGTAAGTTCGCTGGTATCCGTTACGACTGCGGTAACAAGTTTGGTTTTTTAAAAGCCCAAATCGAACTTGGTCTTAAACACCCAGAAGTTGGTAAACAACTAAAATCTTATCTCAAAAAAAACTTCGCGTAATATGAAAAAAACCTTGTCCTTTTTTCTGCTCCTTGTCTTAATTCTGCCTTTGTTCGGTGCTGGCTGTGGCCAATCGCCAGCCGAAGTTGAAGCCGCCAAACCAGTCACTTTAAAAGTCTGGAGCGTTTTTGAAGACGAAGATTCCATGAACTTGCTTATGGATGCCTACCGCAAAGTTCATTCCAATGTTTCTTTTGATTTTAAGACTCTGCGTTATGATGAATATGAAAATGAACTTCTACGCTCTTTTGCCACCGGTGAGGGTCCGGATATTTTTTCCATTCACAACACTTGGGTTGGTGAATATACCGACTTAGTTTCTCCACTGCCAGCTTCTTTATCAATTCCCTACACCGAAGTTAAGGGTGGTTTAAAAAAAGAAACCATTACCACTTTGCGTGAAGAAAAAAGTCTTACCTTACAAGAATTAAAAAATAATTTTGTTGGCGTGGTTTATGATGACGTGGTTCGCAGCTATCAACCGGATCCAGACAAAGAAGCTACAGATAAAATTTTTGCCTTACCGCTTTTTGTCGATACTCTAGCTTTGTATTCCAACACTAAACTTTTAAATACCGCTGGCATTGCCCTGCCGCCAAAAACTTGGCAGCAGTTTCAAGACCAAGTTAAACTTTTGACCAAACTCGATTCCACCGGAAAAATAACTCAATCAGCCGCCGCCATTGGCACTGGAAAAAATATCGAACGGGCTGCGGATATTCTTTCTGTTTTAATGTTACAAAACGGCGCGACCATGGAAAATAATAACCAAGCCAGCTTTGCCACCAAAGTCGCTGAGCGCACTCCGGCCTCTGAAGCCTTACGTTTTTACACTGATTTCGCCAATCCGGTAAAAGAAGTTTACACCTGGAATTCGGAAATGGCCGATTCGTTTGAAGCTTTTGCCAACAACAAAACCGCTTTCTTTTTTGGCTACGCTTATCATCAGCCACTACTTAAAACTCAAGCCCCAAAACTCGAATATCAAGTTTCCACCCTGCCCCAAATCGAAGGTGGTAAAACCGTTAACTTGGCCAACTACTGGGTTTGGACCGTGGCCAAATCTTCAGAAAATTCCAAATGGGGCTGGGACTTTATTGAGTTCGCGGCTAAAGAAGAAAATGTTAAAGCTTATCTTGAAGCTTCTGGCCGCCCAACCGCCTTGCGTGGTCTTATCAACACCCAATCAGAAAATCCTGAGGTAAATACTTTTGTTAGCCAGTTATTAACGGCCGAAAATTGGTATCATGGTAAAGATGCTGGAGTGGTTGAAGAAGCTTTTACTTATATAATCGACAACGCTTTGTCTGGCACAGAACTCGACACCTTAGTTAAAGAAGCGCAAAACAAAATCAATCAAACTTATTAAATATGCGTTTCATCTTTCCACTTCTCTTTGCTCTTTCGCTGGTAATTTTTCCCACCATGGTTTTAGCCGATGCTCAAACCGGCACCTGTTTAAATGGCGAAACCGATGTTGTTAGCTCAGCCCAAGCCGGAGTTTTTATGGCCGGCATTTGTACCGAATGTTGGGAACAAGGCAATTGCAGTTTAAATGATATTTTAACCGTGGTGGCCAGCACTGTAAATTATCTGCTCAGCATTGTGGCTGGCTTGGTTTTCTTGGTTTATATTTTGGGTGGCTTTTTTTGGATTACTTCACATGGCGATAAAGCGGGCGTCACAAAAGGAAAAAAATGGATCACCAATGCTACCGTCGGATTGATTATTGTCCTTGTGGCTTATACGGCTGTCGTAGTTCTCCGCTCAGCGATTACCGGCCAAGGCGAAGGCATAACCAGCGGTTATATAATTTGTTCTGGAACCGATACTGACGGCGCGCAATGCGGTCCGGGACTATTTTGCTCTGGTTATTCTTGTGCCACCACTTGTGAAAACAACGGCGGCTCTTGTGTTGACGAAACGACGTCTAGTAACCAGTCCCTTTTTCCTATCTACTCATATACCTGTGCTGTAAACAATACTTGTACAGACGAAACACAGGCCTGTTGTATACCAATAGATCCACTATAAAAAATTTTATGAACTACAAAAAATACTTTTTCTTAATCGTTCCTTTTCTATTAAGTCTACCAACCACGGTTTCGGCCGTCGCGTTATCCAATCCACTTGGCACCACCGATGTTCGAGTTTTGGTTGGGAACATAATTAAAGCCGTGCTTGGTTTATCTGGCGTGGCGGCTTTTGTAATGTTTATTTGGGGCGGTGCTCAATGGATGCTTTCTGGTGGTGTTAAAGATAAAATCAAAAAAGGTCAAGACACTGTGGTTTGGGCCGCGCTGGGTTTGATTTTTATTTTTATTGCTTACACCGTGCTTTACACTCTACTCAGTGTTATCGGTTCAGCCACTTCGCAAACTTCATAACAAAAGTTTTTCCACAACACCTCATTTTTTTTCCAATCTGTGATATAATAAAACCAATCTAAAAAATAAAAAAATATTTTATGAAAAATCTCAAACCAATGCTGGCCAGCTTAACCGTTTTTTTACTCTCAGCCCCAATCGCCCACGCTGCCCCGACGCCGGTTGAAAACATGTTTGGCGGTGAGGGAACTTCAGCCGATGATTTTGCTGATGCTGCCGGTCTTGGCACAGCTGATTTAACCACCACCATTGCCAGCTTTATTAAAGTCGGTCTTGGCTTTTTGGGTATTGCTGCCGTAGTTGTAATTATGATTGGTGGTTTTAAATGGGTAACAGCTGGCGGTGAAGAAGAAAAAGTTAAAAAAGCTAAAAAATATATTTTCCAAGGCCTTATTGGTTTGGTAATTGTTTTGGCCGCTTATGCCATTGCCACCTTTGCTCTTGGTGTGGTTACCGATGCCATGGTCGAATAAAAAAAGTTTTTCTGGCCTCTCACAAAATTTGAGAGGCCATAACGTGAGGCGACGAAACAATTTTCGTCTTCTCGCGCTATGCACCGTTTCGGTTTTAGAAAATTATTTCCGCTTCTAGCCGTTCTTTTTATTTTTTCTTCTTTGATTTTTTGTACCACAACTTTTGCGGCTGATGGCATGACTTCGGTGATTGGTGGACTTACTACAACCGGTGACGCTTCTGGTTTTGGCACCGATCCGCAATCGGTTCAAAATTTAGTTGTTGGTGCCATTAATATTGTTTTAGGACTTTTGGGTTTAACCTCGCTAGCCCTAACAATTTACGCCGGCATTCTTTACGTAATTTCCCAAGGCGAAAAAGACAAAATCGAAAAAGCCAAAAGCATTTTAACTTGGTCCATCATCGGCATGGTAATAATCGTTGCCGCTTATGCTATTGCCAGTTACCTTTTGGGTGGAATTTCGGTCATGCTATCATAAATAGTGATTACGGATTATCGGGGGTACACAACATCCGTATATCTATATATCCGAAAAAATCCGTAATCACAACCATATGAAAAAACTCCTGTTTCTGGTCATCTTAATCGTTCCTGTCCTGCTCTTTTCCTTTCCAGCCTTGGCCTCAACCGCTTTAGATACTGTTATGGGTAGCGTCACAGCTACCGGCACCTCGGCCGGATTAAACAGCGAGCCACAATCGTTTCAAGACCTTTTGGTTGGCACCATAAATGTTGTGCTGGGCTTGCTCGGAATCGTCGCCCTTGGTTTCATTGTTTATGCCGGTATCCTTTACGCTTCGTCTATGGGCGAAAAAGACAAGGTCGAAAAAGGCCGAAAAACTTTAACCTATGCTATAATTGGCATGGTTCTAATCATTGCCGCTTACGCCATTACCAATTACCTACTAAGTGCAATAATCACCTTTGCCGGTTAATAAATAAATTTTAAAACTAACCATTAAAAAAACATTATGAAAAAACTTCTCCTCTCCGTAGCCGTAATGGCCCAAATTTATTTAATCATGCCGCTTGCGACGTTTGCGGTAACTGCTGTTCCAAGTGGTTTAGCTAATGGTGCGGCTAACCTAGACGTGGTTGGACAAGCTGGAACTGGAACCAACTCCGGTAGCCTAACCCGTCTTCTGTCTAATGGTATCAATGTAGTTCTTGGTTTGCTTGGTATTTTCTTTATTGCCATGTTTATTTATGCTGGTTACCTTTACCTAACAGATATGGGTGGCGGTGAAAATGTTAAGAAAGCTAAAAAACTTTTGGGTACAGCAATTATCGGCGCGGTGTTAATCATTGCTGCTTATGCCATCTCAAGTTACGTTCTTGGAGCCCTAACTTCTGTTGTCGCCTAGTTTAAAAAAACAAAATCGACCGCCTCGTTTTAGAACGCGGCGGTCTTTTTATAAGAATCGAGCCCTGAACCAGATGCGGTTTCAGGGCTTTTAGTTGGTGTAGGACCCGCAGTCGCTCATACGAATTTTTTCGTTCGTAGAGTTCTCGTAGATTCCACACTTTTTCAGATTACTTTGGATCGGTCGCCAGATGCCAGAGGCCGAACGCTCGAACGGAACCAACCTTACCACTGTCTCGTGGGTGTTGGCTGGTCCAACGAGCCAAATTGTTCCGGTGTTGGCGTCAGTGACACTCACGGCTGTTTCGGCCGTGGTAAGGCGACCGTTATTGTCGACGTTGGCCGGAATCGTCAACAGCCTTTCGTGTCTATAGACGACAGGCACCTGACCTT
>Ga0172379_10009690_pt1 | contig 11821 bp, 9 predicted proteins | sample GrowelOW334metaG_FD_119756 | JGI IMG/M metagenome (GOLD analysis project Ga0172379, IMG submission 119756) | Groundwater microbial communities from an aquifer near a municipal landfill in Southern Ontario, Canada - Groundwater well OW334 metaG | ecosystem: Environmental > Aquatic > Deep... | reverse complement strand
CCGCGGGGCGCGGTACGAACGGAAAAGAGAGGTGATTCCGCCGGATTCATGCGGGAAGCTACACCGAGAGGCGTTTCCGCCCCTTCTGCCTTCTGCGACGGACCGCGGCGCGGCCCCCCGGAGTGACTTTCCTCCTTAAAAACCCGTGTGTGTTCCTTCTTTTCTTCTTTTTCGGCTGATAGGTGAAACTCATGGCTTCTTTTTTTCACCTTCACCCTAACACACCTTTCTGAAAAGCGCAATTTTGTTTTTTTATTTTCTTATCAACATTTCATGCACAGCCGGAGCACGGAATCGGCTTCACGGCAACATTGAAACTTTCCATAATACGCTTATGATAGGTGAAGAGCTTCGGATAACGGTGCGCGACACAACCCATTCATCACCCATGGAACACCAAGAATTATGGAAATCGGTTTTGGGAGAAATAGAACTCCAGATTTCCCGCCCCAACTTCCTTACATGGTTCAAGAACAGCCAGCTTCTCGACCGCGACCCCAAAGACGGCGTCGCATTCGTGGGACTCCCCAATAATTTCGCGAAGGAATGGGTCAAAAACCGCTACCATAAGATCATCCTCGGGTCGCTCCGCAACATAGACGGCTCGATCAAGTACGTGAATTATGCCGTGGTGAGCCACACTGCCCCTGCACGCGTTACCGCGAAAGAACCCCGGTACAAGAACCCCGAACTCGTTGATGAGAAATCGAATACTCCCATCACCGACCTCCGTATCGATCCGAAAACGAACCTGAATCCGAAATACACATTCGACTCATTCGTCGTCGGCTCCTCGAACGAGCTTGCGTGCGCGGCGATGCACGCCATTATCGACAATGTCGGGAAAAAATACAATCCGTTTTTCATATACGGCGGCGTGGGACTCGGGAAGACGCACCTCCTCCAGGCGGCGGGTAATGCGGTTATGCAGAAGTACGACAAGAAAGTGAATGTGCTCTACACTACGTCCGAGAAATTCATCAACGACGTCGTGTGGGCGGTGCGCAATAAACGCATGGACGACGTGAAAAAAAGATACCGCGACATCGATATGCTCATCATCGACGATATCCAGTTTATCGGAGGGAAACCGACCACAGAACTCGAATTTTTCTATACATTCAATACGCTTTACGAAAACAACAAGCAGATTATCATCTCCTCCGACCGTCCTCCCGCCGCCATTCCCACACTCGAGGAGCGTCTCCGCTCCCGGTTCGAGGGGGGTATGATCGCGGACGTGGGGTATCCCGATTACGAGATGCGACTCGCCATCCTGAAGAACAAAACACAGGCCCATAATGCCTCGATAGACGACAAAACCCTTGAATACATCGCATCTAAGGTGCAGAAAAACATAAGGGAGATAGAGGGGGTTCTGAACAAGGTTATCTTCTATCAGAACTACAAGAACGGCGCTATCGATCAGAAGAAACTCGATGAAATCATCAACGAAACGGCGCATATCTCCCCCAAGAACATAACCGCAAGCGAAATAATCAAAACCGTCGCTGAATTCTACGAAATCTCACAGACAGACCTTACCGACCGCGGACGGAAACAGGAAATCGTGGAGCCGCGGCAGGTCGTCATGTTCCTTCTCCGGGAGGTGTTGAAACTTTCCTATCCCAATATCGGAGAAAAACTGGGAAAACGGGACCACACGACAGTCATCCACGCATTCGAGAAGATTTCGAGAGAAATGACCCAGAATTCGGCGCTCAACCAAAAGATACTTCTCATCAAAGAGCGTCTGTCGAAAACGAGCTGACCATAAGATGTGCACAACCCCGGCGCAACATGATTATAAAAAACGTTTTTCGGACCCGAAGACAGAAACCTATCCACACCTTTTCCTTTTCCTCCGATTGTTATCCACCGCGCCGACTGCGAATAAACGAATGATATAAAAGATTTTCCGTTCTTATCCACATATCCACCGCCACTACTATGACTACTCTTAAATTAATTATCTTAAAGACAAACATAACAGAAGCGCTCGCCGCGCTCGAGCGGGCGGTCAGCTCGAATACGAACCTTCCCATTCTCAAAAATATTTTGATGCGGACGGAAAACGGAAAAATATATTTCGTGGCGACCAATCTCGAAATCGCGGTGACGTGCCTCGTGCAGGGGAAAATAATCGAGAACGGCGAAGTGACTGTTCCGTTCGCGCTCTTTTCGTCGGTTGCGCGGAATCTCACCGCGGAACGGATCACGCTCGAGCAGAAAGAAAAGCAGCTCGTCATTACCACCGACAACTACGACGCAGCGATCCAAACCCAGGAGGCGAAGGAGTTTCCCATCATTCCCGCCATCCACAACCGCGCGCAATCGATTCGTCTTCCTGCCGCGCGCTTCCTCGAAGCGCTCCAGAGCGTGATTGTGGCGACGCAGTATTCGGAAATCCGCCCCGAAATCAGCGGCGTGTTCCTCAGGGTGTCCGAAGGCAAGCTCATATTCGCGGCGACCGACAGTTTCCGTCTCGCCGAGAAGATCCTCGACGCGAATGAAATAGGAACCGAGTTCGAGGAAGTCTCGTTCATCGTGCCGTTCAGAACCGCGGAAGAACTCGCCCGTTTCCTCGGCGGAGCGAAGAACAATGTCGAGATATTCATAGACCCGAATCAAATCCTTTTCAAAATAGAATCGCGGGAGCTCATCTCCCGTTTGGTGGACGGCACCTTTCCGGAGTATCGCGCCATTATCCCTAAAACATGTCAGAACGAAGCAGTGATCGAACGGAATGAATTTGCGAACGCGATAAAACTTTCCAGTTCCTTTACCGGAAGAACGAACGACATTACGGTAACGGTGGGGGAAAACAAGAAATACATCGACTTGCATTCCGCGGACCCTTCGCTCGGCGAGAACCATTACAAAATACACGTCAAAATGAAAGGAGATGCATTTTCCATCGCATTCAATTGGCGCTATCTTTTGGACGGACTCAAGGTGTTTTCGGGAAAAGAAATAACGCTCGGAGTGAATGCGGCGAATCGCCCTGCGGTGCTCCGGAGCCATGAGGATTCGCAACTTACCTATGTGGTGATGCCCATCAACAGCTAACGGTAGATTACCACCGAAGCCGACGCCTCCGCGCCGGTTTTTGTTTTCACCCTCAATTCGAAAAGATTCTGTGCTTCGAGAGGAGAGGAAAAATAATACGAATACTCGTACGCGTTTCCGCCGACGCCGAACGAATTAATAAGTTTTTTGTTATGGTAAAGCTCCACCGACTTCAACTCATCATTCTCCGCCTTGATGCGCGCGCGTATCCGGAACGACGACTGGAGGAAGGCCCCGTTCACAGGCTCGAGGAAAGAAATCGATGCCGAACCACTCCTGTACGGCTGCGTGTTCGAAAAGGAGACGTTGCCCGGAAGCGGCATGTTGTAGAGGGGGAACTGAGGAATATTTTTCTTTGCCCACGCAAGAACACCCTCTTCCCAGTTCTGGAATTGCGAATCCCGCGAAGGATCGTCCGGGACGGGCCCCGAAGGATCGGAGCGGTCCACATAAAACAGAATCGTGTGGAGCTGGGGGTAGCGCACGCCGTTTACGGAAGGAACGAATTCGCCCTCCCCGTTCATCATCGGTTTCGAGGGGAGTTCGTAATCGTTCGGAGGCTCGAAAGATTCCGCAGGAAAAAGAGGAAGCGCCTCGCGGAGGAAGGAGCTCCACATCGGCACCGCGGCGAGGATGCTGCTGCCGCGGCTTTTCATGGGCGTGTTGTCGTTATTGCCCGCCCAGAAGCCGACTGCGAGGTTCGGGGTGTAGCCGAACGCCCACGCGTCCCGGTAGTCCTGCGTGGTTCCGGTCTTCAATGCGACGGAATATCCGTCGAACACAGTGAGAGGAAGGCTCGCCTGGAATACGGGAGAGCGCAACTCCGCACTCGAAAGAATCCGGTTTATGAGACGCGGGTACTGGGCGTCTATGACACGTTCGCTCTCGTCGCGGTATTCATGGATGACCGTGCCGCTGCTGTCCTCCACCTTCAGTATGAGCGCCTGCGTATGCAGCGCGCCGTCCTGCGAAAGCATCGCATACGCTTTCAGAAGATCGATGAGTTTTATTTCGCCACCGCCCAGCGTAAGCGAAAGGCCGTACCGCCACCGCTCTTTGAGTGTCGAGAGGCCGAACGCTTTCAGATTCTTCAGCACGTCGTCGAATCCCGCGAGATAGAGCGTTTTTACCGCCGGCACATTGAGCGACTGCGCGAGCGCCTGTTCCATTCTTATCGGACCGCGGAAACGCTCGTCGAAATTGCCCGGCATATAGCTCGTTTCCGGGTCGTTCCGCGTATCGAACTCCGTCTCGACGTCGTACACTATCGTTTTCGGCGAATACCCCTTTTGGAATGCGGACAGATAGACGAAGGGCTTCAACGCCGACCCCGGTTGCCGAAGGCCTTGGAGAGGCACATTGAAATTCCCCTCGAAAAGGCAGGAAACGCCCGAAACGCACTTTTCCGGCTCGGCATCCCCGAAGTAGTCTTTGGAGCCTACCATTGCCAAGATTTGACCCGTTTTGGGGTCTTCCGCGACCATCGCCCCGTTCATGCCCCCATAGAGTTCCGTGTTGCGCACCACCCCTTCCGCGACGGCCTTTTCCGCGATGGTCTGGAGATTCAAATCGAGCGTGGTAATCACTTTCAATCCGCCGTTCGTCGCGGCGTATTCTCCGAATAGCGCAATCAACTCGTCTTTTACCGCGAGGGAAAAATGAGGAGCGACAATCGTACCGAGCGAAGGGGGAGCGAATACCAGCTTCTCCTTCTTCGCATCCGCGATTTCCTTCTCGTTCGCAAAGCCGAGCTCCACCATCCTCCCTAACACGTAATCACTCCGCTCGAAGAGCTCCTTCGTGTGCGTTCCCCACGGGGAGAAATAACTGGGTGCCTTCAGCATGCTCGCAAGCACACTCGCTTCACGAAGAGAAAGCTCCTTCGCATGTTTTCCGAAATAAATTTCGCTGGCCGCCTCGACGCCGTACGCATTCGAACCGTACGGTATCTGATTCAGATAGAAGGAAAAAATCTCCTCCTTGTTGTATCTCGATTCGAGCTCGATTGCGAGGATGAGCTCTTTTATCTTTCTTGAGATGGTGCGCTCGTCCGAAAGAAGCGTTTTTTTGACGAGTTGCTGCGTGATAGTCGATCCGCCCTGGGTTATCGCTCCCTGCTTCACATTCACCCAGAGCGCACGGAGAATGCCGCGCCAATCGAATGCGGGTTGGTTGTAAAAATTTGCATCTTCGGCGGCAAGCGTGGCCTGCTTTATGGCGAGCGGTATCTCTTCGAACGGAATGACCGTCCGTTTTTCCTCCCCATGGATTTCGTAGAGGAGCGTTTTCCCCGTGCGATCGTATAATTTAGTGGATTGGCTCACCTCCCGCTTGCTGAACTGGTCCGGGGCGGGCAGGTTCCGCATGATGAGCGCGAAGTAAAGGAGGCCTATGGCCGCGGCGCTCAGAAAGAACGTGCCGAGCGCAAGCGAAGAGAGAAAGAAAATACCCCGTTTTCTTGCGTTGTTGCGCGATTTGGTACGGAAGGGAAGTCTCATATGTCCCACTTATGGTAACAGAGGCGCATAAAAAAATCCCGCCGTTCGGCGGGATTGGGCGGAGAAAGCTCCTCGCTAGAAGGCATTCTCCTCCTCCTCTTCTCCAAGATCGATTTTTCCTGCGGGTGTTTCTTCGTCACTTTCGCGGGGGAGCGAAGAATCTACTGCCCCTTCAACGCCCTCTTCTTCCAACACCCCTTCTTCATCGTTCGTGTAAATACCGTCGGATTGTAGTGATCGCATGATGTGATGTGCACTGTACAGAAGTCGACGTTTTGTATCCCGCACGGCCCGCACGCCTCTTTTCTACATGCCGGAAATGCGCGGATAATGAGAAAGTATAATGAGGACGAGGAGCTTGTCAATACGCGTCAATAAAGAGGTTGTTGGGAGGCGCCGATCGCAACGGCAAGCGCGTCGGTCGCATCGTCAAGAAGGGAGGAAACGGGAACGCGGAGGAGAAGGGACACCATTTTTGCCACCCCTTGTTTCGATGCGGTGCCCGACCCTGTAACGGCCACTTTCACCTCGTTGGGTGTGAGTTCTACGAGCGGGATGCCGTGTTTGAGGATGGTGTTTACGAGTACCCCGCGTGCTTCCGCAACGGCAAGCGCGGTTTTTTTGTTTTTTGCGAAAAAAAGGCGTTCGATGCCCACACGATCCGGACGGTGGCGGGAAAGAAGAAGTTCCAGCTCCCGCTCTATTCCGCTAAGCCGCGCCGAACCTTCCGCGGGAGGGAGAGGGAGGATGCCGCGCGCGACGCATGCGAGCACTCCCTTCTCGGAAGCGACAACGCCGAACCCGACACGCACGGTTCCTGGATCGATGCCGAGAATAATCATACGGTTCCTATGCGGAGTCTTCGGCGACCTCCCGCTGGGGGATGAGGGATTGATCGGTTACGAGAGTGAAGGAGAATATCGAGCCGCGATTGAGTTCCGACTGGACATCGAACGATCCTCCGTGGCGCAGGATTATGTTTTTCGCGATGTAGAGTCCCAAGCCGCTTCCGTTCGGTTCCATCTGAACCACATTCGATCCCCGATGCAATTTCTGGAAAAGTTTCGGAAGATCCTCTTTGGGGATGCCGACGCCCGTATCGGCAACCGACACGGCGACGTAGGGCCCTTGTTCCGCACGCCGAAGCGTTACCGTTACCTTTCCGTTCTTGATGTTGTAGCGGATCGCGTTGTCTATCAGGTTGAAGAGTACAGCACTTATTCTGTTCTGATCGATATAGGCCTCCGGGAGCGCGCCATCCGGTTCCGAGAGCGAAAGCTCGACGCTATATTGGTCCGCAAGCACCTTCATTTCCCTGAGAAGCGAGGCGACGAAGGGGGACAGCGCGACAGGTTTGAATGAATAACCGAACTTCCCCTCCTCGATCTTTGAGACATCGAGCAGATCATTGGTGATTTTGAGCGACCGCGCGGACACGCCGAGCGCTTCAACCGCGATAGGGTGCACCTCTTTGTTGTTTTCGGTGAATTTCACGATGTTCTCGAGCGCCCAATGGAGCGCAGTGAGGGGCGTGCGGAGCTGGTGGGCGGCGACATTGATAAAATCACTTTTCGTCTGAAGCACGCTTTTTTCCCGCGTCATGTCGCGCACGGTCTTTATGAACCACTGCACCTCTCCCCGACTGTTGCGGATGGGGTGGAGTGTGGTCGAAAGTTCGAGCTTCGGGCTTTCGAACGAAAGCTCCACCACCTGGGGCCACGCGCCCGCCTCCGATTTCTGGTTGATCGAGGGGGCAAGGGAGGGGAAAAGCGTCTGGATGAGTATGCGCATGCGCGGAAGGCGGGCCATCCCCGGCTCCATCTGTTTCTCCGCGACCTCTTCTTCCGATACTTGAAAAAGCTGCTCCGCGGCCTTATTGAAGGTCTTTATGATGAAATTGGCATCGTAGATGATGACGGCATCTTTCAGATATTGGATGAGCGAATCGCGTTCTCGCGAGGAAAATTCCTCCTCCGCATTCATTTTTGCGAGCCGCAGGAATCCCCGGGAGAGGATGCCGAATACGCCGATAAGCGCGAAGAATGCTCCGATTACGGCAAAAAACGGTGCATACCACGCGCTTATGCCGAATATGAGAGAGGAAAGGAAGAGAGCGACAAGGAGCGAGGCGGTTTCCGGAGCTTTCCAGTAGCGACGGAAAAGAGAGAATAACGATTGGCGGGACTGTTTCATATCGCTCTCATTGTACCCCAATTTTCTCCTCTTTTCATTTCCACCGTGAGAGGAACCGAAAGGGAATAGACGTGTTCCATCGCTTCTGCAAGTTCTTTTCCCACCGCTTCCGCTTTTTTCCCCTCGACTTCGAACAGAAGTTCGTCGTGTATGGAGAGAAGAAGGAAGGCGTTTTTTTGGTACCGCTCCGAAAGGATATCGGCGGCCTTCCGCATGGCTTTTTTAATGATGTCCGCGCCGAGGCTTTGGAGCGGCATATTGATGGCTGCTCGCTCGAATTCGCCGGGCGCGGCGTTTTGCGAGAACCAGCGCTTCCGGCCGTTCATATTTTCCACAACGCCCCGCTCTTTCGCGGATGCTTTCACGGAATCTTGCCAGACTTTCACGCGGGGAAAGGCGCGGAAATAATCCTGAATGAAGCGGGCGGCATCCGTCATGGAAAAACCGCTCGTACTCGCGAACGCGCGCGCTCCCATGCCGTAGATAACCCCGAAGTTCAGCGTCTTCGCGACGCGCCGCATTTTCTGGTCTACCGCATGTTCGGTTACGCCGAACACTTTCGCCGCAGTAAGCGTGTGAATATCCTTTCCTCCGACGAACGCCGCACGAAGGGACTCATCTTCCGAAACGTGGGCGAGAAGGCGGAGTTCGAGCTGGGAGTAGTCGAGCGAGAGGAATACGAGTCCCTTGCCGGGCACGAACGCCGCACGGAGGGATTCCGCCCAGCGCGACTCCTGCGGAATATTCTGAAGGTTCGGTTTTTCGGAGGAGAGGCGTCCGGTTGCGGCTCCCGTCTGGAGATAGGTGGTATGCACTCTTCCGTCCTCTTCCGAGGCGGCGATGAGGGGCTCTACAAAACCGGAGCGCATTTTCATGGTTTCGCGGTATTCAAGAATGAGCGGAACGATGGGATGGGCTCCTGCGAGGCCCCGCAGGACATCCTTGTCGGTTTTCTTCTGTCCGGTACTCGTTTTTTTCCCGCCGGAGAGCCCCAATGTCCCGAACAACACCTCTCCCAGCTGTTTCGGGGAATCAATATTGAACGGGATTCCCGCATATCCGTAGACGCGCTCTTTGATCGAAGAAAGTTCGCGCTCCATCGTATCGCTGAGGCGGGTGAGCGCCGGCCGATCCACCGCGATGCCGCGCGTTTCCATCTCGGTAAGCACAGGGATGAGTGGCATCTCAAGTTCGGAAAAAAGCGCCGACAACCCCTCTTTTTCGAGGCCCGTTTTCGATCGGAGAAAGCGCGCGCGGAGTTCGTTCACGCCGGTCGGCCGTTCCCTGCGGCCCTCTTCGGGAGAAAGGAGCCATTCGGCGACCGATACATCGAAGAAGGGAGGTGCGGGATATGTTCGTTCTCCGAGCGTTTTGAAGATGGGTTTCCATTCGTATGCGACTTTCATTTTTTTTCCCCTGAGGAGGTCCGTGCTTTTCCGCGCGTTATCCGCGTCTTCGAAAAAAACAGCATCCGCCTCTTCCACTACGGGCTCGTGCACCGCGGAAAAAAGAGAACGCGGCGGGTGCGCCGCGGGAGCGCGCGCGTCCATCTTCCGTACGATGCTCTGGAATCCGAGTTCCTCGAAATAAGGGCGGAGCGCCTGCGGATCGATCGTTTCATGTGCGAGTTCTTCGACGGAGGCGAGCGGAAGGGAAAGATCGGTCTTAATCGTCGCGAGTTTCTTGGAGAAAAGCGCCTCTTTCCCGTAAGGAAGAAGTTTTTTTGCGAGCTTGTGTTCGGACGGCATCCGTTCGTAGATTCCTTCAATCGTTCCGAATTCGTGAAGCGCGAGCTCCGCGGTTTTCGGTCCTGCGCCGGGAACGCCGGGGATATTGTCGGACGCGTCTCCTACAAGCCCCTTATAATCGATTATCTGTTCTGGGGCGAGGTGAAAGCGCGCGCGGACCGCCGCATCGTCGTATTCGACGGTTTCGCTCACTCCCTTCTGCGGGGTTCGTACGACGACGCGCGTGCCGCGCACGAGCTGGAGCGAATCCAAATCCCCGGTCAGTATGACGACGCGGATATCCTTCTCGGCGAAGCGCGTAGCGAGTGTGCCGATCACGTCGTCCGCCTCGAATCCGGGGAGTTCGAATGTACGGATACCCATTTTTTCGAATAATGCGTGCGCGCCTATGATTTGCGCGATCAGTTCGTCCGGCGCTTTTGAGCGGTGCGCCTTATAGTCCTCGTACATCTCCTTGCGGAACGTGGGCTCCGGCCGGTCGAATGCCGCGGCAATGTACTGCGGCGCGTCGTCCGCGAGCGTCTTGAGGAGTGCGCGGGTGAGACCGTACAGCGCGCCCACGGGACGTCCGTCCGGGGCGGTGAGGGGAGGAAGCGCGTGGAACGAACGGTGTATCAGCGCATTCGCATCGATCAAGAGCAGCGTCTTCATCGCTTATATTGTACCTTCGGCAGGGACGGGGCGCTATACGGCAATACGCGCGGTAATGCGCCGTTCATCCTCGCGGGCGCCATGAGCGAAGGAGAGCGCATGTGCGCCCGAGAGCAGGGGGCTCTTCACATTCGCCGCCCATTCGATAAGAACGATGTTGCGGGGTTCGGAAAGGATATCCGCCATGCCGAGAGGGAGAAGGTCCTCCATTCTGTTCATGCGATAGGCATCGAGATGGAAGAGGTTCCGGTATTTTCCTTTTTTCAGAGCATGCCGCTTCATAATGACGAACGTGGGGCTCGTGATGCGCGCACGGAGCCCTAACCCTCTGGCGAATCCCTGTATGAAGGTGGTTTTTCCCGCACCGAGATTTCCGGCGAGGGTTACAATCTGCGCGCGGCCGTCCCGCAAAGGGAGACGCGCTATCCTGCGCGCTATTTTTTCTGCGAATACCTTCGTGGCTTCGGACGAAACGCTGCGGAATACCATGATTATACGAGCTTCTTCTTTTCCGCGAGACCGAGATGTTCGTACGCGTATTCGGTGACGGTGCGCCCCGCGGAAGTGCGGTTCAGAAGGCCCAGCTTCATGAGAAAGGGCTCATAGACGTCTTCGATGGTGCCGGGTTCCTCGTTCATCGAGGCGCCGAGCGATTTCAGTCCCACCGGACCGCCGTTGAATTTGCGGATGATGGCGAGGAGGAGTTCGCGGTCGGTGTGGTCGAGCCCCAGCGAATCTATCTCGAGCAACTCGAGCGTTTTCACGACCGCCTCGTTCGTGATGATATTATTGAAGTAGATCTGCGCGTAATCGCGCGCACGGCGGAGGAGGCGGTTCGCGGTGCGCGGCGTGAAGCGGGAGGCTTCGGCGATGCGCGTAATCGCTTCGGGACGGATAGCGACATTCAGGAGCTTCGCGGAACGCGCGATGATGCGCTCAAGATCCTTCACGGTGTAATAATCGAGACGGAACGTTGCACCGAAGCGCGAACGGAGCGGAGCCGAAAGCATATTCGCCTTGGTGGTCGCGGCAATGATGGTGAATGGAGGGAGGTCGAGCGAGAAGGTGCGTGCGGACGGGCCCTTCCCCACGATAAGGTGGAGCTTCCTGCTTTCCATCGCGGGATACAGTATCTCTTCTACGAGCGTGTTCACGCGGTGCGCCTCGTCGATGAAGAGGATTTCAGAGGGTTCGAGGTTCGTGAGAAGCGCCGCCACATCGCCTGCTTTTTCGAGTGCGGGTCCGGAGGTAGATTTTATGGGAACTCCCATCTCCTTGGCGATAAGATAGGCGAGCGTCGTTTTGCCGAGACCCGGCTGTCCGTGGAAAAGGATGTGGTCGCAGGTTTCGCCGCGTCCTTTGGCGGCGTCGATGATGAGGCGGAGATTCGCCTTCACTTTTTCCTGTCCTATGTAGTCTTCCCAGCGCGAAGGCCTGAGAGAGAGGTCGAAGTTGACATCATCATTCGGTTGTGTATTATTAGGTTCCTGCATACGTTTCGGCGAAATTACCGAAGAGAAAGCGAGGTATTGACAAAATCAATAAGGTGTGATAGTATAGTAACAGAAAATCCCGGTTTCAGACCTGTGGGCAAGCGGATTCTTTCTTAGACCTTTTCAGGATCATTTGGTTCCGACTGGATGACTCCTCGGAAATATCCGT
>Ga0172379_10009689_pt1 | contig 11822 bp, 10 predicted proteins | sample GrowelOW334metaG_FD_119756 | JGI IMG/M metagenome (GOLD analysis project Ga0172379, IMG submission 119756) | Groundwater microbial communities from an aquifer near a municipal landfill in Southern Ontario, Canada - Groundwater well OW334 metaG | ecosystem: Environmental > Aquatic > Deep... | reverse complement strand
CCATTTTTATTTTTATCTTTATTTTTGTTTTTTGTCAACTTTTCGACTATAAATTAATTATAGCATAGAATGGAGTAAAAAGCAAGTAGTTTGATTGTGTTTATAGTTTGCCTAAATTCAGTTGTCTTGATAAGATTATAATATCAAAGATATATAAATATAATTAAAATATTTAAAAATGAAATTAATAATTTTTGCCGGTGGCATTGGTACTAGGCTTTGGCCTTTATCTCGAGAAAATTCTCCTAAACAATTTGATAAAATATTTAATGGTAAGTCAACCATTCAATTGGCGGTTGATAGAATTGCGCCGGTTTTCGGTATGGACAATATTTATATTCAAACTGTTAAAGAATATAAAAATATAATTATAGAACAAATTCCGGAAATCAAAGATGGTAATATAATTATTGAACCAACTAGGAGAAATTTAGCGCCGGCGGTTTGTTTAGCTATGGTTGAGTTAGAAAAAAGTGGTTATGATGGGCCGGTGGCTTTACTTTGGGCTGATCATTTAATGGAGCGGATTAATGAATTTACCAATGCTTTAAAAATTGGAGAAGAATTAATTTTAGAAAATCCTAATCGCTTTATTTTTTTAGGTGAGCGTCCGAGATTTGCTAATAATAATTTAGGCTGGATAAAAATTGGGCAAAAGGCGGGTCGGCTTAATGATCAAGATTATTATAATTTTGATGGTTGGAAATATAAACCGGAGATAGCTAAATGTAGTCAGATGTTTTCTAGCGGGGAATATTTTTGGAATCCCGGATATTTTATAACTTCTGTAAAATTTTTAATAAAGCAGTATAAAAATTTAGCGCCAGAAATTTATGACAAAGTGGTTTCCAGCGATTATGGAAACGCACCTAAAATTCATTTTGACGAAGCTATAATAGAAAAAGTTGATTTAAAAAACGCGGTAGTCTTGAAAACAGATATGGGCTGGAGCGACCCAGGAACTTTATATGCTTTAAAAGAGGCGTTGCAAAAAGAACCCTCGGCCAACGTAGTTCATGGACTAGCCAGCCTGCTTGATACTGACGATTGTTTGGTTTATAATTTGGAAGAAAATAAATTAGTCGCCGGTATCGGCTTAAGGGGTATGGTGGTTGTAAATACGCCAGACGCGATTATAATTGTTCCTAAAGATGAGGTGGTAAAGATTACTAAATTAATTGAGCAGATGAAAGAACAAGGGTTAAATAAATATTTATAAATTTTTATTTAAAATTTACTTAGTATATGCTAAAAAAATTAATAATTATAATTGTAGTCATCCTAATCGGCGGGTTTTTGTATTGGCAAAATTTAAATTCACCAGTGTCCTCTATCGGGCAAGAACAAGTTTTTATTGTGGTTAAAGGTGAAACCGCGGCGCAAATCGCTAAAAATTTGCGTCTAAATAATTTGATCAAATCGGAATTTTATTTTAAATATAATGTTTGGCGGGAAAACTTAAAGATTCAGGCCGGCGAATATTCAATCAGCCAGAAATTAAGTACCAGAGATATCATAAAAATATTAACTCAAGGTAACGCTATTAGCCAAGAAAAATCTATTAGAATAATTGAAGGTTGGAATAATAAAGATATCTCTATATATTTTGAAAAAAATAATATAATTTTGGCTAAAGATTTTTTAGCTTTAGTTACGGCGCCACTCGAGGGATGGAAGTTTAATTTTACTAAGCCGGATTTTTTAAATGACGCGCCTAAGACGGCCGACCTAGAAGGTTATTTATTTCCTGATACTTATAGGATATTTGAAGAAACTACTGCCGAGGAAATTATTTCTAAAATGTTAAATAATTTTGATAAGAAATTAACGTCGGAAATGAGAGCGGAAATTAAACGGCAAAATAAGACAATTTATGAAATCATGACTATGGCTTCAATCATTGAAAAAGAAGTTAGGTCAACTAGTGATATGAAAATTGTTTCCGGAATATTTTGGCATAGAATTAAAAACAAGCAGGCCTTGCAATCCTGCGCTACTTTAGCTTATGTTTTAGGCGTTAATAAGACACAATATAGTTTGGAGGATACTAAAATTGATTCGTTGTATAATACTTATAAATATCGTGGCTTGCCGCCGGGGCCGATCGCTAATCCTGGGCTTAACGCTATCAGCGCCGCGATTTATCCCGAAGATACCAATTATAATTATTTTTTAAGCGATCCGGCGACCGGAAAAACGATTTACAGTAAAACTTTAGATGAACATAATGCGAATAAATATAAATATTTAAAATAAAGTTATGTCACCAAAAGATTTGATATTGGATTTTATAAATTTGGTTTTCATGGTTATATTGATAGCTTTTTGTATTCTATATTTTGTTGCCGGCGATCATTTTTTTGTTTTTTCCTTATTTATGAAATCAATGATACCGTTAGCGTTTTTTGGAATTATTTTTTTGATTCAATTAAAAATAACCAGGGATGAAATAAAAGTAAGAAAAAAAGAAGACAAAACCGAGTTAGTGCTTTATCTTAATATTTTTCATAAACTAGCGTCAGATATTATTGTTTTCTGCACGCCCATATTATTGGGGTTTTTTATTTATGAAGTTAGAGGTTCTTTGGATGCAATAGATATAATTTTACTGTCAATTATGTTTTTAATTATGTTTTTTTGGCAAAAATATTTATTTAGTAAAGAAAAATAGGAATAGTAAGCCTGTTTTAATATAAAATAAAATATAAAAATTTAAGATAAAAATAAAAAACAACGAAAGGAGCCAACGATTAATGAAGCAACAAGTTCAGACTGGTAATGATGACGCATGGAGTTATATTGAGACAGAAGATTTGGGCGAAAAAGTGCTTCTTAGGCAAATCATCATAATAGATGACGGCCGCTATTTAGTGGTCGGTAAATTTAAGAAGTCGTTGCATAAAGACATGTCGTCAATCGCAATGTATCGTATGGAATTGAATGATAAAGTCTTTATATTATGTTCTTTGCACAAGAGTTATTTTGAAATGGTAAAAATAGAAAAACTGTTGACTGCCCAAGACTTTGAGCAATATTTAGCCAGAATTGATAAGTCAATTAAAAATCATCGTGATTATTTTGTGAAAGAATTAAAACCAAGGAATTAGGCTAAAACTATCAACGGTTTACTTCAACTTGAAAATTATTATTACAAGGGCTTGTTAATAAACAGGCCCTTATTTTTTTCTTGACAATTTATTTAAGTATGTTATTATTAAATTAATTAAATAGTCGCAGATAGTGGGTGCGCCTAAAAACGCTTAATTTCCTACCGAGACAGAGCTAATTTTAGCTAATCTTTTAGTCTGCGTTTAATCCGCAGATTTTTTGTTACTTTTGAAAACTTTTTTAAAAAAGTTTTCAATACTTTCAAAAAATATAAGGTATTAAGTCAAAATTTAATAGCGAGTAGACCTGCCCGTACCGTTCGGGCGGGACTCTACGGCCATTAAATTTTTACTTAATAATATTTAAAAATATGCCTAAAACAAAAGAGCAGAAGAGAACAATTTTACATGATTTAAATGATAAGATTTCCAGAGCGAAATCCATTATTTTTACTAAATACAATGCTTTAACGGTTAAGGAAAATGAAGAATTAAGATCTAAATTGCGCCAAGAAAACAATGAATATTATGTAGCCAAAAAGACTCTATTCTCTTTAGCCTTAAAAGATAAGGCCATTGAAGGTTTAGATATAAAGAAATTTCAAGGTCAAGTAGCCGCGATTTTCGGTTATAGCGATGAAGTTTCTCCGGCGAAGATAGTCGGCCAATTTAAGAAAGATAAAGAAAAAGAAGGAAAAATTGAGTTTATTGGCGGTATTTTAGAAAATAAGTATATTGGTGCTAGCGAAGTTTCTAGTTTAGCGACTTTACCGAGCAAGCAGGAATTATATGCTAAACTTGTCGGTTCAATTAACGCGCCGGTTTCCGGCTTTGTTAATGCTTTAGCCGGTAATATTAGAAATTTTGTCCAAGTTTTAAAAGCGGTTAGTGATAAAAAATAATTAATTTACAATAATAAATAATTAAAAAAATTTATGTCAGAAGAAACAAAACAAGAGGAACCAATAGTTGTTCCTGATAAATTTAAATCTTTGGTGGAAACCATTGAAAAAATGTCGGTTTTGGATTTAGCCGAGTTAGTCAAGATTTTAGAAAAGAAATTCGGTGTTTCCGCTGCCGCTCCAGCGATGATGATGGCCGGTCCGGCCGCCGCCGCTGCTGAAGTTGAAGAGAAGACTAGCTTTAATGTTGAAATAACCGAAGCCGGTTCAAACAAGATTGCGGTTATTAAAGCAGTTCGTGAATTAACCGAAATGGGATTAAAGGACGCTAAAGATTTAGTTGATGCCGCTCCTAAAATGTTAAAGGAAGGCGTTAAGAAAGAAGATGCCGAAGCTATGAAAAAGAAATTGGAAGAGGCTGGCGCCAAAATCACCTTAAAATAAAAGTTAGAGAGAAGAATTTAAAAAGATGCCTTGCAATAAGGCATCTTTTTAAATTGAGTATTTTGTGCTATTTTTTTACTTTACATTCGCCATATCAATCGAATAAACCGAGGCGCCATTTAAGAAATATATTTTTTTATTAGTTTCATCAACTTGAAAATCTTTTAAATTATCAAATTTATCGCTAGTGTATTGATTAATAAATTCACCCTTTTTATTAAACACGACTAATCTTTTTCCGGCTGGTTCAAAAATATAAATATAATCTTGAGTCTCGGAAATAGTTATTTTAGTCGCTTGAGTGAAATTTGGCTCAACCGCGGAAATAGAAAATTCTTGTTTTTTGCCTTTTGTATATTCAGAAACTTCGCCATTATTTTTTAAGAGATAAATGCTACCGTTAATAGCTAGGCTAGTTACGCCGCTTAAATCTTCTTGCGAGTTTAACCAGGTGACTGCGTTAGTTAATTTAGAATCGTTTTTGTCAAAGCGATAAATTTGTCCGTTTAACGCATCGGCTAAATAATATCTATTATTGTATTGCTTTACATCAATAATTTTTTGCGGATTAACCAGGTAGTCAATTCCTAAAATTGATAATTTTTCGGTTTTAGTATCAAAAACAATAATATTGCTAGTGTTAAAATAAGAGATGCTATTATTTTTATCAATATTTGGAAAATCAAGCTTACCTATGTTTTGATCAGCCAAACTTATGGCCGTGGCTAGCTTACTCTTTAAATCAATACTATAAATGGTTTTTTGCGCTGCATCGGCGGCAAATATTTTTTCTTGAGCCATGATTATATTAGTCGGTTTGGCGTTAGTATTAAGATTAATTAAATTGGCCACTTCGACGGCATTGGCACGGATAACTCGGCTTATTTTTTCCATTTGAACCTGGTATTTCGCCATGATTATATTATATTGGTCTTTTTGCGTTTGGCTTTTTTGCGGTAACTGCGCTATTAAACCTTTTACTTCTCTAAGTAATTCCTTTGCTTTGGTTTCATTGCTATATAAAAGGCTGGCGTCAATTTGGTTTTGTTTTTGGTTAATAGCCGTGATTAAATCGCTAACAGCGGCTTGATTTTTTACTGATATATTATTTATATTTTGCCAGATTAGATTTGAAGAAAAAATTATTAAGCAGATTAAGAAGGCCGACAATAAAATTTTATTTATTTTATTAAGATTTTTATACCAGAGAAACAATCTAAATAAATTCGCTTTGATTTTTAGGTATAAATTTTTTGTATTTAAAACCAATTGCTTAAAGGATTCGGTTAGTTTTTTTCTATCAGATAATATTTTAAAAATATAGACTAATAAACCAATAAACCAAATTGAATAATTTTTTATAGAATTGATTATTTTTTTTAAAGAAAATCGGCTCACTTTTCTTCCGGAAAAAATTTTATCTTTAAGTAAAAATGTTTTTTCGCCGATTTTATTGTTTTGTCCTAAGTTAAAGCGTCCGGTTAAGTTATCAAAAAATGACGACCATTTTCTAGCGTTAACTAGGCCGGAGGGGGTAAGTAATTTTTCAGTCTGTTCTTCCGTAGCAATTAAATTTTCAATTGAAGCCCTAGTAGAAGCTACCGGTTCTTTAATTTTCATTTCTTTTATTTCTAAACCGGTGGTATTTTTTATGATAATTCCTAAAAATGGCACATAAGCATTAATTTTACTTAAAGTATTTTTAATTTGCTCGGCCGCGCTGGCCGGTGGTAGGGTAGTTATAATATTAGTAATCTGCTTAGCCGAAAGGTATTCGGAAAAGGTTTCATTGGCAAAAATAAAATAACCGCCGCGCGGCAAGGCGCCGCTTATGACATTAGAAAATAATTTAGTTAGGCTTAAAGGTTTTTTTACTTCGCCTTTTTCAGTTTGTTCGGTTATATCGGCTAATTTATATTTAGCGCCATCTTCGGTTTTGTTTCTATATATAAGAAGCGCTTTATTTTTCCCTAAACTTGAAAAATGCAGACTATCGTTATAAATTACGCCGATAGTGATATTGGCCAGGCCGGGATTTAATTTAATTTTTTCAGCTTGTAAGAATTCCGCTAATTTTTTATTAGTTTTAGCCAGAGCTGATTCAAAAATATGTTCTATTTTTATACTCGAAACTCGCTCGCGTAAGATCATTTTTTCATTTTGATAATAACTATGACTGAGGGTATTAATTAAAAAATTAATAATTTTAAGACTATCAGCTTTTTTTGATTCAATTTCAATCAAAGCAAACAATTTTCCGGCCAAAGCCTCTTTGGTCGCATCCGGCTGGGCGACGTAGATTTCATGGACTAAATCACTGCGTTGGCTAGGAGTCAGAATAAATTGGGCTATTTTGTAATTCATATTTATAAATAAAAACCAAACAAAAATTAACTAATAGATTATTAGGCTTGATTAAACGATAGGTTTATTATACAATAAATTTAGAGAAAAGGGAACTATTTAATTAGGCTAAACTCCGCCAATTAATATATGCTTGAAAAATTATTCGGTTCAAACGCTAGAGTTAAAATATTGAAGCTATTTCTGCTTAATCCGGCGGATAAGTTTTATATTAGACAATTATCGCGTGATTTAAAATTACAGCTTAATTCAGTTAGCAGGGAGTTAGAAAATTTAGAAAAATTCGGCATTTTAACATCAGATATAAAAATTGAAGAAGAAGGGGAAAAAGGTAAAAAGGGGACTGCTGGTGGACAAGAAAAAAAATATTTCCGCGCTAACCCTAATTTTGTTTTATTTGATGAAATTAAGGCTTTAATTGTTAAAGCACAAATTTTATATGAGAAAGATTTTGTTAGAAAACTTAAATCTATCGGCAAGATAAAATTATTGGTTTTAACCGGTATTTTCGTTAATAATCCCAATACCTTAATTGATATACTGATTGTTGGTAAAGTTAATAAAAATAAGCTAATAAAATTAATTGGAGAATTAGAAATTGATTTAGGAAAAGAAATTAATTTTACGGTTTTTGATAGCCATGAATTTAAATACCGCCGCGATATAACCGATATATTTTTGTATGGCATTTTAGACGGCAGAAAAATGATAGTGATTGATGAAGTCGGATTAAGTTAAAAGATAGGATAAAATTTTTAAAAATATGAAAAACAGAGGCAAGAATAACCTCTGTTTTTATATATGAAATTTTAAATTTTATTTTTGAGATTGTGAGTACGCTCTATTTCTTTTCTCGTTTTTTTAGTTAATTTTTGTAAATTTTCACTTATAACAACTGAATATGAAAATTTTTTATTAACATTAAACATGCCGGGATTAAATTTTTCTTTTTCTGCGTAAAAGTGTTTTTTTATTTTTTCGATATTAGGTAATTTATAAACCAGTTTACCCTTTTTAATTATCGGTATGAGCATTTTTTTACCCGTCTGTTTTTCTCCCTCTATTCCGATAATATCGCCGACATATTTTCCCTTTTTCATTTTTCTAAAAATTTGTTTATTACCTGGTAATGATATTTTTTTAGTGCTAGTTTTCATTTTTGGGAATATTTTTCCGTCCCTTTTTATTTCACTTAATTTGAATACAAGCTCCAAAGTAGGTGCATCAGAAGGAGTAAGTAACTCGGTCGTGCCGGCGTAAACATCAATTGGCGCATGTTTCTTTTCCAAGGCAGCTACTTTGCGTTCGTCTAGATTGCTCATAGCGAAAATTTTTATGTAATTTAATTCAGCCCGATCAAGCATTTTTCTAGCGGCCACACTTAATTTATATAAATCGCCGCTATCAAGTTGCATGCCGTTAGCTCTAATGCCAATTTTTTCCATTTCTTTTGCTACCTTAATAAAGTTTTTTATACCGCGAATTGAGTCATAAGTATCAATAAGTATATATCCTTCACCCTTCATATGCTTAAAATATGTTTTAAAAGCCTCGGTTTCGTTAGCAAAAGAGTTAATAAAATAATGATACGTCCCGGCGCTAAAAGCAGTCATATTGTTTTTAAAATTATAAAGAGAAAGACCATGAGAGATGCCAAGCATTTCATTTATACGAGAAGATTTCATGGCAGCGTCAACTCCATAACTTCGGCTATATCCAGTAACGGTTGGTTTGCCATTAGCAGCTATGGCAAATCTAGCCAATTTTGAAGCTAACGCAGTTTGCAAATAGATCGCATTAATTAGAAACATTTCCGCCATTTGCGCCTCATTGATCGGCGCCGTAATTTTTATTATTGGTTCATTAGGAAAAAAGATTGAACCTTCTGGCATCGCATACATATCTCCTTTGAAGCGAAAATTTTTAAAGTATTTTATCTCCTTAGATGAAAGTTTAAAATGTTTTTTAAGCCATCTTAATTGTTTAGAAGTAAATTTTAAATTTTTTAAATAATCAACGACATGCTCCAACCCGGCGAAAACAAAATAATTACGAGATTCTGGTAGTTCGCGGATAAACAAATCAAAAGTAGCCACCATATCATTCATTTTTTCTTTTAAAAATATGGAAGTTATAGAGAAACGCGAACCACTGGTGAAAAGTGATAAATCTTCTTTTGTGACGAAATCTTTAATCATATTTATATAATACTAGTTTTAAATTATTTTTTCAATGAAATAAAAGAGGGAACTGACTTATGCCAGTTCCCGATATTATATTGATGTAACGGAAAGAAGGGGATTTATCCCGTCACCCAATCGACTGCTTCTTCCGGCGTCATAAAGACACGAAAGTTTTTTTGCACTTTTGCCGGAAAAACGCCCCATTTATAGAGCGTATCAAACATGTCGTTGCCCCATGATACAGCAGGCACTTCTTTAAGTTTCAAAATGGATACTTTTTTCGGTTTCTTCCAGATTTTCGCGCTGAGATTGATAATTGCCATCAATTCCGTCATCGAACCAGGTCCGCCCCCGGCAGTAAGAATAAAACCATCAGAAGAAAGTAGGCAACCTAATCTTATGGCGTATTGAATTGTTGGATTGGGCTGCTCATTTTCAAGGCAAGCAATAGGATGAAGTAAACCTCTGCAGTCAATAGCCGTTTGTATATAGGTGTTGCTTGCTTTTCCTAATATGGTATAACCGATGGTTCTCCCGCCAGCTTCCATTGCTCCTTTGGCCGCGGCCTCCATTACACCACCGAATGCTCCAGTAGTAACAATACAATTTTTATTTGCGAGCAGACGACCTACTTCAACCATTGCATCATAGTATATATGACCAGCTTTAATTTCTCCACTCCCAAGACAAGATATTATCAATGTTCAATCCTCCTTTATAAATGACTTTTTGTTTTTATATAATATTTTATTCTAATGCGAACTTTTTATCTTAATATAATTGTTCTAGTATGTCAAGTTGTATATATTGACAGAATATTGAATATATGATATAGTAATAAGTTATTTAATTATCAATTATTATTATATGTTTAATACTCTAAAATTAGCCAAAAAACTAATAGGGGAAATTAATAGACTTAGAAAATATAAGCTATTAGCCATTGCTTTAATGGTTAAATTTTTATTGTCTGCTATAGGCATAATTTTTATCAGTTATTTAGCCATGAATGCTCAGGAAGCAGGAGCGACTTATGGTGTTAATCCTGATATAAAGCAAGTCAAAAATGCTAATAGCTCCTCGGTATATTATTTAGATCATGCGCGCGGATTAAAGAAAACTTATGTAAGCGCCAAAGCCTTTTTGTCTTATGGTAATAGATGGAGCGACGTTAAAGTTATTAGTGATGCGGAATTAAATAAATGGCCGGAAGTTAGGTTAGTTAAATCTAGCGATAATTCGTCTGTTTATTATATTGCAAATGGTCAGAAAGCTTTAATTAAATCCGAGCAGCAATTTATTGATTCAGGTTTTAAATGGTCGGATGTTGTAACAATTTCTAAAATTGATTTAGACGAATATGAAACCATTGATTTTAAAGTTGCCGGCGCGCTTAATTATAGTAATAGCCAATTATCAATTTCTATAGATTCTTCTAATCCGAAGTCTAATTATTTAGTTACTAACACCCAGGATAATTTAGTAGCGGTTTTTAATTTAAAAGCTGCTAGCCAACCAGTTGAAATTAAAACATTGATTTTAAATTTAAAAGGAGTATTTAAAGGTGAAGTAATCAAGGAAATTTATTTGACCGATGAAAGCGATATTCCATATTCGGTTTTTTCTTATCCTAATAATCGGCAGGCCATTTTTAATTTTAATAACCAGCCGATAATTATTAGTCCCGGCGGAGTTAAAAAAATTAAAGTCTATGTAAATTTTAACGATACCTCAATTGATGTTACTAACCATATTATCCAAATTTCCATTGATCAGGCGTCTAATATAACCGGCACTAAAGCTTTAGGAGCTTTTCCTCTAACCGGAGAAATATTTAAATTTATTTCCGGCAGTAATTATTTAGAAAAAGTTACCGCTAGCGAACAATCTTTAAGTATTAAAAATAATCAAGCGATTATTGGTTCGACTGAAAAAAATATCGGCAAATTTAATTTTGCGGAAACTTCCGGTAAGACCGATGTCTTCGTTAAAGAATTAAAGTTTGCCAATATGGGAAACGTTAGCGCATCAAGTTTAAATAATTTTAAGTTAAGAAATAGATCGGGGGAAATTGTTTCTACAAACGCAGTGATGAACTCTAATAGAGAATTAATTTTTAAATTAGATAATTATAAAATTAAAAAAGGCAATGGCGAAACTTTTGTTGTTATAGCTGATATTTTAGATGGTGAAAATAGCACGATTAACCTTTATCTTGATACGGCTAAAATCGCTAGCTCACAAGGAAATTTTAATTTATATGTTAGCATAACCAATCTTGATGAAATCATTACTATTAAAAGAGAGATGGTTAGCGTTAATACTAAAGAATTGAAATCAAATAACAAAGTTTTTGCGCAAGAAACCGGCGCGATTATTGGTAATTTTGAAATAAGAAATAATAATCAAAAAATAACTTTAAGTCGTTTAAATTTTAGCTTAGAAAAAAATAGCTCGATGCCGGGCTTAACTGAAACTATTTATTTAATTAATTATAACACTGGGGAAGTTTATGCCTCTTTTAACGGCGATAAATTTAATAGTGGCGCGGTTAATGTTGATTTAAGCGGCGTAGGTCTAAAGGCTAAAGAAAGCTTAACTATTGCTTTAGTTACTAAAATATCTGATAAGGCGCCTAACGGCGGTTATTACAGAATCATTTTAAATACCCTTGTTTATCGAGCCGGAACTAGCCCTTTTTTCTCTGATGCTGTAAATAGCAAGGGCGCAAAATTAACCGTTAGCCAATCAAATATTTATCTTTATGCTAATAATGATTTAGGCGATCAAACCTTTACTAAAGGTCAGAAGAATATTAAAAT
>Ga0172379_10009688_pt1 | contig 11822 bp, 3 predicted proteins | sample GrowelOW334metaG_FD_119756 | JGI IMG/M metagenome (GOLD analysis project Ga0172379, IMG submission 119756) | Groundwater microbial communities from an aquifer near a municipal landfill in Southern Ontario, Canada - Groundwater well OW334 metaG | ecosystem: Environmental > Aquatic > Deep... | reverse complement strand
GGAACTGCAACATCAGCAACTTCGGGACAGGCATCTATTTCCTCGGCGCCAAGAACGGCACCATAGACCGCACGAACTCAAGCACCACGCGGGCGGCATCCGGGTCCAGCGGCTATGGCATCTACCTCTACAACGGCGCGGACTACAACACGCTGGCAAACGGCAGCGCATCCGCAACCACGGGAAGGGCAATCTACGCCCTCTCCAGCTCCAACAACACGCTTTACAACCTCGCCGCCACCGCCACCGGCGCAAGCGGCTATGGCATCTTCCTCCAGTCCTCCCAGCAAAACGCCCTTTCCAACATCACCGCATCCGCCCAGGGCGGCAACGGCAGGGCAATCTACCTGTCCGGCTCCGCCAACAACACGCTTGCCAACCTTACCGCGGATGCCCTGGGCGCCGGCGGCAAGGCAATCTACGTCAGCACCTCCACGTACAACTCGCTTTACAACCTCACCGCAACCACGGCGGCCGGCTATGGCATCTACCTCGCCTCCGGCGCAGACTACAACTCGCTTTACAACCTCACCGCAGGCGCCACAACCGGCCAGGCAATCTACCTTTCAGGCGCCATCAACAACACGCTTTCAAGCATAGCCGCATCGGCATCCACCGGGCAGGCCGTCATCGCCTCAGGCAGCGTAAACAACACCCTTTCCGGCATCACCGCGTCCGCCACCGGCAGCAACGGCAAGGCAGTGTACCTCGACTCCTCCATCGGGAACTCCCTCTTCGGCATCACCGCGGCCGCCACGGACAGCTATGCCCTCTGGCTCGTCTCAAGCTCCCAAAACTCCCTCTCGGGCATCAGCGCAACCTCGGACAGCGGCTCGGCAATCGCCCTTGAAGCCGTTTCCGACGGCAACAACCTCTCAGGCATCTCCGCAACCTCAGCGGGCCATGCCATCTACCTCTCCTCAAGCTCCCAAAACACCCTCTCAGGCTCCGTGGCGGCCTCGGGCTCAGGCTCTGGCATCTCCCTTGAATCAGGCAGCGCCGGCAACACGGTTGCCAACTCAACCGCATCATCCGGCACACGCACGGCCTTTTCCATCTCGTCCGGCTCGAACTCGAACACCGCTGCCAACAACACGCTGGTTTCCGGAAGCGGCGCCGGGGACCTGCTTGGCATAAGCGCGGACTCGGGCTCCAACCTATTCTACTGGAACAACTTCACCGCCACAACGGGCTACTACATAGACGACAACGGCTCGAACTCCTTCAACGCTACCATCGCAGGCAAGGGCGAGGGGAACATCTACGCCGGCGTGATGGACGGAAGCATAGAGGTGGCGGGGCTGGACGCATCCTTCGGATTCCCAAGCCTCTACATAGGCATAGAGGGCGCGGGCTATCCCCTGGGCGCGGCCTCTTCCGGCGGGAAGATTTCCGGCGGCGCGGTGGACTACGCCCCGCTCACGCCGTACAAGGCGGTGCGCTGCGGCAACCTTGACTCAGCTGGGGCCACCTACAAGATGACCAAGAACCTGTCCGCCGCAGGCACAAGCTGCCTCGTGGTGACCGCGCCGAACGTGACTTTGAACGGGCAGGGCTTTGCAATAAAGGGCAACACCAGCGCCACCTACGGCATCTACTCCGACCAGCAGAGAACCGCGATAAGGAACTGCAGGATAAGCAACTTCACAAGCGCCATACTGTTTGCCGGCAACTCGTTGGGCAGCGTGGACGGCGTTTCCATCTCCGCCGACCCCTCGGCGCCATCCGCGGTGTGCATCGCCCTCGAGTCCTCATCCTACAACGCAATCAGCAACATCGACTGCGCCTCGCAGGTGGCGGGCATAAGCGCGAACGCATCGAGCTGGAACAACTTCACCGCCATCGCATCGGCGGCCAACATATCGAGCGGCATATTGCTTGCCAACTCCTCCAGCAACAACACGCTGGACGGCGCCGTGGCAAGCTCGGTTTCAGGGGACGCCGTCTCAATATCCGATTCCTCCATGGACAACGGCTTGCAAAACGTCTCGGCATCATCCTCAAGCGGGAACGGCATCTTAATATCCCAGGGCGCAATCAGGAACTCCCTTGCGAACTTCACCGCGGCCACGAATTCGGCTTCGGAGGGCGTGTTTGCCCTGTCCCTCTCGGCGGAGGGGAGCAGCCTCGCAAACGGGATAATATCCGCCCCGGGCGGCTTCGGGCTTTCCATGGCGGGCGCGAACGGCAGCAACGTGACAAACTCCACAATCTCGGCGTACAACACCAGCGTCACATTGGGCTCCTCGAGCGGCGTCAGCCTCCGGAACAACAGCATCTCAAGCGCGAACGGCTCCGCGGTTTCCCTCTCACTCTCCGACTCCAACACCGTCTCGGGCGGCACCTGCAGCGCGCTTTACGACTGCATCGGAATCTACGGCGCGTACGGCAACATGGTTTCCAACGTCACAATCGCCTCGGGCAGGCACGGCATCTACCTGTCGCCCTCGAGCTACGGCTCCACGCTCACAGGCAACGTGATAAACTCGACGGGCGGCGCGGTGAATTCGACGGGCCACGGGATATTCCTCGACCAGGGCCGCAACAACAGCCTCGTGTTCAACGCAATCACGAAAACGGACGCGAACAACGGGATACACCTCTCCTCAAGCGTGAACAACACGGTTGCGGGCAACTCCATCACCGTGGCGGCCGGCAAGGCAATCTACATCTACTACCCCGAGTTCACTTCCGCCAACAACAACGTTTCCGGCAACGTGGCCACCGCCACGGGCGCAGGCACGGGCATCTCGATTGTCAATTCCGGCGCAAACCGCTTCAGCGGCAACTACGCCTTCTCGCTGGGCGGCTATGCCTTCTCGCTCGGGGGGAGCTCCAACAACTCATTCATGGGCGACACGGCGGTGGCGACCACCGGCACGGGCATCGGCTTTCTCATCACCAACTCGCACTCCAACCGCTTTGCCAACATCACCTCCACCGCGGCGTCGGGCACTGCGATGCGCCTGCAGAAGACATCGGACAACTCGGACAACAACGTGATTGAAAACACGGTGGCGTCCACCACCTCCGGCACCGGCATTTACCTGGACGGCGTTTCCGGCACCAACATCACCGGCACGAACGTGACCGCGGGCGGGGGCGACGCAATCTACATCGCCGCTATGGCGGATGGCACGCTGCTGCAGAACAGCACGGTTTCGTCGGTGGACGGGCAGGGCGTCACGGTTTCGGACGGCGCGAAGGGCACCGTCATCCTCAACGTGTCGGCATCGTCCGCAAACGGGCACGGCATTTCGGTGCAGGGCAAGCCGTCGAACACGCTGATAAGCGGCGTCACCGCGTCGACCTCCATCGGCTCTGCAATATACGTGTTCTCGGCGACCTATGTCAACATCACCGGCTCGACGGGCACAAGCACGGCCTCGGGCTACGGGCTCAAGGTGCACGGGGGCGAATCGCTGCAGGTGGAAGGCTCCGCGTTCACGTCCGCCGGGGCAAGCGGAAGCGGCGCAGCCGCGATATTCGAGGCGACCTCGACCAACAACATGGTGCATGGCAACACCTTCAACTCCTCCTCGGCGCAAAGCGACCTGCTGCTCCTGTCCGAGTCCACCCTCAACTCGTTCTACTGGAACACGTTCGGCGCCACCACCGGCTACTATGCAAAGGACGGCGGCTCGCCGAACCGCTTCAACACCACCATAGGCGGCAAGGCGGAAGGCAACAGCTGGTACAACCTGGCGGTCTCCAATGCGGTTTCCATCTGCGGCGCCTCGAGGACGTCCAACCCGGCGTGGAGCGCATTGTATTATATTGGCGCGGACTCGCTGTCCGACCCGAAGCAGTACCCGTACAACGCGGTGAATTCGCTCGGGCGGCTCTCCGGCTCGGTTGTCGACTACGCCCCGATGAGCACGGAGAAATGCTGGCTTCCGTCCATCGTGCCCCAAAACTACACCGTGCAGTCATGCGAAAGCAAGGCATGCAGCCTTGACAAGGACTGCATGGAAGGCGACGCGCCCTACTGCGACGCAGGCTGCAACCAGGTCACCCACACCTGCTACCCGTGCGTGTCGTGCGAGAACGCATACTGCCTCCCGGCAGGGCAGCCTTGCAACGCCACGAGGACGCTTTCAGGCTGCGGCACGGCGACTTGCAATGCCGGCGTCTGCACGAGCCGCCTTGCAACCTGCCCCGGCACGCCCGGGCTTTCATGCTGCCCGTCCTCCTATTGCTCCGGAAGCGGCGCCGCCAGCGTCTGCGTCTCCAAGAAAAAGGCGGGCGTGGCCTGCGCATCCGCAACCGAGTGCGCCCCGTCCGCGCCCTATTGCACGGGCGGCGCCTGCAGCGCATGCCTCTTGCCGGGCGCAAGCACAAGCTGCTCCTCGAACTCGGAGTGCTGCGGAAGCAGCCTCTGCAACCTGGCAGCCGGCGCGGGCGACTTCGGCAAGTGCGTGTCCTGCCTGGCCGAAGGCGGAAAGACCTGCACCTCAGCGTCGGACTGCTGCCCAGGCTCCAGCCTCACGTGCAAGGAAGGCGTGTGCGAAGCCAACCGCCCGCCCTCCGCCCTCATCGCGGCGCCGGTGATCTCCCTCACCAGCGCCAACGGGACGCAGGCAATCTCGTGCACGCGGAACTGCGCCCTCTCCAACATGCCCCTTGACCCGGACCGCGACACGCCCATCAGGATAGAGTACAGGTGGACGGTCAACGGCAACCCCGCCACGGGCTTCTGGCACGAGTCCACCACGCTCAACTGCGAGTTTCTCCCGGGCGGCTGCTCGGCAGGCACGCAGGTGAGGATACAGGCGCGCGCATGCGACAAGTATGGCGCCTGCTCCGACCCCTCGACCTCCGCGCCGGTCTCCCTCGCCGACCAGGCCCCATCGGGCTGCAGCAGGGCGTCGTGCTCGCCCTCCTCCAAGTGCTGCTCCGGCTATGCCTGCAGGTACCCCAACTCTGCCTCCCAGGCGGGGACCTGCCTGATTGCCAGCCCCATGCTCAACTGCTCGTCCAATGCAAGCTGCCTGTCGGGCTATTGCAGGCCAAGCGCCCAAAACGCAAGCGTGAGCGTGTGCGTGAGCGCACTGTCGGACAACCAGTCCTGCGGCGCCTCGGCGCAATGCCCGCCGTCCTCGCCCTATTGCGCGAACGGCGTGTGCTCCTCCTGCATCCCGGTGAACAGCTCCGCGAGCTGCTCATACAACAGCCAGTGCTGCCTGGTCGGCACCACGGGCGCATCCTCGGGCATATGCAACTCCGAGACCCACACGTGCGCCAGCTGCCTCGGCACCGGGCTGCCATGCGGCGACAGCACGGACTGCTGCTCCAGGAACTGCCAGCTTTCGCAAGGCGGCGCCGCCAAGACGTGCGCGCCGCCCCTGCTGGAACGCAACCCTGCAGGCGCGGCCTGCCTCAAGGACGCGGACTGCGTTGCCGGGCTGTTCTGCGACACATTGAACCGCGGCCGCATAGGCACCTCGAAATACGGGGCGAACCTCACTGTCGCCTCGGACTACGGGCAGTGCCTGGCGGCATATGCGCCCTACACGCTGTGCAACTCCTCGCACGACTGCGAGTCGCCGTATTCCTGCAACACGACCGGAAGCGGCGGCGCCTACTACTGCCTGCGCGCGAGCGGGAACGCGGGCACGCAGTTTGCCGGCTGGGTGAAGGTGGGCGGGATAGACTTTGCGCGCGCATCCGACATATACCATTCCGGCGCATCATCGGCATCGGTGAGCGGCGGGGCGGATTCGTACGCCTACAACTCCGTGCTCATGGCGATGCTTGAAGGCGAGAAGAAGTACGCGCTCGAGTTCTGGGCGAAAGTGGGCTCGGTCGGGACGCTTGCGCGCTATGCGGTCTACGACACCATCAACAACGCCTACCTCTCGGACGGCGGCCAGTGGCTCTATGCCAACGCCACCGACGTGCCGGCCGGCGGCATCATCGCGCCGTCCATCACATCCAACACCGACCCGTGGAGGCACATCGTGAAGGTTTTCAAGACGCTCCCGAACGCCAAGGTGCAGCTCCGCTTCTATCCAGCCAACAACTCGTACAACATAGACGACGTGGCGGTCACCTCCGCAAACGACTTCTCCATGCTTGCCTGGGTGCGCGCGGATTCGCCCCAGCCCGGGGGCATCCTCTTCTCGCAGATGTCCGTGCGCGACGGCAAGCCGCAGGGCATCAACTGGACGATAAACGCCTCCAACATCCTTGCCATGAACATGTACAGCTCCGGCATGCAAGGCGTGGGCGACGGCACGGCGGCTGCATCGCTGTCGCCGGAGGTTTCCCTTGCCGACGGCAAATGGCACCAGGTGGCGCTCTCGGCCGACCGGACTGGCAACTACAGCGTCTATGTGGACGGCTCGCGCACGGAGCAGGCGCCCTTCACGCCTGGGAGCCTGGACACGAACGGCACGTTCTACATCGGCAGCCCCGGGGCGAGCGGCTTCTCCGGCGAGCTTGGCGAGGTGCGTTTCTACAAGCGCGCGCTCACCCCGTCGGACGTGCTTGACCACTACAACGGCTGGTTCCAGCAGCAGTGCAAGATAAGCCTCGCATTCACCTACTCCGGCGCGGCCGCGCAGAACCTCTCGGCGGCGTACAACGCCGACCTCAAGATAAGGAAGCTCCTGCCTGAAACCATCCTCTCCATGCCGTTCGACGCCAACGTGAGCTCGGATGCGCGCGGCATGGTGGTGGACTACTCGCGCTTCCTCGGGGCCGGCACCAAGACCGGCGCAGCCTGGACGCCCAACGGCAAGGTGGCCGGCGCGTACATCTTCAGCGGCGCCGACGACAGGATAATGCTGCCCTCCGCGCTTGTCAGCGGGGCAGGGGACTTCACGCTCTCGGCGTGGATATACCCGGCCGACGCCGACTCAGCCGGCTACATCATGGGCAACTACGCATCGAACAACAGCAACGGCATCGAATTCTTCGTCTACCAGCAAAAGCTCGGGGCGCTTGTGCGGGGCGCCTATCTGTACTCCCCCGCGGGCAGCATCCCGCCTGGCGCCTGGAGCCACGTGGTGGCGACAAGGGCGAACGGCGTTGCGCGGCTCTACATCGACGGCGTGCCGGCCGCAACAGGGGCGCTTTCCGGCTCGATAGAGGGCCTCAGGAACTTTGCAATAGGCAACGGGCCGGACTACTCGAGCGAGCGCTTCTCAGGCACGATAGACGAGGTGCGCGTCTTCAGCCGCGCGCTCACCGCGGACGAAGTCTCCGCGCTTTACAACGACAACGCCCTTGCATCCAACCAGGCGCTGCCCCTGTCGCAAAAGTAAAGTTTGCCGCAGCTTCCTGCCGCTGCCGCAACGCGCGCCCCTGAAAGTAGCATTTATTAAGCTCACGCGAGATGTTGTTTTCATGATAGAAACCAAGGCCGACCAGATTGTTTCCCTTGTCCAAAAGCACAAGATACTGGATGTCGAGCGCGTGGCAAAGGAGGTCGGCCTGCCGCCAGCCAAGGTGGAGGCAATCTGCTCCGTGCTTGAGAAAGGGGGCATACTGGACCTCGTCTACTCGCTGAACATCTCCGAGAAGCCCAAGATTTCCTTCCGCCTGCTTCCCGCCGAGCCGCCCCCGCCCGAGGACATCTCGGCAAAGGGCAAGATAATCTCAAGCTACACGTTCGTGGCGGACGGCGTGCCCGCATCGGTGGTCATCTCCGACAACGAGAAGGAGAAATACTACACCATCACGCTTGTGGAGTTCGGCACCGCGACGAAGATTTTCCTCGACCTTATCCGCGACGAGATGCTGCGCCAGATGCCGGTGAACGCCCAGCTCGACGTTTCCGACGTGGAAAAGGCGACCAAGGTCAGGAAGGATTTCCAGAAGCAGATACAGTCCTACATCTCCCAGTTCGCCTTCGGCAAGGAGACCGAGGAGCTGCTGGTGGGCGTGCTCCTGCACAAGCTGTTCGGGCTCGGCGAAATCGAGCTTCTCGACCAGGACGACTGGCTTGAGGAAATCATCATCAACAACAGCAAATCCCCTGTGGGCGTGTACCACAGGAAATTCGGCTGGCTCAAGTCCAACCTCTACATGCCCGACGAGGAGTCCATCTTCAACTTCGCAAGCCAAATCGGCAGGCGCGCAGGCAGGCAGATAGCCACGCTCACGCCCATCCTCGACGCGCGCTACGAGAGCGGCGACCGCGTGTGCGCCACCCTCTCGCCAATCTCCGCGCACGGAAACACGATAACCATCCGCCGCTTCGCGCGCAACCCCTGGACCATAGGGAATCTCGTGGGCGAGCCCGGCTACTCCATGACCCCGGAAATGGCGGGCATGCTCTGGCAGGCAATCCACTACGAAATGAACATCATCATCGCAGGAGGCACGGCGTCCGGAAAAACAACCGCGCTCAACGCGCTTGCCGCTTTCATCCCCACCAACCAGCGCATCATCACAATCGAGGACACGCGCGAAATCATGCTTCCGGTCTACCAATGGAACTGGGTGCCGCTCCTGACGCGCAACGCGAACGCGGAGGGCCTGGGCGAGGTGTCGATGCTGGACCTCATGGTGACCGCGCTGCGCATGAGGCCCGACAGGATAGTGCTGGGGGAAATGAGGCGCCAGTCCGAGGCTGAGGTGCTTTTCGAGGCAATGCACACCGGGCACTCAGTGCTTTCCACGCTGCACGCGGACACCTCCATGCAGGCGCTTCGGAGGCTCACCTCCCCTCCCATCAACCTGCCCCCGTCCGACCTCGACGCGGTGCACCTTCTCGTCGTCCAGTACCGCGACCGCAGGCGCAACATAAGGCGCACGCTCGAGATAGCCGAGCTTGTGGGCGGGCAGACCGAAACGGACCTCACCACCAACACCATCTACCGCTGGCGCCCGCGCACGGACAGCTTCGACATGGTGGGCGAGCCGAACAAGTACCTCAAGGAAATCAACCTCCACACCGGAATGACGAAAGACGAGATTTACCAGGACATCGCAAACCGCGCGACCATCATCAAATGGCTCATAAAGAACAGGATGAACGACATCGAGAGCGTGGGCAGGATAATGGCGCTTTACTACAGCAAGCCGAACGAGATACTCGAAATCGCAAAGGCGGACATGTCGAAGAAAAAGCAGCAGTAGCTGCTTTTTCTGGCGTGGGGCTGCAGCCCCGCACTGAAGAAAAAGTGAAACTTCCGCGCGCAATCCCAAAGCCTGGCAAAAAGCAATCCCGCGCGCAAGAAAAAGCAATCGGAAACAGCAACCTGAAAAAGCAACAGAAAAAAAACAGCCGGAAAAAGCAACAGAAAAAAACAGCCGGAAAAAGCAACAGAAAAAAACAGCCGGAAAAAGCAACAGAAAAAGCAACAGAAAAAAACAGCCGGAAAAAGCAACAGAAAAAAACAGCCGGAAAAAGCAACAGAAAAAAGCCGCCCGCAAAAACAGCCGGGCGGCATCCACATGGAAAAATAGCGTTCCACCGTCAGTTTCCGAGGCAATTCCAATGGCAACACACCCGCCTCTCGGCGGCTTATTGCCATTTTCCATAGCAGAAAAGGAGATAGAAAATGGCAATCACCCGCATCCCCCTCATGTTCTTCTCGCTTGCCCAGGTGCAGTCCGTGGGCGCGCGCTTCCACAGCATCGGCGTGCGGGTCATCTCGCTCTACCCCAACGTGCGCTACGACCTGAAGAACATCGGGATAGATTTCCCCGCGGAGCACTACTGCACCGCCGCATTCATCTCCGCGCTCGCCTGGGCGGTGCTGATAAGCGTTTTCCTCGGGATTTTCCTCTCAGCCGTCCCCACCATCCCCCTGCCCCTGCGGATCGCATTCCCCATAATCATGGGCTTCCTCGCGCTTCTCGCCGCAACCGTCTTCTATGTCTTCTACCCGAGGATGATGGGCAAGTCCATCGGCGCAACCATCGACCGCGAGCTGATATTCGCCATGCGCGACATGCTCATCCAGATTTCGTCGGGCATCCCGCTCTTCACGGTCATCGAGAACATCGGCAGCTCCAACTACGGCTATGTCAGCATGGAATTCAAGCGCGTCGCCACCAACGTGAAGGGCGGAAGCGCGCTCCTGCACGAGCTTGAGCTCATGGCAATCCGCACGCAGTCCGAGTACCTCAAGAAAATCTCCTGGCAGCTGGTCACCGCAATCCGCTCGGGCGCCGACCTCACCGCCACCCTCAAGAGCGTGGTCAAGGTGCTGGTGGACTACCAGTTCTCAATATCGAAGTCGTTCAATGCCGAGCTCAACTTCATCATCCTCATCTTCATGCTGGTCTCCGCGGTGCTGCCCACGATCGGCACCACCGTGCTCGTGATATTCTCGGTGTTCGGGATGTTCGGCATCAGCTCCGAGGTGCTGCTTGGCGTGGTCGCCATCAGCTTCTTCGTGCAGGCCGGCATCGTCGCATACGTTTACACGAAGCGCCCGAATTTCTTCAATTGAGATGTTGCCATGGTGAAAATTTCCATGCAAAGCGCGCGGGGTTCCCCGTCCAGGCAGTGGTCCTCATGGTGAAATACACGATAGAAAAGCGGTTCTCCCCCTTCTTCCGGGAACGCGGGCAGGACAGGCTGGGGAAGCTGTTGGGCTATGCGGGCATAGAGGCCAACTCCAACGTGTGGTTCGGCTCGCGCCTGCTCACCGTCCTCCTCTTCGGCATAGTGGGCGTGCTCATCCCGTTCTCGCTTTTCCCCTACCTTGACCTCAAGGAGTTCGGCCTGCTCGGCGACCCCTCGCTTGCCGTGCGGCTGGCTGTGAGCTTTGCATTCGGGCTCGCCTTCTCGCTCGCAGCGTCGCTTCTCATCTACATGCACCTGTACTACCTGATAAACGAGCGCTCGCAGCGCGTGGATGCCATCCTGCCGGATTTCCTTCTCATGGTTTCCGCCAACCTGCGCTCCGGCATGACGCCCTACGCGGCGTTCCAGTCGTCCGCGCGCCCGGAGTTCGGGCCATTGCAGACCGAAATCATATACGTGTCGTCGATTTCCATGGGCAACGAGTCGTTTTCCGAGGCGCTCAAAGAGCTCACCGCCACCATCGACAGCTCGATTTTGCGCCGCGTGGTCGTCTTTTTCGAGAACGGGCTGAAGGCGGGCGGCAAGCTCGCCTACCTGCTCGAAACCTCGGCCGAGGAGATACGCGAGACCGAGGAGATGAAGCGCCAGATGATGATAAACGCGAAAACCTACGCCGTGTTCGTGGCGTTCATCCTTGTCCTCGGGCTCCCGCTGCTTCTTGCGATTTCCACCCAGTTCCTCACCGTGTTTTCCAAGGTGCAAGGCAGCCTGGGCGGCAGCGCGGCCACGGGCATCGCCGGGCTTCCCGCGCCCAAGCTGAACATCAACGTGAAATTCATCGACCAGCTGTCCTACGTGCTCATCATCGGCAACTCGATTTTCACCGCCATACTGGTGGGCATCATCTCGCGCGGAAAGGTGCTGTTCGGGCTGAAATACGCGCCACCGCTCGCGTTTGCCGCGCTTTTCTTTTTCTTCATCTTCAAGACGCTGATTGGCGGCTTTCTTTCCGCTCTCGCGTAAAGAAAGCCTTTTTTGCCCTCCGGGCAACACACTTTTTCGCCGAGCGAAAAAGGTGCCCCTTTTTGCTGCGCAAAAAGAGGGAAGCGCGCCAACTGCTCTTGCAGTTGACGCTGGCGGGTTCCTGTCGGCGCTTGGGTAATGAGCCCACGTCGACGCATTTATTAATTTTTCAATGCAATTAGCCGCCATGCCAAAAGCAACTCTTCCAGACGGCAAGATTCTCGAGGTGCCAGCAGGCGCAACAGCAGCGGATGCAATCGGGAAAATTGGCAAGCGCCTGCTCTCGGCCACCTACGCCGCAGATGTGAACGGG
>Ga0172379_10009687_pt1 | contig 11822 bp, 9 predicted proteins | sample GrowelOW334metaG_FD_119756 | JGI IMG/M metagenome (GOLD analysis project Ga0172379, IMG submission 119756) | Groundwater microbial communities from an aquifer near a municipal landfill in Southern Ontario, Canada - Groundwater well OW334 metaG | ecosystem: Environmental > Aquatic > Deep... | reverse complement strand
CTTCCATCATACCCTTTAACAGAAAGAATGTGCGTGCCATTAGAATAGTCGTTTGCCTCAAATGGGTATGAATACGGTGCACTGTAATCAATGCCCACGATACTTCCATCGACATAAAAATAGACCATGATGATACCACTCACATTTCCGCTACTGACGGCAATGGTCACAGTACCCGACACCGAAGCACCATTGATCGGCGAGGTAATCGAAAACGCAGAAGTATTTCCACCCGGATCCTGAGTATTTATCGGAGGATCCGTTTCCGATTCAATCGGATTTGCTCGCCGTTTACATCCACCGATGATGATGATGACGAAACAGAAAAAAAGAAAATAGGTCTTCATTGTTTTCATAGACTATCCTTCACAATATTTAAAATCCGATTCTGCTGCCAAGGACATAGGTCATATTACTGTACTCTTTTACGAGAAATGTTTTCCTTACGCCGATATTCAGACCGAATGCATCACTCATCATAATATCCACGTTCGATCCAGCTGTTAATGATGACATAGAGAAGGATGACTGTTCGCCACTCTCAATGTCTCCCAGTTTCGTATATTGAGAACCGACATAGACAAAATCAACATTCCATGCCGCACGATCTCCTAATGGCAATCCGACAAGCATCGCCAGCCCATAATTGCCATAGATAAATGGAGACATCGTACTGGCACCAATCATCGTCCCAAAAGCAAATCGAGTACCAGTGCTACTGGAATTCTTCCACACCATCGACCAGCTGAACGCATACGCTGCAACCTGTTTTTCAACACCGGTATACGACAGCATCAATGTGTGTTCCGCTGCACCAGGATTTACTTCACCTGTTGCTTCATCGATGCCATTTTTTTTTAGAACAAGATTTCCTGTTCCGCTTATAACGCTCGCACTGTTTCCAAAAATCAGATCGTTATAATCAAACGATATCCCGAAGGTATTGTCCCCGACATCGTTGGAAAAGAAAAGATTGCCGGATGTACCGAGATTATCTCCTTTTGTACTACCAATAGAAAAAGTCTCATACGCAACATCGGAGTTTAGCGCCCGAGTGGGACGGCGTGCAGTTTCTTTGGAAGAGGATTCCTCTTCTTTTTCTTTTTGCGAGGACGCTTTAGGGCGTGCGGAGAAATTACGAATAGATGATGTTAGTTGATTTGCTCCAGCTCGTATCGCAGGGTTTGTCGGTGTGGCAACTGATGATAACATACCTCCGGATAAATATTTTTGGTACTGTTCAGTAGCCCAGGCAATATATTCTTGCATACCCGGATCATTTTGTCCATTCGACGTATTGATCACAAAGGATCTTGACGCATTAATTTTACCGCTAAATTTTGCAGTAACATTTGCAATCCCATTGGTAGACGATGTCACCGTCACCGTAAAGGTCAATCCCGGTTCAATAGTAAATGACGCCGTCCCTGGGTTATTTGGGTCAAAGGTAAATTGCGCATGCGCGTTGCTTCCAACAATGGAAATAAACGCCAGACAAATTCATATTTTCAAATATTTCATACGGGAAACCTTAGAAAGAATAGTGTTGATTGTGTATTATTTTCGATCAAGTATACGCAATCATGTTTCGTATGCACAACTACGTATCTTCGTGGTTTTTATTTTTTCATCAACGGTAATTGTATATAACTGGATGATGAATTATATTTCTATAATTACTTGAGAATACTTTCATCGGTTTCTCCGATTACAATATGTTTTCGCGAATTGTTTTCGCCACCACATCGTGTTGTGAATTCACCTGTAGTTGCTTTTTAATTGAAAAGCCGCCGTTCATCACATCTCCTTTTTTTCACTGCTTTAAACATCTTTACCGCTATTGTGAACGAGCAACATTCATCAAACCACCCTTCCCCTTGTACGATGAATTGTAAATTCTTGCAGTACTCGGTAAGGTCTTCAACAACCCAGACAAAAATTTCCAAAATTCCCATGAATATCGGACATTTTACTCGGTAATGCTACAAGATAGTGCATGAAAGTAAACAACTACGAAAGCACGTAGTTTTCCGGGTTTTTGAGAATAAGGCCATAATGCAATAATTTAACGTGGGAGGTAACTACTCAGCGTAAATTTTGTTAGGCTAAAAATATTCGTCAATCAAAACGCCCGAATGACCGATACTATCGGGCAGGCAGTGAAGAATGGCAACGATAGTTTAATGATTGTCACCAATACTGAGTAGGTACAATTGGAGTCTATGGGCGTTTATAATTTAGACAATTTTTTCGCGGATAGATTTCGCCACCGCATCAGATTGGGTGTTCACTTGCAGTTTACCGTAGATATTGCGGATGTGAAAATCAACAGTGTGGTATGATAAAAACAGTTTATCGGCTATTTTTTTTCGAAAGACCCCCTGAACAAGGTATTCAAGAATCTCTTTCTCCCGATCCGTTAAACCATACTGTATTGTGGGCTGAGTATTTTTCTTAAAAGCAGATAATATTTTGCTGGCAATAAATGCATTAATCGGAGAACCACCTCGTAATACTTCTTCGATGGAGCGGATGATTGAATCCGGCGTTAAATCTTTCAAAAGATATCCATCGGCCCCGGCAGAAATAGCCTGAAACACCTGGTCAGCGTCATCCTGGATGGTTAAGATCAGCACTTTTGTCACCGGAGAGACTCTCTTAATTTTTTTCAATGTAGTAATACCGTCTATGCCTGGCAATCCCAAATCCAGCAATAATAAATCCGGTGGTGTTTCATCCTGAACCGATTCGATTGCTTTTTCACCGGTGTCAAACGCACGGTGTTCAACAATCCATGGAACGGATGAAACGAGCGTACTAATATTTTGCCGGTAGATTTTATTATCCTCAACAATCCATACCGAGGCAGGCGGAATATTTTTTTCAGAAGGTTCAATCATAGAGCACAGTAGCCAGAGTGCAATGCAATATCAACTACGAGATTCCGTAGTTCTTTGCTCTGGGAATTTTGAGCGTGAGTATGGTTCCGTGAAAATTCGTCTCGACTAATAATTCTCCATGACATTCCTTTGCCCGCCGATTCATATTTCCCAGACCATTTCCGTTACTCCGGGCTGCCGGATCAAAACCTTTCCCATTGTCTTGTATCTGCAATTCTATCACAGATTGAACTTCTTCCAACCGTATGGAGACCTTAGTAGCACCGGAGTGTTTGGCAATATTATGCAACGCTTCTTTATAAATAAGAAACAATTGCCGGCGCAGTTCGAGAGGAAGAGTGATTTGCACAGAATGGTTTTCCGTAAACGTCACATCCATCGATTTCAACAATGCCTTTGCCGTATCTTTCATTTTCATTAATAAATTCTCTGTGGAATCGTTTTGCGGATTAATGAACCAGACAATATCCCTCATTGAGCTTGCCGTTTGTATCGCGGTTTGTCCTATTTCCATAAATTCTCTTCTCTCTTCTTCTGTAAACGAATTGTTTCGCGCTTTCATTTGTGCGGCAATGGCTATTCCGCTTAAATTGCTGCCGATTTCATCATGCAGATCGCCCGCTATTTTCATCCGCACATTCTGCAGTTCTACAATTTTCATTAGACGATATCGATATAGACTGTACATCATGGCGAGAATAAGGAGAACAACCGATGTTTTGAACCACCATGTCATCCAGAACGCCGGAATAATAATGATGGTTGCCATGTTTTGTGGGGCTCCCCACACACCGTCTCTATTCCGTGCCTGGATATAAAAATCATATTGCCCGGGGTGCACATCGGTATATTTTGCCGTCATTGTTTCATCGGCTTCCTGCCACTGCTCTTCAAAACCATCTAGTTTGTACTTAAATTGGTCTTTTTCGTGGGGCAGGAAATCTAACGCGGCAAATTCAATAGAAAAAAAGTTCCACTGATACTCAAGATCGATTTGTTTTCTCTCGTGAAATGACGCGGGAAAGGGAAACTCCTTGTCAAATACTTTCATTGATGTTAACGTCACGCTCGGAACGAGCGAATCAACATCCAGTTCTTCTGGATGAAATATGATCAGTCCGTCTACACCCCCAAACAATAAATGCCCCTGACTGTCCTTGCAGCTGCTTCTCCAAAAAAACTCATTATCGATCAGTCCGTCCTCTTTAGTAAATGTGCGCATCGTTTCTTTTTCGGGGTTAAAACGGACTAAACCTTGCCGTGTGCCCAACCAGAGGTTTCCTTTGGCATCCTCTTCAATTGAATAGACAATATTACTCGGCATACCTTCCGCCTCGGTATATCGTTTAAATGTATTCGTTTCACTAAGATACCGGTGCAATCCACCGCCGAATGTGCAAAACCAAATACGCTCTTTTGAATCCTGAAAAATGGTGATAACATCTTGCACCCCCAATGTTGTCGAGTCCAGTTTATCCACGGGGAACACCGTGTATTCATGCGTAACAAGATTGTAACGATGCGGACCCAGCCAAAGATTCCCTTTCCTATCATACAAATAGGGAAGGCCTCCAATATTATCCTTTGAAGTATATTGGCTTACATACTCATCGAACCGTTTAAACGTACCATTGAACCGGTTCATTACATCCAGACCATATTCTGTACCGATAATGAATAAAGTATCATTCACGTTATTGAGTACTAAAATATTATTGGACCGGATTGTGGACGGATCGTTGGGATTATGAACATACCACGTAAACGAATTATCAGTTTTATTCCAGCGTGACAAGCCGGTCGTTCGGGTCGCTATCCATATCGTTCCGGAACGGTCTTCATAAATGTCGGTGATATCATTTTCATCCACTCTCAACGGATCGTTCCCGATATATTGATACGCTGCGGTATCACCCGTAGTCATGTTTACCCTCTTCGTACCCCCTCCGCCATATCCGATCCAGAGATTTCCATTTCGATCTTCGATAATTTTCGATACGGTGCGGCTTTTCCTTTTTTGTGTGATATACGGAAGGTCGCCGTATTGTCTAAATGGTTTTGTTGCTGTAAGTTTATTAATGCCGCTGCCGGTCGCGAACCAGATATTCCCCGATTTATCTTCAATGATCTGACCGTAATGGTCGCTGAGCGGTGAATGGTCATCATCCGCTTGCGCGGTAATCTTTCTTTGTAACGTATACGATGATCCGTTTCCGGTAAATTCATACAGGCCATTATATGAACCCGAACCAATCCACAATCTTCCCTTTGAATCCTTCAACATTGGTTTCAAGGTTCGGTACAACATCTTCTCGTTAAACGAGTGGCCGATCGTTCCGGTATAGACATTGACAGTATGCACACCGCCCGGGAAACCTAAGATCAAAAGAGAATCCGATAACGGAAGAATGGAGAGGACACTGTTCGAAATGATACTTTTTGGATCGTGTTCATTATTTTGGAAAACATTTATCTGCTTAAAATCCTTGGAGAGTTGAACCAGTCCAAAACCGGATGTACCGATCCAATACGTTCCTGCGGGATACTCACAGATCGAAAATACATCCGTCCATTCATACAAGTGGGAAAATGTCCGTGATTCTGCATTGTACACATTTAATCCCCCCGGTTGTGTCCCAATCAACAATCTTCCACGCGAATCTTCGTACATGCATTGAATAAAATTACTGCGCAGTGAAAGCGAATCTTTTGCTTCATTTTTGTACTGAATAAATTTATTGCGCGAACGGTCAAATAAAAGCAGTCCTCCACCCCATGTTCCAATCCATAAATTGCCTTTCGAATCTTCAAAGAGACAATTGATATTATTTTCCGGAATTGTCGTTGAGTCGATTGGATTATTACGATAGACCTTGAATTTCTTTCCGTCGAAGCGGTTCAATCCATTTGTTGTACCCGCCCAAATAAAGCCGTCTTTTGTTTGAATGAGAGTATTTACACTATTATCGGATAATCCGTTTCCCATCGTATACCGTTCAAACTCGTATCCAGTTTGTCCGAAGAGTAGTGCCGAGAAAAAAACAACAAACAAGATTGCCTTAGAGCGGCATCGTAGTACTATACGATTCAAAGTTATCATAGCGAAATTGTCATTGGTCGTTTGCTTGAATCCGTTCGTTTTTGTGGGGATGTTCTTGAAGCGTATAATAGTTCCCCTTCTTCGAGATTGAAGAAAATAGAAAAAGAATTGCAACATTCAAACAATGTGAGTTTTCTAATGTGCAGAATGGAATATACTACTATGAGACTGAGCGGCTATTCGGAAGATTGAAACAAGCACGGTTATTGAAATTGGAATCTCTGGTGAGTACAGTGCTTATTTTTTTGAGGAAAACACTTCAAATCATTGCATTAAGCCTTACAAACACACTTCTTCATTTCTGTATCATGGATTCCGGTGAAGGTGTCGTGATATGAGATATTTCCCCTCCTATTCTGGAATTATTATGGTAAAAACTGTGCCGCCATTTTCACCACTACAGAATGCAATTGTGCCGTTGTGCTGCGCAACAATCTGCTGCGTTATCGATAAACCTAATCCTGTTCCTGTCGATTTTGTTGTAAAATAGAGATTAAATATTCTTTCACGGAGGTCTTCTGAAATGCCCGAACCGGAATCTATCACGTCTATCACCGTTTTATGATCCTCCGTTCGCAGCAACAGCGTGATAGCACCATGCGCAGGAGTAGCATCAAGCGCATTTTGAAGAAGATTTAAGATCGCCTGGGTCATTTGCTCAACATCAATCGATAATTCTTTTTCAGCGGCTGTAACAGAAAATGTAATCTTTTTTTCGGACGCTTGAGAACGAAACAGTGCGGAGATTTGGCGCACAAACTCTGCTGCGCTTATTGTGGAATACTGGATTGGCTTCGGCCGGGCAAACTTCAGAAATTGTTGGATAATACGGTTGATCCGGGTTGATTCTCGTTTCAGCACATTCGCCAGTTCTTTATACTCACGAACGCCTTTTTTTGGAGAAAACTCTTTTTCGAACCGCTGTGCAATCATTGAAATAGCGTTTAACGGATTGCGAATTTCATGCGCAACACCAGAAGCGAGTTCGCCCATCGCCGTCAACTTATCTTTCCGTTGCATCTCTTTTTCTAGACGTTTGATATCTGTTAAATCTTTCAGAACAACCGTTGTACTTTCCAATGTCCCATCACTCTGTAGCGTAACAGATTTTGTCACCGCAACAATCCGTTCATCTCCGCTGCGGCGGACACAATTCACTGTTGTTTCAAATTGGGTCCGTTCATCGGAGAGTATTCCAACCAAACAGTCCAGAGAGTCAGCCCGGAGATCCGGGAGTCGATTTCCAAGCACATTCTTCGCCTGAAATCCGAACAGCGCTTCCGCTTGCGTATTAAAGATTGTCACAACATTATTTTCATCGACTGTCACGACAGCATCACGCATGCGTTCAAGAATTTTTCCTGTGAACATCTGGTACCGTTCAAATTTTTTTGAGACAATATGATAATTTTTTGCAGCCACAAGAAATGCTCCGATTAATACTGTGAGGCCTGTAAATACGATGGACATCATCAGCAGCCGTCTTTGCATCCGTTGATCCACCTTCCGGATTTCGTCCATTGATAAACCGATACGCAACACGCCAACGGTCGCATTTTCAATGGTCAACCGTTGAACCACTTCATAGACTTCGCGAGAATCGAATTCCGTCTGCCGCGTCATCACAGTATCATGTTCCAGGACGGTCGCGAGCATTGCATCGTTGTGAATGCTAGACATTTCCGAAACAACATTCGTCGCAGCCAAAATCCCTTCCTGATCTTGCAGCACGACGTATTCAATGCCATCATTATTTCCGAGATCGTTGATCAGTTTTCCGATACCGATACTCTTCCGAAATTCTACCAAATCTACAGCATCAAGATTTAACACAATTGCACCGCCGCCGGGACGGGTGCGTCGAACCGCAACAGCATAGCGTTGCCCCTGTTCAAAACGCGCCTGCTTCAGACCAATAATGATGTATTCTTTTTCACCGGAAAATATCGGGCGAAGAAAATCCATTGGAGAATGGCGTTCTTTTATCAATTGCCGGTGTTCTTCAGAAGGATGATTGGAGAGAACTCGCACGCCATGCTTCGAGAAAATATTAATGCGGAAAATATTATTTGTCAGTGCGATAGAACGAAGGTCGGTTTGCGTCAGCTGTCCAAGACTGTCCAGCCGCGCAATGAACATCGCATTGTTGAATAATCGTTCACTTAACTGCTGTTCAATCTGATCCGTCGAAAGGACGATATTCGTGCTGCTGTTTGTTATGGTTTCGGAAAGCGAAAGGGAGTGTTCATGGAGTAGGTGAAACAGGTCTTTCCGATTTTCCCGAAGCTCTACGATTGCGGAGGTGAACATAATTGCCGCAACGATCAACGCAGAGATGATGACATATCGTGGTTGTAATTTCGTAAACAAACGTAGCACAAATATTCCTGTTTTATAGTATGATGCAATTTCTACAACTTTTGATTCAAAATCTTAGGAAAAGATGCCAATGCATTTTATCCATTCACATCATCAGTGAAACAGCCTCTTTTTTGGTTATTTTTATTAGAAGCCATCGCCCATTGAACAGTGAAAGTTCATTTATAACAAAAAGGACGAAGCATCGCTTCGTCCTACTTCCCTCACTTTACAAAAGTATCCCATTTCAGAAAGGAATTCCTATTTCCATAGTGACCGCTGTATTATTGTAATCATAGTACGCATCATTTGAGGAATTATCGATAAGATCCAGAGAAGCTTTTAAAGAAAACCCGAGTTCAACAAACTGTTTTTCTAAAAGGAAATTTATATACGACCGTACGTCTGTCCGTTGATCGGCGACGAAATTTCCAAGACGATCAAATGCGGAGAGTGTAGAATAGAGCCTATTCTGGATACCTCCGGTAAGTTTTCCTATAACCGTTTCTGATAAAAGCTGTGTGTATTGAAGGCTGGTATGTAAGCCTTCGTATCCGTAGTGGTCATCAAATAATTCATCGTCAGAAATAAGGCCATAATCCGAACTCAGATAACGCGTCTGCTTTTGCAGGTTCCATTGGTATCGGGCCGTTGCACTCATACCAATCTGATCCGTGATCCCCTGACCGACTTTCACCATTCCGGTCATTTGCGTTACGCTGGGAAGAAACGAAGCCATCATTCCCTTTCGCATGGACGATCCGTTGCTAGATACATTGGCAGAATAGAATTTTGTTCCGAGATCACCTTGCAGTATGGCCGTCGTTTTCTGTGTAAAAGCAAATGCCCCTTTCAGCATTACTGCATGTTCGGTATAGCTGAATTCATTTAACTGCGGAAATGTTACAGACCGGAACGAATATCCGGTAGTAGAAATAAGTCGTTCAAAGAGAAAGTATTTGTATTCACCGGCAACCGTTGCCAATGAATGATCGAACAGTGTAAACATATCGCGGTTGAATCCGTAGCCGTACGATCCGGCAAACCGGAAGCGATTCTCGCCTTCATCTCCCGACAAACTGGTGTACGTAATATTGGCGGAGTGGAATTGATTCGTGCGGGATAATACTGACTCATAATAGTTGAACGCACCGTCATACGACAGATGTAACCCTGATGTTTCTCCTTCTATCAGATAGCCGGCCGTCACGTTCAGCATGGATACATTACTCTTCCATTGTTCCGCATTATTATTCACATTGTCGTCATACATGTTCGTCACCGACACTTCAGCGGATATTTGTGCAAATGTTATTTGACTCACTATTATGCTCAGAATTATTCCTATTGTCATTTTGATCGATTTCATTTTTTACCCCGTTGTTGTTTTCCCGTTTGATGCGTCGATTGATTTTTATCGCGACGGAATCCTAAGCCACGTTCCCGGGAATCACAAATCCCATCGCCATTGGCATCAATAAACCGATCTCGTGCACCGTTCATTTTTTTATCATGCACTCCATCGCCGTTTTCGTCCATAAATTTTTGATTCTGCCGCTGAAACCGTTTGGTAGGAATACTATCCCTACGTTGTTGAGCAGGAAGAAAATTACCTGAAATAACGATGAGACTGATTAAAAGAAGAATTGTTTTCATTGTTTTTGTCTTCCAAAAAAACTGGCTGGAGTTTGCTCCAGCCAGTGGCTTCATATTACTTTGATCTGCCATTACCGCGATTTGCTGCGCCTTTTTGACCTGTTCCGTCACAAACTCCTGTGCCTGTGCAGGTACCATTGCCGGCACCGAATCCTGTACCGTCCTTCGGTCCCATCTCTTTATTACCAGTGCCGTCTTTTTTTCCATACCCTTTACCCTGGCCACCGGATCCCATTTTTTGTCCCTGATGTGTTCCGAAATTATCGCAAATTCCATCCCCATCCTGATCAATAAAGAATTGACCGTTACCTCGCGGTGTTCCCGTCCCCTTTTGCTGAGCCATTGCGGATTCTGTAAACATCGATGCAAGAGCAAAAACAACGATCAGCGTGAATGCTGCTTTCATACTGCGTTTCATAATTACCTCCATTGTGTTGTGTGTGTGTGATGTTGTGTGTGAACTTCATGAGTTCTGGTATGACTTATTACAAGCATCGTGCCAACCACAAAAGAGTTGATTTCAGTAGGAATTTATATAAAGCCATTTTTTTCACATTGTTTTCAATATGAATTCGACATTTTTGTCGAAGAATTTCGACCAATTTGTCGATAGGAAACACAAAGGAATTTTTAGTTGAATCTAATTTAAAGGTGACAAGCACACAGTGTGTAACAAATGAGAAGAATATTACGATGTGAAGATGGAACAAAAATAGTATGAATGTAAAGAATTAGATATTTCATTTTATAGATTTTCAGTAGAAGTGTTCTCAACAACACTTTATTATTGTCTTTTCGGACCTGTTTTTGCGGGGAGAAATCTTATTTCTATGCTCAGAAACATAGCTATCCAAAATAAAACCCTTATAGGAAAATATTTTTCGAAACAAGTGGATTTTTGGGAGATATTTTATGTTGAGAAAAGTAAGACCTCCCCCACATTTCTTACAGTGTTGGATGAGATGTGAGTGGGAGCGAAATTTAGGAGGATTGAGCGAATGGGAAAGCGATGAATGAAGGGACTTTTGATGGCGTTTTTTGCCATCTAAGGGCAAGCGCGAACGGGATTCATCGCGCGCGTTAAATTTCGCAAGGGGTTCTTTTGCTTCTTTTCTTGTGCCGACCAAATCTTTATACATTGTCGGCATTCCTTCGGAACCCCGTCAAGAAAAGAAGGAATAAGATTTTTTCATTTCTGATTTATTTTGGACAAGTATGACTCAAAAATAAAAACGAGATTCCTCACTCGACCCTTCGGACCTTCGTTCGAAATGACTATATGGGACTATATTTGATACCGCTTCTAAGAAGAATATTAAAGTTACATACGCAACCATCGCAATGATAAAATATTGATTGTTAATGTCGTACTGAGCGAAGTTTTTCGAAGGGATGCTTTTCACAACGTGACTGTTTCGTGGCGGTAGAAGTGCGATAAATTGAATGAGTTGTGCTTCGACAATGCATAGCACAACATCTGGTGATTGTAATTTGAGATTTCTTGGAATAATACTATTTTATTTCACACCCCACTTTTTCAATTTGTAACGAAGTGTCCGTTCCGATATTCCAATCTGCTCAGCCGCTTTTGATTGATTATTTCCTGAAGTCCGCAACGCTTCAAAGATTAACTCTTTTTCCATCGTTTCAATCTGTTCTTCAAACGATCCCTGTGAAGTGGGTTTGAGCGTAGATTCTTTTGCAGTGGAACGAACAACAAGAGGTAGGTCATCGGTCGTGATTATATCACTTCTAGAAAGGATGACAGAACGTTGAACAATATTTTCCAACTCACGAACATTACCAGG
>Ga0172379_10009686_pt1 | contig 11823 bp, 14 predicted proteins | sample GrowelOW334metaG_FD_119756 | JGI IMG/M metagenome (GOLD analysis project Ga0172379, IMG submission 119756) | Groundwater microbial communities from an aquifer near a municipal landfill in Southern Ontario, Canada - Groundwater well OW334 metaG | ecosystem: Environmental > Aquatic > Deep... | reverse complement strand
CGTGAGCAAAATAAACAAGAGGAAAAAGACGATGATGAGGCGCCGCGGATTCGAGTTTCGGCGATGGTCTCAAAAATGGCTTTTTACTACGAAAAAATTAGAAATAGCGTAGATTATAAGGAAGAGTATTTATTAAGAAAGAATGCCATCCAAAGGATTTTGCGTCGGCAAATTGTTATTGAGGGTTCAATGACTTTGACACCCAAAGAAGTTAATAGCGATGAAGTAGCTAAACATTTACTGGTTGAATTAATAAGAGCCGGTTATTTGTCTAATAATAAAATTCGTGAAAGCAAAATTAATGAAATTGGGGTGATAATTGATAAATATCTTAAATTAAGAAGGTGTTTAGTGGAAATAGCCACCAGTAATTCTTCAACATTGGTCAGTAAAGAAGTTAATAAAGAATGGAATGATTTGATTGGGTGGTTGTTGTCAGTAGCGGCTAGTGAAGTAGAAGGTCATTTATGTAAAGATGATATTGACCAAGCTGTTATTGGACAGATGCAGAGGTTGATGAATAAGAATATCGCCATGTCTGCTGACTCGTCTTATCGTCAGGACAAGGAGACACAGATTAACGTCGCGATTTATCGTAATTTTTTAAAGTACGACCGCGATATGTTAAGCTTTATTGTTCTTGATAAATTGTTGCCGGAATGGTCGCAACCATCAGACCAGGATATTCGGAAGATTGCTGAAAACATTACCGATTTACGCAGAAAAATAAATTTTCAAATAGATCATCCACTGACAGGACAGTTTAACCGTATTATTGGTCGTTATACTATCTTCTTTTCAATTTTATTAGAGGTGATTAAAGGAGACCCGCGGGGAGTGTATGAAGGTTTCCAGAGAGATCCTAAGGCTTTTCCGCGCCTGATAAAGAAGGTATATAATGAGCGCTATGGAAATTATAAAAACAAACTATGGCGCGCTGCCGCTCGCAGTATAATTTATATTTTTATAACTAAGTCGGTTTTTGTTATTTTACTTGAAGTACCAGCGGCGAAATGGCTGGGAGAGGATATTAATAATATTTCGTTAGCAATAAACGTTGCCTTTCCTGCTTTATTGTTGTTTTTGATGGTTCTGTTTACTAAATTTCCTTCCCAGGATAACGGCGTTAGGGTGGTAGAGGGTATTGAGGAAATAGTTTTTAATGAAAAGGAAAGAAAAGAACCATTCGAATTGCGACCACCCGCACAAAGAAGCCGGACTATGCACGCTGTTTTTGGCATCATTTATACAATAACTTTCTTTTTAACTTTTGGTTTAATAGTTTGGATCCTGGAACAAATTCAGTTTAGTTGGATCAGTATTATTATTTTCTTATTCTTTTTAGCTTTTGCTAGTTTCTTTAGTATTAGAATTAGAAAAAATTTGAAAGACTTAGTTATTATTCCTCCCAAAGAAAATATTTTTTCATTCTTTGCCGATTTTTTTTACGTGCCGATCGTGGCTACTGGCAAATGGTTGAGCGAAAAATTTTCGCGCATCAACGTCTTTGTTTTTTTCTTAGATTTTATTATTGAAGCACCGTTTAAGATATTTGTAGAAATCGCTGAAGAATGGACAAAGTACGTGAAAGAAAGAAAGGACGAGCTAGTATAAATATGGTAACTTTATATATAGTTGCAACTCCAATCGGTAATTTGGAGGATATAAGCATGAGAGCGCTTCGCATTTTAGGCGAGGTTGATTTTATATTGTGCGAAGATACGCGAGTGACTCAGACATTACTGAAACATTACAACATCAAAACCCCAACCATTTCTTATCATCAACATTCTGACATCAAAAAAATAGATTATATTTTAGATTTGTTAGCAAGCGGAAAAGACTTGGCGCTAGTGTCTGATGCTGGTACACCGGGGATTTCTGATCCGGGCGGTAAATTAGTGCAAGCAGTGACAGAAAAATTCGGTGATGATGTAAAAATAGAATCAGTCCCCGGTCCTTCGGCTATTACCGCCGCGCTATCAATTTCAGGAATTCCTACTGATAAATTTATTTTTATTGGATTTTTGCCGCATAAAAAGGGCAGACAAACAATGTTAAATACAGTTGTAGATAGCGAATATCCGGTGGTAGTTTATGAGTCAAAACACAGAATTATTAAATTATTGGAAGAGCTGGAGGATATAAATAAAAAAATTGCCAGAGAGAATGAAGAAATAGACGCGGAGAATGCAAAAATGTATAAGAAGGAAAAAAGAATTAAACGCATTCCAGTTACTTCAGTTGTAGTTTGTCGTGAACTTTCAAAAATGCACGAAACAGTTTATCGCGGAGAGATAAAAAGTATTATAGATAAAATAAAAAATAGCAGCGATGACCAGAAAGGAGAATTCGTTGTTATAATCGGGAAATAGGTAACGAAGATATAATAAATTTTGAAAAAGAGATGAGGAAAATTAAAATAGCAGAAATCCAAAATTTATTAGACTTAGTTTTGATAAGAAACGGGCTTACACAAAAGGATGCTAAAATAGTTTCCGAGGATTTTGTTGCTGGTGAATTATCAGGCCATAAATCTCACGGTTTGATGGCTTTCCCTTCACTGATTCTAAAGAAAAGGATAAAAAAGAACGCAAAAATTAAAATCGAAAAAGACGGTTCAGTTTATTCATTAATTAACGGTGGCGGATCTTTAGGACAAGTAGCCGCAGTTAATGCTAGAGAACTAGTTGTTAAAAAAGCTAAAAAATACGGAATAGCTATAGTGGGGTGTTATAATACAACCGCATTTTTGCGCCCAGGATATCAAGCGCAAAAAATTGCCGAGAAGAAATTAATCGGCATAGTAGCGATTAATGGCGGAAAAGCAGCTATAACTCCTATCGGTTCAATAAAAGCAATCTTCGGTACCAATCCAATTGGTTTTGCTATACCCACTAAAGATTATCCGATTGTAGCTGATTTTGCCACTGCCAAAAAGGCTTGGGGCGAAATGCGCTTGGCTAAGTTTTTCGGACACAAATTGCCGCCAGAAACATTCTTAGATAAAAAAGGAAAATTTACTTTAAGTCCAGAATTAGTAGAGTCAATAATTCCTTTTGGCGGACACAAGGGTTATGCGCTTGCTTTGCTAGTAGAAATATTAACAGGATCTTTAGTTAAAATGCCAATGGGAAATAAAAGTGGTAATTTACGGGGCTCTCTGTTCGTTGCTATTGATCCGAGCAAATTTACGGCTTATAATAATTTCATTGCTAAAAATACCAAATTAATAAAGCAAATTAAAAACTTGAAAAAAGAAAAAGGTGTTAAAGAGATTATAATTCCAGGCGATCGGTCATATAAAAACAGAAAGACAATTGAGCAGAGGGGATATTTTGAAATTGATGAAAAAGTATATCGTACAATAAAGAGTTTATTATAATCGGGAAATAAATATGTTAAAAATTGACTTGCATTTACATACAATCTATAGCGGACATGCTCAATGTACCATTGTTGAATATATCAATAGAGCCAAGGAGTTAAAAATGAAAATGATTGGTTTTTCTGATCATGGACAGAATATGAGGGGTTGTTTAGTTAATGACATGTATTTAGGTACTTTAGATCGAATTCCCGAAGTGGTTAATGGAATAAGAATATTACGTGGTATTGAAGCGAATATAATTGATAAAAATGGTTCTCTAGATGTCGAAGATAGAATAATTTCCGAAAAATTGGACTATGTTATGGCAGCGATTCATTCCGAGAGTTATGAATATAAAGATAAGAATTATAGCAAGAAAGAAAATACTGCAGCTGTGATAAAGGCAATTAAATCTGGCAAAGTAGATATTCTTAGTCATCCTTTTTATGAATTTTTTCCCGTTGACACTGGAAGAATATTTGAAGAAGCTTGTCGCCAAGAAATTTTACTTGAAGTCAATCTAGGTGTTATCAAAAGAAGAAAAACAGACTTGAAGACAATGGCTAATTTAAAACAGATGGTTCAAACAGCAAAAAAGTTTAATAAAAAGTTAATAGTTGGTAGTGACGCACATAACATTTGGGATATGGCCGATGACTCTGGACTCAAAAAGATAAAAAATGAAATTGGTCTAACAGATAAAATGATCATAAATAACTACCCAAAAGAATTGATGCAACAACTAAGAATAAAAGATTAATTTTTATGTTTAAAAATAAATTTTATATAACAACAACTCTTCCGTATATCAACGCTGATCCGCATATTGGGTTCGCTTTAGAAATTATTCGCGCAGATGCTTTGGCGCGTTTTAAAAGATCGCAAGGGATTGATGCCTTCTTTAATACCGGCACCGATGAACACGGTATGAAAATTTATCAAAAAGCACAAGAGCTGGGGGTGGATGTACAAAAATATTGTGATGAAAGTGTCGAGGGTTGGTATAAGTTGAAAGAGGCCTTAAATTTGTCGTACGATAATTTTATTCGCACTACCGACGAGCATCACATCAAAGCCGCACAAGAGTTTTGGCGCCGAGCGATGGCCAATGGTTTTATTTATAAAAAACAATATAAAGTTAAATATTGCGTTGGTTGCGAGCTAGAAATAACTGATTCAGAATGTGTCGATGGTAAATGCCATTTGCACCCCAATCGAGATTTAGAAATAATTGAAGAAGAAAATTACTTTTTTAAATTCTCCGATTTCCAAAATAAATTATTGGATTTATATAAAAGTAATCCTAATTTTGTCGTGCCGAACACGCGTTTTAATGAAATAAAAAAGTTTGTAGAAATGGGTTTAGAAGATTTTAGTATTTCGCGTTTAAAATCTAAAATGCCTTGGGGTGTGCCAATTCCCGACGATGAAGAACAAGTGATGTATGTTTGGTTTGATGCTTTAGTTAATTATATCTCCGCCATCGGTTGGCCTGATGATGAAAAAGAATTTAATTCGTGGTGGCCGGGGGTACAGGTTGCCGGCAAAGATAATCTCCGCCAGCAATCTGCTATGTGGCAGGCGATGCTTATGGCTGTCGGATTGCCAAACTCTGAAAAAATCTATATTAATAGTTTCATAACGAGCGATGGACAAAAAATGAGCAAGAGTTTAGGCAATGTTATTAGTCCTTATGAGATGATAGAAAAATACGGGACGGACGGAACGCGTTATCTGCTACTGTCGTTGAATACTTTTAGCGATGATATGGATATAACTTGGCAGGGCATGAATGACAAGTATAATGCTGATTTAGCCAACGGTCTTGGCAATTTAGTAGCGCGCGTTTCTAATTTACTAGAAAAAAATAAAATCAACATTGAAACTAAAAACAACGACAAGGGATTACAAAATAGATTTAACGAACAAATGGAGCTTTTTAGAACTGACGAAGCTATTAAAATAGTCTGGGAAAAATTACGCCAATGTGACGAGGTTATTACCGCCAAGCAGCCCTGGAAAATGACTGACATCAATGAAATAAAAAAAGTTTTAGAACCAATCGCCCAAGACATTGTTATTTGTGCAGAATTATTATCCGTCATTATGCCAGAGGTAAGTACCAAAATAAATAATATTTTTACTGCCCAAGAAATAAAGAAAGGAGAATCTTTATTCCCACGAATATAATCTTGTAACATTTTATAGTACTTATGTGTATAATAAAGTAGTAGGTTTATTAATTAAAAAACAAAAAAACTATGGGAAAAAATAAGATTGGCAGTGTTGCCATTTTATCAATCTGCCTGCTGGTGCTATTGGGAGTGAGCAAAGTTAGCGCCAATACTAGCAGTGAGTCAAACTCTGAAATCAGTAAAGTCAACTCAATTACTTTGAGCGGAGAAAATGCGAGCATAAAATGGACGGTCGATGGTTCTAGCGCCGGCGGCTTTAAGGTCGTTTGGTCAAAGAATACTAGGCCTACTTATCCTTGCCGTAGCGGCGATAAATATGATTATTTGTCGGATTCTAAAGCAACTTCCGATACTTTAACGGCTTTCGATGGCAGCGGTACTTATTATGTTCGTGTTTGCGAATATCTGGGAGGCAAATGCGGTGTTTATAGCAATGAGATAACATTAAATTTAACAGCCGATGGCGATCATAGCAAAGTTACTTCAATTGAGCTTAAAGATGAAGACGGGGATGGTAAAAACATCACTTGGAAAGTAAATGGTTACTCGGCTCAAGGTTATAAAATAGTTTGGTCAAAAAATGAGAATCCAACCTATCCAACACGAGATGGCGATCAATACCATTATTATTCCGATCCGAATAAATTGGCCGATAGCATCAATGCTTTTACTGGCACGGGTACTTATTATGTAAGGGTCTGCGAATACTTGGGCGGTACGTGTGGTGTTTATAGCAATCAAATAACTGTTACTTTGACAGGTACGGAGGCAGTTGCTTGTACCTTAGAATATAATCCGGTTTGTGGTAAAAACGGTAAAACTTATGGCAACGAATGTGCAGCCAAAGCGGCCGGCACCAAGGTTTCTTATTCTGGTGAATGTAAAAAAGATGAAGAAATAAAAAATATCGAAGACGCAGCCGATAAGTTAAGCAACAACCAGTTAGACCAAATTTTGGTGGAATTAAAAGAACTTAGAAATTTAGTCAAAGAACAACAGGCTGAGTTAAAATATCTGCGCAAGTTGGTTAATGAAATGAATAAATTATCAGCAGCCATGCAAAGCGCTATCAATAATTTTGTCACCTACGGAGCTGACGAGAATACACAGAAGTTGGGAGCTGGCGAGAGAGCAGCGGTTATTAATTCCTATAAAGAAGCTTACGGCGAATTACCGAGCGACAATAGCGAGCTAGCTGATGTGATAAAAATTGCCAACGGTCGTTGGCCGAGCAAAATTAGCGAAGAGGCTTTAACCGCAGCCAAAGCGAATTTTGTTAAAATCTATAACCGCGAGCCAGATATGAATAATGTTAATGACAGCGCGGCAGTTACAATTATGGCTTATGGCTTAAGACAGAAAGCAGAGAACAGAAATCTAAGATCAGAGCAAAAAGGCATGGAAATTTTTAACGACATTTTTGGACATATTCCGCAGAACACGGAAGAGTGGAATGTTATGCAGGCAATTACCTATTCTGGCGCAAAACGTTAGTATCTAGTATAATAAAGGCGGGCAAGTATTTGCCCGCCTTTTAAGTATAATTTGATTCTTTATGTCTATCTTTGACGTAGTCTTATTGATAGCTTTAGCGGGTTTCGTTTTTTACGGAATCTTTTTTGGCTTAATAAGAACATTTGGCACGTTCGCTGGCGTATTGGTCGGTGCATTTTTAGCCAGTCGTTTTTATCTACCAGTTTCTGATTGGTTGAATACTTTTTTCTTCGGTTACAATAATTTAGGAAAGGTTTTGGTTTTTATTCTTTTATTCTCTTTATTTAATCGTTTAACTGGATTTGCTTTTTATCTATTAGATCGAGCTTTTAATATTATTTCCATCATTCCATTTTTAAAAACATTCAATCGTCTGGGCGGAGCCCTCTTGGGGTTTATTACCGGATCATTAATTTTAGGCTTAGTCCTTTATGTGGCATCTCGTTACGCCTTTATCGGTAATTGGTTTGGTGATTCTCTTGTTAGTTCAAAAGTTGCGCCGTTTTTATTAAAAGTGGCTAATATGTTATTACCGTTTTTGCCAGAGATGCTAAAGAAACTACAGTCATTAATTTAATTTAAGAAAATATTATATTTAAAAATCAAAGATGATTATTATGAACAATAAGTTCCTAGATAATTTCACCCAGCTCGCCATACCATCATTAACAATTTTTGCACAAGTCGCAATCGCTTTAAAATTTCCGCAATGGGGCCTGGTAATAAATTTGATGGCTCAACCATTTTGGTTATATTCATCATGGAGGGCATATAAACAAGCCGGGCAATATGGTATTTTAATAACCACAATAATCTTTACCTTTGTAACAGCTCTGGGGATTATAAACTACTGGTTATTATAGCCTCTAACCTTTGTCGACAAATAAACCAGCTTATGAAAAAAATAAAAATAGATTTAAAGAAAATTGGGAAGAGCGACCTAGACAAGATTGTGAGATGTTTGAATGGTAGTAAAATAATCGTTTATCCGACTGATACCGTCTATGGGGTTGGTTGTCTAGTGACTGATAAAAAAGCAATAAATAAAGTTTTTAAGATAAAAAAAATTATACCACCGAAGCCTTTGATTGTTTTGATAAAAAGTTATTGTATGTTGCACGAGCTATGTTACGTTTCTCGAGCACAAGAAAAATATATTCGCAGCGTTTGGCCACCGACAACGAGAGATGCGCAAGATCCAAAATACAAACATAATAAACAATCAGTCACTTTTATTTTAAAAAGTCGTGGTAATTTACCAAAAGAAATTTTGGGAGAGGGCGGTAGTTTGGCTGTGAGATTACCTAAGAATGATTTTTTGATTCAACTATTAAAAAGAATAAATAAACCTTTAGTTTCGACTAGCTTAAATATTACCGGTCAACAGCCTTTAACCAATTTGACTGATCTAGAGAGACGTTTTAAGGGCATAAAGCCTGATTTAGTAATTGATGCCGGCAAAATAGAAAAGAATAAACCATCGAAAATTATTGATTTAAGGAATATAAAGTTAGATGGTTCGGGAATTAAAAAAATAAGATAATTAATTAAAATGAAAAACATGAAATTTTTAGATTCGATAAAAAAGATGTGCTATAGCAAGAACACTGTCGCTAACAAAAAAGTGGAAGGAAAGCCAGAAGATAATTGCGGTTGCTGCTGTTGCGGACATGACAGTAAAGAAAATAAATCGAAGAAGCAATAAAAAAGAGCTGGTATGTTAATAGACACCCATGCGCATGTTAATTTTGACGCTTTTAAAGACGATGCTGATGATGTAATAAAAAATTCTTTAGCTGAAAAGACATGGATGATTTTGGTTGGAACTGATTATAAATCGTCAAAGGCGGCACTAAATCTCGCTAATAAATATGAACGAGGTGTTTACGCTGCTCTCGGACTCCATCCTATCCACTTATTCTCCACGAAGAATCAGGGCGATGATTATGATTTTACTAGTCGTCGAGAAGATTTTAATTATGAATCCTATGATCAGCTGGCGAAATTTGAAAAAATTGTAGCAGTGGGTGAAATCGGTTTGGATTATTATCACATCGATAATAATAATGATATAAACGCGGTAAAAAAGAAACAACAAGAGATTTTTTATCAGCAGTTGGTTTTAGCCTGTAAAAATAATTTGCCCGTTATTATCCATTGTCGTAATGCTCACGACGATGCTTTAAAAGTGATTAATGAATTTAAAAAAGAAAACAAACATTTGCTGTCAAAAGATAAGCCTTGGGGCGTAATGCATTGTTTTTCCGGAGATGAAGATCTGGCTTGGCAATATTTTAACTTAGGATTGATGATTTCATTTACTGGCTTAATAACTTTTAGTCAGCAGTGGGACGATCTTATACGCAAGATACCGAACGATAAATTTATGATTGAGACCGATTGTCCATATATGACGCCAGAACCATTTAGAGGCAAGAGAAATGAACCACTTTTAGTTAAATATGTGGCTAACCGAATCGCGGAGATAAAAAATTTGTCTTTAGAAAAAGTAGCTGAAATAACGACGGCTAATGCTAAAAATTTGTTTAATATTAGGTAAATAATTTTTATTTATTTATAAAAATTAAAGGGTTGACAATTTGGTAATTTAAGTTAACATAAAAATAGGGGAAAATACTGTGGATTTTTAATGACTTTCCCTGGAAAAAAATATTGTCGTGCCTCCGTTTCTAACCTCATTATCCTGGTAAACGAGAGGCTATTTTGTGCTTTTGAACATATGATTAAAGAAAGTAAAAAGGGGGTGGGAGCAAGTTGGTGGTCGGCGCCGATGCAGATGTTTTTACGTATTTCCGGTTGGATCGCTTTGCCGTTAATTTTGACTTTATTTTTAGGTAAGTGGTTAGATGAAAAATTTAATACCGCGCCATGGCTGATGCTCACTTTAACTGGTCTAGCATTTATAGTTTCGATGTTCGGTATTATCATAACTGCCACAAAAGAATTTAAAAAAATTGAAGACAAAAATCAAAAAAATAAAGAGAATAAAAATAAATAATATATGGAGACAGAATCAAGTCATTTGCCGGTTTTAGAAAGTCAGATAATAAAAGAGAGTACTATTTACGCTGAACCGGTCGCCCACATTGGCAGTTTTACTATCACTAATTCATTGATAAACTCATGGTTGGTTGTTTTTTTAATTGTTGTTTTTGCCTTGATTTTTAAGACAAAAATAAAATCTATACCGACTGGGATTCAAAATGCCGTTGAAGCGATTTATGATTATTTGATAGACTTGTTTAATTCCGTGACCGGCTCGTTGGAAAAATCTACTAAGTTTTTTCCATTTATCTTTGCCTTTTTTATTTTTATTTTGCTAAATAATTGGCTGGGGTTACTGCCGGGCATCGGTTCAATCGGACAAGTTGTTAGCGAGCATGGTGAAAAAGTTTTTATTCCTTTCTTCCGTGGCGCAACAGCAGATTTAAACACTACTTTAGCCTTGGCGATTATCGGTGTTGTAGCTAGCCATATTTTTGGAGTAATCAGTATAGGTATCTGGAATCATTTCAATAAATTTATCAATTTAAAAACTATCGCTGAAATACCGAAAAAAGTGATGAAAGAGCCGATGGTCTTGTTAATTAATCCGATAAATGTTTTTGTCGGTCTAGTTGAAATAGTCAGTGAAATAGCTAAAGTAGTCAGCTTGTCGTTCCGACTTTTTGGTAATGTCTTTGCCGGCGAAGTCTTGCTTGCTTCCATGTCAGCGATTTTGGCCTTTGGTCTGCCTTTACCGTTTATGTTTTTAGAAGTGCTAGTCGGTTTAGTGCAGGCAATTGTTTTTACTCTGTTGGTATTATCATATTTAACTATGATGAGTCACTCAGAACATTAATCAATTACAAATTAATAAATAATTTAATCTTAAAATTATGGAAGCAGGATACATAATGATCGCTAAAGCGCTCGCCATTGGTCTTGGTGCCATTGGTCCAGGTCTTGGCGTCGGTATGATTGGCGCTAAAGCTATGGAAGCAATCGGCAGAAACCCAGAAGCTTCTGGCAAAATTTTAACCACCATGTTGCTTGCTATTGCGTTCGCTGAAGCTATTGCTATTTACGCATTGGTTATCGCCTTCAGTATTAAATAGTAATTTTACGAATTGCCTCGGTCTTATTCCGAGGCAGTGGCAAGATTATTAATAATACAAATATTTATGGATACAATTATTGAAGCATTTCATGTTGATGTAAAACTCTTAATAGCGCAAGCTTTTAATTTTGCGATTGTCTTTGCTGCGCTGTATTATTTTGTTTTTAAACCGTTGACCAAGGTTATGAATGACCGAAGCAAGAAAATAGAAAAGAGTTTAGAAGATGCCCAGAAAATTGACGCTAAATTAATTAAAACTGAAGAAGAATATAAGAAGGTTATTGCTGATGCGCGGAAGGAGGCTAACGATATAATAAAGAAAGCTAACGAGGATGCCGAAAAAAGAAAGCAGGACATGGTAGCAAAGGCTCGTGAAGAAATTGGACAGACCATTAATGAAGAAAAAGCTAAAATTCAAATTGAAAAAGCCTCAGTTTTGAAAGAGTTAAAAAAAGAAGTGGCTGATTTAGTAGTAATTTCTCTAGAAAAAATTCTAGGTGAAAAAGTTGATAGTAAGAAAGATGGAGAGATGATTAAAAAGACGATGAAAAATTTATAATTATGAAAATAGCACCCAAACAATACGCCGAGGCTCTATTAGAAACGGTGAAAGGAAAAAACGAAAAGGAAATAAAAAAAGTTAT
>Ga0172379_10009685_pt1 | contig 11823 bp, 9 predicted proteins | sample GrowelOW334metaG_FD_119756 | JGI IMG/M metagenome (GOLD analysis project Ga0172379, IMG submission 119756) | Groundwater microbial communities from an aquifer near a municipal landfill in Southern Ontario, Canada - Groundwater well OW334 metaG | ecosystem: Environmental > Aquatic > Deep... | reverse complement strand
CGGCTGAGAACGCCGCCGACGCAGATGAGCATGAACGCCGACAGCAGCGAGTAGATTAAATCCTTGCGGCGCGGCAGGTCGAAGCTGTGCATCAACTGAAGCCAGATGAGCATTTCAGTCAGAACGACGATGTGGTCGCGGCTTGTGTAAAGCATCTGATTGATATAGAAATAGCCGGCGGCGATCATGCCGAACGAGACAAAAACTTTCATCCACCAGTTGGAAAACATGCGGCGCGCGTAGCTGAAAACGAAGCCGGCGGAAATGCCGGCGAGGCCGATCGCCATCGGGGCGGCAAGTCCGGTGTCCCGCGCCGAGACGAAGACGCCGAGCGCGACCGCGAGGAATGTCACCGCGCGCAGCGAAAGGCTGTTCTCGACCTGATCGAGATGGCGGTAGGGGCGGTTGATCAGCTTAATAAACGCGCCCATCAGGTATTCGCCTCCGTATTCGGGCTGAAAGTGTATTCTATGAATTCAGGCGCGCGAATGGCGAGGCAATCGCCGCCGGCGGGCGCGTCCTCAAGCCGGATCAGAGCGAGCCAGCGGAGCGCTCGCTCCCAGACCTCGTGCGTGTCCAGTTCGATCTCCGGCGAAGCGGTCGCGTATAGCGTCACGCTCATTCCGCTTGAGAAAAGCAAATGCCGCGCGAGCGACGCCGCTTTTTCGAGCAGAAGCTCGAACTTCTCTCCGCCGTCCGGCGGCGGGTAATGGTCTCGCAAGTTGTCTACAAGAATGCCGGCCACGCCGAACGTCTTGCTCTCGTTTATGCGCATTATCGGTTCGTTCCGCTTCGCCGTCAGTTTCCAGTGAATCCGGCGCAGGCTGTCGCCCGGCACATACTCGCGAAGGGCGTAGTGATAAGGGTCCTCTGTGACGAGATGCCTGTTGACAGGGGAGGAGTTGTCCGCGCCGGCGGCGCCGGCGAGCGATTCGCCGTCCGCGTCGGAAAGTTTCGGGTAAACGAGCGAAGAGGAGGCGACAGCGGCGACGCGTTTTTTTGCGAACAGGCCTGTCGGGCCGCTGCAGACGAGCGTGACGTGGCCGATGCGCAATTCGCCTCGACGCATGGGAACGAACCGGGCGGGGATAGCGACGCTCGAACGGCCTGGAATGCGTACGGCGAGCAGGTTCGGCGGATCGAATTCCAACCCGCTGCCCGCAGGCAGTTCGACGCGGATTGTGTATTGAGCGAACCGAGATCGGTTTTCGAGAAAAAGGATTGCGGCCTGCGGAGCGCCGCGCTCGCAAAGTTCGGGTTGCGAAGCGGCGACAGAGATCGAGCGAAGCGCAAAGCCCGGCAGCAGCGCCGACAAAAAGCCGAGCAATGCGAGAAATGAAATGATGACGTAGAGCCAGCCGGACTGGATGTTTGTCGCGATAAGAAACAGAAGGAATATCCAGCCTGCGAGGAAGAACAATCGTCCGTAGGAACGGATTCTCGCGACGGTTTTCATAAAATCACTCCGGCCGCGGAACGGGGATTTCGTCGAGAATGGCGGCGAGCGCAGCGCGGTTGGCGTCGAGGTTGAGGCGGGTCGCGCCGCGCATGATGAGCCTGTGGGCGAGAGTTGAGGGGGCGATCGATTTGACATCGTCCGGAGTCGCGAAATCGCGGCCGGCAATGATGGCGCGTGAGCGAGCTGTGCGCATGAGAGCGAGAGAAGCGCGCGGGCTGGCGCCTATCAGGATGCCGTCGCCGCGACGGGTGGCCTCGGTGATGTCGAGTATGTAGCGCTTGACCGGTTCGCTGATGCGCACGCGCCGTGCGCCTTCTTTTATCATTTCGACATCTTCGAGACTCATCACCGGAGCGAGCGAATCGAGAGGCTCGGAGGAAGCGCGCCCGTCCATTATGCGGCGCTCCTCGTCGCGCGTCGGGTAGCCGATCACCGCGGAGATGAGGAACCGGTCGAGTTGCGCTTCCGGGAGCGGGAAGGTGCCTTGAATCTCGATCGGGTTCTGAGTGGCGATAACCATGAAAGGCTGTTCGAGCTTGTGCGTCGAGCCGTCGACGGAGACCTGGCATTCCTCCATGGCTTCGAGCAGGCTGGACTGCACGCGCGGAGTGGCGCGGTTGATCTCGTCCGCGAGCAGGATGTTCGTGAACACCGGCCCGGGATGGAAAGTGAAAGAGCTTTTTTCGTGGATGTAAATATTGACGCCGGTGATGTCGGTCGGCAGCAGGTCCGGAGTGAACTGGACGCGTTTGGAGGAGCCGGCGATGGAGGCCGCGACCGCCTTGGCGAGCGTGGTTTTTCCGACGCCTGGCAGGTCCACGATCAGAAGGTGGCCGCCGCTGAAGAGCGCGTTAATCGCGAATTCAACCGTCTCGCGCTTGCCGACGAACACGCTCTCGATGTTTGCGATGAGTTTGTCGATTTTTTCTTTGATCTCGTTCATTTGTTCATTCTATGGACCGGCGGCGCGGGTGTCAAACCGCCATGCCGGCTCTTTCCTTTGATATGGTTGACGTTCAGCAAGCTAAATATCGGTCCTGTAATTTAAGTTTTCCCCGATGCGCTACCGCTGAAACCTAAATCGTATTAATTTCCGCGATTAATCCGGCGCGCCGCCCTTATTTATGGACGAACTGCCTGAGATACAGGGCGAACACGAGCGCGCACCATGCGGCCCAGACCGCTATATAAATCAGATTGGGGCGGCTTTCTTTTTTTTCTTCTTCACGGTTCAATATATTATCTCCCCGAACATGAAATCATCTATGGTTTTCATAGGCCTGAAATGACGCGCGATCAACGAGTCCCAAGCGCCACAGCGCGTTTTGTCGACGATAGCGAGGCATGCGCCGGGATGAGCGTAGGTTTCAGCGAACAATAAGTGAGTCACTTTTTTATCGCGAAGCCAGCCGAGCAGGTCGGATTCGCCGCGCAGTTTGAACCAGTTGAGATAGGCTTGCCCGTATGGTTCGCCGTAAAGGTAGGGTCGGTCGAGATAGTAACCTTCGCTCGCCGCGAAGCCGAGCATGATTTTAGAGCCGGGCGGAAGTTCGCGGTTTGCGGCCTTGATGGCGCGGTAGGCGGGCATTCTTTGCGCGAGGTAGTCGTCACGGGAAATGATTCCGGACACGACCGATATCTGGGCGACAATCGAATTACTGCCGTACGCGACGGAGGCGCAGGCGAAGAGCATGTTCGCGGCGACGAACAAAAGAGCGATGCCGAACAGCGCCTTGGATTTATTGAACGATGCTGAAACGAGGTGGCCGACTGCTATGCAAAGGAGCGCCTCGACGGGAAGCCAGAAGCGCGTGTTGATCAGGAGCGCCGCCCAGAAAGTCAGTCCGACCGCGAGGCAGAACCAGAGGATGGAGCGGACGAAGCGCGGCAGTGGCCTGAGAAAAAGCAGGCCGGGAAGCAGCGCGAGAAACGCGGGGTTGGCCGGCGGGCCGAATCCGGTGTCGTTTGTGAACCCGTTCAGCGTCGTGAGCCACGGATAGAAGAAAAAAAAGCGGAAGTAGCCGATAAGAGACGTTGGCCGGTCTACTCCGGAAGCCATCCAACTGCAACTGGCGGGGTCGTAGTACCTGCTTCCGAAATACTGGTTCAGAAACGGAAAGACGGGGTTGCCTGTGAAGACGGCGTTTTTGATGAGCCACGGCGAAAGCAGGGCGACCGCGATGGAACTGTATAGAACAACACGCGATGCGGTTTTCAGAAAAGTGGCGCCGCGCCTGATCTCGGAGAAGGCGAGAAACCCGGCGAGGCAGGCGAGCCAGACGGCCGCCTGATAGCGCGTGGAGAGCGCGAAACCGCAAAACGCGGCGGATAAAAGAAACTCGCCGCGGGGTCCGGAATCCAGCCAGAGCAAAAGATAGTGGAAGGCGAGGACTCCGAACAGGACGAAGCCCATCTCGGTCATCGCCTGAGGAGCGACGAGGGAGACGATATATGATGAGGAAAAAATGAGAGCGGCCCAAAGTCCAGCGGCGCGGCCGAGGCGCCTTTTGGCGACCGCGAAGATCGCGAGCGCGCTGAGGGCGCCCATGAAAAGGTGTAAAAGTTGCGCGAGAGCCGGCCCGCGGAGCGACAACCCGAGAATGAAAAGCATGTTGACGCCGGATGGAAACGACGCGCGGAAATTGTCGGGCAGAAAGACGATGCGCCCGAGGTGGACGTAAATTTTAGGGGCGGCGAGCTGGTACACCAGCGCGTCGGGGTGAATCGGAGGCGCGAGAGCCGCCGGCAGATAGAGGAAAAACAGGAAAGCGGTCACGGCGGCGGCTGCGCGATGAAGCGGTTCCGCGTTTCTGAAAAAAGACAGGATTTTGCGGGCGCCTGATTTGATGATGAAAGCGAGGTCGGCAGGAGCGGCGGCGATGAAAAGGAGCGGCGGCAGGATGAGAATCCAGCGGCGCAGAAGCCCGGCGACGCCGAGCAGGAAGATTGTCAGGATGAGAACGCCGAGGCCGAGAGCGGCGCCGGCGCAGAAATTCTCCCAGAAACCGCCTTCCGGAACTCGCAGGGCGCGCATAAGCTTTCGCCCGAAACCGGCTGCGGCGAGCATTATTCCCATGGCCAAAAGAATATCGATGAAAAAACTCATCTGCGCAGAGTTTCTCCGAAACCGGCCTTACACATAGGCGAACTTAAAAGCTAAGGCGCGAAAGTCCCGCCCTTCGGATTCAACGGGAAAAGACCGGCCGTCAGACAACCAGCACGTTGTTCTCGGTGCCGTACGGGTTTGCCGCCGTTTCCTTTTCCGGGTCCAGCCACCACTCGCCGTCAACCATATACTTGTAATGGTATTCGCCCGGCTTGACCACGACGGCCTTTGCCCATATGCCGTTCGCGTCTTTTTTCATCGGATATTTTCCGATTTCCCAGTTGTTGAAATCGCCTACCACCTCGACGCTTCTCGCGTGAGGAGCGTGCAGCGTGAATGTGTAGGTTTTACGTGAAGCCGCGGGTTTCTTGGCAGCAGGTGTTTTCTTAGGGGCTACAACTTTCTTAGGCGCGGCAGCTTTTTTAGGAGCAGCCACTTTTTTCTTAACGATTTTCTTCTCCATATCGTTCTCTCCTTTTCTGATAATCGAATGAACGACTTTACCCAAGCATATATTCTATTGAAATTGCGGGAAATATTAAAGGAAGAGGAAAAAAAGCTAAAAACAGGCATCAGGTAAAGCCTTCAAGGATTTCCAACACCCAACACCTTCACGGCGATATGTGATATAATATGAAATTAGAAATAAACAAATCGCGAGGCGCAAAGAAACAATGGGAATTGACGGGAAATATGCCGTCTGCGGGCTCTTATGGGTCGCCTGGTGTTTTCTCCACAGCGCGACGATTTCCATTACAATGACGGATTTTATAAAAAGAAAAGCCGGAAACGCATTCCGTTTCTACCGGATGTTTTTTAATTTATTCGCCGCGGCGACATTGATCCCGGTGATCCATTATTCTTCACTAATAAAGGGGCGTCCCATCTTCGCGTGGGAAGGAAATCTGATAGTAATCCATTATATTTTGCTGGCGATCGTTTTCGCCCTCTTGGGCGGCTCGTTGTTGAAATACGATCTTCTTCAATTCATCGGAATCAGACAGGCATTGAAGCAGACGCCCCACAACGCGATGTCCGAAAGCGGCGAATTGGACACAACAGGCATTCTCGGCATTGTGCGCCATCCGCTATACCTCATGACGATCATTGCCCTCTGGTCCGGCAACCTCGACACAAAAGGCATTATGGTCAACACGATACTTACCATCTATGTGCTAACCGGAACGATTCTCGAAGAGCGCAAACTCATTCATGAGTTCGGCGACAAATACCGCGCATACCAGAAACGCGTCCCGATGTTAATTCCGTACAAATTAATGAAGCGGAAATAATAGAATTCGTTTCAACAGCATAAAAGAGCTCTATTAAAGAACTGCCGGGCTGAAGCCCGGCAGCTACTCTTTCCCTATATGCCTGCTATTGGTTGCTGTCTAATTCTTTTTCATCTTAATATCCTTATGATAGTCCTGAAGCGACTTCACCGGGAAACTGTTGTCGCGGGCTTCGCGGATGCCCTGCGCGGCGGCGACGGCGGCGGCCGGCGTTGTGATGTACGAGATTTTGTATTTAATCGCCGCTTTCCGGATGTAGCTGTCGTCGTAAATGCTTTCCTTGCCGGAGGGCGTGTTGATGACGAGTTGCACTTCGCCGTTATGAAGGGCGTCGACAATGTTCGGGCGTCCTTCATGCACTTTTTTGATCGGTTTCGCGTCGACGCCGTTCTCCGCGAGGAAAGCGGCGGTGCCGGCGGTGGCGAGGATATTGAAGCCGAGGTCGGCGAGAACCTTAATCGCCGGCAGGATGGTTTGCTTGTCGTGGGAGGCGACGGTCACGAGGGCCGTGCCCTGGAGCGGGAGCGCCTGTCCGGCGGCGAGTTGCGATTTGTAGAACGCCAGTCCGAAGCTGTCGGCGAGTCCGAGAACTTCGCCCGTCGAGCGCATTTCCGGGCCGAGCAGCGGGTCGACTTCCGGGAACATGTTGAACGGGAAAACGGATTCCTTGACGCCGAAGTGGGGGTAATCGCGCTGCTTGAGGTTCAGGTCCTTGAGGTTGGCGCCGAGAATGATTTGGGTTGCGATGCGGGCCATGGATACGTTGGTCACTTTCGAGACGAGCGGCACGGTTCGCGACGCTCGCGGGTTGGCTTCCAGAATGTAAACCTTGTCGTTGGCGATTGCGTACTGGATGTTCATCAGGCCGACGACGCCGAGTTCGACGGCGCAGCGGCGCGTGTATTCCTCGATGGTGTCGATATGTTTTTGCGGGATAGTGTTCGGCGGAATCACGCAGGCGCTGTCGCCGGAGTGTACGCCGGCGAGTTCGATGTGCTCCATGACGGATGGGACGAAAGCGAAATGGCCGTCCGAGATGGCGTCCGCTTCGGCTTCGATGGCGTTTTCGAGGAATTTGTCGATCAGCAACGGGCGCTCCGGCGTGACGTCCACAGCGGCGGTGACGTAGCGTTCGAGCATCTCGTCGTCGTAGATGACTTCCATGCCGCGGCCGCCGAGCACGAATGACGGGCGCACCATGAGCGGATAACCGATCCGCCGCGCGACCACGAAAGCCTCCTCGACCGATGTCGCCATGCCGTTCTCAGGCTGCGGAATATCGAGCTTCTTCATCATCTCCGAGAACCGCTCGCGGTCTTCGGCAAGCTCGATGCTCTGGTGCGACGTTCCGAGAATTTTCACGCCCGCCGCCGCCAGTTCCGACGCGAGATTGAGGGGCGTCTGGCCGCCGAACTGCACGATTACGCCTTCCGGCTTTTCTTTGTCGTAAATGCTTAGGACATCCTCGACCGTAAGCGGCTCGAAGTAAAGCTTGTCCGATGTGTCATAGTCGGTGGAGACCGTTTCCGGGTTGCAGTTGACCATGATGGTCTCGTAGCCGAGTTCGCGCAAGGTGAATGCGGCGTGGACGCAGGTGTAGTCGAACTCGATGCCCTGTCCGATTCGGTTGGGGCCGCCGCCGAGTATCATTATTTTTTTGTTGTTCGTGACCGACACCCTGTCGGGCGCGTTATAGGTGGAGTAATAGTAAGCGGCGTCCGCGCCGCTGACCGGCACGGCGTCCCAAGCCTGTTTCAGGCCGAGGCCGAGCCGCTGCTCGCGGATTGCTTTCTCCGCAACGCCGAGTATCTGGCCGAGGTATTTGTCCGAGAAACCATCCTTCTTGGCTCGTATCAGCAACTCGTCGGGCAGCTTGCCGCCTTTGTGCTTCAGGACTTCTTCTTCGAGCGCCACGAGTTCCTTCATCTGCTGAATGAACCAGCGGCCGATGTATGTGATGCCGTACATCTCCTCGACATCCATGCCCTTGCGGAGCGCCTCGTACATGATGAACTGCCGTTCGGATGTCGGCTCTGCGAGCAGCTTTCGGAGTTCGTCGAGCGAGAGGCTGTTGAAGTTCTTGGCGAAACCGAGCCCGAACCTTTTGTTTTCGAGCGAGCGTATGGATTTCTGGAGCGCTTCCTTGTAGTTTTTGCCGATGCTCATTACTTCGCCGACGGCGCGCATCTGCGTGCCGAGTTTGTCTATGGAGCCGGGGAACTTCTCGAAAGCCCAGCGCGCGAATTTCACGACTACGTAGTCGCCGGAAGGCGTGTATTTTTCGAGCGAACCGTCGCGCCAGTAGGGCAGGTCGTCGAGGTTCATGCCGGCCGCGAGCTTGGAGGAGATGAGCGCGATCGGGAATCCGGTGGCTTTCGAGGCGAGCGCGGACGAGCGCGATGTGCGCGGATTGATTTCGATGACGACGACGCGGTCGGTTATCAGGTCGTGAGCGAACTGAACGTTCGTGCCGCCGATGACGCCGATCGCCTCTACGATTTTGTAGGAGTAATCCTGAAGGCGCTTCTGGAGTTCTGCCGGGACTGTAAGCATCGGAGCGACGCAGTAGCTGTCGCCGGTATGGACGCCCATGGCGTCGACGTTCTCGATGAAGCAGACGGTGATTTTGTTGTTCTTCGCGTCGCGGACGACTTCGAGTTCGAGTTCTTCCCAGCCGAGGACGGATTCCTCGATGAGGACTTGGCCGACGAGGCTGACGGAGAGGCCGCGTGAGGCGATTGTCCGCAGTTCGTCGACGTTCCACGCGAAGCCGCCGCCGGTGCCGCCCATGGTGTATGCGGGCCGGATGACGACGGGGTAGCCGAGCTTTTTCGCGATCGCTTCCGATTCCTCGACCGTGGTCGCGATTTCGCTGATCGGCATCTCGATGCCGAGCGCGTTCATCGTGTCCTTGAACGCCTGCCTGTCCTCCCCTCGCTCGATCGCGTCCGCCTGCACGCCGATCACCTGCACGCCGTACTTTTCGAGAATTCCCATTTTATAAAGCGATGATGTCAGGTTCAGGCCTGTCTGGCCGCCGAGGTTCGGCAGCACGGCGTCCGGCCGTTCCTTCTCGATTATCTTTTCAAGCGACTCGACGTTCAGTGGCTCGATGTATGTGAAGTCCGCCATTCCCGGGTCGGTCATGATTGTCGCCGGGTTCGAGTTCACCAACACGATTTCGTAACCGGCCTGTCGCAGCGCCTTGCAGGCCTGTGTTCCCGAGTAGTCGAATTCGCAGGCCTGACCGATAATTATCGGGCCGGATCCGATGATGAGCACTTTGTGGATGTCTTTTCTTGTGGGCATGATGATTGTTTACCTTTCGTCAAATCAGTCTTCGGAGCGGAATGAGTTTATCATAGAGCCGCTTTCATTTCAATGCATATTGCCGATTGATTTCAAATAAAATGCTCCTATATGATTTAAAACCGATCTTACAAGGCAACGTTGCCGTTTATCGCAGTTAATATTGCCGATCAAATTGCCGATAGCCGCTTTTTATTGCCGTTAAACGGGTCGGGGCAAAATAATATTATATTCATTTATTTTGTTTGTTTGCCGCATGCCTGCGCATCTTTTAAGCTCCCGGTCGCCCCGCGTTGAATTATTTGTTAATTGAGGACTATGATATTGAAGTTGTTTTACTAAATAGGACGCTTGGCCATGCCGGATGCGAAAAAAAAGAAACTGCTGGTGATCGGGCTCGACTGCGCGACGCCGCAGCTTGTGTTCGAACGGTTCCTGCCGGAGTTGCCGAACATAAAAAAGCTGATGGACGCCGGAACGTACGGAGAGATGAAGAGCTCGATACCGCCGATAACGATTCCTGCGTGGATGTGCATGATGTCGGGCAAAAGTCCCGGTGAGTTGGGCATATACGGGTTCCGCAATCGAAAAGACCACGCGAGCGACAGGCTTTTCACGGCGAATTCGACAATGGTGAAAGAGGACCTCGTCTGGGATATACTAGGCAGGCTCGGCAAGCGGACGGCCATGGTCGGCGTTCCGCAAACCTATCCGCCTAAGCCGGTCAACGGTCTGATGGTTTCCTGTTTTCTGACCCCAAGCATCGAGAGCGAATACACTTATCCGAAGGAACTTAAGGAAGAAATCGCAGGAGTTGTCGGCCGCTATATGCTCGACGTCGAAGGTTTCCGAACGAACGACAAGGGCCGCCTGCTGCGCGAGATAAACGAGATGACGGACAAACGGTTTGCGCTCGTGAAGCATTTCATGAAGACGAAGCCGTGGGATTTTTTGATGGTGGTGGAAATGGGGCCGGACCGGATTCACCACGGTTTCTGGCGGTTCTGCATGCCGGATCACCCGGAGTATAAGCCGGGAAATCCGTTCGAAGATGCGATGCTCGATTATTATAAAAAGTTAGATACATATATAGGAGAACTGGTTGAACTCGCCGGCGATGACGCGGCGGTGTTGGTGGTGTCGGACCACGGGGCGAAGACGATGTTCGGCGGCGTGTGCATCAACGAGTGGTTGATGAAAGAGGGCTATCTCGCGGTGAAGAGCAAACCGGAGGGAGTGGCGAGGCCGGACAAATGCGAGTTTGACTGGGAGAAAACGAAGGCGTGGGGCGAGGGCGGCTATTACGGGCGCCTGTTCATCAACGTGAAGGGTCGCGAGCCGAACGGCTGCATGGCGCCGGAGGAATATGAAGATTTCCGCAACGAGTTGATAGGGAAGCTCGAAGCGATAACGGATGAGAACGGCCGCAACATAGGCACGCGCGTTTTCCGGCCGGAGGATGTTTATCCCGAGGTTCGGAACGTGGCGCCGGATCTGATAGTGTATTTCGGCGACCTCTCGTGGCGGTCAGTGGGAAGCATCGGCGGCGGCAATGTTCTGACTTATGAAAACGACACCGGCCCGGACGACGCCAACCACGCGCAGCATGGAATCTTCATCATGCGCGACCCGCACTCCGCTCCGAGAGGCAGGGTCGAGGGGATCGACATTCTCGACTGCGCGCCGACTATGCTGGCGCTGATGGGCGCGCCGGCGCCGCCGGAGATGAAGGGGAAAAGGCAGTAACCAGTAGCGAGTAACGAGGGAAAGGCAAAAGATAAATAAAACGAATGACGAACAACGAACGAGGAACCGCAGAATAACGAAGTTAAATAACAAAAACAAAGCGGAGCGCGCGAAGTCGCGCGAAGCGTAAAAAAGTTTGAAAGGATATTAAGGAAAACTTTTCACAGTTTTCCATAATAAAAAAGAGGCAGACATCATGTCGCAAAAAGGATTCACGGTCTGGTTCACCGGACTGCCGTCGTCGGGGAAAACGACAGTATCGGAGATATTGGAAAAGAAGCTGCGCGCGCGCGGCCTGAAGGTCGAGGTTCTCGACGGCGATGTCGTGCGCACGAATCTCAGCAAGGGGCTTGGGTTCAGCAAAGAGGACCGCGACACGAACATCCTGCGGATCGGATTCGTCTGCCACCTGCTGACGCGCAACGACGTGATCGCAATAGGGGCGGCGATATCGCCGTACGCCGAAATAAGGGACAGGAATCGAGCGCTGATCGGCAACTTCATCGAAGTGTTCGTGGATACGCCGCTCGAGGAGTGCATCAGGCGCGACGTGAAGGGTCTCTACAAGAAGGCGCTTGCGGGCGAGATGAAGGGTTTCACCGGAGTTGACGATCCGTACGAGGCGCCGGCCAATCCGGAAGTCCGCCTCGACACCGTTAAAAACAACCCCGAACAGTGCGCGGACATAATCCTCGCGAAAGCCGCCGAAATGGGATATCTCGAATAACAGAACGGAATGGCCGTTCGGCTGGCGGGATGCCGCCTGCATTTAAGCGTGGCGTTTTCCAAATGAATTACCCCGGACTAAAGTCCGAGGTATCTAATTCAGTCGAAAGAAAGTGAAAGTTGAGGAATTCTAAACACTTTTTTGTAACTCATTCCCTGCCCCTCAACATACTGTTGGACTACAT
>Ga0172379_10009684_pt1 | contig 11824 bp, 11 predicted proteins | sample GrowelOW334metaG_FD_119756 | JGI IMG/M metagenome (GOLD analysis project Ga0172379, IMG submission 119756) | Groundwater microbial communities from an aquifer near a municipal landfill in Southern Ontario, Canada - Groundwater well OW334 metaG | ecosystem: Environmental > Aquatic > Deep... | reverse complement strand
CGTATAACGTTCAAATTCGCCCTGTTCGATCTTCGTCACCGTTAGTTCGTTCGTCCATCGTTTTCCATGTTCCACTCTCCGCCCGAGAAGAACTTTCCCTTCCTCCCGGTGCGCGACATGATCCTCGATGAAACGCCTGGAGGGAAGACAGTCTCCGTCGACAAAAATAAGGTACTCCGTTCTCGATTCACGAATGGCATAGTTCAGCATCGCATTCTTCCGCCACCCTTTGTCGGCGTGCCAGAGATGCTTGATCGGAAAGGAATATTTCCTTTTTGCGTCGTTGACCACACCGGCAATTTCTTTTCCGGAGCCATCGTCGGCAACGATCACTTCGAACTGCGAAAACGATTGACGGGCGAGCGCGGCAAAAACATACCGGAGATTCTCCGATTTATTGTAGACCGCGATCACCACTGTAACGGATGGATTCATTATGTCTTCTGCTGTTTCTTCTTCGCAGCAGGAAAGAGAATATTGTTGAGGATGATTCGGTACCCTGGAGAATTCTTATGCAAATTCAGGTCGGTCGGCGGGTCACCTACTGCATGCTGGTAATCTTCCGGATCGTGGCCGCCGTAGAAGGTGAAGGTTCCCCGTCCGTAATTGCCGTGGATGTACCGGACCTCGTCGGTTCCTTCGCGTTCGCCGAGGATCGTGACGCTCGGTTTGATGAGCGATTTTTTAAACGCGGTCGTCTGTCCCATGAATCCTTTGATGATGGAAACATGATTTTGGGTCAGCATGGTCGGCACCGGATCGTATTTCGCCGAAAATTCGAAGAGGGAGAAATAATCGGTGTTCGGATCGCGCAGCGGCACCGGATCGCTCGGAGGATTGTCGATATCGGAAAATTCGTACCGGAACGGATTCATTTCAAGCGTGAAGTTCTGGAACGCGAACGTTTTCGAGAAATCGAGTTTCTTCTGCGCATCCCGGTCCGGCGGATCGCCGTCGAACATCACGTCGCAGATATCGACGTTCTCTGCCGCCAGGGCGATGTCATAGCTGTCCGTCGCGGCGCACATCGCGAACATAAATCCGCCTGATGCCACGTAGTCGCGGATCGCCCGCGCCACCGCTTTTTTTTCTTCGGAGACCTTCCGGAAACCGAGCTCCCGCGCCTTCTTTTCATAGGCGATCTGCTGATCGATGTACCAGGCAGAGTTCCGGTGCGATGCGTAGAACTTTCCATACTGTCCCGTAAAATCCTCATGGTGCAGATGCAGCCAGTCGTACTCGGAGAGTTTTCCGTGCAGGACTTCGTCATCCCACAATTTGGTGTACGGAATTTCGGCATACTCGAGCGCCAGCGTAACGGCGTCGTCCCACGGTTTGAATCCGGGAGGAACATAGACGGCGATCTTGGGGGCTTTTTCAAGACGGACGACATCCATATTGTTGTCGTCGCGCGCGATCTCTCCGAGAATTTGCGCCGACGCCGCTCCGCTGATCTGTTCGAACAGTACGCCGCGGACCCGGCATTCGGTTGCGATGAGATCGGTGTAATCGATCATGAACGATCCGCCCCGGTAGTTCAACAACCAGTCGATGGTCATTCCCTTCTCCAGCACCCAGTACGCAATGCCGTACGCTTTCAGGTGATTGGTCTGCCGGAGATCCATCGGGATCAGCAGCTTCTGCTGCGAAGATGCTATTGAAAGAAGAAGGAAGAATATAACGGCAAGTTTTTTCATTTGCTGTAACTTACAAAATGTAACAGAAAGAAAAAAGGGATTCATCAGCGGCAAACGAAACCTCTCTTTTCTGCGCGGCTCGGACTGTTATGCTGCCGCAAGGTGAAGAGCCGGCGATTTCCGCTTCGATAATGACCGCTGCGCTTCTTTACGCGTGACGTAACCCCGCTTCAGAGCATACCGGCGCAGTTTCTCCTGCATCGACTGACGCGCCCGGTATAATCGGGAACGAACAGTGCCGAGCGGGATATCGAGTATGTCCGCAATTTCTTCGTACGTCATTTCCTCAAGATCGGACAGGATAATGATCGTCCGGAATTCTTCCGTCAGCGACTCCATCGCCGTCACCACTTCGTCTTCCAGCAGATTGTCGTAAAAATCGTTTCGAAGATCGGCCGGCCGGGCGGAGGAATCTTTCAGCAAATCCACATATTCTTCGACGACGTCGTATTCCACCTGTGCCGGAGTGCGCGCCTGTTTCCGGTAGGAATTGATGAATGAATTTTTGAGGATTCGAAACAGCCATGCTTTTGCATTGGTCTCTTTTTCGTATTGATCAATAAAACGATATGCCTTTAAATACGTATCCTGCAGCAGATCTTTGGCATCATCCTCATTGCCGGTGAGCCGAAGGGCGTAATGATATAACAACGTCATGTGGGGAACCATTTCCTGCTGATACAATTCAGCAAAATGCGATTGCTGTGCTTCTTTCATGGTGGACCTCGTCGAATAGTTTGTAATTAGGACAGTTGCTTTACCTAAAATAACGTGGACGAGTTCCCTGAAACGAAAATTTGATGTTTTTGAAGAATTTTACGGGATAGATAGTATGATATGCCCGTTATGAATGGTTTTTTCGAAAATCGGAGTTTTCGTTTCCAGATGAGAACGCTGTTTCGAATAATTCAAATTGCGTTTACAAATAGTCACGCTGAGCGACGTCACGACACGAGTCGAGTCGTTCAGTATGATTTTCGGGACGGAGTCGAAGAGTCTGAAAAATAAAGAGAAGATTCCACTGCAGAAATAGCGTTAGCTTATCCGTTCAACACCGAAATCTTTGATCAGCGTCTTGATCACAGGGTGATCTTCTGCCGAAGAAGGTTCTGAAGGTGATGCGGCGGATTGTTGAGAATCCGATCGCGGCTGCCGTTCTTTCGGCATCGATCGTTGTTCGTCGGTACGGATGAACGGATCGATACGCAAACGGGATGACAAAACGGAATTGAACGCTTCCGCAACGATATCTTTGTTTCGAAGGATGGTCGACCGGTGAAACTCGTCGCTGCAGGCAAGCCGGAGCGTGCCGTCGACAATCTCGATCGGCGTGGTCTCGCCGAGAATTGTCCCGACTGAGATTTTTTTCTTCCGCATCCCGTCGACGACCCCGTTCCATTCCCGTTCGATATCGGATAGAGTAACGGTGAGGATCACTGCGGGAGCGGCCGACGATTCTTCCTTCGCCGGCTCCTGGACAGATTTCGGAGCGGACGGCGTAAATGTGTACCGCGGTTTCGATGTTTCAAACGACGGCACCGGCCGGGGAGAGGGCTGTTCCGGTTCATTTTTAATTTGAGCAATGCGATCCGCTTGAACCTGCGATTGAATCGTTACCGGCCCGTCAGCGTAAAGTTTTTTTTTCAATTCATTCAGCTCTGAAAGCAGCTCGTCGATGTTCACTGACGCTTCCATCTTCGTCAGCTGTACGATCATGACCTCGAGTTTGAACCGCGGCTGCGCGCTGAACCGGAGCGAATTTTCAGCATCGGTGACCACCTTGATGATCCGGAGCAGGTCCTGCATGGAGAAGAGCGCCGCATCGTCCGCATACCGTTTCCGGTGGATCTCCGATTCTTCGATCAGCTGTGTGGATCCCGTGCTCTTCACGATCAGCATATTCCGGAAATGTTCGGCAGCGCCGGAAATGAATTCTTTCAGATCGTATCCGCTCTGGATCACTTCGTTGATCAGCATCAATCCGGCATGCGTATCTTTGTTCTTCAAGACATCCGATACTTTAAAGAACAATTCCTGATCGACGATATTGAGCGCATCGCCGACCTGCCGTGCCGTGATCGTCGTTCCGCAGAACGAGATGACCTGATCGAAGATACTCTGCGCATCGCGCATCGATCCGTCCCCTTTTTTCGCGATGATCAGCAGCGAGTCGGCGTCGATCGTGATCCCTTCCTGCGATGAGATGTACTGCAGGCGCCCGATAATTTCATCGACGCTGATCCGCCGGAAATCGTACCGCTGGCACCGGGAGAGGATCGTTGCGGGGACTTTGTGCAGTTCCGTCGTGGCGAAGATGAACAGCACGTGCGGCGGCGGTTCTTCCAGCGTCTTCAGCAGCGCGTTGAACGCTTCTTTCGTGAGCATGTGCACTTCGTCGATGATGTACACTTTTTTCTTCCCGCGTGTCGGCGTATAGCGGACCGATTCGCGCAGGTTGCGGATCTCTTCCACGCCGCGGTTCGACGCACCGTCGATCTCGATGATGTCGAGCGACCGTCCGTCGATGATCTCCTTGCAGATCTCGCATTCGTTGCACGGTTCGAAATCTTTCGGATGCAGACAATTGACCGCCCGGGCAAGGATGCGTGCCGTCGTGGTCTTTCCGCATCCCCGCGTGCCGCTGAAGATGAATGCGTGCGCCAGCCGGTTCTGTGCCAGGGCGTTCTTCAGCGTGTTGGAGACATGCGTCTGTCCGATCACATCATCGAACACCAGCGGGCGCCATTTTCGTGCAGTAACTTGATAGCTCATCGGTTCTACGGTAATATTATTTCGTTGTTCGCTTTCCAAATACGTACGGCAGCGCATCGTCGATCTTTTCGACAGGAATGATCGTCAATCCTTCTTTCACACTCTGCTTGATCTCCGTCAGGTCTTTCTGATTCTCGGTCGGGATGAGCACCGTCTTGATCCCCGCCCGCTTTGCGGCAAGCAGTTTCTCGTTCAATCCGCCGATCGGCAGAACTTCGCCCCGCAGCGTGATCTCTCCCGTCATGGCAACATCGGCGCGGGCCGGTTTTCCGCTGATCGCCGAGATCATCGCCATCGTCATCGTTATGCCGGCGGAGGGGCCGTCCTTCGGGATCGCCCCTTCAGGCAGATGGATATGGATCTCCTTTTTGGTGAAAAATTCAGGATTGAGCCGGAGTTTCTTCGCGTTCGAACGGATGTAACTTAACGCCGCCTGTGCCGATTCTTTCATCACATCCCCCAGCTGGCCGGTCAGCGTCAGTCTGCCGGGCCCCTTCATCACCGTTACATCCACGTGGAGAATGTCGCCGCCGACGCTCGTCCACGCCAAACCGGTCACCGAACCGACCTGCGCCGTTTTATCCGCCGCTCTGTTCCTGAACTTTGGAACGCCGAGGTACTCTTCCACTTTTGGCTCATCGATTACAAGCACGGAATGTTTTTTTCCACTCTTGTGTTTTTTTCCGTTCCTGCTTCGGGCCAGCACAGTCTCTTTTGCCGCTTTCCGGCAGACCGATGCAATTTCCCGTTCCAGATTTCTCACTCCCGATTCTCTGGTGTACTCGGTGATGATCTTCTGAAGAGCATCGTCCTGGATCGCGATATCTTCATTCGTCAGTCCGTGTTCGCGGAACAGCCGGGGGATGATATGCCGCTTTGCGATCTCCCGTTTTTCAAAATCGAGGTAACTTGAAAGCTCGATCACTTCCATCCTGTCGAGCAGCGGCATCGGAATGGCATACCGGATATTCGCGGTGGTGATGAACATGACCTTCGAGAGATCGTAGTCGACTTCGAGGTAATGATCGTTGAATGTCGAGTTCTGCTGCGGATCGAGCACTTCAAGCAGAGCGCTCGCCGGATCTCCGCGGAAATCCATGCTCATCTTATCGATCTCGTCCATCAGCACGATCGGATTGACGACGCCGGCGCGCTTCATGGATTGGATGATCTTTCCCGGCATTGAACCGATGTACGTCCGCCGGTGCCCTCTGATCTCCGCCTCGTCGCGGACGCCGCCGAGCGACATCCGGACAAATTTTCTGTTCATCGCGCGCGCGATCGATTTTGCGAGCGACGTTTTTCCCACGCCGGGAGGGCCGACGAGACAGAGGATCTGTCCTTTCATCTCTTTCACAAGATTCAGCACGGCGATATGTTCAAGGATCCTCTCCTTCGGTTTCTCCAATCCGTAATGATCCTCGTCGAGTATCTTTTTCACATGCCCGATATCGAGATCGTCCTTCGTCCTCTTTTTCCACGGCAGACTGATGAGCCAGTCGAGGTAATTCCTGATGACGCCGAACTCCGGGGACATGGAGGGGGTTTTCTTCAGTTTCGAAAATTCCTCCATCGCTTTCTCGTGCACCTCTTTGGACATGCCGAGCGAATCGATGTCGCTCTTCAGTTTCGCCAGCTCGGGGGTCGATTCCTCTTCTCCCAGTTCATCCTGGAGGATCTTGATCTGCTCCTGGATGAAATATTTTCGCTGCGAGCGCTGGATGTTCTCGTGCACCTTCGTGTCGATCTCCCGTTCGATCTTCAGCACGTTGATCTCCGAATTCAGCACACGGATCACTTCAAGGTACTGCTCTTTGCAGACCGTCAATTTCAGGATCTTCTGCTTGATCTCGACCGTCTGCAGGATGTTCGCTGCGATATAATAGAGGCGCCGCTGGACATCCTTGATGTTGTCGAATGCCGCCAGCACTTCGGGAGGAATGTTCCTGTTCGCGCGGACGTATTCCGAAAATAACGATGCCGCATGACGGGCGATCGCGTCCATTTCGGTCGAATTGTCGGGGGCATGGACGGCAACGGTGATCTCCGCCTGAAGAAATTTGTCGTTCTCGAGAAATGTTGAGATCGTTCCCTGCACCGTCCCGTCCACCAGGATCTTCATCAGATTGTTCGGCAGCTTCAGTATCTGGACGATCTTCGCGACCGTCCCTTCCATGTAGATATCCTCTTTCCCGGGTTCTTCGACCGACGGATCTTTTTGCGAGACGAGAAAAATAAATTTCCCGTTCTCAAGGGCAAAATTCGCGGCGCGTAACGACGATTCACGCCCGACAAGGACGGGGAAGATCATGTACGGAAATATGACCACATCCCGCAGCGGAAGGACCGGCAGTGTCCGGGGAATTTTTTCGTTCGGGTCTGTTGAAAGTTCTATTTTAAAGGATTGATCGTCCGACATGCAGCATTTGCTTTCTCTACAACACTCAAAGATACGATAAAAAAAGCGGTTTTAAGCCGCTTTTACACTATTTACACGGAAAGATAGTCAGATTTTTTGGGGGATGCAAACATACAAATCGGTCATCCATCTGATCCAATGAACCGGAAAACTGTATCGTTAATGCGGCAATTTTGATTTTGTGGAATGATACAAGAATGCCCCCGCCAGTGCGCCGGCAAGCGTGAAGAGTGCCGGATATTCTCCCGCACCGATCTGTGCGAAGATCGGTCCGGGGCAGGCGCCGGTGATCGCCCAGCCGATGCCGAAAATGATCCCGCCGATGATGAATCCTTTGTGGAACGGTTTTCCTTTGATCACAAGTTCTTCTCCGTCGATGCTTTTCAATTTCATCCGCCGCACCATCTGCATCGACACCGCGCCGACGACAACGGCAGAGCCGATGATGAGGTACATGTGCGGCTCGACAAAATGGAACATGTTCTGAATTCTGAACCAGCTCACTACTTCGGATTTTGTCAGTATGATTCCGAAAATCATTCCAAAAACGACATAGATTAAATTTTTCATACTCTATATTTTTATTAAGTCAGTGTGAAACGTTGCTTATTGAATCGATCTCCGGATGTAAAACGACTGATCAGAAAATATAATGTGCAATGAACGTATAGAGAAGCCCACCGATAAAGAATGAAACCGTTGCTTTCAAACTGGAAGATTGAAGTATCGACAGCCCGAATATCGCATGTCCGGAGGTGCAGCCGTTGGCGTATCTCGTTCCGAATCCGACGAGGATTCCCCCCGCAAAGAGCGTTGCGTACCCGCTCCACGAATAGTACTGCTCCGGCAGAAAATGGACCTTTGACGACGAGAGAAACGTGGCAGCAACATATGCCCCGATCATAATCCCGCCGGAGAAGTACACTTTCCACCCGCTGTCTTTCCAGTTGAAATTGAACATAGGATGTTTCTCCTTCGGCAGCAGGATCATACAGAGATGCTCAAACGACGACGAGATGCCGAGCATCTTGTTCGTCACGATCAATAATGTCGGCACAAAAAATCCGATGAGCGGCCCGGCGATGTACCAATTCCATGGTTCAAAGATCCAATGCATAGTTTCTCCTTCTGTAGGTATTCGTTCTGTCCGTTTTTTTATTTCGATCGCTGCAACGCCTGATCGATATCCGCAATGATATCGTCAACATGCTCCAGCCCTGCCGAGACACGTATCAATCCCGGCACAATGGCAACCTTTGCCCTCTCTTCGTCGCTCAATTTCGAATGTGTGGTCGATGCGGGATGCGTCACGGTTGTCCGCGTGTCGCCGAGGTTGGCGGTGCTGGAGAGCATCTCGACCGCGTCGATGAACCGCTTCGCCCGTTCGTATCCTCCCTTCACGACGAACGTCACCACTCCGCCCCCCTGCGTCATCTGTTTCTTTGCCAGTGCATACTGCGGATGCGACGGAAGGAACGGATACTTCACGCTCTCAATTTCAGCATGCTGTTCCAGATGCTTCGCGATCGCAAGCGCATTGGCGCAGTGCCGGTCCATCCGCACGGCGAGCGTTTCAAGACTTTTCGAAAGAATCCACGCGTTGAAGGGGGACATGGCGGGTCCGGTGTGGCGCGAAAAGAAACGGATCTCTTTGATCAGCTCTTTCCTTCCGACGATCACTCCTCCCAGCACTCTTCCCTGACCGTCGATGAATTTTGTGGCGGAGTGCATCACCAGATCGGCGCCGAAATCGATCGGCGTCTGCAGGTACGGCGTCGCAAAACAATTGTCCACGCTCAACAGCAGATTATACTTCTTCTTCAGTTTCCCCAGCCACTCAAGGTCGATCAGCTCCAGGCCGGGATTGGATGGAGTTTCGATAAAAATTAATTTCGTGTTCTTCTGTACCGCACCCTCCCACAGCTCCGGATGCGATGCATCGACGTACGTGTGTGTGATTCCCCACTTTGGCAGAACCTTCGTCAACAATTGATGCGACGAACCGAAGAGCGATCGGCAGGCAAGCACATGGTCCCCCGACTGCAGAAATGCGCCGAAGCCGACAAAGATGGATGCCATGCCGGTGGCGAATGCAAATCCGTCCTCGGCATGTTCCATTGCCGCGATCTTCTCGATGAACTCGGAGGTGTTCGGATTGGAAAAGCGCGAATAGATGTTCCCTTCGATCTCGTCGGCAAACAACGCGCGCCCCTGCTCCGCATTGTCGAACAGAAAGCTCGACGTAAGATAGAGCGGCACCGAATGTTCTCTGTTCGAACTCCGTTTACTCTGCGTCCGGACCGCGCCGGTTTCAAATTTTTTCTTCATCGTCGTTCCTCGATAAAAACAGAAAAGTCTTTCACGGATGAAAGACTTTTCAGAAAAATCAATGACAGTCGTCTTTCACCAAATCGGGTGATAGGATAGACAACACATCATATTGAATAATTCGGATATCATTGTCTGTAATATACTAATTTGGCTCTCTTTTGCAAATAGCCTGCTGTACTTATCCGCCGCCATCCTTTTCTCAAATTCTGAGATTTTATCAAAAATTGTTTCAGCATCTTTCATCTTCTCCCCCCAATTTAGTTTGCGAACAGGCTTTTCTCCTCTGTGCCATTTCCCGTGTAATGGAGAGAAAGGCGGTTGGCGTGTTGACTATGCCGTTTTTGCCAATTGAATTTTGTTGATTTTCAAGGGAAGAGAATGTAGATATCATACTCGATGTTTGTATGGTCTGAAGTCCTGAAAACAGATCTGTCTTAAAAGGAATGCGTAGTACGGCGCTGTGTCGGAAGTTGGCTCAACATGGTTATTTTTTATGATTAAAAAATTGATTTTACTTTTGTTGATTACTACCGCGGCACAATCATTCCCGCTCTACTATTTTTCAATTGGATTGGGGATTGGAACAGACTTTCGTGGAAATTGGATATCGACAAAACGGATCGGCATCGGTGAATTTATGATTCCGGGATTGTTCCCCAATACTCAAAAAGCCGGCATCTATGGAAATATTACCGTCGGATTCTCAACAGTAACTTCTTCTTCTTCAGGAAAAGAAATATCAAAAAGGATATTTATAGAACCACAGATGGGAAGCGTATGGGGTGGAGGGATCGGTACAGGAATTTCAATTCCGTTAAATGGATCTGACGAAATCACCGCATTTCGATTAACCGCGTTTGGAGGCTTTATCGGATTTGTCACTACCACTCTTTTCATATCTAACGATATTCATACGGAACTCGTCGGTGATGTTGGTTTGCCAATTCCGTTTTATAACAAAGAAAATGGAGCTGATTAGAAAACGGCATCTCTCCCCCCGGACTAATGTCTAATGATTCACGGTTCCGGTCCAACTTCTCTAGAAAGGAAATGGTATGACACAATCAGGCAGGATGTTCATCGCAATTGTCCTGACGTACGGATTACGGAAATTGGGATTTTGGTATTTTCAATTCGATCCGATACGGGATTTACCGGCGTATGCCGGGATAGCAGCAGATATCGTATTGTGGCTCCTGCTCTGTTACGCACTAGAGCGGTTGATTCGAAAAATTGCTAACCCTCTCCCCGCCGATTAAGTTGACCGTCACCTGAGAGGTGACGGTCAACTCCGATTCACTCCCAGCCATACTCCGCATACTCACCGATGACAGCTGATTTTTCTTCATAACGAACACAAAACCAATTTTCTCCCCTCTTCGCACCTCACAAAAAAAAATGACCATACCGTTTTTGCCAATCGAATTTAGTTGATTTTCTTGCGAAGAGAATGTAAATAGTAAACCCAGCATTGGGATGCCAATAAAACGACAGTTTTGTCGCAAAAGACATATTCAATAGAACTCAAAGAGCCGCCGTGTTGAAATATTCTCTTGCTGCTCTCTGATATTACTTTACGAAAGGATTGCAAATGAAATATCGACGTACGTTACTATCACTTATTATGTTTATTGCTTTTCCTTCTTTGCTTTTGTCGCAGGGATACTATGTTCAACGCGGTCAAAATGCTTTTGGTATTGAAACGGGATATTCTTCAAACAAAGATGCATCGTCTTTCGGCGGTTCGCTTGGTTATTCGGCAAAAGGAATTTTTGATATTGGCTTGTCAATTTCTCAAATATCATTCGTTCAACAATTAGCCGGTGAAGTTCTCTCTGCAACATCACTTGTTCCTTCAATCACAGTTCATGCAATAAAACAAAGTGAAATTAATCCCTTTTCCATTGCCATTTCTGTGTCGTATGAAAGTGATTCATATTCTTCAGCCGCGCTCGATCAGAATTATCTGAAACTCACGGCCGACGGGTATACGGTAGGCGCAACGGTATACGGCGATATTGAAACGTCTCCAACTGTCAAAGTACAACCATCTGTTGGACTGACTTATTTTAGCACAACTGCCGAATTAAAAGATACCTATAGTAATTCGCTCACAACGAAAGACGATGGAACGGTGGTCCGTGCTGGATTTGCTTTATTGTTTCAGACGAATGAAAAAACAATCCTCGGTATTCGTCCTTCTATAGGTATTCATAAAAGCGAATCTTCATTCTTACTCAATGCAGGAATTATTTTTGCTTTATAAAAGCACTTTGTCCATCTGCTGTTATATCGTAAATTAACTACGTGGTATTATTATTAATCAATGAAAGGAGACAATAATGAGAACCGCTAAATTTCTTGTTATTGTATGTGCAGCAATAATCATCTCTTCATGCACAACGGTAAAGCCCCCCGAAAAAAGGCAAATTCCCGGAAACAATATCCAGCAAAGTAAAAGTATCTCCCCTGATGAACATTTCTTAAAACGGAAAGTCGCTATTGCACGATTTACGAATGAAACAAAATACGGGCAGGGCTTTTTCTACGATAAGAACGATGATCGTTTAGGCAAACAGGCGATGGATATTTTTTCTTCAAAATT